>JADMIO010833422.1_pt1 | contig 104119 bp, 95 predicted proteins | sample 8958161 | NCBI WGS metagenome assembly JADMIO01 (sample SAMN16585339, study PRJNA669376) | soil metagenome | isolation source: Crop rotation soil | place: USA: Cullars Rotation, Alabama | collected 2011
GCCGCGACTTCAAGTCACGTGAATTCCAAGCTTCGGATCCCACTGTGCTGGAAAGCCCCATATCCTACGCAATGCCCATGACCGTATGGCGCCGATGCTGCGCTTCTTCCGTCATGGTGACGGCGCGCTGGCCTTGTTTCAGGGCGGCGCCGAAGGTGATGTGCGCATGATCGCAGGCCTGTTGGCGCGCGATGAAGTGCGCGGCCAGCCTTTTCAGCATGCCCGGCACAGCGGCTATCAGCGGTTGGCGGCGGGGCGCACGCTTTGCCTGCTGGATTGCGGCAGGATCGCGCCGGGCGCCTTCGCCCAGGACGCCCATGCCGGGACCAATGCTTTTGAATTGTCCTCGGGCAGCAATCGCATCGTGGTCAATTGCGGCACAGGCGGTCTGGCGAACCAGGGCTGGAATTGGGCACTTCGTGCGACCGCGGCGCATTCCACCCTGACCTTGGCCGACACGTCCAGCGCCCAGATGCTGCCTCCTGGCATTGCCCGCGATCTGTTGGGGCCGCGCCTGATGGGCGGACCCAAAGAACCGTCTTCCCGGCGCGCCGAGACCGCTCAGGGCTGGACGGTGGATGCAACCCATGACGCCTATCTGGCGCAGTTCGGGGTTCGCCATGAGCGTCAGATCACGCTGTCGCCGCAAGGACTGATGCTGACCGGACGCGACCGGCTGGTTGCGGCGGGGGAAATGCCCAAAGGGCTCAATTTCACGGTGCGGTTTCACATCCACCCGGACATCAGGACCTCGCGGTTGGAGGGCGGCGGCATCCTGCTCAAGCTGCCGGGCGGGGAGGGCTGGCGTTTCAGGGCCGGCGGCGGGGTGCTGGAGGTCGAGGAAAGCGTCTATCTGGGCGGACCGGTGGTGCGCCGGGCGGAACAGCTGGTTATCACCGGCACCACCAAGGCCGACCCTGCTGAAATCGCATGGGTGTTTGAACAAATAGTCGCGTAGCTTTTTTTGCCCCCATCTGTCTGCGAACGGGCAAGCCCGTCCGCAGACATCTTCCCCCGCCAAGCGCTTCGCGCGCGGGGGAAGAAAGCCCGTGTTTGCGGCAAAAAAGCCTGTGCTTGCGGCAAACCTGCACAGCGAAATCAAGGGGTTGTTACGGCCCCCCGGCGGTGGGTATCTTCGCCCGCAAATCACCCGCCTGCAGGAGCGTTTAATGGTCGAAATCATGCTGCCCAAGAATAGCCGGGTGAAAAAGGGCAAGGTGTGGCCGGCCGACAAGGCGGCAAACGGCAAGAAGCCCAAGCGCACCAAGGAATTCAAGGTCTATCGCTACAATCCCGACGAAGGCGCAAACCCCACGGTCGATACCTATACGGTGGACCTGGACAGTTGCGGCCCGATGGTTCTGGACGCGCTGATCAAGATCAAGAACGAGATCGATCCCACGCTGGCTTTCCGCCGGTCCTGCCGCGAAGGCGTGTGCGGTTCCTGCGCCATGAACATCGCCGGCGGCAATACCCTGGCCTGCACCAAGGCGATCAATGATTGTTCCGGCGCGGTCAGCGTCTATCCCTTGCCGCATATGCCGGTGGTCAAGGACCTGGTGCCGGACCTCACCAATTTCTACGCGCAATATTCCTCCATCCAGCCCTTCCTCAAGACCAAGACGGCCGAGCCGGAAAAGGAATGGCAGCAATCGCCGGAAGACCGCGCCAAGCTGGACGGGCTTTACGAGTGCATCCTGTGCGCCAGCTGTTCGACCTCGTGCCCCAGCTATTGGTGGAATTCCGAACGCTACCTAGGACCGGCGGCGCTGCTGCAATCCTATCGCTGGCTGATCGACAGCCGTGACGAAGAAACCGGCGAGCGGCTGGACGATCTGGAAGATCCGTTCCGGCTGTATCGCTGCCATACCATCATGAACTGCGCCAATACCTGTCCCAAGGGTCTGAACCCGGCCCAGGCGATCGGCGAGATCAAACAGATGATGGTCAAGCGGAAGGCTTAGCTTGTTTCCTGAAAGACTGACCAAGGGCTATCGCAGCTTCCTTGGCGGGCGGTTTACCTCCGAGCGCGCCCGCTATCAGGATTTGGCGTCCACCGGCCAAAGCCCTTCCATTATGGTGATCGGTTGTGTCGACAGCCGGGTATCGCCGGAGGTGATCTTCGACGCGGCGCCTGGCGAGCTTTTGGTGGCGCGCAATGTCGCCAATCTGGTGCCGCGCTACGAACCGCCGACCACGCCGGACACCGACATCAGCCACCAGCATGGCACCAGCGCGGCCCTGGAGTTTGCCGTCCGGGCGCTGAAGGTTGCCCATATCGTGGTTCTGGGACACGCCTTTTGCGGCGGCATCAAAGCCTTCGCGTCCGATGACGCGCCGCTTACCTCCAGCGATTTCATCGGCCGCTGGATGCGCCAGATCGAGCCGGCCGCCGAAGCCGTGGCCACGCCCAAGGCGGATTGGGAAAGCTATCTGCGGCAGCTGGAATTCGCCTCGGTCGCGCTCAGCCTCAAGAACCTGATGACCTTCCCCTTTGTGCGGACCGCAGTGGAGCAAGGCGAGCTTAAGCTGCACGGCGCCTATTTCGGCGTGGCGTCGGGCCGTCTGCTGGTTCGCAATGAGAAAACCGGCGTGTTCGAGCCGGTGGGCGACTAGGTCAAATCTAGAAGCGCGAGGGATTTTGGTCGCTGGCTAGGAGCGCCGAGCGATGTGTACTGAAAACGTACATGAGCGATGGCGCGACGACGCCAGAGGCCAAAAGACCCGCGCTGTTAGACGGCTTTTGCCGACATCCTGCGCCAGAGAATTTCGCCGGCAGTGTTCGCCAGCCAGCCATGCGGGTTGGCGCCCAAGGCCTTGATCACCATCTGCACCAGCTTCTGGATATGGCGCCGGTTGTAGACCGACATGCTGGCCTGGCCGGCGAGGCGGGAATAGGTTTTGCGATTATAGGGCTTTACCAGCTCTTCCTCAGGCAAAACGTTAGCGCAATAGAACGAGAAAGCGAGCTCATCGTCATCGCTTTCGCGCACCCGTCCCACCGCGATCCAGAGCTTTTTCCAGAAGCTCATATCCGGTTCGGACTGGGCGTTCAGGGTGTCGTAGAACAGCTTGTAGTGGCGGTATTCGTCGGCGGCGATGCGGCCGGCGATTTCCTGCAGCACCGGTTCTTCGGTGGCGTCGCGGATGGCGGAATAATAGGAAGATGTGCCGGACTCCACCACGCAACGGGCGATCATTTCGCCACGCCGGGAGCCGCGCACCGAGCCCTGCTGGGCCTCGCCGAAATGATCGGGCGTGTAGCCCTTGCGGAAGCGGGCAAAGGCTTCTTCAAGCTTGAAGCTTGGATCGGCCATTTCAGCCCAGCGCCCGAGCGCGCGGCCATGCTGGGCTTCTTCCTGGCCCCATTGTTCCAGGGCAGCCATGGTTGAACTGGAGCCGGCGAAAACCCGCTTCAAATAGGTGACATAATCCGGTGCGTTATATTCGACCAAGGCGGCAGCCTTGATCGCGGCCAGCAGGTTCGGCTCGACCTTCTCACGGTCGAACAACGACCAATGGATGTCGTCCATGGTCCAACCCTGCTTATAGACAGGTGCGACCGCCATATCGGTTCCCACGTCCCGCAACGCTTTATACCAAATCCCATCGAGCCCGCGAAGCGGGGCACAGGAACAAGGGCTTAGCGTCCTTGCCGCCATCTGTCCATTGGTCTCGTTGCATTCCCGTCAATTGTGGTATACATTGTATACCATGACGGAAACCACCCAAAGCCGGATTTTCGCCGCTGCCCGCGCCCTGTTCGATCAAGGTGGCCCCGAGGGCGTCTCCATGCGCCGGATCGCCGAAAAGGTCGGGATCACCCCCATGGCGATCTACAAGCACTATCCAGACAAGGACGCCCTGCTGAATGCCCTGATGCTGGACGGCTTTGTCGCCTGGGAGACGAGGGTGGAGGCGCTGGACGGCAGCGAGCCGTTGGCCTGGCTCCAGGCGATGGGGGAGGCCTTTCTGGATTTCGCTCTGGATGAACCCCGCCGTTACGAGGCCGCCTTTATGCTGAAGGCCAGCGCGGCCCGTCGCTATCCGGGCGACTTTCTGGCAGGCCGCTCGCCCGTGATCTCGAAAATGATGGCGCAGGTCGAACAAGCCAAGGTGCAGGGCCTGATCGAGGATATTCCCACCATCGACATCACCATCAGTTTCACCGCCCTGGTCCAGGGCCTGGTGGACATGTATCGCGCCGGCCGCTTCAGCGATGAAGCCGATTTCCGTGCCGCCTATCGCAAGGCGCTCGGCCACTGCATCCGGTCTTTCGCGGAGAAGAACTCATGACGGTTTTACTGTGCGCCATTTTGAGCGGCGTGATGTTTTATCTTTCGCAAGGCGCCGACGATATCTGGTGGCTGGCATGGTTCGCGGCCGTGCCGCTGTTGTGGCTGGCTTATGGTCCGGCAAGGCGCTGGCAGGTGTTTGCGGCCTCTCTCGCAGCCAATGCCTGCGGTCAGATCTACATCTTTCAGACCTATGGCGACGTCATGCCGATCCTTGCGATGGCGGTGATGATGTTCGGCTGGGCAGCGTTGTTTGCGGCGGCCATTCTGTTTGCGCAGGCGATTTGGCAAAAGCTTTCCCCTATAGCCACGTTGCTGGCCTTTCCTGCTGTCTGGACGGCTATCGAATATGGCGTCAGCCTGATATCGCCGCATGGCACCTGGGGCGCGCTAGGCTATTCGCAGGTTTCTTTTCCTGCCGCGATACAGATCGCGTCACTGTTTGGCTTATATGCGGTCACTTTTACCGTGTGCCTGCTGACCAATGCGCTGGCGCTGATCGGACGCGGGGCATGGAAAGCTGCACTGCCGGGCTTGGCGGTCATCGCGTTGGTGCTGGCTTTCGGTTGGGTTCATCTCGGTCAGCCGCAGGGCGAGACCATTCATGCCGCCATGCTTTCGGACCGGGATGGCTGGCTCAAAACCGTCAAGAAATTGGATTTCGGCGCGTCGCGCACGATGGCCGAGCAATATGCACAGGCCGCGCGCCAGGAAGCGGCCAAGGGCGCCCGCTTCATCGTCATCCCGGAAGGTGCGTTGGTAGCCGATCCCGCCTGGCGTGATCAGGCGTTGGCACCACTGGCCAAAGTTGCCCGTGAGAACAACGTCACCATTGTCGCCGGACTGGTGACGGTAAAGCCTTGGCGCAACACAGCCGTTTCCTTCCTGCCGGATGGGTCAGAACGCAGTTACGACAAGCGCCATTTGCTGCCGCCGGCGGAGGACAGGTTCAAGCCTGGTCCAGGCCCGGGCCTGATCGGCGACGCGCGAGCGGTCGTGATCTGCAAGGACATGGATTTTCCCGCCACCCTGCGCAGTGACGCGCAAAATGGCATTCGTTTGATGGCGGTGCCAGCCAATGACTTTGTCAGGGACGGCTGGATCCATGCCCGCATGGGCGTGATGCGGGGCGTGGAAAATGGTTTTGCCGTCGTGCGCTCGGCATTCCTTGGGGTCGAGGCGGTTTCGGATGCGCAGGGGCGGGTGCTGGCACGCGCCAACACGGTGCAGCCCGGCATGGTACGGCAGTCGGCAGACGTGCCGTTGGGGCCTGGCCCGACGCTCTATACGCGGATCGGGGACGTCTTTGCCTGGTTCTGTGTGGCGCTGTCGCTGGTTCTCTGCGCCGCGCTACTCAAAAGGCTGCCCGCACCAGCTTGAGGTCATCCACAAGCTGTGCGGCCTTCTGTCTGTCAGAGTCGGTCTTGGCGGCGATTTCGTCTTCCTGGGCATCGGAAATGCGCTGGTCCAGCACCGCCAGGTCCATCTCAGTCATCGGCAGGGCCTCTTCGGCCAGCACTGTGATCTTGGTGGGGCTGATCTCGGCAAAGCCGCCGCGGATGAAATAGCGGTCGTCCTTGCCGTCCGTGTTCACGTCGATCATTCCGGCACGCAGGGTGGAGACGAGGGGCGAATGCCCCGCCATCACGCCCATATAGCCTTCCGTGCCAGGCACGGTGACCATGTCGGCTTGTACCGAGAGCAACAGCCGCTCCGGCGAGACCAGATCGAAGGCGATCTTGGCGGCCATCAGGCAGCCTTGGAGCTGGCTTCGGCGGCCATCTTCTGGGCCTTGGCAGCGACTTCTTCAATCGCGCCGACCATGTAGAAGGCCTGCTCCGGATACTGGTCGCATTCGCCGTCCACGATCGCCTTGAAGCTGCGGATGGTGTCGGGCAGTTCGACAAACTTGCCGGGCGAGTTGGTGAACTGTTCGGCCACGAAGAAGGGCTGAGACAGGAAGCGCTGGATCTTGCGGGCGCGGGCGACCGTCAGCTTGTCCTCTTCCGAAAGCTCATCCATGCCCAGAATGGCGATGATGTCCTTCAGCGCCTTGTACTGCTGCAGCACTTCCTGCACGCGGCGGGCGACGGTGTAGTGCTCATCGCCGATCACCTGGGGATCCAGGATGCGCGAGGTGGAGTCCAGCGGATCGACCGCCGGGAAGATGCCCAGCGAGGCGATATCACGCGACAACACGGTGGTGGCGTCCAAGTGCGCAAACGAGGTGGCAGGCGCCGGGTCGGTCAAGTCGTCGGCGGGCACGTAAATAGCCTGAACCGAGGTGATCGAACCCTTGTTGGTGGAGGTGATGCGCTCCTGCAGATTGCCCATCTCGGTGGCCAGGGTCGGCTGGTAACCCACGGCGCTCGGGATACGGCCCAGCAGCGCCGACACTTCCGAACCGGCCTGGGTGAAACGGAAGATGTTGTCGATGAAGAGCAGGCAGTCCTTGCCCTCGACGTCGCGGAAATATTCCGCCTGGGCGAGACCGGTCAGCGCGACGCGGGCGCGGGCGCCCGGCGGCTCATTCATCTGGCCATAGACCAGAGCGCATTTGGAACCGGCGGTGGAGCCGCCGGCCTTCTTCGGGTCCACATTCACATTGGACTCGATCATCTCGTGATAAAGGTCGTTGCCTTCGCGGGTACGCTCGCCCACGCCCGCCAGCACGGAGTAACCGCCATAGGCCTTGGCGATGTTGTTGATCAACTCCTGCATGGTGACGGTCTTGCCGACGCCGGCGCCGCCGAACAGACCGATCTTGCCGCCCTTGGTATAGGGGCAGAGCAGGTCGATGACCTTGATGCCGGTGACCAGCACTTCGGCGCTGCCCGCCTGTTCCGAGAAGGACGGGGCTTCGCGGTGGATCGAAGAGGAATGCTCGGCGCTGATCGGGCCGGCTTCGTCGATCGGCTCACCGATCACGTTCATGATGCGCCCCAGGCAGGCCGGGCCGACGGGCACGGTGATGGGCTTGCCGGTGTCCACGACTTCCTGGCCGCGGACCAAACCTTCGGTGGTGTCCATGGCGATGGCGCGCACGGCGTTCTCACCCAGATGCTGGGCGACTTCGAACACCAGGCGAACCTTCTTACCGGTCTTGGCGTCGGTATTGGTGGTCTCCAGAGCGTTCAGGATGGCGGGCAGCTCGCCGTCGAACTCGACGTCGACGACGGCGCCGATGACCTGGCTGAGGCGGCCTTTGGAAGTGGTCTTGCTCATGGCTGTGTCTCTTTCTCTTTAGGTTGGGCGCCCGGCTCTCGCCTAACGCCCTGGATATTTAGACGGCGGCGGCGCCGGCGATGATTTCGATCAGTTCCGTCGTGATCTTGGCCTGGCGGGTACGGTTCATCTGGATGGTGAGGGCGTTGATCAGATCGCCCGCATTTCGGGTGGCATTGTCCATCGCCGCCATCTGGGAGGCGAAGAAGCCGGCCTGGTTCTCCAACATGGCGGAGAGCAGCTGCACCGAAATGTTCTGCGGCAGCAGGGCCTGCAGGATGGTGTCCTCGTCCGGCTCATAGTCATAGAAGGGCGCGGGGCCCGCGCCGGTTGTCTGTTCGACTACCGCCGGGATCAGCTGCTTGACGGTCGGGATCTGCGTCACCACCGACTTGAAGCGGCTGTAGATCAGGCTCACCACATCGAACTGGCCGGCCGTGTAGAGGTCCAACACATGGCGTGAGATCGGTTGCACCACCGACAGGCTCGGCGATTTCAGGCCGACTTCATAGCTTTCGATGAAGCGGTTGCCGAACTGGCGGCGCAGCTGGTCGCGGCCCTTGCGGCCAATGGTGATGATCTTGACGTCCTTGCCCTCGGCGATCAGCGCGGCGATCTTCTGGCGCGCGGCCCGCACGATGGAGCCGTTGAAGGCGCCCGCCAACCCGCGGTCTGCCGTCGCCACGATAACGAGGTGGCGCTTGTCCGAACCCGTGCCCGCCAGCAGCAACGGCGCGGACGGGCCGGATACGCCGGCGGCCAGGTTGGAGATGATGGCCGACATGCGCTGGGCATAGGGCCGCGCCGCATCGGCCGCCTGCTGGGCGCGGCGCAGCTTGGCTGCCGCCACCATCTGCAGCGCCTTGGTGATCTTCTGCGTGGACTTCACGCTTCCGATCCGTGTGCGCATTTCCTTGACGGTTGCCATGAGGCGTCAGTTCCTTAGGCGAAGGTCTTGGAGGTTTCTTCCAGCGCCTTCTTCAGCGTGGCTTCCAGATCCGGGGTCAGCGCTTTTTCCTTGCGGATGCCTTCCAGGAACTGCGGATAGGCCGAGCGCAGCTTGCCGAGCAGGGCTTCCTGGAACGCCTGCACCTTGTTGGTGGGGAAGGGGTCCAGATAGCCGCGGGTGCCGGCATAAATCACGGCAACCTGCTCTTCGACGGCGAAAGGCTTGTACTGCGGCTGCTTCAAGAGCTCGGTCAGGCGTTCGCCGCGGGCCAGCATCTTTTGCGTGGAGGCGTCGAGATCGGAACCGAATTTGGCGAAGGCGGCCATTTCACGATACTGGGCCAGTTCGCCCTTGATCGGACCGGCGACGGTCTTCATCGCCTTGATCTGGGCCGAGGAGCCGACGCGCGACACCGAGATACCGACGTTCACGGCGGGGCGAATGCCCTGATAGAACAGGTCGGTTTCCAAAAAGATCTGGCCGTCGGTGATCGAGATCACGTTGGTCGGAATATAGGCCGACACGTCGTTGGCCTGGGTTTCGATGACGGGCAGGGCGGTCAAGGAACCTGCACCATTGTCTTCGTTCAGCTTGGCGGCGCGCTCCAGCAAACGGGAGTGCAGATAGAAGACGTCGCCGGGATAGGCTTCGCGGCCCGGCGGACGGCGCAGCAAGAGCGACATCTGGCGATAGGCGACGGCCTGCTTGGACAGATCGTCATAGATGATCAGGGCATGCATGCCATTGTCGCGGAACCACTCGCCCATGGCGCAGCCCGAGAAGGGCGCCAGGAACTGCAGCGGCGCCGGCTCGGACGCGGTGGCGGTGACGATGATGGTGTATTCCAGGGCGCCGGCGTCGGCCAAGGTCTTGACGATTTGCGCCACGGTCGAGCGCTTCTGACCGATGGCGACATAGATGCAATAGAGCTTGGCTTTTTCGTCGGTGCCGGCGTTGACGGCCTTCTGATTGATGATGGCGTCAATCGCCACCGCGGTCTTGCCGGTCTGGCGGTCGCCGATGATCAGCTCGCGCTGGCCGCGGCCGATCGGGATCAGGGTATCGATGGCCTTCAGGCCGGTCTGCACCGGTTCATGCACCGACTTGCGCGGGATGATGCCGGGGGCCTTCACGTCCACGCGGCGGCGCTCGGCCACATTGGTCAGTTCACCCTTGCCGTCGATCGGATTGCCCAAGGGGTCGACGACGCGGCCCAGAAGGCCCTTGCCGACCGGCACTTCCACGATGGCGCCGGTCCGCTTGACGGTGTCGCCTTCCTTGATGGTGGAGTCCGAACCGAAAATCACGCAGCCGACATTGTCGGTTTCCAGGTTCAGGGCCATGCCCTTGATGCCACCGGGAAACTCGACCATCTCGCCGGCCTGCACATTGTCCAGGCCGTGCACGCGGGCGATGCCGTCGCCGACGCTAAGCACTTCGCCGACTTCGCTGACCTGCGCTTCGGCGCCGAAATTCTGGATCTCGCGCTTCAGAATGGCGGAGATTTCGGCGGGTTGAATATCCATCTGTTAGTTTCCTTTCATAGCGCTGCGCAAGCCTTCAAGCTTGGTGCGAAGCGAAGAGTCGATCATGCGCGAGCCGACCTTGACGACGAGGCCGCCGAGCAGGGTGGGATCAATTTTGGAATGAAGACGCGGTTCCTTGCCCAGCTTGGACTTGAGCGTGGATTTGAGTTCAGCGATCTCGTCATCATTGAGATGACGGGCGGAGGTGACTTCGGCTTCGGTTTCGCCGCGCGACTTGGCGACCAAGCGCTCATAAGCCGCGATGATCTGGTTCAGCACGAACAGCCGGCGCTTGCCGGCGAGCAGCAGCACGAATTTGGTGGTGAGCGGGTGGGTGCCCATTTTTTCCAGGATGGCCTTCAGGGCCTTGGCCTGATCCTGCGCACTGAACACCGGCGAACGCACCAGGCGGGCCAGGTCGGGGCTGGCTTCAATGGCCCGGCGCAGCCCAGCCAGATCGGTACTGACGGCGTCGACCGCCTTCTGGTCCTGGGCCAGTTCGAACACGGCATTGGCATAACGCCCTGCCAGTCCGCCTTCCGCCTTTTCGCTCGCCACTTTAGATCCTTTACGGCCTCGGGCAGACACCTGCCGACGCGCCGTCGCTTGCTGGAATAAGCTATTGAATTAGCTGTAATTTTCTGCAGTCACGCGAGTCACCCCGGCGACGCGGGTGCCAGTTAGCATGGGGCATGACGGCGACGCAATATTGCCCCTTAAGCCATGCTGTCACAGGCCCAAACGCGGTCTTTTGGCCCCGGCGGTGTCGCTTCGTCGCTCATGGGCTTCTTTGCCCACTTCGCTCCTCGCTCCTGGCCGGATGACCAAAATCCCTGCGTTTGGATGTCAGATTGTACGGAGGAACCGCGACAGGCGGAACTGGCTGAGCCAGGAGATGGGGGACCGGGCGTTGAGATAGTCATAGGAGCCCAGCATCACGTCTGCCCGGGCCACCAGATTCTCCGCCGGGATAAAGCCAACCCCGCCATCTTCCGGGGCAACCCTGCTGTCGCTGGAATTGTCCCGGTTGTCGCCCATGCCGAAGATATGGCCCGCGGGCACGACAAAGACCTGGGTGTCGTCCAACGGCCCATCCCAGCGGGTTTTGAAGATGGTGTGCTTGGTCCCGCCCGGAAGGGTTTCGGTGAATTTGTCGATGGCATGTTTGTATCCATCGGCTTCCTCGACATGCCCGCTGCCGGCAGCTTCCAGCGGCGCCAGCCTGCCGTTGATCACCAGCCGGCCATGCACCATCTGTATCCGGTCGCCAGGCAGGCCGATCACGCGCTTGATCAAGGTGCTGTGGGTGTCGCGCGGCAGGCGGAAGATCACGATGTCGCCGCGCTTGGGAAGCTTGCCCATCAGCCGCGTCTGGGAGGCGGGGCCCAGGCCATAGGGCAGCGACCAGCGGCTATAGCCATAGGCGAATTTGGTGCCCAGCAGGGCATCGCCAATCTGCAGGGTCGGCTCCATCGAGCCGGAGGGAATATAAAAGGGCTGAGCGATGGCCGTGGTGGCAAAAGCCACCAGGAACACGGCGGCCAGGGGTTCGATGAGCCAGGCGATCAGGCCGTGGGCAAAGCGTTTTTTGGTCATGGCGGCATTTTCCCCGGTCTGGCCGTCCTGACAATAGGCCTGGCGTTAATCCTGGCCCCAACCTTGACCTTGAGGCGGCAAAGCCCGATATGCCCGCTCAAGCTGGCCGTTGGCCGCTTGAGCGGTTGTCTAATGGCCTACCGCTTCGCACCTTGAGGCCCGCATGATGGAGATTTCGCAGGAATTCGGCTTTGACGCGGCCCATTATCTGGGCAATGGCGCGGCGGAAAACCGCCGCCTGCACGGACATTCCTTTTATGCCGAAGTGACCCTGCGCGGCCAACCTGATCCGGCCACCGGGTTCCTGCGCGATTTCGGCGAGGTGAACCGGGCGCTGGCTGCCATTCGCGAGGACCTCGATCACCGGCTGCTCAATGAGATCGAGGAGTTGGGCGTGCCGACACTCGAGAATCTGGCACGCTATATATATGTGCGCGCCAAAAAGGCGTTGCCGGAAGTGGCGCGGGTGAAACTGCGCCGTCCGTCTTACGGACAGACGTGTACCTTCGAAGGTTGATCGAATGGCGAAAAAAAATCTCCAGCTCGGCCGCAGCGTAAAGCTTCCTGCTTCGCCCGAAGAAACGATGTTGGACGCGGTGCCCAATCCCCATACCGACAGCGACTATCTGGTGCGCTTCACCGCGCCGGAATTCACCACTTTGTGTCCCATCACCGGTCAACCAGATTTCGCGCATTTCGTGATCGACTATGCCCCGGCGGGAAAGATCGTGGAGTCGAAGTCGCTGAAACTGTTCCTGCACAGTTTCCGCAACGCCAGCGGCTTTCATGAAGACACGACCGTGAAGATCGGCAAGCGTATACAGCAAACGATCAAACCGAAATTCATCCGGGTTGCGGGCTATTGGTATCCGCGTGGCGGCATGCCCATCGATGTCTTCTGGCAATCGGGAAAGCTGCCGAGCGGGGTGTGGCTGCCGGAGACGGGCGTACAACCGTACCGTGGGCGCGGCTGACAGTTTCTCACGCAGGCTGTTCTCTTGAGACAAGCCGGGCCTGATATCAATATAAGTTAAGTAGCTCGGGCGCCCAGCGGCTTGATTCCTTCGGTTAACAAGCTCCGACGGGTCTTTGCCTGAACTTGTGATGTGCTAGCGTGCCGCCATCGGACCGGAAATATCGGCCGAGTCGGATCCGGGGGGATTCCATGTCGCAGCACGATCTGTATCTGCTGGCCGTTGCGGTCATCGTCATCCTGGCGGTGGTATTCGCGATCGCCCGATGGCGGGTACATCCCTTTCCGGCGCTGGTGATCGGCTCGCTGGGCCTGGGTCTGCTGGCGGGCGCACCGGCAGATCAGGTTTTGAAAAGCTTCCATGTCGGGTTCGGCGATACCTTGGCCAATGTCGGTGTCCTGCTGGCACTGGGCGCGATGTTCGGCGAGATGCTGGCGAGTTCCGGCGGTGCGGAACGCGTTTCCTCCGCGCTGCTGAAGGTCGGCGGCCCCGCAGCTGTCCCATGGACCATGCTGGCGGTGTCGATGATCCTGGGGCTGCCGCTGTTCTTTGAAGCGGGCGTGGTGCTGATGATGCCCATCATCCTCAATGTCGGTAACAGCCTTGCCAAGAATCCCGGCGGCCTCAAAGGCAATCCCTATCTGTTGGCAGGTCTGCCGGTCTTTGCCGGCATTTCGGTTCTGCACGCTTTGGTGCCACCGCATCCCGGACCGATGATCGCCATCGATGCCATGAAGGCCGATCTGGGCACGACCCTGATCCTGGGCCTGTTGATCTCCATCCCGATCGCGGTGGTGGCCGGTCCGCTCTATACCTATTGGATCGCGCCGCGCGCCACGTCGGCGCCGCCGGCGGATCTGGTGGGACGGCTGACCCATCAGGACGACAAGTTCCGCGCGCCCAGTTTTTCCACCACCATTCTCACCATTCTGTTTCCCATCCTCTTGATGCTGGGCAAGGCAGGAGCGGATCTTGCGCTTCCGGCGGGGCACCCGGGGCGCGTGCTGTTCGAATTCGTCGGCAATCCGATCGTGGCTCTGTTGCTGGCCGTGATCCTGTCCACCTTCACCTTCGGCTTTTTCCTGGGCAAAGACACCCGCGCGGTGGGCAAGCTATTGGGCGACGCGCTGCCGCCGATCTCTGCCATCATGTTGATCATCGGCGCGGGCGGCGCCTTGAAGCAGACCTTGATCGATGTCGGGCTGGGCGCGATCATCGCCCATGCCTCGCTGCTGGTGCATCTGAGCCCGTTGCTGCTGGGTTGGTTCACGGCGGTGATCCTGAGGCTGGCGACCGGCTCGGCGACGGTGGCGATCGTTACCGCATCTGGACTGATGGCGGCGACCGTGACCGTCAATCCCGACCTCAATCCCGCGCTGATGGCGCTGTCGATCGGGGCAGGATCGCTATTCTTCTCTCACATCAATGATGCGGGCTTCTGGCTGGTGAAGGAATATATGGGCATGAACCTGCCCAATATGTTCAAGACCTGGTCGGTGCTGGAAACCATCATTGCGGTGATGGGCCTGTTCCTGTGCCTGGGCCTTTCGCTGGTGATGTAAGGCGTCAGCGCAGCCGGCAGACCTTCATCAAGGTCGGCCGTTCCGCGGACAGGTCCCCGAAGGTAAAAGCATCCTCGCCGACCTGTTTGGGACCATATTGAAACTTGACCGTGACATGACGGGCGCGCGACAGCGCTGCCTGGATGCGGTCGGAGTCGTGGACCGTCACCACATCGGTTGTGTCGTCGCCAAAAGCATCTCCGCCCAAGGTCAGCGGCTTGGCATCGTCGATGGTCAGGATCAGTTGGGCCGGCCCTTCCGGCATCAGATTGCGGTGGGGCATGAACATCACCCGGAAGCCATTCTCGGTATCGCAATAGAGCGACATGCGGGCAGGGCCTTTGTCGGCATCAGCCCAGGCTTCCATCATCACCCGGTCGACAAAGCGGTCTGGTTGGTGTCTGACGACCCAATCCTGATGGGCCGGCGCGGCCTGGGCCGCAGTCGAACACAGGATCAGCGCAAAGACGGAAAATCGCTTCATGCTTGTGTTCTACCCCAGGGCAGTGGATGGGACCAGTACTCCATCGGTGCCGTAGAACGCAATCATGCGCGAAAAAGCGGGCGGACTATTTCAAGGCCAGTTTCTTCAGTACCGGCAGCAATGGCTTTTCAGATTTGGCGTAATCCTTCCACGCCTTGCTTTTGGCGATCAGAGCGGGCGCGGTTCGCACCGTAAAGCGTTTCGGATCCAGCCCCTTTTTCACCGCGCTCCATTCCAGCGGCATGGAGACAGTGGCGCCGGTGCGCGCCCGGGGGCTGAGCGGCGCCACGGCCGTGGCCATACGGTCATTGCGCAGATAGTCGAGGAAGATTTTTCCAGTCCTTTTGGCCTTGGACATGTTGACCAGATATTTGTCCGGACTGTCGGCGGCCATGCGGGCGCAGATTTCCCGCGCAATCGCTTTGGCTTCGGCCCAGCCGATGGATTTTCCGGCCTCGAACGGCGTCAGCACATGCAGGCCCTTGCCGCCGGTGGTCTTGACGAAGGAGATCAGACCCAATTCATCCAGCCGTTCTTTCAATTCCTTTGCCGCTGCTACACAATCGTCGAAGCTCAGACCGGGCGACGGATCCAGATCAAACACAAACCGTCCCGGTACGTCCGGTTTTCCGGGCGCGCAATTCCAGGGGTGCAATTCCAGGCCGCCGGCTTGCGCCACTGCCGCCAGCGCCTCCACCCGGTCGATCTGCAGATAAGGCTTGCGATCGCCCGAAACCTTTACCTGGGTGAACAGGGTGGATTGGCCCTGGCCGGCATGGCGTTGAAAGAAATGCTGCTCGCCGTTGATGCCGTCGGGTGCGCGCACCAGTGAGCAGGGCCGTCCCTTGATATGCGGCAGCATCCAATCGCCGATGCTTTCGTAATAGTGCGCCAGCTCCAGTTTGGTGACCGGTTTTGCATCGCCTGCATCCGGCCATAGCGCCTTGTCAGGATGGGAGATGGGGACATTCATCACCACGGCGCTTGCGGCGGGCTTTTGCGGCTTCGCGGAAGGTTTGGGCGTCACGAGTTTCTTGGTCATCTTCGGTGTCTCGGCTTGCACTTCGTCGGCAGGCTTGTCGGCGCGCAGGCCCTTGAACGCAGCCTGACGCACATTGCCATCCCCGGTCCAGCCGGCGAATTCGATTTCCGCCACCAGTTGGGGTTTGAGCCAATGCACGCCCGGTTCGTGGCGTGGCGCGTTTTTGCCGGTGAAAGGTGACACGGAGGCTGACATCTCTTTCAGCCGCGGCATCAATTGTTTGACCTTGCCGGCAGAATAGCCTGTGCCGACGCGCCCGACATAGACCAGATGATCGCCCCGATGCACACCCACCAGCAGGGAACGGAATTTCCCCGAGGTCGTGCTCCATCCGCCGATCACCACTTCATGACCGGCACGGCACTTGGCCTTGGTCCATGTGTCGCCGCGGCCGCTAGCATAGGGCGCATCCAGCCGCTTGGAGACAATGCCTTCCAGATTCATCCGGCAGGCCGATTGCAACACCGCATCGCCGCCGCTGGAAAAGTGCTCGACAAAGCGCAACTGCGTTCCTGACTTGGCTTTCTTGAGCAGCGCCTCCAGCCGCGTCTTGCGTTCGGACAAGGGGAGGGGGCGCAGGTCTTCGCCTTCCGCAAAAAGAAGATCGAAGACGAAATAGATCAGGTTTTGCGATTTGCCGTCGGACAGGGCCGCCTGCAGTGCCGCAAAATCCGGGGCGCCGTTGTGATCCAGGGCACAGACTTCACCATCGATAATGCAATCAGGAAGTTCCGCCGCCGCTTTGGCGATGGCGGAAAATTTCTGCGTCCAGTCCAGTCCCTTGCGCGTCCGCAATTTTGCCTTGCCGGCTTCCACCCGAAGCTGCATGCGATAGCCATCGAACTTGACCTCATGCACCCAGTCCTTGCCCGTCGGCGGCTGATCGACCAGACGTGTCAGTTGCGGTTCGACAAAGGTCGGTAAGCGGGAAATTTTCTTCGCTTTCACGGCCGGTTTTGCGTTTGCCGCTGGTTCGGGCTTTTCGTCGCCTTCGTCCTTGCGGCTTTTCGATTGCCACACCGCATCCGCCTTGAACGTCTTGGCTCGCATGAAAGGCTTGGGCTTGTTGCCGGTGCCCGCGGCAATCGCATCCATCGCGCGGCCCGACGCGACCGAACTATCCTTTTTCAGGATCGCCTCGCCATTACCATCTTTGGCGTATTGGTCGTGGTGCTTGATCAACAGCCAGTTGGTGCGTTTGCCGCCGAACTTGTCGCCCTTCATCCGCACCAGCACCCAACTGCCGTGCAGTTTCTCGCCTTCCAAGGTGAATTTGAGATCGCCCTTGGCCAGCATCTTGTCGGCGTCACCTTCGGGCTCCCAGCTGCCGCGGTCCCACAGCATCACGGTGCCGCCGCCATACTGGCCCTTGGGGATGGTGCCTTCGAAATCGCCATAATCGAGCGGATGGTCTTCCACCTCCACCGCCAGGCGTTTGTCAGCAGGATTGAGCGAGGGCCCGCGCGTCACCGCCCAGGAGCGGAAGGTGCCATTCAGTTCCAGCCGGAAGTCGTAATGCAGCCGGGTGGCAGCATGCTTTTGGATCACAAAGCGCAGCCCTTTGGCTTTGGCGACGGGCCGCTTGCCGCTGGGTTCGGCCGTGACCGAGAAGTCACGCATGGATTGGTATTTTTCCAGTGACTTGGCACTGGATTTTGCGGTTTTGCGCTTGGTGGTCTTGCTCGCCGACGTCTTCTTTGCAGCCATGGCCCGTCCCTTTGGAAACATAGTTCCGCCGCGGCGTTTCCGTTCCGGGATCTCAATGGAAAAACACCATGGCCGCCAGCAAAAAGCGCAAGGCAAAACCGTCACACAAGGCCGCCACGTCACGCGGTCATCACAAGCCCGCCAATTCCAACGAGGCCAGCCTGTCAGCGCGGCCCATCTGGCAGGGAAGCCTGAGGTTGTCGCTGGTGTCCTGCCCGGTTGCGCTATATGGCGCCACCAGCCGCTCCGCCGACATTTCTTTCCACTTGCTCAATCCCGAAACCAACAACCGCATCCGCATGATCCCCACCGATCCCGACACCGGGCCGGTGGAGCGCGCCGAACTGGTCAAAGGCTATGAGATTTCCAAGAACCATTACGTGGTCCTGAGCAATGATGAGCTTGCGGCTGTGAAGCTGGAAACCACCAAGACCATCGACATCGAACGTTTCGTCGATGAGAAAGAAATCGACCGGCTGTACTGGAACGATCCTTATTACCTGTTGCCCAACGACAAGAGCGGGGTGGAAGCCTATACCGTGATCCGCGAGGCGCTGAAGCAAACGGGGCGCATCGCGCTGGGCCGGGTGGTGATGCACACCCGCGAGCGGCTTGTGGCGTTGGAGCCGCGGGACAAGGGGCTGATCGTCTATACCCTGCGGATGGGCGATGAAGTGGTTCAGCCCAAGGATGCGTTCGCGGATATTCCCGTTACCAGGCCCAGCCATCAGATGGTGGAAATTGCCCGCAAGATCATCGAGCAACAGGAAGGCGCTTTCGAGCCGGGGAAATTCGAAGACCGCTATGAGAATGCGCTGCGCGAGCTGATCCGCCGTAAGGAAAAGGGCGAGAAGCTGGTCACTGCCGAACCGGTGGAAGAGGATAATGTGATCGACCTGATGGAGGCCTTGAAGAAGAGCCTCAAATCCAAGGGTCGGACCGTGGCGGCCAAGGCGCCGGGGCCCAAGCGCAAAACGCGCCGAAGCTAGCGAAATTTCTATCGCGGCTTTGCGCGAAACCTGCCAAAAATCCGCTTGGGGGCAGGGCCATGGCAGCAAAGAGCTGGGATGCGATCCATACGACAACGCCGCAATTGCTGCCGGGCGGCATGGTGGTGTGGCGCGGCTTGTTCTCACCCGCCGATCTGGATGCGCTGGAACAGCAGTGCGATGCCTTGACCTTGGAACAGGCGCGGCTGACCGGCAATGGCGACAATTCCATTCGCGCCACCCAGGTGGCCTGGGTCCGACGCAATGCCGAGACCGAAGACCTGTATCTGCGCATGGAAGCGGTGATGCTGCGGCTGAATGCCGAACATTTCCGTGCCGATCTGTCGGCGCTTTCCACCATGCAGTTCGCGGTCTATCGGCAAAGCGAAAGCGGCTATTTCGATTGGCATTCCGATTACGGCCGCGACCGCAACGATCCGGGACAGGAGCCGCGCAAGCTGACCCTGAGTTTGCAATTGTCGGATGGCGGCACTTATGAAGGCTGCGATCTGGAAGCGCGTGCCGTCTGGCACCAGGATGCCGCGCCGCGTGAACGCGGCACCTTGGTGGCAATCCGCTCCACCGTTCTGCATCGTGTCACGCCGATCACGCGGGGATTGCGCAAGTCATTGGTGATCTGGGCGACCGGGCCGGAGTATCGGTAGCGCCGACCGTACATTCCTTATAGTTTCAGAAGCGACCAGATCCCAATAATTAGGAAGCGTGATGCATTTTACAGACATCGGTCTAACGGCCCCACGACCCCTAAATCTCGCCGATAGGACAGTTGAGGACATGTCGCGCGTTGTTTGTGCGTTATTGATTTTGGGACTGAGGCGGAAGCTCAAGTTTGACGGGTTTGGCAAGATATCTATCAGGATCAACCACTCTGACGATCATGAAGATGGGGCCGTTCTACTCGGAGTTTTGATTGTAAATCGCCTTTTTCCAGTCACTGAATTTTTAAAATGGGACCTTTCAAGTCGGCAGAGCCATATGCTCGATTTTGTGAGTAATGTGCTCAGAGATATCTGCGTCGCGTATGGGCGGAATTCCACGGTGGTCGACGAGGCTTGTTCATTTGTCTTGGAACATGAATTTCGTCGAACTATTGTAGGAAAGAAAAGCTTTTTAGACCCGAGTCGAGCCTCGTCCGCGCATATAGAATGTGATCAGGAGATGGATGAAGCGCGTATCTATATCGCAGCGACGCTTTCAGATGGGGTAACGCGGCGTATTGAGGTGACGAGGTCGCGTCCTGATGAGTTTATCCTGCAAAATTATTTTGGGACACTCGATTGGGCAGGTCCTGAGACGATAGTCCTTCATGGGCGCGACAGTACCGCTATGCCGGTAAACCTGAAATTGGGGTGAGAGTGAATTCAATCTGATCTCGCATGCGTGACGCATCGCGGGTTACGCGGACCTTCAATCCTCAAAGCGCGAACCATTCGACATTTTCGTGGATCAGTTCGACCGTGCCGGATAGCGGCAAATATTCATAGTCGGTTGCTCCCAATATCCCGCCTGGGTGCGTGCCGTCTGCCGCCACCGGAAGCGCGATGCGTTCGCCCGTCACCGGTTTGCCGCCCATGGTGAATAGTCGCCCGCTGCACCGGCCTGCAGCGGGCCCTGCAATGACATGGTTGAAGAACCGCAATGCCTCACGCACGACATGCGGCGGGTGAATGTCTTGCAGCCGCGCGCCCCAGAAATTTGCGCCCAGCCATTCGCTGACATGCCCGCCCGCGATAAGGCCGGTATATTCGTTGACCTCAGGATGATGGTGGAATCCCCAAAGCAATTTGAAATGCGGTGACAGGGCGGATGACGAAAGGTCCGCCCAGGTCGGCATCGGCCGGTCGCCGCGAACCTGGTTCCAATGCTCCGCAATGGTGCGCAATGCCGGGGAGGCAAGGGCCGCGAAGAATGGTTCTATGCCGGATGGAATGGCGGTCACCTTAAACCGCCCCGCAATCGCTTATTTGCCTGTCCGCCGCGCATTCACCCGCCCCCTCGCGGGGCCGAGCATGGCAGCAGGATCAGATCAAATCCACACTGACTCACTCATTCCTTTGGCCCAAGTCTTACTGATTCCTATACAGGATACGGGTTTGTACGGATGGAACAGGGTGTGAATTCCACAAGTTCCACATTGAGCGGCGGCGCGGGCTAAATTATCGTCCCCTTGGCTGAGGACGCAGGGCAGGGGCAGGCAGTGGTCATTATTCGCATCGTGCTGGCGTGCGCGCTGGCGGCTGGTTTGAGCACAGCGTCGCTGGCAGCTTCACCGGTACCCGGTCGTACAGAACAGATCGTTGCGGTCGAACCGCATGCCGGCGCCTTTGTCGTGCCCGTCGTGTTGAACAATGTCGTCGCGGCAAAATTCATTGTCGACAGCGGTGCCGCCGATGTCAGCATTCCCGAAGAAATCGCCTCGGCCCTGATGAAATCGGGGACCATGACGGGCGCGGATCTCTTGGGCAGCAAGACCTATATGCTGGCCGATGGGACCATGCTGCCGTCCCAGATCTATCGGCTGGCCTCGCTGCGGATCGGCGACATGGTGATGGAGAATGTCACCGTCCGGATCGCGGCGGCCAACAGCAGCCTGCTCTTGGGGCAAAGCTTTCTGCGCCGGCTGAAATCCTGGTCGATGGACAATGACCGCCAGGTGATGATCATCAACTAGGCCAGAGCGCCTGGCTTAGCGCGGCGCCGCCACCGACTTTATATCCTGCACAAGCTGGTCGGTGCAGTCCGACAATTTCCGGTCACTGCAGGATTGCGCGCTCTGGCCCAATGAGCTGCCGTCGCGGGTAAAAATCACGCTGAAGTCGTAATAGGCGCCGGTGACCTTTTTGTGCGTCACCGCGACCTTGCCGTCCACTGTCACCACCACGGCGCCGGCAAAGGGCTTGGCCGCAAGCTGCAGCGGCGGCTGGGACAAGGCGTCCCGGATCGCCTTGTTCAACTGGACGAGCTCGCTGTCTTCCAGCGGCGCGAAATAGACATTGATGACCGGCTCCTGCGCCAAGGCGGGAGAAAGTGCGGGGCAAAGGGCACAGGCCAGCAGGGCAATGGCGGGCAGAATTCGGCGCATCATGGGACTCGACTGTATCAGGCCGCAAGGACTTGAGACAAAGCTGTACGCCTGTCCAGCCACTTTTTTCGTTACTGCCAGCGGCGCAACATAATTAAATGTTTTTACTTGCCAGGCGGTGCCTGGCAGCGCTTTCCTTGCGCGCCATCTGGTTGCCAACGACAACTGGCTTTCCCCAGGCGGCGGGCTGCGTGGAAGACATCGGAGGACATTTTGCAGAATCTGACCATCCGCAAACTGCGCGCCCGCGCCGTGAATGTGCCGCTCAGCAAACCGCATCAGACCGCCGGCGGCACCGTGGTCTCTGCGCCTTTGGTGCTGATCGACCTGGAAACGGATCAGGGCGTAACGGGCCGCACCTATCTGTTCTGCTACACCAGCTTTGCCATGGCCCCGGTTGTGCAACTGGTGGAAAGCCTGGGCGCGCTGGTGGTGGGCGACGCGCTGGAGCCATTGGAGATCAACCGCAAACTTTTGGGGCGGCTTCGGCTGCTGGGAGCGCAAGGCCTGGCCGGCATGGCGGTGGCGGGGATCGACATGGCGGCCTGGGACGGTCTTGGTGTGGCACAAGGCTTGCCGCTGGCGACATTGCTGGGCGGCAGTCCCAAACCGGTCGCCGCCTATCACAGTTGCGGCATGGGCGGCACAAAGGGCGCCGCCGAAGATGCGGCTGAGACTGCCCAGCTGGGATTTGGTGCCATCAAATACAAAGTCGGCTATGGCGATGTGCAAGGCGATCTCGCCGCCATCGCGCGGGGGCGCAAGGCGGGGCTGAATGTGCTGGTGGATTATAACCAGTCCCTGGATGTGACTTCGGCCATCGCGCGGGCCCGCGCCCTGGACGGCGAAGGCCTGGTCTGGATCGAAGAGCCCACCACCGCCGACGATTATGAAGGTCATGCCCGCATCGCCGCGGCCGCCTCTACGCCGATCCAGATCGGCGAAAATATGTGGGGGCCGACCGACTATGCCAAGGCCATCGCAGCGGGCGCATCCGACTATATCATGCTAGATGTGATGAAGATCGGCGGCGTCACCGGCTGGATGAAGGCGGCGGCGCTGGCCGAGGTTCAGGGCATGCGAGTCTCCAGCCATTTGTTTCCGGAAGTCAGCGCCCAGCTTCTGTCCGTCACCAGGACCGCGCACTATCTGGAATATCAGGATTGGGTGGCGCCCGTGCTGGCGCAGCCGCTGCAGATCGTGGGCGGGATGGCGCAGACCGGCACCCTGCCGGGCGCGGGCATCGCGTGGAACGAGGACAATATCGCGCGCTGGCTCTGCTAAGAGGCGTGGAAAAAGACCAGCGCGCCGGCGCCCGCGCCCAACACCGCCAGGGCGCTCAGCCAAAGGCCCAGCCGCCAGCCGCCGAAAATCACCGCCAGCACCGACTTGGCCAAGGCATTGCTGGCACTGGCGATCAGGATAGTGGACACCGCGACAGAGGCAGCAAGGCCGGTATTGCTTTCCCGCGCCATGGAAAGGGTGATCGGGTCCACGTCCAAAAGACCCGACACGCCCGCCAGCGCAAACAATTCGCCTTCGCCGTTGGAGAGAAGTTTCGCCAATACCATGATCCCCGCCAGCAACAGGGCGAACCGCAGCATCAGGGAAAGTTCTACCGGGTCTGAAAGCTCCAGGCTTGCGGATGCGTTTTTCTTTTCCGCGACGCGATAGGAGAAGGCGGCTGCAATCAGCAGCGGCGCAGAGGCCGCCAGCATCGCGGGCGCCAAGGCTGCGAGAAGCGGCGGCGCAATCGTCACCGCCAGTGCGGTCACGCGCCACAGCGACATCACCCAGGCCGCCAGAATGGCGGTCATTACTTCCGGCATGGCGGCGGGGTTGCGCTTTGCCAGGCGGGCGAAGGTCCAGGTCACGGTGGTCGAGGTCGCGATGCCGCCCGCTATGCCGGCAAACAACAATCCGCGCCGTTCACCTGCGACATGCACGGCGATATAGCCGGCATAGGAAACCGCGCCGACCAGAACCGTCATCAACCAGATTTGATGTGGATTGAGCGCGCCCCAGGGATCCAGCGCACGGTCCGGCAGCACCGGCAACAAAACCACCGTCATCACCAGCAGCAACAGGGCGGCGCGCAATTCCGTCCAGGTCAGCCGCTGCAGGAAGCCATGCAGCAATTTGCGCTCGGCCAGCACCGCCGCCGTCACCACGCCGCCTGCCGCCGCCACCGCCATGTCGCCGCGCGTGGCAAAGGCGCCCAGCGCAAAGGTGGTGAGTCCGGCGATAAAGCCGGTTACCGATACATTGCCGGCCTGGGCAGCGCGCTGCCATTCGAAATAGCCAAAGGGCAGGGCAAAGCCCAGCAGGCACAGGCCCAAGCTGATGTCACCCGGCAACAACCCGGCAATGCCGCCCAACAGACCGATCAGGGTAAAGGTGCGGATGCCCGCCACCCGCGCGCCGTCTTTGGCCTCGCGTTCCTGCCAGCCGCGCTCGATCCCGATCAAAAGACCGATGGCGGCGGCAATTGTGACGCGCTGCAGAAGCTCCAGATCCATGATGATACGTACACTGATGAAGGACGGCTTTTGACCGTAGCAGAAGACCGGCTTACCGCGCCAATGCTGCGACGGGGCAGGCGCCCGGGGATATTGTCAGACAAATATTGACTCTCGCTTTGTCTATGCGAAGGTCACGGCTGTGAGGGCGGTCCGGCGCAATGAGACCGGCCCAAGACTTGCGGAGGATTTATGACGATTTCGCGCAGAAGCGTGCTCGCCGCATCGGCGTCCGCGCCCTTGATCCTGGGGACCACGCCTGCCCGGGCAGCCACGGCCAGTATTCAGATCCACACCCATCGCCATCGCGGCGAGATCGACCGCAAGATTTTCGGCAATTTCATCGAGCATCTGGGCCGCTGCATCACCGGCGGTATTTTCGACGAGGGCTCGCCACTGTCCGATGCGCGCGGCTTCCGTAAGGATGTGCTGACGGCGGTCAATGACATGACCGTGCCGATGCTGCGCTGGCCTGGCGGCAACTTTTCGTCCAACTACAACTGGATGGACGGCATCGGACCGCGCGACAAGCGGCCCCGCCGGCTGGAAATGGCCTGGGGCACGATCGAGGACAATCGTTTCGGCACCCATGAGTTCATGGACTATGCCGAGGCGGTGAATTCCGAACCCTATATCTGTCTCAATCTGGGCACCGGCACCTGGACCGATGCGCAGCAGTGGATCGAATATGTCAATGGCGAGCAGGACACCGCCATCACCCGTTTGCGCAAGAAGAACGGCCGCGAAAAGCCCTGGAAGGTCAAATATTGGGGCCTGGGCAATGAGATGGACGGCTATTGGCAGATGGGCCACCGTTCGGCGTCCGATTATGCCGCCTTTGCGCTGGAAACCGCCAAGCTCGCCAAGCTGACCGATCCCAGTGTCAAGCTGATCGCGGCCGGCGCCTCCAACTATCGCGCCGGTTCGGACTGGATTGGCTGGAACCGCACGGTGCTGGAATCCCTGCGTGACTATGCCGATTATATTTCCATCCATCTCTATGTCGGAAACCAGGCCAGCGACTATGCCGATTTCGTCGCCAGCCCCATCGAGATGGACCAGAAGATCGACATCCTGGCCGGGCTGATCAACGCCTCCATGTCCCAGCGCGTCGATCGCGTCACCGGACAGCTGCAGCGCGATGGCCGCAAGATGTACATCGCTTTCGACGAATGGAATGTCTGGTACCGCGCCCGGGGCGACAGCCAGCGCGGCCGCCGCATCCTGGAAGAGCATTACAATCTGGAGGACGCGCTGGTGGTGGCCGGCTTCCTCAACTCGCTGGTCAACCATGCCGATGTGGTCAAGATCGCCAACCTGGCCCAGCTGGTGAATGTGATTGCGCCCATCTTCACCAATGACAAGGGCCTGTTCCTGCAGACCATCTATTTCCCGCTGCAGCTTTTCGGCCGCAATGTGAAGGGCAACAGCCTGGAGCTTTTGGTGGAAAGCCCGTCCTATAAGAGCCGCCGTTTCGACACGGTGCCTTATATCGACGCGTCCGCATGCATCGACGGCAACAATCTGGTGCTCAATGTCGTCAACCGCCACCAGAGCGAGCCGATGGAGGTGACGATCGGGCTGGAGGACAAGAATTTCTCCGGTGCGGTCCAGGTCTCGGAGGTCAACGGTCCCGATATCAAGGCCGAGAATGATTTCGGCAAGATGCTGGTGTCGGCCAAGGACAAAAGCGTCAATGCCAGCGGCACCAGCCTGACCTACAGCTTCCCGCCGCACTCCTATACGCAGATTCGGGCGCGCCTGGGGTAGGGCGGCACAAAAGTGTCAGGCGTGTGCGCCTATTTCAGCATCGTCATGGCCTTGTTCGCATGTGTCATGCAGGCGGTTGGGTCGCCCGCCGACAGCGAAGACTTGGCCTGGGTGATTTCACTCAGGATGCTGGTTTTCATCCCGCCATGAAACGCGCCCACCAGAGAGGATGCCTGGTCTATCAAACCCTGGCAGCCGCCGGTGGCCCCCTTGGCCATCGTGCCGGCGGTGGACATCGCGTTGTTGGCGGTGCCCGGCAATGGCGTGGGCAATTGGGCAAGCGCCTGCATGGCCAGGATCGCTCCGCCTGCCAATGCCGCTGTCATCAGTGTCGTTTTCATCGCGGACCTCCGTTTGAAAGTCCCCCAGCACCGATACTCCCGCCGGCAGGATGCGGATGGTGCTGCCGCGCTCAAATAGGCCTTTGGTCCAACAGCGCACGGCCGCACAGGCGGCGGCGGTCAGGCTCTGACGTGTTGGAAAAAATGGCTCCCCGGGCAAGATTCGAACTTGCGGCCAACCGGTTAACAGCCGATTGCTCTACCACTGAGCTACCGAGGAACGCAGCGGAGCGGGGTATTAGCGCGTCCTTTGGACTAAACCAAGCGGGAAATTTGTCCTGCGGGAAACCGGCTATCCGGCGCTCTGCACAAAGAAAAATGAGGCCGGGAGTTATCCCGGCCCCAAGGCGTTGGGTAATGGTGGGGTGTCTTCAAGGAAGACGCGGGAACTTTAGGCTGTGGACAGTTAATAAGCCCTTAACCCTGGTGGCCAAATAGCGGAAAAAGTTCCCTCACTGGTCAAAAAGCCGGCAAACCGGTCTTTTTTGGACCAAAAAAACCGAATCAGGCGGCCCTGCTGGTGCCGGGTGGCGCCCGGCTGGGTTACACCAGCCCCATGCAGTCCCGGCTTCCTCAGGCACAGCGTGACACCATAGCCCGGCAGGATGCGCCCTTCCTGGCCGCCGGGCTTATTCCCGGCAATCCGCGCTCCTTCGAGGCGCATTTGCGTCAGGCGGCGGGCCTGTTGCGGGACCGCCAGACATCGGCGTCTCCCTCCGTCCGCCTGATGCGTCATGTCACCGAGCTGTTCGAGCGCAGCATTCCCGAATCAAGCCGCGCCCAGATCGCCTGCGCCAGCGGCTGCAGCTTTTGCTGTCACCAGCCGGTGCGGGTGAGCCCGTTGGAGACCTTCTTCCTGGCGCGCCATCTCGCGGACCGGCCGGACACGATGATGGCCGTGCGCGAGGCCGCGACGCAATTGTCCTGCCGCTCCGCCAATGCGCCCAAGGTCGCCTGGATACGCTGTCCGCTATTGGACACAGGCGGCAATTGCTCGGTCTATGCGGCGCGGCCGCTGGGCTGCCACACCCATGTCTCGGTCGATGTTCAGGATTGCAAGACGTCTTATCCGCAGCCGGGCGATGCGGTGGTGCGCGAGCCGGTGCTTTACAATGACATGCGAAACAGTTGCCGCATGATCCTTCAGGCCTGCCTCAGGCTGAACGGCTTGCCCGATACGCATTATGAGCTCAATGCCGCGCTTCAGATCGCAATGGACACGCAGAATGCGGAAAAGCGCTGGCTGCGCGGCGAGAATATCTTTGCGGGCTTGCCGGAAGTGACACCCAACAAGCCCGAGGTCGAGCGCGTTCTGGCGCTAATCGCGGAACGGGTGGGCCCCACGCTGTAAAAGAAAAACCCCGCGATCTTTCGATCGCGGGGCTGTTTCATGTGAAATACAAGGCTTACTTGGGCATTGGGATGGAGACGATCTGCCCCGCGCCGCGATTGGCAATCCACAATTCGCCGCGGGCCGGTTCCATGGCGGTCGGCTGATTCAAGCCTTCCTTCAAGACCGTGACATGGGCGCGGTCGCCGTCAATGGTGAGGGCGTGAATCTTGCCCGAGCCGTTTTCGGCCTGCACGATCTTGCCATTGGCGATGCGCATGCCGTCGATACCCTTGACCGGCGCATCCATCCAGATTTGCGCGGGCACGCCGGCCTTGCCCTGCGCGTCCACCGGCACGCGCCAGAGGGTGTTGAAGAACACGCTGTTGTAATACAGCACGCCGTTCAGGAAGGTGAGGCCGTCAATGCCGGTCACGTTGCGGTGATCCAGCCACAGCTCGGCGCTGGTGGCGCCGGGCGACAAGCGGAAGATCTTGGCGTTGGCGGTATCGGAAATATAGAGCGACTTGTCCGGACCGACAGCCATGTCATTGCAGGTGCTGTTGGCGCCCGGCAGATCCCAGCGCAGCTTGCGCTTGCCGGTCGCCAGATCGCTGGCGATCAGGGCGGTGTGACGCTGTACCGGCGTGGTGTTGGCCACCGGCGTGAGCATGCAGCTCCACACCGTGTTGCCATCGACCAGCTGGCCGAAGAAGAAGGTGCCGGCGCCTTCGGCGCTGGCGTCGATGAAGACTTCCGGTGTTATGGAGCCGGGCTTGATCTTGTAGACATAGGGCGTAGAGGCGCTGCCCACGATCAAGGTGCCGTCCGGCGCAGCGGCCAGGCTTTCCGGTTGGGACTTGTCGTCCTTGATCAGGATCTCAGCGGCAAAGGCCGGCACGGAAAAGGCCATCAAAGCGGCGAGGCCGACGGCAAACTTTGAAACGCGACTCATGAACACTCCCCTTTTACGCCCGGCCATTCCGGGCGTTATTCCCTTAGATTCATAACCAGAATTGCGGAAGATTTGTGGAGGCCACGCCCGGAATTGAACCGGGGTTCACGGATTTGCAATCCGCTGCGTCACCACTCCGCCACGTGGCCTCATTTTTTTACAGGTCGCTCCGGCTTTCGCCGACGCTCCAGATCGCCGGCCAAAGCCGGGCGAGCGGCTGGCGGCTATAGCAGACGGCAAGGCGCGCGGACAAGCACGGGGCCAAAAGGTCAAAAATCGAGCAGAAAAGCCACGTTGTCGGGGGCAGGGGGAAGAGCCTATAAGCCCAACCAGATGTCACCGGGGTCCCCAATGTCCGAATCCGCCCGCTTCAATATGGTCGAGGCCCAGATCCGTCCGTCCCATGTCACCGACGAACGCATCCTGGCGGCCATGAATGCGGTGCCGCGGGAGAAGTTCGTGCCCGGGAACGCGCGGGCGCTGGCCTATGCCGATGTCCCCGTCCAGGTGGCGCCAGGCCGCTATCTTTTGGACCCCCGCAGTTTTGCCAAGCTGGCGCAGTTGGCCGATATCGCTCCCGGTGACCGCATCCTGGATGTGGGCCCGGGCACCGGCTATTCCTCGGCCGTTTTGGCCCGGGTGGGAGCCGAGGTCATTGCGGTAGAGCAGGATGCTGATTTGGTCCGCGTTGCCAGTGAGTTGTTGGCGAATGTTGTGGGCAAGGTTGAAGTGGTGCAGGGCGGGTTGGTCGAGGGTGTGAAGGACCGCGCTCCCTTCGATGTGATCTTCGTCAACGGTGCTATTGAGCAGGTGCCCGACACGCTGCTGGCCCAACTGGCTGAGGGCGGTCGTCTGGTCACGGTGCTCAAGGATGGCCAAAGCCGTGCATGGCTGTTCCTCAAGGAGAATGGTCAGGTGGGCCGGCGGCCCGATTTCGACGCCGATGTCCCAGTCCTGGCGGGCTTCAAGAAAGCCATGGGATTCGTTTTTTGATGCCCCCTCCGGCCTGCGCATCGCAAGCGGGTGAGCAGGGCGGCCAGTCCTGCGAACGGTCTCAGCTCGCTAGTTCCTTCTGTTAACTTTGTCTTTGCCGTTCTGCCGGCACTGTCTTAGGCTGATTCTTACCGCCAAAAGCCTTGGCGGCCCTTGCGGAGCTGCCGATGTCGAACCCTCAGCACGAACCCACGATGGAGGAGATCCTCGCCTCTATCCGCAAGATCATCTCCGAGGATGCCCCAGAGGGTGGCGCCCCGGCCGCCGAGGCCGCACCTGCTCCTGCGCCCACACCCCAACCTTCGGCCCCGCCGCCACCGCCGGAACCCCCGGCGCCAGCCCCCGTCTATGACGACATTCTGGAACTGACCCAGGAAGTGGAAATCGCCGCCCCCAGTCCGGTTTCCGCTCCAATCCCCAGCCCCGCGGAGGACATTGTGTTCGAGAACGTTGCCGCGCCTGCCTCATCTGAACATTCCGATATCTTTTCCGACCAGACCCGCAAGGCGATGGAAGACGCCTTTGCCTCCATCCCCGAGGAAGAGCCGGAGCCCGTGGCGCCAGTGCGCCGTACCGCCGCCCCGATCGCGCCGGTCGATGGCGCCTCGGTGGAAAATGTGTTCGAGCGGGCTGTCCGGGAAAGCTTTGAGCCCGTGCTGCAAAACTATCTCAGCGACAATTCCGGCGCCGTGATCGAGCGTATGAAGCCCTTGATCCGCGAATGGATGGACGAGCATTTCCCGCCTTTGCTGGAAGGTGCCGTCCGGGCCGAGGTGGAGCGCGTCGTAAAGGCTCGCGGGACGAAGCGCTGAAGGCGCGGTCTTTTCGGGTCCTGGCGGCGTCGCCGCTTTGCTCATGGACGTTTAGTCCGTCCATAGCAGCGCGTATGGACGCTCGCGGCTCCTGGCCAGCCCCCGAAAATCCTCGCGCTTTTAAGCCCGCGGCAGCGGCGGCTTGACCTGATTGGCAAAAAGCCCGAAAGCGTGCCCGAAGCGCGTTCGCGTGAGTGAGAGCGCCCTAAATAACCCTGGTTTTCCCCATGCTCGACAAGACCTTCAATCCCAAGGACGTGGAACAGCGCATTGCCACCCAATGGGAGGCTTCCGGCGCCTTCCGCTGCGGCAACCGGCCCGACGCGCCGGCCTTCTCCATTGTCATCCCGCCGCCCAATGTGACGGGGCGGCTCCATATCGGTCACGCCCTGAACAACAGCCTGCAGGATATTCTGGCGCGCTTTGAGCGCATGCGGGGCAAGGACGTGTTGTGGCAACCGGGCACCGACCATGCCGGCATCGCGACCCAGCTGATCGTCGAGCGCCAGTTGGCCGAGCGGCAGATGTCGCGCCTGGGATTGGGCCGCGAGAAATTCCTGGAAGAAGTCTGGAAGTGGAAGGCGGAATCCGGCGGCGCCATTGTCGATCAGCAGCACCGGCTGGGCGCATCCGCCGACTGGAGCCGCGAACGTTTCACCATGGACGAGGGGCTGAGCCGCGCCGTCACTAAGGTGTTTGTCGAACTCTACAATCAGGGCCTGATCTACAAGGACAAGCGCCTGGTCAACTGGGACCCGCGTCTGCAGACGGCGGTGTCGGACCTGGAAGTCGAGAATCTCGAAATCAAAGGCCATCTCTGGCACATCAAATATCCGATCGAAGACAGCGATCAGTTCATCACCGTCGCCACCACGCGGCCTGAAACCATGCTGGGCGACACCGCGGTGGCGGTGCATCCGGATGATGAACGTTACAAGGGGCTGGTGGGCAAGATGGCGGTCCTGCCGCTGACGGGGCGGCTGATCCCCATTATCGCGGACGAATATTCCGATCCGGAAAAAGGCACGGGCGCCGTCAAGATCACGCCGGGCCATGACTTCAACGACTTTGAAGTCGGCAAGCGTCACAAGTTGCCGCTGATCAACATTCTCAACAAGGACGGCACCTTCAACAATGACGTGCCCGCGCCTTATCGCGGGCTGTCGCGCGAGGCGGCACGCAAAAAGGTCGTCGGTGATCTGGAAGCCGCGGGCCTGCTGGAAAAGAGCGAGCCCATTACCCATGCCGTGCCGCATGACGAAAAAACCAAGACGGTGGTGCTGGAGCCGTTTCTCACCGAGCAATGGTATCTGAACGTCCAACCGCTTGCGGACAAGGCGATTGCCGCGGTCGAAAAGGGCGAAACCAAATTCGTCCCCGAGAATTGGACAAATGTCTATTTCGGCTGGCTGCGCAATATCCGGCCCTGGTGCATTTCCCGCCAGCTATGGTGGGGCCATCAGATTCCGGTCTGGTATGACAATGACGGCAAGGTTTACTGCGCCGAGACCGAACAAGAGGCGGTCAAGCTTGCCGGCGGCAAGGCGCTGACCCGCGACGACGATGTTCTGGATACCTGGTTCTCATCGGCTTTGTGGCCCTTCTCGACTTTGGGCTGGCCGGAAGAGACCAATGAACTGGACCGCTACTATCCCACCAATGTCCTGGTCACCGGCTTTGACATCATCTTCTTCTGGGTCGCCCGCATGATGATGATGGGCATCCATTTCCTGGGCAAGGTGCCGTTCGAGACGGTGTTGATCCACAACCGCGTGCTGGATGAGCAGGGCGCGAAGATGTCCAAGACCAAGGGCAATGTGGTGGATCCCATCACCCTGATCGATGAGTTCGGCGCCGATGCGCTGCGCTTTACCCTGGCGCAGGCGGCGGGCCAGAGCCGCGATATGCGCATCGGCCCGACGCGGGTGGAAGCGGGGCGCAACTTTGCCACCAAGCTGTGGAATACCTCGCGCTTCTGCGAGATGAATGGCTGCGTGACGGTGCCGGGCTTTGATCCGGCTTCTGTGACCGAGACGGTCAATCAATGGATCGTGTCGGAAACGGCGCGTGCCGTGGTGGACGTTACCGCGGCCATCGAGGCGCTGCGGTTCAACGATGCAGCCAATGCCGCCTATCACTTCGTCTACGACATTTTCTGCGACTGGTATGTCGAGATGACCAAGCCGATTTTCCAGTCCGGCGCCGATTCCGCAAAGGCCGAGACGCGAGCCACCACCGCATGGGCACGCGACCAGATCCTCAAGCTGCTGCATCCGTTCATGCCCTTCATCACCGAGGAATTGTGGGCGGCGACCGCCGCGGTGCCGCGTGACAGCCTGTTGGTGGTGGCGGAGTGGCCCAAGGTCACTGTCTCGAGTGCGGCATCTGCCAGTGCGGAGATGAACTGGGTGATCGATCTGATCAAAGGCGTACGCTCGGTCCGCGCGGAAATGAATGTGCCGGCGGGCGCCAAGATTCCGCTGGTGCTGACCGGCGCGTCGGACGTCAGTGCGGCCCGCCTGGCCAAGCATATCGACGTGATCGCAAGCCTGGCGCGGCTTTCCAGTGCGGAAGCTGCCCCTGCCATCCCCAAAGGCTCTGCCCAGTTCGTGCTGGAAGAATCGGTGGTGGCCCTGCCGTTGGGGGATGTGATCGATTTCGCCAAGGAACGGGCACGTCTGGAAAAGGATCTCAAAAAGACCCAGGACGAAATCGCTCGCTTTGACGCCAAGTTATCCAATGAACAGTTTGTCGCCAAGGCGCCGGAAGATGTCCTGGCGGAACAGCGGGAAAAACGGGCAGAAGCCCAGGCCCTGGCCGTGCGGCTGACTGACGCGATTGGGCGGCTGGCCTAAAACCCTGACGCCCTCGCGGTTGCAGGATGGGGTGAGGCTTCCTAACTTTTCGACAGTTGTCGAAACACCGAGGTTCCATGCCCACCCTGTTCGATCCCCTGAAACTGGGCGCGCTCCAGTTGCCTAACCGCATCCTGATGGCGCCGTTGACCCGCAGCCGCGCCACGCCCGACGCTCGCGTCCCCACGCCACTGCAGTTGGACTATTACGTGCAGCGGGCCAGCGCCGGTCTGATCATTTCGGAAGCCACATCCGTCACGTCCATGGGGGTGGGCTATGCTGCCACACCGGGCATCTGGTCGGACGAGCAGACCGAAAGCTGGAAGGCCATCACCAGCGCGGTGCATCACGCGGGCGGACGCATGGTGTTGCAGCTTTGGCATGTGGGGCGTGTCTCCCATCCTATGTTCTTGAATGGAGCCTTGCCGGAAGCGCCCAGTGCGGTCAGGCCCAAGGGCTTTGTCTCATTGGTCAGGCCGCAGACGGAATTCGTCGCTCCGCGTGCGCTGGAAGGGGAAGAAATCCCCGCCATCATCGCAGCATTCAAACGTGGCGCTGAGAATGCCCAGAAAGCGGGTTTTGACGGCGTGCATATCCACGGCGCCAATGGCTATCTGCTGGATCAGTTCCTGCAGGATTCCACCAACCATCGCCGCGATGACTATGGCGGACCGATTGAGAACCGCGCCCGGCTGATGCTGGAAGTCACCGATGCCTGTATCGATGTGTGGGGCGCCGACCGGGTGGGCATGCATCTGGCGCCGCGCATGGACAGCCATGACATGGGCGACAGCGACCGGCTGGGCACCTTCACGTATATCGCACGCGAGTTGGGCAAGCGCGGGCTGGGATGGATTGCGGCGCGCGAAGCCCAGATCGGTCCCGACACGCAATTGGTCGACAGCCAGGGCCGCCCGAAGGAAATCAAAAACAGGGAAAGCATCGGTCCCGCGATCAAAGCAGCTTTCGGCGGACCCTTCATCGCCAATGAAGGCTTCACCTTTGAGAGTGCGCAAAAAGCCTTGGCGGACGGTGCGGCCGATGCTGTGGCCTTTGGTAAATTGTTCATTGCCAATCCCGATCTGGTTGAGCGATTCGCAAAGCGCGCGCCGCTGAATGCCTGGGACACAGAGACTTTTTATGCAGGCGGCGAAAAAGGCTATGTCGATTATCCCGCGCTGCAATCTGACCTTACCGATGCCGCAATCATGCCTTGATCGCAGCGGAACCTTCATCTGGGCGGAGCGTTTTTTCATCCGCTACGGGGAAAGCTCCCCAAGAGGAGATTTGCGATGACACATTTTGCCAAACTTTCTGCTGCTGCCGCGATTGTGCTGGCCGCCGGCACGATTTCAGCTTCCGCCGCCTGCAACAATGATGCTTCGACGGAAACCGTTCTGGGTGCCGGTTCGGGCGCGCTGGTGGGCGGTCTTGCCTCGCACAGCATCGTCGGCGCCGCCGTGGGTGGCGTGGCGGGCGGTCTGATCGGCAACTCCATCGGCCATTCCAACAACCGCTCCGACTGCCGCCGCGCGGCGCGGGCGCACGAATATCGCCGCGAACACGATGCCTACTACATCGACCGTAACGGCCGCCGTCACTATTACTGAGCCACGCCTTTCCGGATGGGTTTAGAACCCCGGGTCGCAAGACCCGGGGTTTTTTCATGCCTGGCCCTCATATCTGACAGGCTGGCGGCGGGGCTTGAAAGGGGCGGGTTCCGGGGGCCATAGTCCGGCGCTTTTTACAGGTCCGACCATGTCCAAATTCGATAAGTCCAAGCTGCCTTCCCGCCACGTCACCGAGGGGCCGGAGCGCGCGCCGCACCGCTCATATCTCTACGCCATGGGTTTGACCGAAGAGCAGATTCACCAGCCGCTGGTGGGAGTGGCCACGGCCTGGAATGAAGCCGCGCCCTGCAACATCTCCCTGATGCGCCAAGCCCAGGCGGTGAAGAAGGGCGTCGCCGCTGCCCGTGGTACGCCGCGTGAATTCTGCACCATCACCGTGACTGACGGCATCGCCATGGGCCATGCCGGCATGAAGTCGTCGCTCGCCAGCCGTGATGTGATCGCGGACTCGGTCGAACTGACCATGCGTGGCCATTCCTATGATGCGCTGGTCGCCATGGCCGGTTGCGACAAAAGCCTGCCGGGCATGATGATGGCGATGATCCGCCTCAACGTGCCGTCGATCTTCATCTATGGCGGCTCGATCCTGCCCGGCAGATTCCGTGGGCGCGACGTGGTGGTGCAAGACCTGTTCGAAGCCGTCGGCCTGCATTCGGTGGGCAAGATGGACGACGCGACTTTGGACGAACTGGAACGCGTTGCGTGTCCGTCGGCCGGTTCCTGTGGCGGCCAATATACCGCCAACACCATGGCGATGGTGGCCGAGGCGATCGGCCTGGCGCTGCCCTATAGCTGTGGCGCGCCGGCGCCCTATGAAATCCGTGACGCCTTGTGCTCGGTGGCCGGCGAGCAGGTGATGGAGCTGCTGGCAAAGAAACTCAGGCCGCGCGACATCGTCACCCGCAAGGCGTTTGAGAATGCCGCCATGACGGTGGCCGCCACCGGCGGATCGACCAATGCCGCGCTGCACCTGCCGGCGATGGCGCATGAAGCGGGCATCGATTTCGACCTGTTCGATGTGGGCGAGATCTTCCGCAGGACGCCTTACATCGGCGATCTCAAGCCGGGCGGAAAATATGTCGCCAAGGACCTGTTCGAAGCCGGCGGCATTCCCCTGGTGATGAAGGCGCTGCTGGACGGTGGCTTCCTGCACGGCGATGTGATGACCGTCACCGGCAAGACCGTGGCCGAAAATCTCAAGAACGTGAAGTTCAACGAGAACCAGGACGTGATCCGCCCGACATCCAATCCGATCTCCTCGACCGGCGGTGTGGTCTCTCTTAAGGGCAATCTGGCGCCCGATGGCGCCATTGTGAAGATCGCCGGCCTGAAGAACCTGCGCTTCGTCGGCCCAGCGCGCGTCTTCGACAATGAAGAAGCCTGCTTCGACTGCGTCGAGAATCGCAAATACAAGGAAGGCGACGTGCTGGTCATCCGCTATGAAGGTCCCAGGGGCGGGCCGGGCATGCGCGAGATGCTGTCCACCACGGCGGCGCTTTATGGCCAGGGTATGGGCGACAAGGTGGCGCTGATCACCGACGGCCGCTTCTCCGGTGCCACGCGCGGTTTCTGCGTCGGCCATGTCGGGCCGGAAGCCGCCGTCAGCGGACCCATTGCCCATATCAAGGATGGCGACATCATCACCCTGGATGCCACCACCGGCGAAATCTCCGTGAATGTCAGTGATGCGGAGCTGGCGGAACGCGCAAAGAGCTGGACGCCGCGCGAGACCGAATATGGCTCGGGCGCGATCTGGAAATATGCCCAGTTGGTCGGCCCGGCACGCTTTGGTGCGCTGACGGCCCCGGGTGCTGAGAAAGAGAAAAGCTGCTACGCCGACATCTAGGCGTCAGCGACCATCTTTTCGATGCGCTTGTCGGGCATCAGCCACAGCAGGGTCACGACCAGATAGCAGAGCAGGGCTGCCCAAGGCGCCCAAAATGACAGGACAATGCCGCTCAGATAGAGCGGCGGCGAAATTCTGCCTTTGAAATCCTGCCCCAGAGCGGCTTTCAGCGGTGAATGGGTGCCCTGCATGCGCACGATCACCCTTTGCATGATCAGCCAGGCAAAGGCCGGCATCACCAGAGAGATGCCATAAAGCGCGGTGGGACCGGACGCGAAGGGATGCTCGCCCAGCCAGGCGGTGGAAAACGGGATCAGCGACAGCCAGAACAGCAGGTGGAAATTGGCCCACAGCACCGATCCGTTCACCCGCGACACCAGGTGGAAATAGTGGTGATGGTTGTTCCAGTAAATCGCCACATAGATGAAGCTCAGCGCATAGGCGAAGAAAACCGGCCATAGCTCGTGCAGGGCTTCCAGTGTGTCGCCTTCCGGGGCTTTCAGTTCCAGGACCATGATGGTGATGATGATGGCCACCACCCCGTCGGTCATGGCCAGCAGGCGCTCTTTTCCCAAGTCCGTATCCCCTCCAACAATGCCCTGCCGGGCCCCGCGAGCCCGGTCTGGCCAGTGCAGCCCGTCTCGCGGCTTACGAAAAAGACATAAATTCGCCGCAGCTGCCACACAAGCTTGGCGGCAAATAACCTGGGGAGGATGTCATGCTTTCGCGCACCCTGATGCTGGCCGTGGCTTTTGGCGGACTTGCCGCCCTGGCGCCGCTTTCGGCTTTTGCCGCCGACGCCAAACTGGCCGCCGCTATCGCGTCCCCGGGCCGGGACGCCGCCAACAAGGCCCGTGACGGTGCCCGTCATCCCCAGGCCAGCCTGGAATTCTGGGGCCTCAAGCCCGGCCAGACCGTAATCGAAATATCGCCCGGCGGCGGCTATTGGAGCGAAATCCTGGCGCCCTATGCCAAAGAAACCGGTGGCCGTTATACGGCCGCCACCGGCCGTCCCGACCAGAAGCTGCCGGAGAAATTCAACAACACGGCCGTCTATGGCCCCGTCCACTATACCGTCCTCAACAAGGATTCCGGACCGCTGGGAGCACCCGCCAGTGCCGATCTCGTGCTGACGGCGCGCAATCTCCACAATTGGATTCCGGGCGGTTTTGCCGACAAGGTGATGAAGGATTTCTATGCCGTGCTGAAGCCGGGCGGGATTCTGGCGTTCGAGGAACATCGTGCCGATCCCAAACCGGAAGCGCCCAATCTGAACAGCGGCTATGTCTCCACCCAGCATGTGATCGACCTCGCCACCAAGGCGGGCTTCAAGCTGGAAGCGCGGTCCGAGATCAACGCCAATCCCAAGGACAATAAGGACCATCCTTTCGGCGTCTGGACCCTGCCTCCGTCGCGCCAGAGCAATGACAAGGACAAGCCCAGCCCGGCCGGCTTCGACCGCGCCAAGTATGATGCGATCGGCGAAAGCGACCGCATGACCTTGCGCTTCCGTAAACCCGCTTAATTCGACAGTCTCGGGGGCGTGAGTCGAATCGGATTCCTGAATGCGGTGCTTGCCGCCACCCTGTTCGGGGTGGGCGGGACGTTTGCGCAATTCCTGTTCCAGCAGCGCGGGGTCGATATCGACTGGCTGGTGACCATGCGGCTGTTGTGCGCAGGTCCCGTCCTGCTTTTGATGGCAGCCAGCCGGCAGGGACGCGAGATATTCACGATCTGGCGCGACGATCCGGTGCCGATCATCTTGTTCGGCCTGATCGGCATGATGCCGGTGCAATATACCTATATGGCGGCGATCGACGCCTCCAACACCGCCACCGCTACGGTGTTGCAATTCACCGCTCCTGCCATGATCGCGGTGTGGCTGGCGCTTGTGGGGCGGCGCTGGCCGGACAGGCGTGAGCTGGCGGCAATCGCACTGGCCATGCTGGGTACCTATTTCCTTGTGACCCATGGCAGACTGGGCGCGCTTTCCATCACGCCGTTGGCCCTGTTCTGGGGCCTGGCCAGTGCCGTGGCGGCGGCCTTCAATTCCATTCAGCCGGCGAAGCTGCTGCGCAAATACGGCGCCTCGCTGGTGGCGGGATGGGCCATGCTGGTTGGCGGTACGGCCCTGGCCGTGATTCATCCGCCATGGCAGGTGGAAGGGACATGGGATGCAAGCGCCTATGCCTTCCTTGCCTTCATCATCCTGTTCGGAACGCTGGTGGCCTTTTATCTCTACAACAAGGCGCTGCGCGCGATCGGCGCGCAGACAACCAGTCTGTTGACCTGTGCAGAACCTCTGTCGGCGGCGGTGCTGTCGGTATGGTGGCTGGGCGTGTCCTGGGGCGCGATGGACTGGCTGGGCACGGTCTGCATTCTGGCGACTATTGTTCTGTTGGCGCGGGAACAATCGGAAGAAAGTCAGTCTGAAAAGGTTACGTAATCTGCAGAATTCGCAAGGTTGACGTGACCGCTATCAGGCTTACCATTGCTGCAGGCACGCATCAGACAGTGTCGCGGAGGATCATATGGCATTTCTGGATCGGCGCGATCTGTTGGCCGGTACGGCTGCGCTGTTCGGCGCGGAACTGGTGGCACCGCTGGCCAGAGCCCTGGCGGCTGAAATGCCAGCGGGCTTCAGCCCCTCGCGCGCCGCACTGACATCGGATCAGCGCAGCCTGGTAGCGGCAGTCAGCGAGCGCATCATTCCCACCACCGACACGCCGGGCGCCATTGCGGCAGGCGTTCCCGCCTTCATCGAGATGATGCTGGCCGACTGGTACGAGCCCACAGATCGCAACGAACTCATGGCGGGGCTGGGCGTATTCGAAGGCTATGCCCGAATCCAATATGGAACGGCTTTTGCCTCTCTGGCCCCGGAAGAACAGGATCTGGTTCTCACCCAGGCGATGACGGGCAAGATTTCCGGTCTCTCCACCAGCTTCTTCGAACATTGCCGGCAGCTGACGATCATGGGCTATTACACCTCCGAAATCGGCTGCAAGCAGGAACGGGTCTATCTGCCGGTGCCGGGCCGCTATGACGGCAAATATCCCTACGCCCAGGTGCGGCGCGTTTTCTCCTCCTGAATTCGGATCATCTTCATGGCCACTTATGACTTCGACGCCATCGTCATCGGATCAGGCATCAGCGGCGGCTGGGCTGCCAAGGAATTGTGCGAGAAAGGCATGAAAGTCCTGATGCTGGACCGCGGCCGCATGGTCGAGCATCGCAAGGACTATATCACCGAAGGCAAGGGCCCCTGGCAATTGCCCTATCGCGGCAACCTGCCGCCCGCCGAGGTCGAGCGCGACTATGTCATGGCCAAATGGGGCGGCGCCAATCTCACCGCCCAGACCCACTATTACAACAATGACCGGCTCAACCCGATCGACTTCGAAAACAGCAAGCCTTTCCGCTGGGTCAGGCCCGCCCAGGTGGGCGGCAAGTCGCTGATCTGGGGCCGCGTGGCGCTACGCTGGAGCAAGATCGATTTCCAGGCCAACAAGCGTGACGGCCATGGCAGCCCGTGGCCGGTCGAGTATGACGAGATCGCGCCCTGGTATTCCTATGTCGAGAAGTATGCCGGTATCGCGGGCTCCAAAGAAGGACTGCCGCAGCTTCCCGATGGGGAATATCAGCCGCCGCATCCCATGAACGTGGCGGAGACATGGGTCAAGGAGCGGCTGGAACGCGCCATGCCGGGCCGCAAGCTGATCTCAACCCGTACCGCCAACATGACCGAGGACAAGCCGGAGCAGGGCAGGGCGCGTTGCCAGAGCCGCTCCATGTGCGCGCGGGGCTGTTCCTTTGGTGCCTATTTCTCGACCCAGTCGGTGACCTTGCCGGCGGCGCGCAAGACCAACAACCTCACCTTGCTGTCGGACAAGGTGGTCACCAATCTGGAATATGACGCCAAGACCAAGCGCGTCACCGGTGTGAGGGTGGTCGATGCCAACACCATGCAGGCGCAGGTCTATACGTCACGGATTGTATTTCTCTGCGCCTCGACCCTGGCCTCCACTCAGATCCTGCTCAATTCACGCCTCCCCGGCGGCGAGCGCAGCTTCGCGGATTCAAGCGGCATGCTGGGCCGTTACATCATGGATCATTCTTTCCGCACATCCTTCTGGGGCTCGGTGCCCGATGCGGAGCTCTCGCCCTATATCGCTTATGGGCGGCGTCCCAATGGTGTCTATATCCCGCGTTTCCGCAATCTGGACGGCCAGGATGCCGACGCCGATTTCGTGCGCGGCTATGGCATGCAGGGTGCTGCCGGCCGTGGCCCGGCTGGCGCGGTCGGTTTCGGCAAGGCGATGAAGGAGGGCTTGCGCCAATACGGCCCCTGGACAATCCGCTTCACCGCTTTTGCGGAATGCCTGCCTTATCAGGACAATACGCTCACCTTGAATCCCGCCAAGCTCGATCGCTTCGGCGTGCCGCTGGCGGTGTTCAATGTCACCTTCCGCGAAAATGAGATGCGGATGATGCGCGACGCCGCGCTGCAGGGCGAGGCCATGATGCGGGCGGCGGGGCTGATGGATGTGGGCTCGGTGAACGAGGAACATGTGCCCGGCGATGCCATCCATGAAATGGGCGGCGCCTGCATGGGCACCGATCCGCGCAAGTCGGTGGTGAATCGCTGGAGCCAGGCGCATGATGCGCCCAACCTGTTCATCACCGATGGCGCACAGATGGCTTCGACCAGCTGCGTCAATCCCTCCATGACCTTCATGGCCTTTACCGCGCGCGCGGCCGATCATGCGGTCAAGCTGGTAAAAGCAGGAACGGTTTAGCGATAAACGCGGCCCTGGGCGATCGCCTCCAGCGCAGCTTGGATCTTTGGTCTGGCTTCGCTTTGCGGCCAATGCGCCATGGTCTGAACGGAGTAGCGCCTGGCCAATTCCCGTGCCACCAACACACCCAGCTGATAACCTCCGCGCGGGGGCACGACGGGGTCCTGACTGCGCATGTCGTTGAACCAGACCTTTGCGTCCATTTCCTGCGTGGAATCGAACTTTTTCAGGAAATCCGCCGCCAGGTCCTGCCGCTTGGCGTCGACCTTTTGCACCATCCCGGCAGGCACATGCGACAGGTCCACCTCGCTGGCCGTGGGATTCATTTGTTCGGTGACATATTGCGCCAGCCCTTCGGCCCACAAGGTGGTCCAAAGCGGATAGTTGCTGGACGCTTTGAAATCAAAAAACTGGAAGTGATAACGATGGAACAGTTCATGAGCCATGCCTGGGCTGATATCCTTCTGGTTCAGCGCCACAACCGCGTCCATGCCGAATAGGATGGCGCCGCGGCCTTGGATGTCCTGCGCGCGGCCGTTGAAGCAGTAGCCGGAAGCCATCACATAAATATCGCCGGCCCAATGCATGTCCGGAAACAAGGCCAGAAAGCGGGTTTGGGTTGCGGTCAGCTTGTTTGACAGACCATCCGTCGCGTCCCGCATGGCCGGTACGATCTTCGGCACGTTTGGAAAATAGCGGGTGCGCGCCCACGCCGGGTCCCATTGATCCTTGCAGGGACCGGCGAGATCGTCGAAGACCGCCTGATGCTTGCTGACATACAGGCTTTGCCAAAGCTCGGCCTGGCGCTCGACGGGTTGGTTTTCGGCTGTTTCCCAGAATTGCCAAAAGTCCGGCATGAAATTGTGGATGGTGAAATCGGCTGCCGGCGCAGCACGGGTTGGCGACAAACAACCCTCAAGCCAAAGATAAACAGCGACGGCAAAGGAAAGTACGGTTCGTGTTCCTGTCTTTGGAATCTTTGGTTTCATCGGACCCTCGCGGGCTTAGCGTTCTTGGACGATATGACCCGAGCCCATGATCGACTGCTGGACACTGGCAGGCTTGTTCACAAGGTGCACGTCACCCGAGCCCATAATGGTGGCTTTGAGGCTTTCGCTGGGGGCTACTGTGGCCGATCCGCTTCCCATGACCGATACCGTCACCGTGCGTGCGGTCAGCTTTCCCAGCCGGGCATTGCCGGAGCCCATGACATTGACGGTCAAGCGGTCCACCTTTCCTTCGGCGGTGAGGGAACCGGAATTGGCGACCGTCACGGTCAAAGCTTCCTGCTCGATATGACCAAGGTCGGTGTCGTTGCTGCCGCGTATAAACACACCGCCCGTGCCGGGATCGGTCTGTAGCAGCCCCCGGGCGACGCCTTCGCGCACATGCCGGTCGATCTGTGCACTTTCGATACCCTTCTTTGCCGCTTGCGCAGCGATATCGCCAATGCCGCCCGTACCCAGGACTGAGCGTGTGGCGTTGTTTGCCGCGTCAGAGGCGATGCGGGCCGTATCGACCGAACGCATCGCGTCTTTTGCCGCTTGCTCGCCATAGTCGTATTTGTAGTCATAGTCATATTTGTAGGAATAGACCGCGGCTTTCTTTGCCTCATCGCCGGTCAACTGCCTGGCCGAGCCGCTGCCCACGACGGTCTGGCGAAGTTCGCTGGGTTTGGTGAGAAGCTTCAGATCGCCGCTGCCGGCGATGAACAGCTTGACCTTGCCATGCGGAGACAAAGCGGCGTCGCCGCTGCCCAGAATGGAGACGTTGGAATCGCCCATCACCGAAAGGCCGCCAAGATTGGCCTGGCCCGAACCGGCAATCGTCAGATTGAGTTGCTCGACCTTGCCGCGGCCGCTCACCGTGCCGCTGCCGTTGACATGGAGATCCAGGCCTTGCTGGTCGATTTCGCCCAGATCGAGATTTTCCCCGCCATTGATGACGAATTTGCGGATTGTTGCGCCGCTGACCACGGCTTCGATTTTCCTGCCGCTGGCGCGGGGAATATTGGTGTCCAGGGCGATACGCCCGTCGCTGACCTTTACGTGCTGCAGCATTTCTGCCGGGCCTCTCAGTGAGACCTGCGGCGAACCTTGCGGAGTTCCCTGCGGCGATACTTTCGGCTCGTAACGGATATTGATGGGTGCATCCAGCGCCAGGGTATCGCCGCCGTTCCAGCGCCAAGTCTTATGGCTTGCCAAATCGATCAGCGGTTTCATCTGCTCCAGCGAGCGCGCATCATGGAAGACGTCGTCGCCGCCGATCTTGACCGCCAGGCCAAGACAGGTTGCACAAAGTGTCAGGCCTGCGACGGAGGATATGATCAGAGCGTTTGGCATGGCGCTATTCCTCCTCGCCCGGTTTCAACAGGCGATAATTGAGGCGCATATAGCGGCCAAGCAGACCCAACCCGCTGCCCAGGAGCAGCGCCAGGAGACTGCCTATTCCAATCACGCCGCCGATCAGGCCTAGGCCCACCAAAGTAGGAACCAGCACATTGCCATTGCCGGACAGCAGTCCGCCCAGCAGATGCACGCCGGTGGCGCCCACGACGTAAAGCAGATAGGCCACCACAAGGGCGCAAGCCCCCAGCGCTAGGATCACCGGCAGCAGGATGAAGATGTTGAAGGCCTGAAGGCCGATCATTCCCAAACCGGCCTGCAGGAACGTGCGGGGATTGCGCCGTTCCTCCCAGCGCTTCAGTTTGGCCTCGGCGCGAAGTTCATTGCCCAATTGCAGTGCATCACCCAGAGAGGCGGCCACGTCGACCTCGTTGCGGCCTGCCGCAACGGCGTCGCTGAAATGGGCCTCATAGTCCATCACGATCTCATCGATCTGATCGGGTGCCAGGCCTTTGAGACCCTGGCGCAGGCGGGCGATGAACAGCGCGCGGCTCATGTCCCGTCTCCCAGCATTTTTTCCACCGACGTCATGAAGCCTTTCCATTCCTCGCGCTGGGCCTTGAGAGTCGCTCTGCCGGTATCCGTCATCCGATAATATTTGCGCGGCGGGCCGCCCGGCGCTTCCATCAGATATGTGCTGACCAGGCCATCGTCCTGCATCCGCCGCATCAAGGGATAGATCGTGCCTTCCCCCATGCCCACCTCCTGCATCAGGCGGCTGGCGATCTCGTAGCCATAATTGTCGCCACGGGAGAGAAGGGTCAGGACGCACAATTCCAGAACGCCTTTTCTCAACTGTGTCTGGATGCTTTCCGCCAAACCAATGTCTTCCGTTAAAGGCGCTGAAGATGTGGGCCATTGACCTTCCCGCAAGCTATCGTCCGTGTGGTTCCTCTGCAATGCGCGCCCCGCGCACCGAATCGCGACTCAATTTCCCGTAATGCGCACGCCGCCCGATCCGGTGATGGATTGATTGAGCCGCGCCGGCATCGCCGTCATGCGCACCTGCCCCGATCCGGCGACGGATACATTGGCCTCGTCGCGCGGATTGACCGTGATATCGCCGCTGCCGGCAATATGGATGTTGGCGCGCTTTACGGTGGCGTCAGCCATATGGATGTCGCCGGCGCCGGCGATGGAAGCATCAAGCCGGTCGACCCGCCCGGCGGCACCGATCTCGCCCGTGCCAGAAAGGGAAAGACTGAGGCGGTCCTGATTCAGCCGCCCGAGTTGAATATCGATATCGGCACCGCTCAGCGCGACATTGTGCAGGGTCACGCCGCTGACGATCACTTCCAGCCCCTTGATGGCCCGGCAATTGTCGCACCAGCGGACTTGCCCCTGGCCGACACGCACCCGCTCCAGCGCTTCGTCCGGACCGGTGATGACAATGCGTGCGGGCAGGGTGGGGACATAACGCACCTTGGCGCCGACCAGACTGATACCCAGCCCATCGGTTCCATCCCATTGCCATTCCCAATGGCCGGATTGTTTGAGGGAAGGCTCACGCGGCGTGAAGTCTTCCCAGGAGCGCGCTTGGACTTGCGTGGCGGCCGGCGCGGCGAGCAGCAGCAGACCAAAAACAAATCCGGCTTTCGCGAACAGTGTGCTGGCCATTTCGATCTCCTGAAATTCGATCGCGCTCGATGCGCAGGCCTTGTATAGCCTCTAGTACCGTGTTATGCAAGGTACAATGTTGTGCATGCTATACGGTTATACAAGGAACGAGGCGGGAGCGTGAAAAAGGCAGCTTTTCTCTGGGTTTTTCTTCTGACGGCCCCCGCCTGGGCGACCTCGGAGGAGGGTATTTCGGTCTATCCGGCCAGTTTCTTCGCGGATGCCCGGCCCGCCACCGCCTACGATATGATCTCGCGCTTGCCCGGTTTCAGTCTGGATAACAGCACCACGTCGGTACGCGGTTTTGCCGGCTCGGCGGGAAACATCCTGGTCAATGGCGCACGGCCGACCGCCAAGAACGATGACTTGTTCACCATTCTGGGCCGCATTCCCGCCGCCAGTGTCGAGCGCATTGAATTGATCCGCGGCGGTGCGCCGGGGATCGACATGCAGGGCCAAAGCGTGGTCGCCAATATCATCCGCAAGCAGGAAGACAATAACCAGATCATCGTGAACGCCAATCTTGGTTTCATGGGTTCAGGTCAGTGGACCCCTTACGGCGGCATTGAGTATCACGGCCAAAGCGGCGCCTGGCGGTATGAAGCCTCACTCACGCGTGTGTCGCAGCAATGGGATGACTCGCCGGGCGAGGGCTATCGCGTGATTCTCGCGCCCGGCCTGGCGCCGGCTTACGACCGCGCCGTCTATACCGGCATCATCCGCACCGGCTGGGCGGCGCATGGCGGTTTGATAGCGCCGTTATGGGGCGGTGAGTGGGACAATAATTTCACCCTGCAGACCACCGATTATCCCAACACCTTACGCTACTATGGCTATGGCGGCTCGCGCTTCGATTACATCACCCGCCAAAAGACCGGTGAGTTCGGCAGCCATTGGCAAGGCAGCATGGGCGCGGTCAATCTGGAAAGCCTGGTGTTGCAACGCCTGGGTCACCAGGAAGACAGCAATACCAGCCTCGCCCCGGGTTCGAGTTCGGCTTTCTTCTCCAACAAGGATACCGGCGAAACCATCGGCCGCGTCACGGCACGCTACAGCTTCTCGCCCGATCTCAGCATCGAAGCGGGCGGGGAGGCCGTCTACAATTTCCTCGACGGCAATTCGAATTTGAGCACCAACGGCGCTGCGGTGCCCCTGACCAATGCCAACCTGTCGGTGAACGAAAAGCGCGGCGAGGTTTTCGCCAACACCACCTGGAAGATCCTGCCCAGCCTGACGCTGGAAGGGGGCATGCGGATGGAGTTTTCCGAAATCAGCTCGACCGGCGACACCGTGCAGAGCCGCGACTTTATTTATCCCAAGCCCCGCCTGCTGCTGTCCTGGGCGCCGGATGCACAGAGCCAGGTCCGGCTGCGCGCAGAGCACATTGTGGGCCAGCTCAATTTTTCGGATTTCGTCGCTTCGGTGAATCTGGCGGGCTATGGGATAGGCGCCGGCAATGCCAATCTGAGGCCCGATCAGCGCTGGCAATTCGAGGGCGCATTCGAGCGCCGCTTCTGGGAGCGGGGCGCGCTGGTGTTTTCCTATATGCATGAGGAGATCACCGACCTGCAGGATTTCGTTCCGGTCGGCGGCGGGTTGGACGCGCCCGGCAATATTGACCATGCCACCAGCGACAAACTGGCGATCAGCGGTCTAGTGCCGCTGGATTTCCTGGGGCTGGAGAAGGCCCAGTTCAAACCCAATCTGTACTGGCTGACCAGCGACTTGATCGATCCGGTGACCGGCGAACATCGCAGGATATCCAACCAGCGCAACATCAATTCCTATTATGAAATCAGCCAGGATATTGATTCCCTCAAATCCACCTGGAGCATCAATTGGGGAACAGGCTGGGCCCGCAACACCTGGCGTATCGCCCAGATCACGCGCATTGGCGTCCACAACAATCCGCTTGTGAGTGCTGCCTGGTCCTACAAACCGACGCCGGACTGGAACATCACTTTCAGCGCCGAGAATTTCATTCCCTATCGCTTCGAAATCGAACAGCGCAATTTCAACGGTCCGCGGACACGAGGGGCGGTGCCTACGATCCAGGACAGGTTCGCACGCACCCAGCCGCGTTTTTACATCAAGCTGCGCAAGACTTTCTGAGCGGCTTGTCGCCAGCCCAAAGATGCCGCACACTGGTACCGTTCACAAAACAATAGGGGCGGGAATGCGGATCTGGGCGGCGGCGTGCATGGGGTTGATGATTTCGGCAGGCCTGGCCTTTGCGGCCGAGCCGCGCAAGCCGGGTGAATATCCGCCCACCGCGGACTCGATCGCCCAGCCGGGCGTGGCCAAAGGCAAGCTGATCGGGCCGCTGGAATTCCATTCCAAGATCATCGCGGGCACGGTGCGCCGCTACTGGATCTATGTGCCGGCCAAATATGATCCCAAGAGCCCCCCCAATCTGCTGGTGTTCCAGGACGGCCAGCGCGCCATCAATCCGCAAGGGCCGCTGAATATTCCGGTGGTGCTGGACAATCTGATCGCCAAGGGCGACATCCCGCAGACGCTCGGCATCTTCATCACGCCCGGCAATATCGGCACCGAACATTATCCCGACGGGTTGGGACCGCAGGGCTGCACCGGCTATGCCTGCACCGGAAATCCCAATCATCGCGCCCAGGAATATGACGCGGTCAACGACACCTATGCGCGGTTTCTGACCGAAGAAATGCTTCCCGAAGTCGCCAAGAGCTACAAATTCACCGACGATCCCAACAAACGCGCCATCGGCGGCACCTCCAGCGGCGCGATCTGTGCCTGGACGGTGGCGTGGAACAAGCCGGATGCGTTCCGGAATGTGATCAGCTTCATCGGCAGCTACACCTCGATCGGCTATCAGCCGGCGACGGCAGATCATCCCATCATTGTGGGCGGCGACACCTATCCCGGGCTGATCCGCAAAAGCCCGATCCGCCCCATCCGTATCTTTCTGCAGGACGGTGCCAACGACCTGAACAACGAGCATGGCAGCTGGTTCCTGGCCAACCAGCAGATGCTGTCCGCACTGGACTGGGCCAACGCCAATGCCGATTCCAAGAATGTTCCCGGCGCGCGCTATGACGTGCGCCACGAATGGGGCGACGGGGCCCATGCCGACACGCATGGCGGCTGGCTGTTGCCTGGTATCCTCCGCTGGATGTTCGCCAGGTAGGCGCGGGTCTTTTGTGCCCTGAGTTCGTCGCGCCATCGCTCGTGTACGTCTTGTACACGTCGCTCGGCGCTCCTGCTCAGGTCACAAAATCCCTCGCGCCATGTATCGCGTTGTTAAACCGTAAGCCCAAGTAATCGGTGCGCATTGGTCCAGGCGATCTTGCGGAAGATCGCTGGCGTGGAAGAGGCCGTCAAAAGTTTGAGCGTCTCCTGCGCTACACATTTGCCGCGCATGCGCGGCGCCACCCGGTCGGAATTCTGCGCCGCGCCGCCGCCTTTGCCGTCCTCGCAATTGCAGTCGCTGCCGAAATGCAGCTTGTCCTGGTGGCGGGCAAGAAAGCCCTTGGTGAAATCCGCGTCGCGTGACAGCGCGTTGTTGGCCGAATTGGCGGATGTGTCGGCGAACAGGTTGGGATAGTCGGCCAGCAGCTTGTCGCTTACGCCGCCGGGCACGATCGGTCCGGTTGGATAGGCTTCCTGCTCGTGATAGTCGGCGCTGATATTGGCCCAGAAGGCATCGGCATGGGCGATGAATTTGGTTTTGGGATAGGCCTTGAGGATCGTGGCAAAGCGCTTGATGCCGGTATTGTAGCCGCCGGGCGCTGCGGGTTGGCCGATCTCCTGGAAGTGGATCAGCACCGGCACGTTCAGTTCCGCCGCGAGATCGTAGACCCGGCGCATCTCCGGTCCATCGGCCGCGACGGGATATTTAAGTTCGCCAAAGCCCTTGGCGCCGCGCTTCACAGCCTGGGTGAGTATTTGTCCGGCCTCCGGCTTGGTGACATCGGTCGATCCGAACCAGCTTGGGAACAGGACCGGCTTTTGTGCGGCCAAGGCCACAGCGGAGGCCGTGTCGCTGCGGGCCAGAAGGTTGGCGGCGGTAACTCCGGCACCTTGCTGATGCGCAATGTTCAACTCCGGACTGGCGCGCATGTGGAAGTGCATGTCGATGACCGGACCGCTCCAGCGGGGCGATTCCTGGGCCCCTGAAGGCGGCGCCAGAGAAGATGTCGCAGCCACCGCGCCCAAGCCTGTCAAAACCGTTCGACGATCCATTTTTGGAACTCCCTGATCGGATACAGGCTAACTCATTGTTTCCGGCTGGCGGCAGTTTTTGCGCGAGTTATGCTGCACTGCAAAACTGTCGCAATATTTCGCAAGAGCAGCAAAACCATATTCAAAAGGCCCAGTTCACTTTAATCTGTTGATCGGAGATAAAGAATGCTGGTTTAGACTCGTTTCAACCTTAGGGTTCCGGGTCATCAGGGAGACGCGTTTTGATGTCACGGATTTCCCGGCAAGTCGCATTTGCCGCGGGCGCTTTCGCCATAGCCGGAGTTGCCAGCTTTGCTGCTTTCAACAGCGCCGCCGCGCAGTCGGCGCAAGTCGCTGTCAATGCGGCTGCGACCGCTACCACCTCTGCGGCGGATTCGGCGCTGACGCCGGACGATCACAAAAAAATGCTGATGCAGTATTGCACGGCTTGCCACAACGATAAGGCCAAGACCGCCGGCATGTCGGTGGTGCCGCTGGATGCCAACAATCTGCAGGCCAATCAGGCGACGTGGGAAAAAATCCTGCGCCGCGTAAGCCTGGGTGAAATGCCGCTGCGCGGCGCGCCGCGTCCGCCCAAGGAGAGGCTCAACCAGTTCACCCATTGGCTGTCCACCACGCTCGACGCGCAAGCAGCGGCAAAACCCAATCCCGGCCGCGCCACCATCCGCCGCATGAACCGCACCGAATATGCCAATGCGGTGCGCGATCTGCTGGCGCTGGATGTGGATTTCACCAAGGACATGCCGGCGGACGATACCGGCTATGGCTTTGACAATATCGCCGACGTCCTGACCGTTTCGCCCACCTTGATGGACCGCTACATCACCGTGGCGGGCAAGGTTGCCCGCATGGCGACGGGGCAGGCTTCGCGCCGGACCATCACCACCGATTACAAGGTCCCCAAGGATCTGTTCGTGAACGGCTTCGGCGTCGCCTCGTTCAATGAGCGCGCCAATGACGACCTGCCGCTGGATTCGCGCGGCGGCGGCTCCTTCAAATTCTATGCGCCTTATGATGCGACCTACACGGTCCAGGTTTTCCTGAATGCCAACACTTCGGAAGAGGGGGAAATCAATCCTCTCAACCGCTATGAGGTGAAGGTGCCGTTGAAGGCGGGGTTGCGCGTGATCGGCGCCTCTTTCCCCAAGCAGCTGGCACTGGACGAGCATGTGGTCCCCAAGACGGTTCTGGGGCCGCGCGAGCCGGCGGCAGCGCCGGTTCCCATTCCGCTGGACGTTTCGGTGGATGGTGCGCGGGTACAGCGAATCTCTGTTGCGTCGGTCGCAACCGGCCCCAATGTTTCGCAGTCTTTCTATCTGCGCGACGTGATGCAGATTTCCGTGGTCGGCCCTTATGACATCAAGGGGCCGGGCGATACCGCCAGCCGCCGCAAGATCTTCATCTGCCGTCCCTCGGCGGAACTGGCGGAAGAGGCCTGCGCCACCAAAATCCTGAACAATCTGACCCGGCATGCCTATCGCCGCCCGGTCACGGCGGCGGATATCTCGCCGCTGATGAAAATTTATGCCGAAGGCCGCAAGGGCGCCGATTTCGAGCATGGCATCGAGGCGTCGCTGGAAGCCATTCTGGTTTCGCCCAGCTTCCTGTTCATGCGCGAAACCGATCCGGGCAAAGCCGCGCCGGGCGCCGTTCATCGCATCAGCGACGTCGAACTGGCCACGCGTCTGTCCTTCTTCCTGTGGAGCAGCATCCCCGACGATCAGCTTTTGTCGGTGGCGGAAAAGAACCAGCTTCACAAGCCGGACGTTCTCAAGCGTCAGGTTTCCCGCATGCTGGCCGATCCGCGCGCCAAGGCCCTGACCGACAATTTCGCGGGCCAGTGGCTTTATCTGCGCCGGCTGGAGTATCAAAAGCCTGACCGGCGGGCTTTCCCCGATTTCGATTTGCGCCTGCGCAACGCGATGCAGACCGAAACCGAAATGTTCTTTAATGGCGTGGTGCGCGACAACCGCCCGGCAACGGATTTCCTTAGCTCCGACTACACCTATGTCAACCAGCGGCTGGCGGAGCATTACGGAATCTCCGGCGTCTATGGCACGACCTTCCGCAAGGTGAAGCTTGATCCGGCGCTGCATCGCGGCGGCTTGCTGGGGCAGGGCTCGGTCTTGACCGTGACCTCCTACAACAACCGGACTTCGGTCGTGCTGCGCGGCAAGTGGATCCTGGACAATATTCTGGCCGCGCCGCCGCCGCCGCCGCCGCCAAACGTGCCCACCCTCAATGAGGCCAAGAACGGCAAGACCCTGACGGTTCGCCAGCAGATGGAAATGCACCGGGCCAATCCGGTCTGCGCCTCCTGCCACACCAAGATGGATCCGTTGGGCTTCAGCCTGGAGAATTACGACGCGGTGGGCAAATGGCGCGCCGGGTATGCCGGCCAGGCGCTCGACGTTTCGGCCATCATGCCGGACGGCACCAAGTTCGAGGGCCCCAAAGGGCTTCAGGATGTTCTGCTCAGCCGCAAGGACCAGTTTGTCGAGGCGATGACCGAACGGCTGATGACCTACGCCCTGGCGCGCGGTGTTGAATCCTACGATATGCCGTCGGTGCGCAGTGTTCGCGACCGGGCGGCCAAAGACGATTACCGCATGCAGACCATTATCCTCGGCATTGTTGAAAGTGTGCCATTTTCCATGAGAAGGACTCCGGAAACATGATCATCACCAAGAAACCGATTGGCCGCCGCGCGATGCTGCGGGGCATGGGCACCGCGATGGCGCTGCCGCTGCTGGACGCCATGGTGCCGAGCGCCCAGGCGCTGGAGCAGGGCGCTGCCGCGCGCAAGCGTCTGCAGGTCATCTACACGCCCAACGGCATGATGATGCAGAATTGGACCCCGGCCACGGCTGGCGAAAATTATGCCATCACGCCGATCCTCAAGCCGCTTGAGCCCTACAAGGACAAGTTCGCGGTCTTCTCCAACCTGTCGCATGTGCAGGCCGAAGCCTTGGGCGATGGCGCCGGCGACCATGGCCGCTGCTGCGGCGGTTACCTGACGGCGACCCATGTCAAGAAGACCGAGGGCGCCGACATCACGGCCGGTATCTCGATGGACCAGGTCGTGGCCAAGCAATTTGGCGAACAGACGCAGATCCCGTCGCTGGAAATCGGCCTGGAGCCTCCCAGCCTGGTCGGCAGCTGCGACAGCGGTTACAGCTGTGCCTATACCAACACGCTGTCTTGGAGCAATGCGTCCACGCCGCTGCCGGTCACCATCAATCCGCGCGAAGTGTTCGAACGCCTGTTCGGCGATGGCGACAGCCTGGATGAGAAGAGCCGGCTGGCGCAACTGAAGCGCCAGGCTTCCATCCTGGATTTCGTGGCACAGGACGCCAAGCGCCTCTCCAACAAGATCGGCGCCAGCGACAAGCACAAGCTGGACGAATATCTGACCTCGGTGCGCGACATCGAGAAGCGTATCCAGAAGGCGGAAAAAGGCGGAGCCGAAGCCACCAAGCTGCCGGCCTTTGCCCGTCCGTCCGGCGTGCCCGACGCCTTCGAGGAATATTCGCACATGATGATCGACCTGCAGGTCCTGGCCATGCAGGCCGATCTGACCCGCGTGTCCAGCTTCATGGTCGGCCGCGAAGTCAGTGGGCGTTCCTATCCCGAGATCGGGGTGCCGGACGCGCACCATCCGCTCAGCCATCACGGCAAGGATCCGGAAAAGATCGAGAAGCTGACCAAGATCAATACGCTGCATATGGCGCAGGTGGCCTATTACCTGAAGCGCATGAGCGAGACCAAGGAAGGCAATGGCAGTCTGCTGGACAGCACGCTGGTCATGGCCGGCGCCAGTCTGGCCGACTCCAACAATCACGACCATCGCGATCTGCCGGTCCTGGTCGCGGGCGGCTTGATCAAGGGCAACCGCCATGTGGTTGCGGCCAAGGATACGCCGATGGCCAACCTGATGCTGTCCATGATGGATACGTTGGGCGTTCAGGTGGACAGTCTGGGCGACAGCAGCGGCCGTTTGACCAGCTTCACTGCCTAATCGAACACGAAAGCCGGATAGAATTACGCGTATGAAAAAAGCATTTGGGCTGGGTCTTATTCTGCTGAGCAGCTTGCCGGCTTCGGCAGGTGTGCTGGAAAACCGTCTGGCAGAGGCAGTGCGCAACAATGACGTGGGGGCCATCAAGTCCTTGCTGGCCAAACACGCAGGCGTGAATGCGCCTTTGCCCGACAAGTCCACCGTTCTGTCCTGGGCAGTGGACCGCCAGAATGGGGAAACGGTGGATCTGCTGCTGGCGGCGGGCGCCAAGCCCAATGTTGCCGATATCGATGGCGCCTCGCCCTTGACCCTGGCCTGCGAGCGCGGCGATCCCGCAATCGTTGCCAGCCTGTTGAAAGCCGGCGCCAACGCCAATGCCGCGCGGCTGGATGGGATCGAAGCTCTGGCGCTTTGCGCCGGCAGCTCAACGCCGGAAGCGCTGGGCCTGTTGCTCGACAAGGGTGCCAAGGTGGAAGCCGCCGATCCTAGCGGACAGACGGCGCTGATGTGGGCGGCGGCTCGTGGCCGTACCGAGAACATCACCTTTTTGGTCGCCCATGGCGCCAATGTGAACGCGGTTTCGAAAGGCGGCTATACGGCGACCTTCTTCGCGCTGCGCAGCAAGGTTCCGGCGGCCTCGCAGGCTCTGCTGGATGCGGGTTCCAATCCCAAAAGCGTCTTGCTGGACGGAACATCGGTCGTTGCGGCCGCCGTCGCCAACGGCAATGTGCCTTTCGCCATGGAGGTGGTGTCGCACGGCGCCGACCTGACGCAGCGTGACAGCCAGGGCCGTCAGTTGATTCATGTCGCAGCGGCCAGTGGCAACGCGGAACTGATCAAGACGGTCCTGTCCAAGGGGGTTGACGTCAATGCTCTGACCCAGCCGCCGCCCGATGCGCCGGCTCCTGCGCCCGTTCAAGTGGCGGGCGGCGGGTCCAAGATCGCCCGGGCCGACGGCACCAGGCCGCCGCCGCCGCCGCCTGTCGCCAAGCCTCCGATGGTCTTTGCAGCCGAAGCGGGTTCTGCCGACGCCTTGAAGGCCTTGGTTGAGGGTGGCGCAAAGGTGAGCGTCAAGGCCGCCGATGGCACGACTGTGGCGCTGGCCGCGGCGGGAAGCGGAAATGTCGACGCGATGAAGTATGTGCTGTCGCTGGATCCGGACCTGACCGCCATCGGGCCCGAGGGCAAGAGCATCATGCACTATGCCATCGCCAACAAGAATCCCGACACGGCGATCCCGATGCTGCAATATCTCGCCGACAAGGGCGCCAAGCTGGATGTGAAGAATACCAAGGGCGATACGCCAGGCGATTTCATCAACCGTGGCGGTCAGCAGGATATCCGCATCTTCTATATCGCGCTGCTGAAGGATCATGGCATCGTGAGCGACCACGACCACTGATACGGGGCCGACGCTTGCAGGTGCCGGCTTTGGGGGGACGCGCCATGGCTCTGAAACGGCTTGCGGCATTCTTTGCGGTGATGGCCATCTGTGCAGGAGCTGGGGCCCAACCAGCGCCGCCTTCGGGCATGCCGCCCGCGCCAAAAGTCAGCGATGTACGGCTCTATGTGCTGGATTGCGGCACCATCATCTCCCATGAACCGGAACGCTTCGGCCTTTCCCGCCAGGACGTGCCGGATCCGGATTTTTCCGATCCCTGTTTCCTGGTGGTGCATCCCAAGGGAATGCTGTTGTTCGACACCGGCCTGACCGACGCCCAGGTCGGCCGCCCGATCTATGAGAACAAGCTGGGCTATGAGGGCCAGCTCAAAACCGTCACCCTGAAAGGCGAGTTGGCCAATATCGGCGTCACTGCTCCGATGATCACTTATCTCGCCATCTCTCATTCCCATTGGGATCATGTCGGCAATGCCAATGACTATGCGGGAGCGACCTGGCTGTCCCGCAAGGCAGAATATGATGTGATGTTTGGGCCCAATGCCAACCCGACCGCGCGCAAATGGTACGCGGCCCTGGCGCAGTCCAAAATCCAGACTATCGACGGCGATTATGACGTGTTTGGCGACGGCAAGGTGGTTCTGCTGTCCACGCCGGGCCATACGCCGGGGCACCAGTCGCTTTATGTGAAGCTCGCGCGCTCCGGCGGCGTGGTGGTGTCAGGCGACCTGTTTCATTACACCGCCGAACGCACCTTGGGGAAAATGCCGCCGCGTGAACAGGCGCTGGAAACGCCTGCCTCACGCAGGAAGGTAGAAGATTTTATGGCCCGTACCCATTCTCAGCTTTTCATGGGTCATGCCATCGACTGGTATCAGAACGCGATCAAAGCGCCCGGCTGGTACGATTGAGCGGTCTCAATCGCCGTTGGATCACCTGCCAATTGTCATGGCCCGCAAATGCGGGCCATCCAGATGACGCCGGCGCATACTCTCAAGCATGAGCGCGAACCCAACTGGATGGCCCACACTCCGGTGGGCCATGACAGCTTGGGAAACTTTGACCGATCCCGGACCTAGCCGATGCGGCTCGTGATCGCCTTGGCTTCCAGATAGTTCGACAGCACCGCCTGACCCATTTCCCGGCCCCAGCCCGACTGTTTGTAGCCGCCAAAGGGCAGGGCGGCGTCGAACACATGGTAGCAGTTGATCCATACCGACCCGGCCCGCAAGGCGTTGGCGAGCTGGTTGGCCTTGGCGATGTCGCGCGACCACACACCGGCAGCCAACCCATAGATGGTGTCGTTGGCTGTAGCGATGAGCTTGTCATCGACTTCCTTGAAGGGGATGGCCACCAGCACCGGCCCGAAGATTTCCTCACGCACCACTTTCATGTCGGGCTTGGTGTCCACCAGCACGGTGGGATTGACGAAATAGCCCTTGCCGTCCGGCGCCGATCCGCCGGTCACGGCGCGCGCGCCTTCCTCAAGACCGCATTTGAGATAGCCCTTCACCCGGCCATGCTGGATGTCCGACACCATCGGTCCCATTTCGGTTGCGGGGTCCAGGCCCACGCCCAGCTTGATCTTGGCGGCGTTGGCGGCAATGCCCGACACCACCTTGTCGAACACCTTTTCCTGCACGAACAAGCGCGAGCCGGCATTGCAGCACTGGCCGTGATTGAAAAAGATTCCGGCAGTGGACCCGGCGATCGCCGCCTCGATATCGGCATCATCCAGGATGATGTTTGGCGACTTTCCGCCCAGTTCCAGGCTGACCTTGCGCAGATCGCGCGAGGCGGCCTGGACGATCAGCCGCCCGACATCGGTGGAACCGGTGAAGGCGACCTTGGCCACGCCGGGATGGCTAGCCAGCGCGGCGCCGGCGGTTTCGCCAAAGCCGGGTACGATATTGACCACGCCGTCCGGCACGCCCGCTTCTTGCAGCAATTCGCCCAACCGAAGTCCGGACAAGGGGGTTTCTTCCGCCACCTTGAGAACCACGGTGCAACCCGTCGCCAGCGCCGGCGCCAGTTTCCAGGCCGCCATCAGCAATGGGAAATTCCACGGGATGATCTGGCCCACCACACCGATCGGCTCCAGCCGGGTGAAGGACAGATATTGCCCGGGCGAGACCAGGTTGGAGATGGGGATGTGCTTGCCTTCCAGCTTGGTTGCCCAGCCCGACATATAGTGGAAGATGTCGGCCGACAGCGGCACATCGGCAACCCGCGCGACGCTGAAGGGCTTGCCATTGTCCAGGCTTTCGAGCTGCGCCAGCTCATCAAGATGTTCCAGGATCAGATCGCCGATCTTGTGCACAATGCGGCCGCGCGCCGATGGCGACATGCGGCCCCAGGGGCCATTGTCCAGCGCGTTGCGAGCGGCACGTACGGCCTCATCGATATCGGCGGCGTCGCCCTCGGCAACGGTGGCCAGATGCATTTCGGTGGCGGGATCGGTGACGTCGAACACCTTGCCGGATTTCGCCTGCACCCATTTGCCGTTGATCAGCATGGGGCGCGGCACCGAAAGCCATTTGCGCAGCTCGGCGGGAACCCGTTCAAGCGTGGACGTGCTGGAGGTGTGAATGTTCATTTCCGTCTCCCTGATTTTTGTTTTCGCACTGGAGCGTATGCATTTTCGCAAGCACCAGGTGCCGCGCACGGAAATTACGCTAGCAGACTTTTGCACTGTGAGGGCAGGAGAATGCCGATCACTTTTCGCCGGCAGTTCATATTGCAGTGCAATCAAAATCAGCCCTGAAAGACCGGCCCCAGCGGCTTCAGCCGCAAACCCTTGCGCAGCCGCGTCCAGGGATAGTCGGCGGGATCGGCCAGAAGCGGGCCGGGCGCCTTGGCGACCAGCACGGCCTCAGCCATGGGCTGGAAATCGGCCCGGAAATGAACCGAGCTCTTGTTGACCAGGATTTTCATTGTCTCGGGTTCCACCCCGACCATCCGGTACAGGCTGCGGTCCAGCATCTGGTCCTTGTGGCTGGAGACCACGATCTGGACACCAGCCAGCGACAGCCGGGCCGAAGGTCCCACGCCGCTCCATTTGCCATGCATCATCGGGCCGCCATATTGGCAGCGTCCGTCCGACAACTGCTCTACCCGGAAGGTTGCTTCGAGCGGGGCATCTCCCGCAACGCGGGAGTGGCCGCCCAGACCGATGCGAATGTCCGCGCCCACCCCGGCTGTGTGTGCCGCTTGCGCCGCCGCCGCGTCCACGATCAATCCTATTGCCGCCTGTTGTGCGCCGCAGGCCAGAAGGGCCCGCAGCATGCCCATGGTGTCGGAATCGCCGCCGCCGCCGGGATTGTCCTGGGTGTCGGCGATCACCACCGGCCGGCTGGCCGTGGCTGCGATGGCAATGGCCTTGCGCACTGCCTCTTCCGGCTCGAGCAGGGGGACGGCCCATTCTGCCTCACGGGCGATGATGTGACCGGCAAGGGCATCGACCTGCTGGGTCACGCTCTCGCTGTCGCCATAGCCCCAAACAACCGGACCGCATTCGGGAAAGTCCGCGGCGGGAAACCCCATGGCGAAGGACAGGGAAAGGCCATGCTGTACTTCCGCAGCGGCCATCGCCCGGTAGATGCCGCTGGCGGGCTCCACCAGGGTACACATGCCGTTGATGGGGATCAGGAAGGGGATCTGGCGGGAGGCCCGATACAAGGCATTGCCCCGCTGGAAGATGCGCCGCATCAGAAAGGCGGCGCGGTCGCCGGTTTGTGCCATATCGACATGCGGATAGGTGCGGTAGGCCACCAGGGCATCGGCGCAAGTCAGCATTTTCTGGGTCACATTGGCGTGCAGGTCCAGGCTGGCAATGATGGGCACGCGCGGACCCACCAGCCGGCGCAGGCGGTCCAGCAATTCGCCTTCGCCATCGTCCAGATGTTCGCAGACCATGGCGCCATGAAGGTCCAGATAGATGGCGTCTACATCTGCTGCCTTACTGACAATTTCTTCTGCGATACGTTCGAAGGCGTCTTCGGTGACATGGGCCGCCGGTGTGGCGCCCGCCCAAAGAACAGGCATCAGCTCGACATCGGCCATGGCGCCGATAAAGCCGCCGATGGGAATATTGATGTCGCGCATGTCCAACAGGTCACGCCCGCGTGTCAAAGCGGGAAAAGCGCCGCCCCTGACGAAATCGTCATAACCGGTTTTGGAAGGCGCAAAGGTATTTGTTTCGTGCTGGAAACCAGCGATCAGGACGCGCACGGTTGTTTCTCATGACCCCTTCGACGCCTATGGGGATTAGCGCGCCAAAGCCATGCTGCACAAGCGTAAGAACTGGCTGTGGACCGCAAAAACCGTCGGGTTGGAGGTGGTTGGCGTAGCCAGCAATCCTGTGTAGCCTTCCGCGCGCAGAGGAGGGCGTTCACCCTCCCGGCTGGGGAGAAAATTCATGAAAAGATTTATCGGTTCTCGGAAATTCCTGATGGGAGCGGCATGCGCCGCGCTGGTCGCCGGCATGGCGGCCTCGCCCCTGCTGTTCAATCGGGGCGCAGCCCAGGCCCAAAATCAAACAATGGCGGCGGGCGATACCATGGTGCCCTGGTTCGAGCCTGATCCCTATTGGCCCAAGCCGCTGCCCAATCACTGGGTGCTGGCCATGACCATCGGCCTGGACATAGACAAGAATGACAATGTCTGGATCGTCCACCGCCCGCAGACCCTGGAGCAGAAGGAATCTTATGCCGCCCGCAAGGAAGCGGACTGCTGCATAGCGGCCCCCGACGTGCTGGAGTTCGATCCAGCCGGCAAACTGATCCGCCATTGGGGCCGCGATCAGGTCAAGGGCAACGGTCATGACTGGCCCAGCTCCAACCACGGCATCAGCGTGGGGCCGGACGGCAATATCTGGCTGGGCGGTAATGGCGGCTACCAACCGCGGCCGGCGGCGGGCAGCGCGGCACAGTTCGCGGACACGCCTGCCGCGCCGCCCCCGCTTTATGCAGGCGGCGGGGTTGGCCAGTATCACGACAGTTTCATCCTGAAGTTCACGCCCGACGGCAAGTATTTGGCCCAGATCGGCAAGGCCAATGGCAGCAAGGGCAGCCTGGACACCGACAATGTGCGCGGCGTCGCCCAGATCCGCTTTGTCGGCAATGAAATGATCCTGGCCGACGGCTATGGCAACAAGCGCGTTTCGGTGTGGGATGCCACCACCCTGAAGTTCAAGCGCATGTGGGGCGCTTACGGCAAAAAGCCTGACGACAAGCCCATTCCGCACTATGACGTGAACTCGCCGCAGTTCGGCAATCCCATGCATTGCGCCCAGCCGTCGAATGACGGGCTGATCTATGCCTGCGATCGCACCAACAACCGCATCCAGGTGTTCAAAATGGACGGCACCTATCTGCGCCAGCACATCCTCAAGCCCGAGACCCGGGGTGACGGCTCGGCCTGGGAGATCGCTTTCTCCAAGGATCCGGAACAGAAGTTCGCTTACGTTTCGGACGGCGCCAACGAGAACATCCACGTCTTGGACCGCAAGACCATGAAGGAGCTGTACTGGTTCGGCGGCGGCGGCCGTCAGCCCGGTCAGTTCTATGCCGTGCACAGCGTCGTCACCAACTCCAAGGGAGATATCTTCACCACCGAGACCTATCGCGGTCAGCGGGTGCAGAAGTTCACCTATAAGGGAATGATCAAGCTCAGCGACCTGATCAAAAAGGGTGTGGTCGGGGGCAGCCGTATCAATCCGTAAGGACGGAAAGATGCTGAAATGGATCGGAACGGGCTTGGTCCTCGCCGTGGCAGTCGCCGCGGCGGGGACACTGGTTGTGGCGAAGGCCGCACCCGAGCCCGTTGCGATATCGACGCTGCCTCCTGACGACAAGCCGCTGGGGCGGATCTGCAGATCGGATGAGATCGTGGATTCTCGCCCCAGTCCGGCTTGGGTCGGCGCAAGCTTCGAGAAGGACAATTGCCGCGCCCCCAGCATGCCTGCGCAGGTAGACGGGTTCACCGCCAGCCGTGAGCAGGTGGTCGCCAGCATGGCGGCGATGAAGCGCTATGCGGCGGAATCGGATGTGTTCGAGCAATGCATCCAAGACTTTGTCGTGGCCCGCAGGGCCGAAGCCGAAAAAGGCGGACGCCCGTTTACGACCCCGCTGGCGATTATCGAAAACCACCGCATCCTGATCAGCCAGCGCAACCAGAAACTAGCAGACGCAAGGGTCTCGGCCACCATCAGCAATTTCAATGAATATGGCAGTGGCTGCGCGGAATAGTGTCCGCTTTTCGCGATTTCGCGACACTGGATCGGCTGCCCGCGATGGCCTAGCATGCGCCCGCTTCGATTTCGCAAGAGTTTTCAGGCCTGATGGCAAAGTCCAAAACCGCGGCCAAGCCCGCAAATAGCTTTGAACCCGATGTCGTGATCGTAGGCTCCGGTGCGGGCGGCGGCATGGCGGCCTATGCGCTGACCCGGGCAGGGGTCAAGGTTCTGATCCTGGAAGCGGGGCGCGATTACGATCCGGTCACGGAATCCGCCATGTTCAATTGGAACCATGAGGCGCCGTTGCGCGCCAGTTCCACGGTGGACAAGCATTTTGGTTTCTATGACGCCACCGCCAATGGCGGCTGGGAGGTTCCGGGCGAGCCCTATACCAATGCGCCGGGATCGACCTTCCGCTGGTGGCGGTCGCGTATGCTGGGCGGGCGCACCAATCACTGGGGCCGGCATGTGCCACGTTTTGGGCCTTATGATTTCAAGCCCCACAGCCGCGATGGCTTGGGGATGGACTGGCCAATCTCCTATGACGATGTCGCGCCTTACTATGACCGCACCGAAAAGCTGATCGGGGTCTACGGCACCAATGCGGGGCTGGAAAACCATCCCGATTCCTCGCCGGGCATTTTGCATCCCTCGCCCAAGCCGCGCGTCACCGAGTTGATGATCCAGGCGGGCGCCAATGCTTTGGGGATTCCGTGTGTGCCGTCGCGCTATGCTGTTCTCACCAAGCCGATCGATCATCCTCATGCGTCGCGCCAGGCCTGTTTTTATGCCACGTCTTGCGGCCGCGGCTGCGCCATCGGGGCGGCGTTTCAGTCGACCACTTCGCTGTTGCCCATGGCGATGGGCACTGGCAAGGCGCGTATCATCACCAATGCCATGGTGTCGCGCGTTGTGATGGGTGCGAATGGCAAGGCAACGGGAGTCGAATATTTCGACAAGACCGGCGCCACGCATTTCGTCAAGGCGCGCGCCGTGGTGCTGGCGGCCGGCGGCTGCGAGACCGCACGGTTGCTGCTGAATTCCAAGGATGGCGGACTGGCCAATTCCAGCGGTGAGCTGGGCAAGAATTTGATGGATACGACCGGCACCAATATCACCGGCCATATTCCGGCGCTGGAAAACCGTCCCCGTTATAACGAAGACGGGGCCGATCAGGCACATCTCTATATTCCCTGGTGGCTCTACAAAGAGCAGGCTGCCGGCAAGCTCGATTTCCCCCGCGGCTATCACTATGAGATCGGCGGACGTTTTGGTCAGCCTGGAGCTGGCGTTTCCTTGGGAGGCATGGAAGACGGCTACGGCCAATCCTTGAAGGAAGACGCGCGGCGTTATTACGGTGCGCAGCTGAGCTTCACGGTGCGCGGCGAGATGATCCCCAACAAGGATTCTTATTGCGAGATCGATCCCCAAGTGAAGGACAAGTTCGGTATTCCCGTACTGCGCTTTCACTGGAAATGGACCGACTATGAATATAACCAGATCGCCCATGGCATGAAGACTGCCAAGGACATCATCGAGCGGCTGGGCGGCAAGGTGATCAGTCCCATGCTACCGCCGCAGCAGGCCATCGCGGTGGGCGGCTGGATCATTCACGAAGTGGGCGCCGTCCGCATGGGATCGAAGGCATCGGATTCCGTCACCGACAGTTTTGGTGCCGCCTGGGACGTGAACAATGTGGTGGTGGCCGATGGAGGCGTGTTTACATCCAACGCCCACAAGAATCCGACCCTGACCATCATGGCGCTGGCCTGGCGCAGCATGGATCATCTGGCCGAGCGCATGCGCAAAGGGGAGGTCTGAAAGATGGAGATTTCCCGTCGCGTTACTCTGGCCTGGGTTGCAGCCGCCGCCGCCAGTCCCTGGGCTGTTGCGGCCATCGAGCCGGCGCAGGCCCAGCAGATCGGGCTTTGGAAAGAAATCGATGTCTCGCCCATCACGGCGCCGGGCTATGGCCAGGATCCCAGCCTGGTGAAACCTGCGGTTCCCTGGCCGCTGACCTTGACCCAGGATCAGCGCGCGAGCTTGCGTATCGCTGCCGATCTGATCCTGCCGGCGGACGCGCATTCTCCATCGGCGGGCAGCTTGCCCATCGATGCCTTTATTGATGAATGGGTCAGTGCACCCTATGACCAGCAACGCCGCGACCGGGTGATCATCCTGTCCGGTCTCGCCTGGCTGGACGCGGAAAGCACCGCCCGCTTCAGTCACAGCTTTGCGCAGGCAAGCGACACGGAGCGCCGCGCGATCTTCGACAGCATCGCGTACCGTGCCAAAGTGCAGCCCGGTTACGAACGTCCTGCCTTCTTCTTTGCCCGGCTGCGCGGGTTGGTGATGGGCGGATTTTACTCCCTGCCCGAAGGCATGAAGGATATCGGTTATCTCGGCAATGCGCCGGTGACGGGCGATTATCCTGGTCCCACGCCGGAAGCGCTGGCGCATCTGCATGCCGCGCTGACCAAGCTGGATATCAAGACCGCCTAGAGCTTTCTGATCCAGATATTGCGGAAGGAGACATGGCTGTCGGGATTGCCATGATCCTGCAGCGCCAGCGGCAGTGCGTCCGCATGCGGGCTATAGACGCCCACCTTGCCATGCACCGTCGCTCCGATCAGCGCCACATTGTCCTGCACCTTCACGCCGTTCAGCACCACGGTCATCCGCGCCGGCTGCGTCACCGTCGTGCCGGAGAAATGCGGGGCGTGAAAGGTGATGTCATAGCATTGCCAGACACCAGCGGGGCGCGCGGCATTCACCGACGGCGGAAACTGGGAATAGATGCTGCCCACCATGCCGTCGGGATAGGTCTGGCTTTTGTAATTGTCCAAAATCTGGACTTCGTACAGGCCCATGGGGAAAACGCCGCTATTGCCCCAATATTGCGGATTGGCCGGTGGATTTGGTTGGGCGGGTTCGCGGAATTCGACGTGAATTTGCGCGTCACCGTAAGACTGTTTGGTCTTGAGGAAATTATAGACCCGCGCCCCGGTGGTGACGACGCCGTCCTTTACCGTCCATTCCTCGAAGTGATCGCCGGTCCATTTTGACAGGTCGTGGCCGTCGAACAGCATCTCGGCATCGCTGGGCGGCTTGGCAGAGCAAGCGCTGCCGGTATCCACAGAGCGCGGCTGAGGCCGGCGAATATCATCCACATTATATTGCGAGCCGGGCATCTTGGGGCCCGCCAGGGTCAGTTGCGCCAGCTTGGGGTCGGACAGCCAGACCGCCCAGGCCGGATGCTCGGCCATCAGGCGCTTGAGTTCGGCCTGATCGACACCCGAATCCTGCGCCAAGGCAGGGATGCTACCGGCCAGGATGGCCCCCAAAACACTGCGAAAAATAGGCTTCATTGCACCCCCGACGAAATACATGACTATGATAGCCTTTTTCGACGGCCCTGGGGTAGCGGGCTTTGGCGCAAAAAGGGGCCAGGACGGATCAACCGTCCGGTCCGGCTTGAAACTGGGGGAAACGTCATGACGCCAGAGTGGGAACGCGCGACCATTCGCACGGTGATCTGGCGGCTGCTTCCCTTGCTGCTATTGGCCTATCTCGCCGCCTATATCGACCGCATCAATATCGGCTTTGCGGGCGTGGCCCTGAAAAAGGAATTCGGCTTCAGCAATACGGTGTTCGCCACTGGCGCAGGGTTGTTTTTCATCGGCTATTTTCTGTTCGAAGTGCCCAGCAACCTGCTGCTGGCCAGGCTGGGCGCGCGGCGCTGGATCGCCCGCATCATGGTGACCTGGGGGCTGTTGTCAGCCGCCATGATTTTTGTTCAGGGGGCGACCAGCTTCTATCTGCTGCGGTTTCTTCTGGGCTTTGCGGAAGCCGGATTCTTCCCTGGCGTGATCTATTATCTGATGTGCTGGTTTCCGGCAGAGTATCGCGGCCGGATGATGGCGCTATTCACCGCGGGCATTCCGCTGTCCACCGTGATCGGCTCGCCCATTTCAGGCCAGTTGCTGAAGATGTCGGGTATCGGCGGTCTGCCGGGCTGGCAATGGATGTTCCTGCTGGAAGGCTTGCCCGCGGTGGCGATCGGCATTTTGGTGCTATTCGCCCTGCCGGATCGTCCGCGCGATGCCAAGTTTCTCTCCACCGAACAAAGGCAATGGCTGGAAACAAAATTGGCGGCCGAGCCCGGTCATTATGTGGCCCCGCACCTCCTCAGTACTTTGAAATCCTTCTGCGATGTGCGGGTGCTGGTGTTGTGCCTGGTCTATTTCGCCAATATCTCCGCCAATCTTTCCCTGGCGTTTTTCCTGCCGCAGATCATCGCCAGCACCGGCGCCAGCATCACTTTGACGAGCTGGCTCAACGCCATTCCTTCGGCGGTAGGGGTGGTCGGCCTGGTGGTGATCGGCTGGCTGTCGGACCGCACTTCCAATCACTATGCCTTGCTTCTGGTAACCTTGCTGATCACGGCTTGCGGATTTTTGGCTGCGGCGATGTTTGGCGCCGGTGGCGCCTCGGCTATCGGCATCGCCGCTTTTGCGTTTGCCAGTATCGGCATTCATGGCTTGAAGGCGCCTTTCTGGCCGCTGGCGCCGATGGTGTTGGCGGGATCGGCGACGGCGGGCGGCATTGCCTGGATCAATTCGGTGGGCAATCTGGGCGGCTTTGTCGGCCCCTTCATTCTGGGCTGGCTGACAGATACCTTCGGAACCTATAAAGCCGGTATCTATGCGCTGGCGGCGGTTCAAGTTGTGGTTGCGTTACTTGCCGCATGGGTTTTGCGGCCTCGATCAAAAGTTCAGGCAGGGACAAAGAGGGCATGAGTAAAAAAGGGATCGCCAAAGGTCTCACCAATTATGGCGACCAGGATTTTTCGCTGTATCTGCGCCGCTCTTTCCTCCGCTCCACGGGCATATCCGACCGGTTGATGGCTGCGCCGGTGATCGGCATTGCGGCGACGCAATCAGGCTTCAACAATTGCCACCGGGCCATGCCCGAACTGGTCGAGGCGGTGTCGCGCGGCGTGTTGGCGGCGGGCGGACTGCCGCTGGTATTTCCCACCATCTCTCTGGGCGAGGTGTTCCTGAACCCAACCAGCATGATGTTCCGCAACCTGATGGCGATGGACACCGAAGAGATGATCCGCGCCCAGCCGATGGACGCAGTTGTCCTGATCGGCGGTTGCGACAAGACGGTTCCGGCGCAATTGATGGGAGCGGTGTCTGCCAACATTCCCGCGGTGCAACTGGTCACCGGTCCCATGTCCACCGGGCGTCACAAGGGCGAGCGGCTGGGAGCCTGCACCGATTGCCGCCGCTTCTGGGGCAAATACCGCGGCGGAGAAATCGAGTCCGACGAGATCGAGACGATTGAAGGCCGCCTGGCGGTGACCTCGGGCACCTGTGCGGTGATGGGCACCGCCAGTACCATGGCCTGCATCGCGGAGACCTTGGGCATAGCTTTGCCGGGCTCGGCGGCGATCCCGTCGGTCCATTCCGCCCGTCTGCTTGCGGCGGAAGCGTCGGGGCGCGCCGCCATGGCGCTGGTGGAAAAGCCGGTGCTGCCCCGCCAGTTGGTCACCGAAAAATCCGTCGCCAATGCCTTGCGCGTATTGATGGCGGTGGGCGGCTCCACCAATGCCGTCATTCATCTGGCCGCCATCGCGGGGCGCGCCGGCATCAAGCTTTCCTATGATTGGCTGAACGAAATTTCAGACACAACCCCGGTGCTGGTAGACCTCAAGCCGGTGGGTGACGGCTATATGGAGGATTTCTTTGCCGCCGGCGGGGTGGGCGCGGTGTTGCGCGAACTCAAACCGCTGCTGCATCTGGACACGCTGGATGTCGAAGGGCGCAGCCTGGGCGAGCGGCTAGAGGAGAAGCTCGAATGGGTGGATCGCAAGGTGGTCCGCGAATTTGCAAAGCCCATTTCGGAAAATGGCGGCTTGATTGCACTGAAGGGGAATCTTGCGCCACAGGGTGCCATTTTCAAACGTGCCGCAGCGACACAGGGTTTGTTCGAACATGAGGGGCGCGCCGTGGTGTTCGAAAATCTCGAAGACCTCGCCAGCCGTATTGACGATCCTGCGCTGGATGTGGCGGCAAATGATATATTGGTGCTGAAGAATGCGGGCCCCAAAGCGGCCAGCATGCCGGAAGCCGGTTATCTGCCGATCCCCAAGAAGCTGGCCAAGCAGGGCGTCAAGGACATGGTGCGGATTTCCGATGCGCGCATGTCGGGAACAGCCTTCGGCACGGTGGTGCTGCATATCGCGCCGGAAGCCGCGGTGGGCGGTCCGCTGGTGGCAGTCCGCAGCGGCGACCGTATCCGCCTGTCGGTTGCGCAAAAGCGCATCGACTTGCTGGTCAGCGACGAGGAATTGAAACATCGCCTGGCCAGCCATGTTCCGCTGACACCGCCGGCACGCGGCTATGCAGCGCTCTATCAGCGCAGCGTCACCCAGGCGCCCGATGGCTGTGATTTCGATTTCCTGATCGGGCAATGACATGACATCCCAGTTGCATCGCATCGCCATTGATGTTGGCGGAACCTTCACCGACCTGGTGGTATCGAACGCGGATGGCACGGCCCGCACCCTGAAACTATTGTCCACGCCGGACGATTACAGCCGGGCGATTGTGGAAGGGCTGAACCGGCTGTTCGGCGATGGCGCGGCGGATCCCAAATCGGTCGGCAGCCTGGTTCATGCCTTTACCGTCGCCACCAACGCGCTGCTGACAGGCAAGGGCGCACGGGTGGCCTTGATCACCACCAAGGGGTTCCGCGATGTTCTGGAAATCGCGCGGCTGCGAATGCCCCAGCTCTATAATATGGACTGGGATAAGCCCCGGCCACTGGTACCGCGCCGTTTGCGGTTTGAGATCGAAGAGCGGATGGCCGGCGACGGCAGTGTGGTGCGGCCCCTGGACGAGAGCAGCGTGATCGCGGCGCTGGACCAGATGCGCAAGCATGATGTGGATTCCGTCGCCATCTGCCTCTTACATGCCTATGCCAATCCCGCCCATGAGCGCGCCGTGATGGAACTGGTCCGCAGGCATGCGCCGGATTTGTCGGTCTCCGCCTCGCATCAGGTGCTGCCGGAAATCCGTGAGTATGAACGCACCAGCACAACGGTGGTGAATGCCTTTGTGAAACCGGTGGTGGACCGCTATCTGGCCTTGGTCGAAGAGGGGGTCAAACAGATCGGGATCACCGCGCCTTTGATGGTGATGCAATCGTCCGGCGGCATCACCCGGGCGGATACGGCACGCAAGTTTCCTGCCTATTGCGTGGAATCGGGACCAGCGGCGGGCGCCATCGGTGCCGCCGCATTGGGTGAGCTGCTGGGCGAGGCCAATATCATCGCCTTTGACATGGGTGGTACTACCGCCAAGGCCTGTCTGATCGAAGACAGTGAGCCGCGCCTCACCGATGAAATGGAGGTCGGCGCCGGCATCAATGCGGGGCAGCGGCTGTTGGGCGGTGGCGGCTATCTGGTGCGTTCGCCCACCATCGATCTGGCCGAGATCGGCGCCGGCGGCGGCAGCCTTGCCTGGATCGACCAGGGCGGCGCTTTAAGGGTCGGTCCGGAAAGCGCCGGTGCTATGCCGGGGCCAGCCTGTTATGGCCGCGGCGGCAAGCGTCCCACCGTGACCGACGCCAATGTGGTGCTGGGCTTTCTCAATCCGTCGCATCTGCTGGACGGCGACATGGCCATCGACATTGAGGCTGCCCGCAACGCAATCGTCTCCGATGTTGCGGAACCGCTGGGTCTGAGCCTGGAAGCGGCCGCCTGGGGCATTCATGCGGTTGCCGATGCCGCCATGACGCGTGCCATCCAGGCTGTCTCCAGCGAGATCGGCCGGTCGCCGGGCGATTTCACCATGGTGGCGTTTGGCGGCAATGGGGCGGTGCATGGCGCAACCCTGGCAGCCCATGCCGGTATCACCGACATCATCATTCCGCCGGCATCCGGGGTTTTCAGCGCTCTGGGACTTCTATTTGCGCGCATCCAGCACCGGTTGGTGGCCGTCCATTGGTGCGATGTGGATGCGATCGATTATCGGCTCCTCAACCAGCGGGTGGAGGAGCTTTATCGCCAGGCCGCCGACATGATGGATGCCGAGGGTGTTGCGATGGACCGCAGCGAACTTCATCTTGCGTTGGACATGCGCTATGCCCGCCAGAGTTCGGAATTGAGCATTCCCGTGGAACATTCTGTCCTGTCGCCTGAACTGCTTGCAGCGGCACAGGAGCAATTTCATCTCGAGCACGAACGCAGCTACGGCTATTGCAGCCGGACCGAGAAGGTGCAGCTGGTCAATCTTCGCCTGCGGGCCCGGGGACTGGATCGGCAGGACCATCTGCCGGCGCCGTCGGCTTTGCGGACGGGTACGGCGAAAGCCGGCGCGAAGGAGCGGCCGGTCTATTTCGGTCCTGGCCAAGGATGGATCAAGACACCGGTCCTGCGCCGGCACGATCTTGGCGAAAAGCCGCTCCAGGGCCCGTTGATCGTGGAAGAATATGATACGACGATTGTCGTGCCGCCGGATGGAACGGTGCAGGCCATGTCCGGCATTGTGCGCATCCGGCTGAAGCATGGGGAATAGGGCGATGGCTGCCACCAACGATCCGATCCGTCTGGAATTGATGAAGAACGCTTTCGCGGCCATCGCCGATGAAATGGCGGCGACTGTGGTGCGCACGGCGCGTTCCTCGGTCATCAAAGAGGCGATGGATTTTTCCACCGGTCTGCTGGACCTCAACGGAAATCTGATCGCGCAGGGGCTTTGCCTGCCGGTGCATATGGGGTCGTTCCCCCCGACCCTGGCGACGGTGCTGGAGAAATTCGCCGGCCAGATCCGCCCCGGTGACGTTTACGCCTTGAACGATCCTTATCTGGGCAGTGGATTGCATCTGCCCGACATCTTCATCTTCAAGCCGGTTTTCCATGACGGAAAGTTGCTGGCCTTTGCCGCGGCCATCGGGCACCAGACCGATATCGGCGGACGCGTCGCCGGCGGCAATGCTTGCGACAATACCGAGATATTCCAGGAGGGCCTTCGGATACCCCCGCTCAAGGTGATCGACCAGGGCAAGCCGGTTGACGCCTTTTTCGACATCTTGCGGCTGAATGTGCGGGTGCCCGAAACCGTGATCGGCGACGTCAAGGCGACCATTGCGGCCTGTACGCGCGGTGAACGGGCCCTGATTGCGCTGGCGAAGAAACACGGCGCCGAGGCGCTCGCCGCGGACATGGCAAACCTGCTGGATTATTCGGAAAGCCTGACCCGCGCCGAATTCGCCGCCTTTCCCGATGGCGAATGGGAATTCGAGGATTTCCTGGACGATGACGGTTTCAGCGAGGATCCGATCCGCATCGCCGCGCGCGTCATCAAAAGCGGAACCGATATCACCGTCGATTTCACCGGCACCTCGCGCCAGGTCAAAGGCTCGATCAATCTGCCGATCGCCATGACCCAGTCCTGCGTTTATGCCTGCCTGCGTTCGGTGGTCGGACCCAATGTACCGACCAATTCGGGCTTTATGCGGCCGATCCGGGTGATTGCCGAGCCGGGCTCCATCGTCAATCCCGCTTCGCCGGCGCCGGTGGCGGCGCGCGGCCTTACCTCCATGCGGGTGACCGAGGCGATCTGGGGTGCGTTGGCCAGCATGCTGCCCGATAAGGTGTTTTCCTGCGGCGCGCAGGGCGATTTCGGCGTTACCATTGCAGGCTATGTTGCGGAAAAGCAGCCCTTTGTCTTGCTGGAATTCTTGTTCGGGACTTGGGGCGGACGCCCCGACAAGGATGCCATCGACGCACTGTCCTCGCTGGCGGTGAATTATTCCAATACGCCGGTAGAGATTGTGGAACGCGAACAACCAATCCGCATCGAGGAATATGGCTTCCGGCAGGATTCCTGCGGCCCGGGCAAGTTCAGGGGCGGACTGGGACTGGTGCGGGAATATCGCCTGGTGGGTGTCGATGAGGCGGTGCTGCAGGTGCGCAGCGATCGCCAGAAATTCCGCCCCTATGGCCTGAAGGGTGGCGCGCCGGGCGCCAATGCGGGAAATTATCTGCGCGATGGCAATGATCGCAGAAGCGCGCTGCCGGGAAAATTCATGCGAACCTTCAAGCGCGGCGAATCCTATCGCGCGGAACTGGCAGGCGGTGGTGGCTGGGGTGATCCCCTGGACCGCGTGCCGGAAAAAGTGGTGCAGGATGTGATGGACGAGAAAATTTCGCTGGAAAGCGCCACCAGGGATTATGGCGTTGTCATGGGTGCAGACGGCCGTCTGGATGCCGACGCAACACGCCGGCTGCGCGTAACAAGGCGGGCGGCGCAATGAGCCCAGAGCCCCTTTCCACTTTGGATACGCCTGCGCTGCTGGCCGATCTGGACATCATGGAGTCCAACATCGCCCATATCGCACAGTTCTGCCGCAGCCATGACGTACAATGGCGGCCGCATTTCAAGGGTCACAAGACCGTTGAGGTCGCCCAGATGCAGATATCGGCGGGGGCGATCGGCATCACCTGCGCCAAGCTGGGAGAGGCGGAGATCCTGGCGGCCAATGGCATAGGCGACATCATGATCGCCAATCAGATCGTCGGTCCCCTCAAGATCCGGCGGCTGATGCGCGTGAAGGACGGCGCCGATGTGATTGTCGCGGTGGATGGCGTGGACAATGTCCGCGAGCTCGCGGCGGCTGCCGGCCAGGCGGGAAAAACGCTGCGTGTTGTCATCGAGGTCAATATCGGCATGAACCGCGCCGGCACCGCTCCAGGGGAGCCGACCTTGGCGCTGGCGGATGAAATTGCCCGCCATCCGGATTTGCGGCTTGTCGGGGTGATGGGCTGGGAAGCACAGACCACGGGCATTGCCGATCCGGGCGAAAAGGAAAAAGCGGTGGCGGCGGCTATTGGTCTTTTGACTCAAAGCGCGGATTTATGCCGCAAGGCCGGTCACGATATGTCGATTGTCAGCTGCGGCGGAACCGGCACCTTGCTTTATTGCGTCAAGCAGCCGGGGGTGACCGAAGTGCAGGTGGGCGGCGGGGTGATGAATGACGCCCATTACCGCTGGCACTATAATATCGATCTGCCCTTCGCCCTGAAGGTGCTTGCCACTGTGACCAGCCGGCCCACGCCGACCCGTATCATCCTGGATGCGGGCCGCAAGACTATGAGCATCGAAACGGCGGTGCCGCATCCTTTGGGATTGCCGCCGGTGAAAGAAGTGCGGTTGTCGGCTGAGCACGCCCAGATCGAGCTGGAAGCGCCCAGCGACAGGCCGCGGGTCGGAGAGCGGGTGGAATTCATTCCCGGCTATACCGATACGACCATCCATCTCCATGAAGAGATGGTCGCGCTGCGCGGCAACCGTATCGAGGCCATCTGGAAGGTGGCTGGCCGCGGGAAGATCAAATAGACGCAGCGGCGTGAGCCACAGGGCGATGGCCGGGAAAGATCTTCTGGCAGGAAACCAGTTCCGCCGGGGTATTGATATTCATCAGAACGTCTGAGGGAAATTGTGTCCGGGAAACGCGGAAGCTGCTGATCCAGTCCAGCATCGAACGGATATTGGTTTCCATCAGGTCATGCTCCAGCCGCTGCGCCAGATCGACCGGCCATAGCCCGATGGTGGGATGGCTGGCGTCCGGACAGGCCGCGATCGCGATGTCGGCGCGCCCGTCCGCAAGGCTGGCATGCAGCCGCGCGACCAGGTCCTGCGGCAGGAACGGCACATCACCGGCCACGCTCAGAAGATAGACCTGATGCGGATGGCGGCGGCGCGACCACAGCATGCCGGTCAAAAGGCCCGCCAGCGGGCCCTGGAATCCCGTAATGGCATCGGGCAGGACCGGCTGGCCGAATTTCAGGAAAGCGCCGGGATCGCTGTTGGTGCTGATCAGGATATCCCGGGTCTGGGGCGCCAGCACATCCAGGATATGCGCGATCAGGGGTTTGCCCTGCACCGGCAAGAGGCATTTGTCGCCGCCGCCCATGCGCGAGGAGCGTCCGCCTGCCAGGATGACTGCGGGAGGTCTCATACTTTCGCTTTCCACGCTTCGACGATGGCGCTGATCATCGGCTTGAGATGAAAACTGGTTTCTGGGTGGATGGCGCTGGAAAGTCCGTGAGCGGCAAGCGCCTTTTCCATCACCGGTCCGATGGCTGCGATGGGGGTCTTGGCCAGGCCCTGGGTCAGTTGCGGCATCAGGCCGAATTCCTTGGCGACGGCGAACAGCCGTTCGATCTGGGGCGAGGAGGTGAAGGCGATCATGCCAATCTTGCCGGCGGCCAGGTCTTTGATGGCGGTGGCCACCTCTTCGGATTCGGTCTGGGTGACATAACGATAGGGCGTGACCGCAAACACTTCCGCGCCATGAGCTTTGAGAGCCTCCAGCAGCGGCAAGGCGCCTTCGCCGGGATAAAGTTGCACGCCGATGCGGCGGCCCTTCAATTCTTCTTCTTCCAGTTCCTCCAGCACGCCTTGCGAGGTTGGCTCCGCTGCCGCCATGCCGGGCGCAAGACCGATCTCGCGCAAGGCCCGCGCCGGCTTGGGGCCGCGGGTGATGGTGCGGGTCTTGGAAAGCGCCGCGATGAAATCGGTGCGGCGCTCGCCGCTCAGGGTCAGCAGCCGGCGCAGCCCTTCGCCGGTCAAAAGCACCGTATAGTCGAATGGCGCCGCGATCATCCGGTCGATCCAGGCCTGGGCCTCGGTGCCGTCATCCAGGTCCACGATCTGAACCAGCGGGCAGCGAAGAGGCCGCGCCCCTTGTGCTTCCAGCATGCCAGCGAACAGGTCCAGTTCGCGGCTTTCCGGTACCAGGATTGTCAGGCCGTCTAAGACGCCTATTGGGGCTTTCATGCTCATTCCGCTGCGTTCAAGGCAGGGACAGCCTGCAACAGTTTTTTCAATTCGGGAATGCAGGAACCGCAGTTTGTCCCTGCCTTCAGGCGCGCACCGATCTGGGCCGGTGTGGTCAGTCCGTCGGCCTGGATCGCAGCCAGAATGCTTTCCTGGCTGACGGAAAAGCAGGAGCAGACGATCTTTCCGGACGCCCTTGTGCCGCTTGTGCTGGTCCCGGCCAGAAGCGCGATTCGCTCCATGGCAGAAATCTCGCGTCCCAGAAGCGCTTTGGCCTGTTCCACGCCGGCAAAATCGGCGCCTGGCGGCCCGAAGAAGACGCACGCCTCCAGCCGGCCATGCAAGATGCCTGCATAACGGAACATGGCCTTGCGCGGGTCGGAATAGGAGACCAGTTCCGCATCGGCGGAAATCCGCAGCAGCCGGCGCAGAATGCCTTCGGAATGGACCTCCCGCTGCAAGGGGTTCCAACCCGCCAGCTCGAATGCAAAACCGCTGGCAAGCGGAGCCTTGGACCACCACAGCGCATCACTGAGCTCGGGTTCACCGCCGGTGAGGCGCAACAGATGTCCGCGCCAGGCCTCAGTCATGGCATCGACGCGCACCTTGGTGCCCTTGAGGTCGGGCTGGCCCGAGACAGGATCGACCGCCGCGTGCACCAGCCGGTCGATCGGGCCGGAGGAGGTGAACTGGTCGCTCCAATGCATGGGCGCAAAGATATCACCGGGCCGCACGCCTTCATCTAGCGAGACGCGCATGACCACCGTGCCATGATCGCTCTCGATCCGCGCCAGGCCCTTATCGGTGATGCCGCGCGCCGCCGCATCGCGGGGATGAATGGCGATACTGGGGGCGGGAATGTGGATCATCAGATGCGGCACCCGGCCCGTGCGGGTCATGGTATGCCACTGGTCACGCACCCGTCCGGTATTGAGGGTCAGCGAAGATTCCGCGGCTTCTTCCTGCACAGGCAGCTTCAGCGGCACCATGCGCGCTTTGCCGTCCGGCGTTGAAAAACCGCCGCGGGCGAACAGGCGCGGGCCGGTGATGCCGGTGCCGGGCTTGGGCACCGGCCATTGTACCGGCGGCAGTTCGTCATACTGGCTGTTCTCGATATCGGCCAGGCCGCCCAGATTGAAGACGCGGGCACCGTTATTCTCAAAGGCCGACAATGCGGCATGCTCACGAAAGACGTCAGCCGGATCAGCCCAGGCGAAAGCGTCTTCCCAGCCCATGCGGCGGCCGACTTCGGTGAACATCCACCAGTCAGGCCGGGCCTGGCCGGGCGCGGCGCGGAAGGCCCGCTGGCGCGAGATGCAGCGTTCGGAATTGGTGACGGTGCCGTCTTTCTCGGCCCAACTGGAGGCCGGAAGTACGATATGGGCCAAGGCTGTGGTGTCGGTGGGCCAGGCATCGGCGACGATCACCAGGGGGCATTTCTTCAACGCCTCGCGCACCATGCCGGCACGCGGCATGGAGTCCGCCGGATTGGTGGCGGCGATCCATACCGCTTTCACCCGTCCATCGCCCACCGCCTCGAACAGATCGACCGCTTTGAGACCAGGGCCTTTCGCCATCCCCGGTGAATGCCAGAAACGTCCGACACGATCGATATCCTTCGGCGTGAACGCCATGTGTGCGGCCAGCTGGTTGGCAAGCCCGCCCACTTCGCGTCCGCCCATGGCGTTGGGCTGGCCGGTCAGCGAAAAAGGCCCCATGCCGGACCGGCCGATCCGCGCCGTGGCCAGATGGCAGTTGAGAATGGCATTGACCTTGTCGGTGCCGCTGGACGACTGGTTTACACCTTGGGAGTAGAGCGTCACCACCCGTTCGGTGGTGGCGAACATCTCATAAAAGCTGCGGACATCTTCCAGTTTCAGACCGGCGGCAGCGGCAACAAAGCCGATAGAGGGCGCGGCGTTGCGGGCAGCTTCGAGAGTTTCTTCCAGACCCGTGATATGACGGCTGGCCCAATCCAGGTCCAGCCGGCCGTGATTGGAGAGATAAACCAGAAGCCCGCTCCATAGCGCCACATCGGCACCCGGCGCCAGCGCCAGATGCAGATCGGCGGTTTCCGCCGTGGCAGTGCGGCGAGGATCGATGCAGATGATTTTGGTGCCGCGCTTTTCGCGGGCCGCCATCAGGCGCTGGTAGAGCACCGGATGGCACCAGGCCATATTGCTGCCCACCTGGATGACCAGGTCGGCTTCCTCCAGATCGTCGTAACAGCCCGGCACCACGTCTTCGCCAAAGGCGCGCACATGGCCCGCCACCGAGGACGACATGCATAGCCGCGAATTGGTGTCGATATTGCCGGCGCCAATGAAGCCCTTCATCAGCTTGTTGGCGGCGTAGTAGTCTTCGGTCAGAAACTGGCCCGAGACATAAAAAGCGATGGCCTCGGGGCCATGCTCGGCGCGGATGCGGGAAAATTCCGCCGCGATATGGCCTAGCGCTTCATCCCAGCTCGCCTCGCGGCCATGCATCATCGGCGTGGTTAGCCGGTCGGGCAGGGCAAGCGTGTCCTTCAGCGCCGCGCCTTTGGAACAGAGCCGCCCGTAATTGGCGGGATGCGCGCTATCGCCTTTGGGGACGCCGTCCACCACGGCGACCCCGCAACCAACACCGCAATAAGGACAAGTGGTGCGCGTCACGCTTTATGCCCGCTCCAGCATAAGGCCGACATAAAGATCGCCATTCTCCAGCTTGACCGGAATGGTCTGGGTGCTGCCCACATCCGGTTCCTGGGCCATGCCGGTATCCAGGCCGATCACCCAATTGTGCAGCGGACAGGTGACGCTGTTACCGGACACGATGCCTTCCGACAGCGGGCCTTTTTTATGGGGGCATTCGTCCACCAGGGCGAAGAATTTGTCCTCGCCGGTGCGGAACACGGCGATGGGCTTGCCGCCCATGCCGAAGCACAGCCGCCGCGCGCCGCGTACCGGAATATTGGCGACCGGACCGATCTTCTTCCACACAATATCGTCTTCAGGCATCGGCCAGCTCCGGCAGCTTGGTGAATTCGTGGGCATCGACGCCGGCGGCACGTTCCGCCCAGGGATCGTCCTGGGCGAATTTCTGGGAGTAGAGGAAGCGCCCATGGAGGCGGCGGCGGTTTTCGGCATCCTCCACCACATGCTTCTTCACATAGTCCATCCCCACCCTGGCCACCCAGGGGGCGGTCCGTTCCAGATAGTGTGCTTCCTCGCGATAGATCTGCATGAAGGCGCCGCAATATTCAAAGACGTCTTCTTCGGTCGCCACCCGCGCCAGGGGATCGGTGACGCGGACGTCTATGCCGCCATTGCCGCCCACCAGGATGTCATAGCCGGCTTCGACGCAGATGATGCCGATATCCTTGATGGTGGCTTCGGCACAGTTGCGCGGGCAACCAGATACCGCCAGCTTGACCTTGTGCGGTGTCCAGGAGCCCCACATCATTTTTTCCAGCTTGATGCCGAGCCCGGTGGAATCCTGAGTGCCGAAACGGCACCATTCGCTGCCAACACAGGTCTTCACGGTGCGCAGGCCCTTGGCATAGGCATGGCCGGAGACCAGGCCTGCCTTGTTCAGGTCGCCCCACACCGCGGGCAGGTCTTCCTTCTTCACGCCCAGCAGGTCGATACGCTGGCCGCCGGTGACCTTGACGGTGGGAATGTTGAACTTGTCCGCCGCATCGGCGATGGCGCGCAATTCGGACGGTGTGGTGACGCCGCCCCACATGCGCGGCACCACGCTATAGGTGCCGTCCTTCTGGATATTGGCGTGGACGCGCTCGTTGATGAAGCGCGAACGGGAGTCGTCGATATACTCGCCGGGCCAGGCGCAGAGCAGGTAATAGTTCAGCGCCGGACGGCACTTGTGGCAGCCCTCCGGCTTCTTCCAGTGAAAGGCCTTGCGCACCGCCTCCATGGTCTTGAGGCCTTGGGCCAGGATCATCTTGCGCACGTCATCATGACCGGCTTCGCTGCAGTCGCAGATCGATGGCGCTTTCTTGACCACGTCGCCGCCCAGCGTGTCCGCCAGGATGGCTTCGACCAGGCCGGTACATTGGCCGCAGGAGGCGGAGGCCTTGGTATGGGCGCGCACCTGGGACAGCGAGGCGAGGCTCTTGTCCTTGATGGCGCAGACGATCGATCCCTTGGAAACGCCATTGCAGCCGCAGATTTGTGCGTCATCCGGCATCGAGGCCACGTCGGGACCGGTCTTGCCGGGGGTGAGACTTTCAGCAAAGGCGCGGCCGAACACCAGCTTGTCGCGCATTTCCGAAATATCGGTCTTGTCGCGCATCAGGCCCAGATACCATTGGCCATCGGCGACATCGCCATAGAGCACTGCGCCCACCAGCTTGCCGTCGCGCAACACGATCTTCTTGTAGAGACCGCGATTGTCGTCGCGCAGGGTGATCTCGTCGTCGTTTTCACTTTCCGCCATCAGCGCCCCGGCCGAGAACACGTCCACGCCCGTGATCTTGAGGCTGGTGGCCAGCGCCTTGCTGCTGAACATGGCGTGATCCTGGCCCGCCAGGCGCGAGGCACAGACCTTGGCCTGCTCCCAGATCGGCGCCACCAATCCGAACACTGCCCCGCGATGCTCGACACATTCGCCCACCGCGAAGATGTCGGGATCGCTGGTGCGCATGTCGTCGGTGACCACGATGCCGCGATTGACTTCCAGATTGGCGGCCCTGGCCAGATCGATATTGGGACGGATGCCGATCGCCAATACCACCAGGTCGGCAGGAATGAAGCGTCCATCGGCCAGCTGGACACCTTCGGCGCGCTCGGTGCCGGTGATCTCTTCGGTCTGGCCATCGGTGAAGAAGGCGATGCCGCGGCGGTCCAGATCGCGCTGTAGCAGCTGGCCTGCGGCGGCATCAAGCTGACGCTCCATCAAAGTGGGCATCAAGTGCACCAAGGCGACGGACATGCCGCGCTGTTTCAGGCCCCAGGCCGCTTCCAAGCCCAGCAAACCGCCCCCGATCACCACGGCGCGCTTATGGGTCCGGGCGGCGGCGAGCATTTTGTCGACGTCGGCAATATCGCGGAAAGCGCAGGTGCCGGGCAGGCCCAGACCCGGAATGGGCGGGGCGAGCGGGCGGGAGCCGGTGGAGATCAGCAGTTTGTCGTAAGGCACTGTAATTCCGGCGGCGGAGGTGACCGTGCCCGCGCTGCGATCGATCGACTTGACCGCGTCGCCGGTGATCAGGGTGATCTTGTTTTCGTCATACCATTCGCGGCTGTTGATGACGATTTCCTCAACCGTCTTGTCGCCCGCCAATACGCTGGACAGCATGATGCGGTTGTAATTGACGTGCGGCTCGGCGCCGAACACGGTGATGCGATAGCGCTTGCCCTCGGGCAGCTTCAGCAATTCCTCGACCGTGCGCATGCCGGCCATGCCATTGCCGATCACCACCAGATTTTCGCGGGGATCCGTCATCATGTTCATGCGTGGTGTCTCCTAGATGCGGGCCGTGGCCAGGGTGGCGCTTTCACGGCGCCAGCGCGGTCTCACCGAAACGATGCCGGCAAAGGCCACCAGCGCCATGCCGGCAAAGATCGAAAAGCCGAAGGCATAGCTGCCGGTGAATTGCTGGGCGTAACCCAGGCTGGCAGCGAGATAGAAGCCGCCGACACCGCCGGTCATGCCCACCAGGCCGGTCATCAGACCCACATCCTGGCGGAAGCGCTGCGGCACCAGCTGGAACACCGCGCCATTGCCCATGCCCAAGGCCGACATGGCCAGGATGAACAGCAGCAGGGTGGTTGCCGCGGGCAGGGCGCCGCGGGCGACGGTGAACAGGATGCCGGCGACAATCAGATAGACGAAGGACAGCGAACGGGTGCCGCCGATGCGGTCCGCCAGCGCGCCGCCAAAGGGCCGCGCAAAAGATCCCGCGAATACACAGGCCGCGGTGAAGTAGCCGGCCTTGATTGGGGGCAGACCGAACTGGTCGTGGAAATAGATCGGCAGGAAGGAAGAAAGGCCGACAAATCCGCCGAAGCTGATGGCATAGAAAAACATCAGCAGCCAGGCGTCCTTGGACTTCAGGATTCTGGCGTAATCGTCCAGACCCTTGCGCGGCGGGCATTGCGGGCTGTTTTCCGCGGTCAGGTAAAATAACAGGAACACCGCCATCAGCGGCAGCGCGGCAAGGGCCAGCACATTCTGCCAGCCCAGCGCCACCGCCAGGCCCGGCACGAACAGCGAGGCCAGCACCGTGCCCGAATTGCCCGCACCTGCCAGCCCCAGCGCCATGCCCTGATGCTCGGGCGGATACCAGTAGGACACCATGGGAAGGGCGATGGCGAAGGACGCGCCGGCCACGCCCAGCACGACGCCCAAGAGCAATATCTGCTGGAAGCTGTGTACGCCGATCAACCAGGCGCCGATCAATCCGGCGATGACGATCATCTGCATGATCAGGCCGGTCAGGCGGGGATGAAGCTGGCCGACCAGCACGCCATTGACGATCCGCAGGATGGCGCCGGCAAGAACCGGCACCGCGACCATCAGGCCCTTCTGGCCCGGCGAGAGGTTCAGGTCCTGGGCGATCAGCACCGCCATGGGGCCCAGCAGCACCCAGACCATGAAGCTGAGATCGAAATAGAGGAAGCAGGCGATAAGGGTGGGAAGATGGCCGGCCTTGAGAAACGCGCTTTTCATCCATGGCTCGCTTGGGCGCGAGGGTGCGCCGCATGCGAACCGCCATTGGCTCGCGGGTGGTCCTATGCCGTGCGAGCGCATCCGCCATTGAACGCAACCCGGCCAAGCCGCCCTGGCTCGACGTTTAAACAATCGCAATATCCGGGCCAGTTTTTTGCGGATGCAAAATGGCGGAAAACTGGGAAATTTCCAGCGAATCAGCAGGCTTGGCTGCTCAAAGCAGGGGCCAAAAGGTCAAAAATTGTGCAGTGCAATTTGACTGCCTAAAAACTGACCGGGGCGGGAGCGGCCTCGAAAACCACGCCGTCGCAGAAGCTATCGGGCCCCATGGCGATGGGTTTGGGCAGAGCCTCCAGGGACCAGGGCGCGTCATGCGCGCCTTCGCTCTTGGAATCCGTCCCAGGGACACTGATGCCCAGTGGCGCCACAGCGGCGCGATAAAGATCGGAGCGATAGACCCGCGCCGCCAAACTTTGTGCGTCGACAGTGCCGATCAGGTCCCAGCGCGTCATCTGCTCCAAAAACCACAGCGCGTGACTGCGCCAGGGGAAGGTGGCCGCGCCGCGGAAGAAGCGCGAAAGATTATCGGGCGCGATGGCGCCGCCGGGCAGGGACGACAGAATGGCATGGCTGTCGACGCCCAGATATTTCTGCCGCGACAGCAGGGCACCGGTATAGGACGCATTTTCCGGCGCGTCGCAGAATTGTCCGGCGCGCACCAGGGCGCGCACCGCGCCTTTCAGCGCTTCGGGATGTTCTTCTGCCCAACGCTCGCGAACCGCAAAGGCTTTTTCGGGCGCCGCCTGCCAGATGTCGTCGGAGCGGGCCACATTGATGCCGATGCCGCTGCGTGCCGCGATCTCGCCCCAGGGCGCGCCGGCACAGAAGCCGGCGATCTGACCGGTTTTCAAGGCTTCCACGGCGCGGGCCGGGGGCACTACGCTCAAGCGCACGTCACGGCCGGCCTGGAGCCCCGCCGTTGCCAGCCAATAGCGCAGCAGCAGGTTATGGGTGGAATAGGCATGCACCACGCCCAAAGGCAGAGGCCGCGCATCATCCAAGCAATCGGCCAAGGCTTGGGGTACGGAATGGCCTTGTTTTTCGGACTTTTCCTGGACACGCCGGGCCAATGCCGGCGCAAGGGTGATGGTGTTGCCGCCCATGCTGATGTTGCAGGGGATGACCAGTCTCTGGCTGATGCCGCGCGATCCCAATTCGATGGCGAAGGCCAGCGGCGGAACGATCACCGCCGCATCCAGAAAACCATAAGCCAGTTTGTCGGCAATATTGGCCCAGGACGGTTCTTCCAGAAGCTCCGCATCCACGCCTTCTTCGGCGAAATAGCCGAATTCATGCGCCACGATAGCGGGCGCGGAATCGGTCAGCCGCAGGAATCCGATGCGCAATTTCGGACCGGAACGCCGGTCCTTCAAAGCCACGACTTCGCTCATGGCTTGCTCTCCTTGCGCTGGTTTTCCTCTTGCGCAACAAAATCCGCAACAACCTGCGCCAGTTTGCGGCTTTCGTTCATCGCCTTCTTTTGCAGCCAGCGATAGGCGTCCGGCTCGGTCATCTTGCGGTCCTTCATCAGGATCGCCTTGGCGCGCTCGATCAGCCGGCGCTCGTTCAGCAAGGCCTTGGCGGCGGCAAGTTCGGTCTCGACATGGCGGTAGCGCTGGAACAAAGCGACGGCTGAGGCCAGGATGGGCCGCACATCCTGCAGCGCCACGCCGGACAGGTTGTAGGAACAAACACCGGCAGCAATGGCTTCCTGGGCAAAAGCGGGATCGTCCGTGCCGGCGAACATCACCACCGGGCTTTCTGCCGAAACACTGCGAATATCTTCCAGAGCATCGCGATCCGGTAATGCCATGTCGATAATGACCAGATCAGGCTTGGCGCGCTCTACGGCCGCCGCAAGATCGGGGCCTTCGCTGCGCACAATGCGGGCATAGCCGGACTCCGACAGCTTGTCTTCCAGCGCCCGGGCGCGCTCGGCATCGGTATCGATCAAAAGGATGGTCAGCGCCATGGCGGCAGTATAGATGCATCCTGTGCTTTTTTCGCCAAGCCCGTTGGCCTATGATTTAAGCAGTGCTTCTTTGACGCATCGGAGGTCGATTGGTCCGCCTGATATTCCTGGGCAAGTTTGGCGATGTGGCGCCGGCCGGGTTGGCCGAGATCGCGCTGCCTGGCGATGTGCGCACGCTCAAGGAGCTCAAGGATTGGGTGGCCAGACAAGAGCCGCGATTGGGCGCGGCCATGGAAGCAACCCGGACACGGCTGATCGTCAATCAATGCGTGGCGCATGATCTTTCATTGGCGGTGACCGATGGTGACGAGGTCGCCTTCCTGCCGCCCATGAGCGGAGGATAGGATGGACGTCCGCATCACCTCCCAGGCATTCGATCCGCAGGCTGAAATCGCGGCCTTTACGGCGGGACGCGACGATGCCGGCGCCTTGGTCAGTTTTGTGGGGACTTGCCGCGCCACGACCGGCGATGTTGCCGTCGATGAGTTGCGCATCGACTATTATCCCGGCTTCACCGAAAAAGAGATCATGCGCCTGGCAGAGCAAACCAGCCGGCGCTTCCAGTGCCCGGATCTGCTGGTGGTGCACCGGGTGGGCGCCATCCGTCCCGGTGAGGCCATTGTCCTGGTGGCGGCGCTATCGACCCATCGCTCCGATGCTTTTGAAGCGGTGCGTATTCTGATGGACTATCTGAAGACCGACGCGCCTTTGTGGAAAAAAGAAACCGGCCCGGGCGGCGCACGCTGGATTGAGCCGCGCGCCGAAGACTATGCCCGGCGCCTGGAAGCGGAAAAAGGATGATCATGAGCGAGCAGCCTCAAATGCCCGGTGGAGGCCGGCTGGACTCGGAGATTGCGTTCCGCCCGCTGCGGGTGGCCGTGCTGACCGTTTCGGACACACGCGACGAGGAAAATGATACCTCGGGCAAATTGCTGGCAGATCGCGTAACGCGTGACGGACATCTTTTGACGGCGCGCCGGATTGTTCGGGATGATGTCGCGGAAATCCGCGCACAGGTGAAGGCCTGGATCGCCGATCCGCAAGTTGATGTGGTGATTTCCACCGGCGGCACCGGCCTTACCGGGCGTGATGTAACGCCCGAGGCGATTCAACCCTTGTTCGATAAAACGATCGAAGGGTTCGAGGTGGTTTGGCACATGACCAGCTTCCAGTCGGTGGGGCTGTCCACCATGCAGAGCCGTGCCTGCGCCGGGCTCGCCAAAGGCACCTTGATCTTTGCGCTGCCGGGATCCAACGGCGCCTGCAAGGATGGCTGGGACAAGTTGATCCGCTGGCAGCTCGACAGCCGGCACAAGCCCTGTAATCTGGCCGAGCTAATCTCCCGCTTCACAGAAGTCTGAAGGTCCAAATGAGCAAGCTCACGCATCTGGACCGCAAAGGTCAGGCCCGCATGGTGGATGTGGGTGAAAAACTCGCGACCGCGCGCGAAGCAGTCGCCTGGGGCCGGGTGGTGATGAATGCCAAGACCTTCAAGAAAGCCCTGTCCGGCGATTCCAAAAAGGGCAGCGTGCGGGCCGCGGCGGAATTCGCCGGCATCATGGCGGCCAAAAAGACCGCCGAACTGATCCCGCTATGCCATCAGCTCGCGCTCAGCAGCGTGAAGGTCGAGATCGCGCCGGACAAAAAGGCGAATGCCCTGGTCGTAACGGCTCGCGCCAAAACCGTCGGTCAGACCGGCGTGGAAATGGAAGCTTTGACGGCGGTATCGGTCGCCTGTCTCACCATCTACGACATGCTGAAGGCATCGGACCGCGCCATGGTGATCGAGGGCATCACCCTGCTTGAGAAAAGTGGCGGCGCGTCGGGCGACTATCGCCGTTAGAGCGGGATAAATCCTGCATTCTCGAAAATGGTGCGCGCCTGGGCGCTACCAAGGAAATCCAGAAAGGCTTTTGCGCCGGGCGTGGCGGTTTTGATCAAGGCCGCTGGATAGACGATGGGCGCGTGGCTGTTTTCTGGAAAGACGCCCGTGATCCGTACCGTGGGCGCCACTTTCGCATCTGTCGCATAGACGATGCCGTAAGGGGCTTCGCCGCGGATCACATATTCCAACGCTACCCGGACATTCTCAGCCTGCACCACCTTGGGCGCGACCTGGTCCCACACGCCCAGCGCGGTCAGGGCTTCCTTGGCGTATTTTCCCGCCGGGACCGAAGCGGGATCGGCCAGGGCCAGCCGCCTGTCTCCCAGGGCGCCGGCCAGATTGAATTTGGGCGCGATTTTGGGCGGCGGCTTGGCGCCCGGGCCGGCCACCAGCACCAGCCGGTTGCCCAGCAGGTTCTTGCGGCTGGCAGCGGCGATCAGGCTTTTCTTCTGGAGATAGTCCATCCAGTCCGTGTCGGCCGAGAAGAAGAGATCGGCACCGGCCCCCTGTTCGATCTGCCGCGCCAGGGTGGAGGAGGCACCGAAGGATAAAGTCACCTCTATCCCCGTCCTGGCCTTGTAAGCCGCCGTGGCCGCTTTCAAACTGTCGGTCAGGGAGGCGGCGGCGAACACTGTCACGGGGGCTGCAGGTTGGCTGCTGGCACCGCCGGGCAACACGACAAGAACCAGCGCGGCCAAACCGTAACTGAGCGCCCGACGGCTGATGGACAAGCATGGCCTCCAAGCCTAGCGTTCCCACGAGCGCTAGATACAAACAGGAATAACGTGTCACACAGCAGCAGCCCTGCCAAGCCTGCGTCCGTCATCTCCGGTGGTCTTCTGTCTGTCACAGAAGCCCGTGCCAGGATGCTGGCTTTGGCGCGGCCCTGTGATGCCGAGCTTGTTCCATTGCAGGCGGCGCTGGGCCGGGTGCTGGCGGACGCGGTTGTCGCCATGCGCGACCAGCCGCCGTTCGACGTTTCCGCCATGGACGGTTATGCCATCCGCAGCACCGATGCGCCGGGCAGTTTGAAGCTCTGCGGAGAGTCCGCGGCGGGGTATGGCTTTGAAGGCCATGTCGAGACCGGTATGGCCGTGCGCATCTCAACCGGCGCCGCCATACCGGATGGCGCCGATACTATCGTCATCCAGGAAGATGTGCGCCGTGATGGAAATGCGGTGATCGTTCCGGCCGTAGAGGCGGGAAAACACATCCGTCCGCGTGGCGGCGACTTTACCGCGGGTACGGTCCTGTTGCCCAAGGGCCGGAAATTGGATGGTGTTGCGCTGTCGCTGGTGGCGGCGAGCGGCGCGGGGCAGGCGCGCGTTATCCGCAGCCCCAGAGTGGCGATCCTGAGCAGCGGCGATGAATTGGCCGCGCCCGGTTCAGAACCGGGCCCGTATCAGATTTTTGACTCCGCCACCTTTGGCATTGGCGGACTGATTCAGGCCTGGGGCGGAATTCCCAAACGCCTAGCGGTCGAGAAGGATAATGTCGATGCCATTGCCCGGGCGGCAGAGCGGGGTCTCCAGGACAGCGATCTGCTGGTGATAATGGGCGGCGCATCTGTCGGCGATCACGATCACGCCCGGGCCGCCCTCACCAAGATCGGCCTGGAATTTGCGGTCAACAAGATTGCAGTCAGGCCCGGCAAGCCGACCTGGTTTGGCGCCGCCGGCCAAGGATTGGTGCTGGGCCTGCCAGGCAATCCTGCCTCTGCACTGGCCTGCGCCAAGCTTTTCTTGCACCCGCTGATCGAAGCCATGCTGGGCCGCGATCCGCATGCAGCTGTCGCGATGCGCCGCGCGCGTCTTGTGCAGGCACTTCCTGCCAATGGTCCTCGCGAACATTATCTGCGCTCCCATCTGGATGTGGATGGTGACGGGCAACGGACGGTGCAGGCATTCGAGAACCAGGATTCTTCCCTGATTTCGGTCTTTACTGCTGCCAATGCGCTCATCCGGCTCGCGGTGGACGCGCCGGCGACACCGGCGGGCGCCCTGGTCGATGTCCTGCCACTGGAGGGGGGCTGATGCTTTCGCCGGCGGAGGCGCAGATCCTTTCCACCAGCTTCAGCGTGGCGGTGCTGGCCTTGCTATGGTCGCTGCCGCTTGCCATCGCCTGCGCTTTTCTGCTGGCGCGGCGACAATTTGCGGGGAAGTTTCTTCTGGATGGGCTGGTGCATCTGCCCATCATCCTGCCGCCGGTTCTCACCGGATTCCTGCTTTTGCTGCTGTTCGGCCGCAACGGTCCGATCGGCCATTGGCTGGAGCGGGTGGCGGGCATCCATCTGGCTTTCACCCGGCAAGGGGCGGCACTGGCGACAGCGGTGATGATCTTTCCCATGCTGGTGCGCGCCAGCCGTATCGCCTTCGAAACCCTGGATCCGCGCCTGCTGGAAGCCGCCGCGGTGCTGCGGGCCGGGCCATGGGACCGTTTCTTCTCCATTGCCCTGCCGCTGGCCGGACCAGGAATCCTTGCCGGCGCCGTCACCGCCTTTGCCGCCGGCATGGGTGAGTTCGGTGCGGTGATCACCTTCGCCGCCAATATTCCGGGCCAAACCCAGACCTTGCCACTGGCGATCTATGCCGTGCTTCAGCAGCCTGGCGGGGAAGCGGAAGCGATGCGGCTCGCGGTCCTGTCCTTCACCCTGGCGATGAGCGGATTGATCGGCGCAGAATTCCTGCAGCGCTGGATGACGCGGCGGCTCAAGGGATGAACGCGCTGGACATCGATATCCGGCTTTCGCGCGGCAGCTTCCGGCTGGAAGCGAATATCCGTGTGCCCGGCGACGGCATCACGGTGGTGTTCGGTCCGTCGGGCAGCGGCAAGTCCAGCCTGCTTTCGGCCATTGCAGGTTTGACGGAATGTGACGGCCATGTGCGGTTGGGGCGCGAAGTTCTGGCCGACAGCGGTGTGGACCTGCATCTGCCGCCCGAAGAGCGCGGTATCGGCATGGTCTTCCAGGATGCGCGATTGTTTCCCCATCTCACGGCGCGGCAGAATATTGCCTATGCCTTCAAGCGCGCTCCGGCGCACAAGCGCCGCGACATCGGCGAGGTCGCCCAGTTCTTCGACATTGCCGCACTGCTGGATCGCAGCGTGGGCAATCTATCCGGTGGCGAAAAGAGCCGGGTGGCACTGGCCCGCGCCTTGGTGGCGGCGCCGGAGCTTCTTTTGCTGGACGAGCCCTTTGCAGCGCTGGATGGCATGCGCCGCCGGGCCTTCATTCAGGTGCTGCTCGATATGCATGCGCGTTTTGCGCTGCCCATGCTGGTGGTGACACACAGTATCGACGATGCGGCGGCGCTGGCCTCTCACCTTGTGGCGCTCCAGGACGGCAAGGTGGTGGTGAACGGACCGTTCGATCAGGTGACCCGTGAGCCAGGCTTTTGCGCACTGCTGGACCCTCGCGATTATGGCGCGGCAGCGTCCGGGATTTTGCTGCATAGCGATGCGGGGGCTGGGCAGAAATATCTCTGGCTGCGTGCCGATCATATTGTTCTGGCGACCCAGCGCCCGGTGGCGATTTCGGCACGCAACATCCTGGAGGGCGAGGTCGCGTCTGTCCGGACGGAGCAGGACGGCAGCCGGTTGGTGGAAGTCAGCACCTCGGTCGGCGTGATCCTGTCCCGGGTGACGCAGGAAGCGGTCGTGGAACTCGGCCTGAGCCCGGGCCGCCGCGCCTGGGCCCTGGTGAAGGTGCATGCGCTTCAGCATTAGGGCGTGTTTATACCCATTGTGAGCGATAACATTCCGGTCCGGCCAGCAAGCATTTTGCTCCCCGCGATTTTCTGCCAGTATCGCAGGAACAACAAAATTTCAGGGGGTTAGCGTTGGGCGGGCTTAACAACGAAGAGCGTCAGCGGCTGGAAGATGTCGGGTTCATGACCTGCATGACCCTGGTGCTCCTGGGCAATTACGCGCAGACCGGGCATTTCGGCGGACCTCTGGCTTACACGCCCTTCAATGTGGCGGCGCATCTGATCGGGCCTGAGCGCGGCGGCCTTGGCTATGATTACCGCCGTCCCAAGCATCCCTTTGGCGACAAGTTCATGATGGCGGCCGGCCACAGCGTGCCGACCTGCTACGCGCTCTACATGGTGTTGGGCCAGGCGCTGGAACGCAAGTTCAAGCTGACCGGCGACAAGCGCTACCAGGTCGATCCGCATGTCGCGCTGCTGCCCATCGATGCCTTGGGCTTCCGCCGGGGGGCGGGCGCGCTCAAGACTTTGCTGGCGGAAAATGGCCTTGCCGACGACCCACTATTTGCCCAGGCCAAGGCGCGGGGCATCAAGGCGCTGTCGGGTCATGCCGAAAGCATCGACGTCACCAATGACTGCAATGGCGGGCCGTCGGGCGTGGGCATCGCCACCGCCGCGGGCAAGGCGGCTTTCTGGGACATGGCGGGCGCCAAGGACACCCCCAAGATCATCGCCCTGGAAGGCGAGTTCGCCATGACCGAAGGCCATGCGCAGGAACTCAAGACCCAGGCGCTGGCGCTGAAGGTCGGCAAGCGGCTGCGCGTCATCCTGTCGGACAACAATGCCGGCATCGACGATGTGCTGTTGGGCGGTGTGATCGACAAGAAGTATACCGGCTACAATCTCATCGACCAGTGGACGTCCTATGGCTGGAACGTCTTCACGCTGGAGGACGGCGGAGATTATGGTCAGATCGTCGCCGCTTATGAGGCGATGGAAGCCGGCGATCCTGCCGACAGGCGGCCGATGATCCTGGTCGCCAAGACCACCAAGGGCTATTGGCCCGCGGCCTCCAACGGGCAGTTGACGCCGACGGTCAAGCAGGTCGTCAGCTATCAAAGCCATCCCTACGGCTACAAGATGAATTCCGATTATTTCGTGGCGCTCGCCAGTACCTTTGAGGAGCGCTACGGCATCGAATTCGACGGCATCCGCAAAGGTCCGGCGGCCAATGAGCGCGATCGCCTGATCCAGTTCAAGACCAATATCGACAAGGTCATGTCGGTGCTGGACCAGAAGGGGCTGGGCGATTGGCTGGCCGATCGGCTGGTGACATTGGGTGACGCCATCAAGGACGACCGTGACGTCCATTTTGCGCAAGGCACCGATCCGTTTCTGGATGAACGGCTGCGGCCCGCCAAGCTTCCGCGCGAGTCCATGAAAGTCGCAGTTTCAAACCGCGTCTCGGGCGCCAGCAAGGAGGTGTCTGTTGCCCTGTTCCGCAAGCCGGGCGAGGCGGCGGGCGGGCGGCGCGCCATTTCCGAGATCATCAAATGGATGAACTATGTCACCGACGGCCGCTTTGTGACTTTGGCGGCGGATCTGTCGGAATCCATCAATGTGGAGCATGGCAGCCTGTGGGGCCATTACGACCCTGAAACCAATCCCATGGGCACGCGCGTCAAGGCGGCGATCCAGGAAGCCGGCAATGTGGCGAGCGCCATCGGTCTGGTGAGCCAGAGCGCCAGTGTCGATCCGGAGCAGTTCAAAGGCGTGTGGGCGCTGAGCGGCACCTATGGCGCCTTCACGCCTCTGATGTACACGCCGGCACGGGTTTGGAGCCAGCAGAACCAGGACAGTCGCTTCCGCATGGGCGTGCTGCATATTCTGGTCGGGCATTCGGGACCGGAAACAGCCGCCGACGGGCGTACCCATTTCGGCATCTTCGCGCCGCAGGTGTGGAAGCTGTTTCCCAGAGGGCAGGTCATTCACCTGAATTTCTGGGACTATAACGATGTCGCGCCGGCTTATTTTGCCGCTGCCGAAATCGCGGCCCGCGATCCCAAGGTCGGCATCATTATCATCGAGGTGGCCCGTCCCGACAATCCGGTGGCGGATCGCAGCACCTTTGCGGACAAGGACCCGCTGGCGGCGACCAGGGGGCTGTATGTCATCCGCGATTTTGCGCCTGGAAAAGCCAGGCACGGCACCGTCATTGCCCAGGGCGCCAGCGCAACCGTCAATCTGCTCAAGGTTCTGCCGCGGCTGGAGCAGGCAGGCATCAATGTCAAAATCGTCTCTGCCGTCAGCGAGGAATTGTTCGACCGCCAGCCGGAATCCTATCGCCATTCGGTGCTGCCGCCGGAAGCGATGCTGGATGCCATGGTTGTCAGCACAGGTACGCGCCGGATGTGGCCGGTGCGCGATCTGGGACCGCTGACCGATGCCTATTCGCTGACATCGGACTGGGACGATCAATGGCTGACAGGCGGGCTGGAAGCCGATGTCATCGCCGAGGCACATCTGGATCCGGAATCGATCTTCAAGGGAATCGAACGCTTCGCCGCCGATCACGCCAAACGGATAGCATCACAGTCGGCGATGCTCGCGCCCCATGAGGCCAGGTCAACTTCTGGGCAAAAGGTGCCGGTTTCCTGATCGCGCTGCACAGCGCTTGTGCAGTGCGGTGGGAAATATCACTTATTTTTCATGGAGCTATTGCAACGCAAAAAATGATCCTCCAAGGATAACTGGTCGGGAGTAAATCCCGTTCGGGTCAAAGACGACCCATTTCAGTTTTGAGCGGAGCCTTCGGGCTTCACACGGACAAAGGCGTCTGATCGGCGAGGTATCGCCGGCCAGGCGCCTTTTCTTTTTTGGCCTTCACGGCCGGCAGAAGGGGGATCTGAATGCGTTGTGTGCTGAAACGGGGCGCCTCGGTAAGTGTCCTGGCTTTGTTGTGTTCCACCGCGGCAGCGCATGCCGAATTGCCGCTGGCCGGGATCATCGCGCAGGGGCGCCCCGTAATCGATTTGCGGGCGCGGTACGAAACCGTCACCGACAATAGCAAAACGCTGGATGCCAATGCCAATACCATCCGGGCACGGCTGGGCTATGACACCGGCTATTGGAACAACTTCCAGCTCGGTTTCGATTTCGACCAGATCTGGACGGTCGGCGGCGCCACCTATAACAGCACCCGCAACGGCAAGACCGCCTATCCCACGGTTGCCGATCCGTCCATGACGGCGCTGAACCGGCTTACCCTGACCTATGCGTCGGACTTCGACACCAAATTCACCATCGGCCGCCAACGGCTTTTGATCGGCAATCAGCGTTATGTCGGCAATGTGGGATGGCGCCAGCACGAACAGACTTATGACTCGCTGTCGGCGGTGAATACGTCGATCGAAGACCTGACCTTCACCTATGCCTATCTCTATCGCGTCAATCGCATCGGCGGGCCGGCCATTCCGGTGCCGTCCAGCACGCCGGCGGCGGCGACCGGCCAGGCCAACTATTTCAAAAGCGACAGCCATGTGATGGATGCCGTCTATATCGGCGTCGATAACCTGCGCCTGGAGGGTTATGCCTTTCTGCTGGATCTTTCGGCGCCGGGTTATGCCACCAGCCTGGCTCAGCAAACCGCCACATCACGGCTTTCCACCGCCACCTATGGCGGCCGCGCGGATTACAATTTTTCTCCGGCCGAGGATATCGCCGTCAAATTGACGGGAGAATTCGCGCATCAGACCAACTATGCCAACAATCCGTTGTCCATCAGTCTGAATTATTGGCTGGGGGAGGCGAGTGCCACCTATGCCGGCCTGACCGGTTTGGTCGGCTATGAAGTGCTGGAAGGCAACGGCACCATCGGCTTTGCCACACCGCTGGCCACCCTGCATCTCTTCAATGGCTGGGCGGACATGTTCCTCACCACACCGGCCAATGGCCTGAAGGATCTCTATCTCAAGGCCTCCTATGTGGTGCCGGCGGATTTACTGGAGATGCGCAGCCTCACCGGAACGGTGATGTGGCATGACTTCACCACCGACAATCTGAGCGCCGGCATCGGCAGCGAATGGGATGCAAGCCTGGAACTGGCGGTCGATGCCAATGCCTCGGTGCTGGCGAAATACGCGGCCTATCAGGGTTCGGGCGTGGCCTTTGGCGGCTTCCCCGACAAATCCATCTTCTGGCTGCAGCTCGCCTACAAATATTGACCGGAGACAGATCATGAAACACAGCAATCGTAGAGCCATTTTGAAAGGCGCGGGCAGCGCCGCGCTGTTGACCGCCGCGCGCGCCGCGGTACCGGGTGGCGCCTGGGCCGCTGCCGCCGATGCACCGGAAACCACAAGTGCGACCTTGGGCTTCATCGCGCTTACCGATTCCTCGCCTTTGATCATCGCCAAGGAAAAGGGCTTCTTCGCCAAGTTCGGCATGCCCGATGTCAAACTGGCAAAACAGGCTTCCTGGGGTACCACCCGCGACAATATCGAACTGGGTGGCGGACATGGCGGCATCGATGGCGCGCATATCCTCACGCCCATGCCGTACCTGATCTCGGCGGGCAAGGTGACCAAGAGCGGCAAGCTGCCGATGAATATCCTGGCGCGCCTCAACACCAACGGCCAGGCGATCTCGGTCTCGAAATATTATCAGAGCTTGGGCGTGGGCCTGGATTCCTCCAAAATGAAAGCCGCCTTCGCCAAGCTGCGCCAGAATGGCAATGATCCCAAAGTCGCGGTGACCTTTCCGGGTGGCACCCATGATCTGTGGATGCGCTATTGGCTGGCAGCGGGCGGTGTCGACCCCGACAAGGATGCGTCCGTCATCGTGGTACCGCCGCCCCAGATGGTCGCCAATATGAAGGTCAAGACCATGGAGGCCTTCTGTGTGGGTGAGCCCTGGAACGCCCAGCTGGTCAACCAGGGCATCGGCTTTACCGCGCTGACCACCGGCGAGTTGTGGCACGACCATCCGGAAAAGAGCTTCGCCATGCGCGGCGACTGGGTCGAGAAAAATCCCAAGGCAGCCAGGGCGCTGACCATGGCAGTGATCGAGGCGCAGCGTTGGAGCGACAATCCCGCCAACCGCAAGGAGCTGTGCGAGATCGTGGCGCGGCGGGAATATTTCAAGGTGCCGGAAGAAGACATTGTCGGCCGCACCTCCGGCTCGATCGATTACGGCAACGGAAAGAAGGTGGACAATTTCCCCTATCTGATGAAGTTCTGGCGGGATTTTGCGTCTTATCCCTTCCAGAGCCACGAGGCCTGGTTCCTCACCGAGGATATGCGCTGGGGCTTCATGCCGCCCGATACCGACATCAATGGGTTGGTGAAAGCGGTCAATCGCGAGGATATCTGGCGCGACGCCGCCAAGGCGGTCGGCGTGAAGGAGGCCGAGATTCCCAAATCCACCTCGCGCGGTGTCGAGAAGTTCTTCGACGGCAAGACTTTCGATCCCGCCAATCCCAAGGCCTATCTGGCCAGCCTGAAAATCAAGCGCATCTGAGTGGAGGGCAACGTGACAATGACCGGAACACTTGGTGAGGCTGAGAGAAAGCCGCGGCTCAAACCGTGGCTGGCCGATCTCAAGCCGCTGGAAAGGCTGCGCGGGGTTGCTGCGGTGTTGCTGCCGCCACTGATCACCATCGGCGTCCTGCTGCTGCTATGGCAGGTTCTATGCAGCCAGGAGGGAGCCTCGCTGCCGCCCCCAAGCAAGGTGATCAAAGACAGCTGGCAACTGATCCGTGATCCCTTTTTCGACAATGGCGGCACCGATGTCGGCCTGTTCTGGCAAATTCTCGCCAGCCTGAAGCGGGTGGGCATCGGCTTCAGCCTGGCGGCGGTCTGCGGCGTGGCGCTGGGCGTGTTGATCGGCCAAAGCAGCTTTGCCTATCGCGGGCTGGACCCGATTTTCCAGGTCCTGCGCACCGTCCCGCCGCTGGCTTGGCTGCCGATTTCGCTGGCCGCCTTCAAGGATTCCAATCCGTCGGCGATCTTTGTGATCTTTATCACCGCCATCTGGCCGATCATTCTCAACACCGCGGTCGGGGTGCGCCAGATTCCGCAAGACTATCGCAACATCGCGCGGGTTTTGCGGCTGAATGGTTGGGAATATTTCACCCGGATCATGCTGCCGGCCAGCGTGCCCTATATGTTTACCGGCCTGCGCATCGGGGTTGGCCTGTCCTGGCTTGCCATTGTCGCTGCCGAAATGCTGGTGGGCGGGGTCGGTATCGGCTTCTTTATCTGGGACGGCTGGAACAGTTCGCTGCTCAGCGAAATCATCCTGGCGTTGATCTATGTCGGCATCATCGGGTTTTTCCTGGACCGGCTCATCGGCTTTATCGGGCGGCTGATTGCCGGCCGTCCCATCTGAAAAGGAGAAATCCATGCACGGCTATCTGACCATCGAACAGGTGGGAAAGACATTCCAGACCGCCAAAGGGCATTTCACGGCGCTTTCCAATGTCTCGCTGGCCATCGAAAGGGGCGAGTTCGTCTCTGTTATCGGTCATTCCGGTTGCGGCAAGTCCACGCTTCTCAATATCGTCGCCGGCCTGTCCGGGCCTAGCACCGGTGCCGTGCTGCTGGACGGCCAGGTGGTGGATGAACCGGGGCCTGACCGTGCGGTGGTGTTCCAGAACCACAGCCTGCTGCCCTGGCTCACGGCCTATGCCAATGTTCGGCTGGCAGTAGACAAGGTGTTTGGCCGGACCAAATCCGCGGCCGAACGGGACGAATGGACCAAACACAATCTGGCGCTGGTTCATATGGAGCATGCCCAGGGAAAAAAGCCGGACGAATTGTCCGGCGGCATGCGCCAACGGGTCGGCATCGCACGCGCGCTTGCCATGCAGCCCAAGATCCTGCTGCTGGACGAGCCGTTCGGCGCGCTGGATGCGCTGACCCGGGCTCATCTGCAGGACACGGTGATGGAAATACATCGTGAAACCAGGGCGACCGCGATCATGATTACCCATGACGTGGACGAGGCGGTGCTGCTGTCGGACCGTATCGTGATGATGACCAACGGGCCTGCCGCGACCATCGGCGAAATCTGTGAGGTGGGGCTGGAGCGGCCCCGCCGGCGGCTTCAGGCCGCCGATACGCCGGAATATGCCCGGTGCCGCAAGCAGGTGCTGCAATTTCTGTATGAGCGGCATGCCAAAGCCGCGTGAGGGGGCTGCGTGATCATGCCTCGATTGTTGACGCCTTCAAATTTGTTAGAGTCCGGCGGCGAGAGGGGCGCTGTGCAGTTTCATGACGGATCAGGCGAGCATTCTGATCATCGATGAGAACCATGCGCGCGCGGCAATCATCCAGGACGGTCTGCGCGAGGCGGGACATGCCAATGTGCACTGGCTGAATGAGACCAGCAATCTGCTCAGGCATATTGCCGATATCGATCCGGAGGTCATCATTATCGACCTGGAAAGTCCCAATCGCGACGTGCTGGAGCAGATGTTCCAGGTCAGCCGGTTGGTGAAGCGGCCGGTCGCCATGTTCGTGGACCAGAGCGACGCTACCGCCATGCAGGATGCCATGGTGGCGGGGGTTTCCGCCTATGTCGTGGACGGGCTGAGAAAGGATCGCGTCAAGCACATCCTGGATATGTGCATTCTCAGATTCAATGTCTTTTCCCGCCTGCAGGACGAACTGCATGAGGCCAAGACGGCGCTGGCCGACCGCAAGGTGATCGAACGCGCCAAGGGAATCCTGATGGCGGCGAAATCGCTGAGCGAGCAGGAAGCCTATGTCCTGATGCGCAAGACAGCGATGGACCAGAAGCGCAGGCTCGCCGAAATCGCCCGCGCCATCGTGACGGCAGAGGGACTGCTCAAATGAAGCGGCCAGAAATGAACAGCAACCCATGAAAAGCTTGAGGATCGGCTTTATTCCCCTGATCGACGCGGCCATCCCGATTGCGGCCGTGGAATGCGGCTTTGCCGAACGCGAAGGGCTGGAGATCACGCTGGCGCGCGAAACCTCCTGGGCCAATATCCGCGACAAGCTGGTTCACGGGTTGTTCGACGCCTCCCACATGCTGGCGCCCTTGGCGGTCGCCACAAGCTTGGGTATCGGCAATGCCGGGGTGGGGCTGGCGGTGCCCTTTGGGCTCAACGCCAACGGCAATTGCATCACCCTGGCCTCCCGGCTGTACCGGGCGCTGGAGGAAATGCTGGGCCATCCCCCGCAGGATCCGCGCCAATCGGCCCAGGCGCTCAAGCGGATCATCGACAGGCGCAAGGCCGCCGGCGAGCCGCCAATCACGTTTGGTGTGGTGTTTCCCTTTTCGGTTCACGCCATCATCACGCGTCACTGGCTCAGGCTGGGTGGTATCGATCCTTATGACGATGTCCAGTTTCAGGTGGTGCCGCCGCCCTTCATGGTCACCAACCTGTCGGAAGGCGTGATCGAAGGCTGCTGTGTGGGCGAACCCTGGAATAGCCGTGCCGTCGAAAGCGGGGTAGGGAGCATTGTGCTATTCGGCGCGGAAATCGCGCGCTCGGCGCCGGACAAGGTCCTGGCCTTGCGTGATGAAACGGTATCGGGCGATCCAGACACGATTCACCGCTTGCTCAAGACCTATGGTCAGGCGGCCCGCTGGTGCCAGGATCGCGAAAATCACGCGAATCTGGCGCATATGCTGGCACAACCCCAGTACCTGAATGTGGCGCCCAAGACTGTGATGAACGCCTTGTCCGGCACCTTGGCTATCAGCCGCACCGAAAGCCGTGCCATGACGGATTTTCTGTCTTTCGAAGGCGATGATATCAACCGGCCCGACCCGCGCAAGGCGCGCTGGCTTTATGCCGAAATCGCGATGGGACTACGCGGGTCCCTGAACGAAGCCCAGGCACAGGCCGCTGCTGCAGTCTTTCGTCCCGATATTTTCGATGCGGCGACGGGAAACAATGCGCTGCCGGAAACCGCCGATCCGATCGGGTTGAAATTTGGTCCCGCATTCGACGCGGGAAGGCTCCAGGCCTATGTCGATACGCTGATGCAAGGCTCGGCTGGTGGCCGCTAGGCGCCCGTCAGCTTCACGATCACGCTCAAAATGAAAGTGCCGGTGGCGAAAGACCAGTAAATGCTTAAGGCCAAGGCCATGGCGAAGGCGGCGGTCGAGCATTCCTTCTTGCGGAAGGATTTGGTGCTGTTGCCGGCCAGAACCGCCGGTCCCGCAATCACCATGACGGCATAATGGACAAAGGTGCCAAACTTGGTGCTGGGCTCACTTGCCAGCAGGGCGTAGAGACTGGACAGCAGGCCTGCCGCTGTCATTCCTGAGCCGATAGCGAACATAAAAACGAGAAGAGGGTGCATAGCCGTACCAATTCGGGTCAAAAATCCGGGACTGGTAAGGTCTCTCGCAAAAAGCAGGCAAGTTGGTCTGACAGGCAAAGGCGGCTGAACGCCTGCGCTTAACCAAATGCGCAGTTCAAGCCCTGTTTCAAAGCCAGACGAAATTTCCCCGGGCGGGCGTGGCGCGCCGTCCCCGGGGATGGAGAATGATCTGGAAGCGCAGCCCCAGATCGTCCGAGGTCACATGCAGATTGGCGCCGATCTGCTGCAGGCGGTAACGAACCGAGACCATGCCATTTCCGGCATCGCGCCATTCCGCGAAATCCGGTGGCAGCCCCACGCCGTTATCGCCAATATCGATCACGATCTCGCTATTGCGATTGACGCCACATTCGATGGTGACTTCCACCGGCGAACCGGTGGGATGGGAATAGCGATAGGCGTTGGAAATGATTTCGCCAACCACAAAATCCAGCGCCGCAGCTTCCTGCGCCGCAATCTCAAAGCCATCACCCGGCGTGGCACTTAGCCGGATGCCGAGATCGGGTACCAGGGCATGGCAGCGCTCGATCAGTGCGATCAGAACTGAGGTCAGATTGCCAATTTGGGAGGCGTGTTTGCCGGGTTCGCAAGACCGCGTTTGCTGCGGAAACTGGATGACAGTTCCGTGGGGCGGAAATCTCCGGCTGTGGGCGCCGGGCTTGGCCATGGCATGCTCCAGAACATCGTGAAATATCAGACGCGGTCCTTTGTGGCGGCAGCCGGGCCTGATCCGGCCTGCCACAACTTCTTCATAGAGGTTTACGAGGGCTCCACTGCTGGAAACGATTGATTTTCGGCCCAGTTCCGATGGAACCCCAGACCGTCATGGAACAGTTGTAGCAATCCGTAATATTGCCTATTGATCGTTTGTCATTAACAGCTAAGTTTGACTCGTTGCCTGTCCTTGAAGGTAGCCGTCGCAGAAGCGGCATCGGGCGAGGAGAGATGGGATTGGCGGGGGCACTTTAATCCTGGAACGCTAGGGAGCCACCACGCGTGCAGCAAACCAGTTTGTTGAGGGGATCCATCATTGGATAGGTCCCTTAAGAGAGCTACGTCGCCACTTCGAAATGCTCAATGTCCGGTCGCCCGTTTCGACGCTTATTTCCGGGCCGTATCCGCCGATACGCGGGAGCTGATCGATAAGGCCTTCGCTTTGCGGTACCAGGTCTACTGCCTGGAGCGCGAATTCGAGGACCCCGGTCTGCAAAAGGGCAAGCAGGAAACCGATCAGTTCGACCGCCATTCGGTCCACAGCCTGGTATTCCACCGGCCGCAGGATGAACCGATCGGCACGGCCCGGCTGATTCTTCCCCAGGCCCGCCCGTACAGTCTTCCCATCCAGGATCTGCTGCGCAAAACCGGCATGAATGCCTGCGACTATTTCCCCAATCATGCCGTCGCCGAAGTCTCGCGCTTTGCCATCTCCAAGGAATTTCGGCGCCGCAAGGTTGAATCCGGCGCCATGCCGGAGGGGGACGCCAAACGCGAGCGGCACGGAAATTTGCCCTGTCTGGGATTGATCCAGATGCTGCTGCGCCAAAGCGTCGAGCTGGGCATCGAATATTGGGGGGCGGTGATGGAGCCTCAGCTGCTGCGGATGCTGGCGCTGATGGGGATACGCTTTCAGCCCATCGGGCCGCTGGTTTCCTATCACGGCCTGCGGCAGCCAAGCTTTTGCCATCTGCCGGTGATGATACGGAACATGGCGCTGACCAAGCCGGAGGCTTGGGCCATTGTCACCAACAATGGCGAATTGATGCCGGCGCGGTTTGAGGAAGAGCTCAGGCGGGTAGCCTGAGCAGGGCGACGCGCAAAGCGAGCTAGGCGGCCCGCCCGACTTCTTTCACATACTGCACGGCGATGCCTTCGATCATGTGACGCACGACGCGTCCGCGGGTTCGTCCCAGATTGACGATCTCACCCACGGGCGGGCGCGAACGGGTCCGCAAACACACACCGTCGAGCGAGATGTCCAGCACATCGCAGGCGATCTGTTCGCCATTTTCGCGGGTGATGCTGCCGCTGACCAGCGCAGGCGTGCGCTCGGGCTTGTGTATTTGCGCCAGACCGCCGGACGCAAAGGTCTTGATCATTTCCTTGAGACGCCCGCGCTTGCTCTCGCCGATGGCGAATTCCAAGGCGAGTTGCCCGCCCTTGTGAACGATCGTGGTCCCCTCGAAGCGCCCGAAATTCTCGATATACAGAACCAGCGAAAGACCGGCCGGAAACTGGATATCGCACTGAACGGCGGCACCTCCCGCCGAAAGATTGAGGACTTTGCACTCAGCCGATTGCTCATTAATTGGATTAAAAAGTTGGCCGGGCAGGAATAGTTTAATCCGCTCGTATTTCCGTCTGTCCGCCGGTGACCCTGTCGACGACATTACAATCCCTCCACATCCTCCAAATGTCCCCGGTGTCATTGTGTTCGCAAGGGATTAGGGGCCGGTGTTTCCAACCCCTAAAATTCGCGCGAGCTGGTTAATTCCTAGGAACGGATACTGGCCGGGGCCATGGCGCCCGCTTTTGCCCAGGCTTTCCGCACTTCCCGGAATGACACACTTGTGGTTCCAGGATGGAACAAGAGTGCCCCAAATCCCGGCGCAATCCCTCAAATTAAGCGTGATGGGACCTTTCGATGGCTGTGGCACCGACCTTGCTCCACAGAAGTTCCATGAAGAAAAAACGTTTCAAATTCGGTCTGGCGATCCTGGGAGGCTTGGCGGCCTTTCTGCTGGCGCTGCTCGCCCTGGTCTTTGCGCCCACGCTGGCTTCTGCCGGCAAAGGCACCGACATCTGGCATGAACAGGATGGCGGCGGACATTCCGATCATCACAATAAGGGCGCCTTTGCGCCGCCGAATGGCAACGAGCCCAATCCGCACTACGCCGACAATGGCGGGAGCAATGGCGCGGGGCCCTGCGCCGGCAATTCCTGCGGTCCCCATCATGATGATGGCGCCCCCGGTGGTGAAGGCTGGCACGCCGGCGACGGTCACAGCGACGGTCAAGGCAACGATCAGGGCAACGGCCATTCGCCGAACCATGACTCCGGAGGCAATGGCGGGCAGGGCAATTCGCCCTTGCTGTTTGGCGGCGGCTATCCCGGCGGTGGCGGCGGCGGTGGTGGCGACCACCCGCATGGCAAGTCCAAGTCTTGCGAGTCCGAAAAAGACAAGTCCGACGATTCCAGCGACAAGAAATCCGACGACAAGACTTGCGATAGCGACGACGACAGCAAGGAAGACGGCGACCGCAACAATGACGGCCACAACGGCAGCAACAACAATGACAACGGTTTCCAGCAGTTGATCGTGCTCAACGACAAGCCCGGCGACGACACGTCCGACGACACCACTGACGAAACCACTGACGGCACCATTGGCACTCCGCCCGGCGATTTCCAGGATCCTCCTTCGGACGATGACGGCGATGTGCCGCCGGTTGATCCCAACTGCCTTCCCTTTGCCGAGAATTGCGGTCCTCATGAGGGCAATCCCCCGAACCCGGGTCTGACCGAAGAGCCCAAGCAGGTGCCCGAACCGCTGACCCTGTCTCTGTTCGCTGTTGGTCTGGCTGGGGCTGCCACTCTTCGCCGCCGGCAAAAGACGGGCGCCCGGCCCGACTAAGGGGCCGGCGCCATGGGGCGGTCCGCGGAATACCGCCCCGTGACCAGTCCTGGATTCCGCGGAAAGGCGGGCAAGGCAGGGCAGAGACTCACCAAGACGTCAAAGCCCGCTTGCATTGATGTTAAGAGTGTCGCGCAGCGCATCCATGTCGAAGGCAGAGAAGAGAAGGCTCAGGCTGGCAGCCTTGGGCCTGATCCTGCTCGGTTTGTGGGGGATGCTGGCACTCTTGCTGGGCGCCTCTGTCGGCAAGGAGGCGCGCTATCGTGCAGAGCTGAAAGCCGATCTGGAGCCGGGTTTTGGGGTAACGCGGGCCGCGCCTCATCCCCTGGCCGACACAGCCGGCCCGTCCTCCGATAAGGATCTGCTTGCCTTCTGTGTGGAAAAACATTGTCCCGGTGCACGGGACTTTGCCGATAGTGCTTTGTTTGACAGGCCGGTCGACGACGGCGCCGACGATGCCACATCCTCCATCGGAAGGCCGCATGGTCCGCAAAATTCTCCGGACCCTGGTTTTCCGGACCATGGCGAACTTCCCTTGAGTATCGTGCGCGGCGGAACGCCCGATCCTTTTTCTGCTCCGTTGTTTATTCCGGGAGGGCTGCCCAGCGGTAAACCGAACCCGGACGGCCCGGGCAATTCCAATCCTGCGGACAATCCGCCGGATAATCCCGGCACGCCGCACAATCCCGGCGATATACCGCCATTGGATATTATTCTGCCTCCCTTTTCAGACGGGCCGGGAAAAGTGCCCCAAGGACCGGGCGGACCTAAAGGGCCGACAGAATCGGAAGGACCTGGAGGCACACCGGTCGAACAACCGCAGCAAATTCCCGAGCCGCTGACACTATCGCTTTTCGCGGCAGGCCTTGCGGGCTCTGTTCACTTGCGCCGGCGGAAAATTCACTCCACCAAATAATATTCGCTTTGCAGTTCGCAAAGCGCGGCACGTGCCGCCAATTCGCTGGCAATCGGCAGGCTGGGCTGGATTTCGGCGACAAACCAGTTCCGTACCGGATTGGCGCGCGCAGCAATCCGCACGCGCTCAATTGTTCTTCCGTCAGGAAGCTGACGCAGATACAGCGCGCAGATTTGTTCCAACCCGGCTTTGCCGATCTTGCTTTTCGCCATGCTCATGAATTGGGCATCCCGCTATTGTGCCGTTGTTTGACAGAAATTTTTCGTCATGTCTGCCCTGCATGGATTGGACCATGGTCTAGCTGGACAGAACCGGATCGACTGTTAGGCGTTACAGGAACGATAACGTCACTCGGTCTGGAACTTCAGATGAGATCGGTCTGTCATTCCCATGCACCTGTCGTCTTCCTTGACAGGAGAAACATCGTCGATCGGGAATTCGGCGAGGATTATCGCGATGCCCATTTTCCCGCAGGCTGGTTTGTTCTTCCCATGGTTGGTGCAGGCGCGCTGATTGCGGCGCTTGTGGCGGTCTTTTCCTGAAACCTGGTTCTTCTAAAATTTCGGCGCCTCAGCCGCGGTAATTCGCCAAGGCTTCCTGGGTATCTATGTCGGTCAGTGGGGCGTCGTCACCCGATTCGATCTCTATCGAACGGCTGGCCTGGCTATCGAGCAATTCTCTCGCGCCCCTATCGCCAGAAAGGGCCGCAATGTGGGGGAAAAATGTACGGGACCATAATACCGGATGGCCGCGATGGCCGTGGGCGGTGGCCACGCATATGGCGCGGTCCATTGTGGGATCGAATGCGGTAATCAGCCTGTCGATCAACATGGACGAGATCCCGGGCATGTCGCCCAGAAGCACCATGGCGCCGTCGCAGCTGTCGGGCACGGCGGCGATGCCGGCCTGAAGAGAAGTGCTCAGTCCTTCACGGTAATCGTCATTATGGACCAGGGTGATGGGAAGGCCGCTCAACGCCGCCCCGATCTTTGCGGCCTCATGGCCGGTGACGACCAAGACCGGATCCAGCCTGCTTGCCAGCGCCGCATCGGCAGCATGGCGCACCAGCGGCTTGCCGCGCACGCTCTCGATCAGTTTGTTGCGGCCCATGCGGCTGGAAGTCCCTGCAGCCAGGACAATTCCTGCGATACGGGGTGACGGCTTTTGACGGCGTTGCCGGACCAGCTCTGCCAGGATTGCGATAGCAATTTCCGCAGGGGCGCGTGCGCCGATGGCAAGTCCGACTGGCCCGTGGATTTTCGCAAGCGCGCTTTGCTCCAGCCCCGCCGCACGCAAGCGCGCCAGGCGCCTTTCATGAGTGCGTGTCGAGCCCAGCGCTCCCACATAAAAAGCCGGCGACCGCAGGGCAGCTATCAGGGCCGCATCGTCCAGCTTGGGATCATGGGCCAGCGCCACCAGGGCGCTATGGGCCGTGAGCGGGCGCTTCGCCAGCGCCTCATCCGGCCAGGCACGTTCCACATCAAGGCCGGAAAATCGCTCGTCGCTGGCATAGGGCGCGCGAGGATCAATCACCCGCACCAGATATCCTGCTGGGATCGCCAGTGCGGCGAGCGCCTGGGCGATATGGACCGCGCCGACAATCACGATCTCCCATGGCACCTGATAGGGCGTGAGAAACCATTCACTGTCCTCCAAAGCGATACGGCAGCCGGTATCTTCGCGCGCCGCCGCATTCGCCGCGATGCCCAGCGCCGATGTGTCCGATGCCGGATCCACAAGGCGTTCTTCGCCGCTGGTGAGATTTACGGCCCGCACCAAAGTGCGCCCTTCGCGCCGCGCCGTCATGAGCCTTTGGAGAGTCTTTCCAGCACATTGGGATCCTAAGCTTAGAATTCCACGTGGACAAGTTGTCG
>JADMIO010841917.1_pt1 | contig 104076 bp, 105 predicted proteins | sample 8958161 | NCBI WGS metagenome assembly JADMIO01 (sample SAMN16585339, study PRJNA669376) | soil metagenome | isolation source: Crop rotation soil | place: USA: Cullars Rotation, Alabama | collected 2011
CTTTCCCCGCCAATCTTTCCCCGCCGGCGGCGCCGGCCGGCGACTATCGTCCCAGTGCCGACGAAGAGTTCATGAATCCGCGGCAGCTGGAATATTTCCGCCAGCGATTGCTCGACTGGAAGAAGCAGATACTGGCAGAGGCGGAAGGGACTTTGGCAGTCCTTCAGAACGAGCCGTTGCGTGAACCCGATCTCAATGACCGCGCATCCAGCGAGACCGACTGGTCGATCGAGCTCAGGACCCGCGACCGTCAGCGCAAGCTTATTTCCAAGATCGACGCGGCGCTGCGCCGCATTGATGAGGGCGAATATGGCTATTGCGAAGTAACCGGTGAACCGATCTCACTCGGCCGGTTGGAAGCGCGGCCGATCGCGACGATGACGGTGGAAGCGCAGGAACGCCACGAGCGGCAGGAAAAGGTTTCGCGCGACGATTGAATGAGCGTGATCGTTGCGCCCGTGACACGAACCACGGACGCGTTTACTTTTTTTCCAGTTATTGCTGGCACTCAGGCCCGATGAGCGGCCCAGAAGACAACAGATTCGATCAGCCCGGTAGTGTGGGCAAGCCCAAGGCGCGTGCGCCGGCACGTACAGCGCCGCGCTCAAGCCTGTTTCTGCTGTCGCTGGTCAACCTGTCGGGCGGGGCTTCGACCCGCGTCAGGGTGCGCAATCTTTCAGCTACCGGACTGATGGCCGATTGCGAACAGCCAATCGCCACGGGTCAGCGCGTATCGATCACGCTGCGCGGTGTGGGCGACGTTGAAGGCATTATTGCCTGGAGCGAGGCAGACCGCATCGGCATTGCCTTCGACCGGACGATCGACCCGGATCTGACCCGCAAGCCCGTCGGTCAGCAACCTGCCGAAGTGCCCGACTATCTGCGGACGCTCACGCGCGTCGCACGACGCTGACCGGATAATCCGCGCTCGACCTTTCCCGGCGCTCGCTCTTGCGAACGCCGGGTGATGGGTCTCAGCTAAGGTCAGTGGGAGAGACTCATCTCCTCCTTCACCCGCAGCTTCTGCTTCTTGAGATTGGCGACTAGGGCAGCATCCGGCATTGGTCGGCTCGATTCCGCCTTGATACGGGCATCCAGACCGGCATGTTTGGCCTGAAGGGCCAAAACGTGGCTGCTTTCCATCGACTACCTCCTTCGAGTGAGCATTGGGGGAAGTGAGTAAATCACGATTCGGGTTAATTGTCTCCCATCCGTTCGGCCTGTTCGACAATCGGCGGCCTATTTGCGGTGATCCGAGTCCGGGCTGATCCATGGCCACCGCTTTCCCTTCGCCGTCAGTGGCCCTATGCTGCCGGCGAACAGGACGCACGGGGAGCAGCTCAAGAGATGACGCCAGAGGAGATTCAGCGCCGGCTGGACTTGCTGCGCATCGAGCATCGCGATCTCGACAGCGCGATCATGGCATTGGCGGAAAGTGGTTCGAGCGACCAGCTTCAGCTCATGCGGCTCAAGAAGCGCAAGCTGCGCCTGCGGGATGAGATCGCGGCGCTGGAAGACCAGCTGATCCCCGATATCATTGCGTGATCGTTTCTGCGTCGAAATGACACGTCTCGTCGCTCGGCCGTCAAAAAAAGCGTTAACGGCGCTGACTCCTCCTGCCAGTCATGGCAGCTTGGTCACATGCCGGTTGTCGGAACCCTTAGCGCGACGCTGAGTCGCAGGCTTGTGGACGCCCTCTATGTCGAGGCGATGGTGCTCGCCGACGAGGCTCGCTCCTATTTTGACGGTCCCGGCGACAAGGACCGCGAATCATTGAACGTGCTCGCGCGTGTCAGCTTTTCCTGCGAGTCGCTGAAAGTCACGACGCGGCTCATGCATGTCATCGCCTGGCTTCTTACCCGTCGTGCCGTTGCGCGCGGTGAACTGGCCGACGCCGACCTCGACGATCCGCGCTATGCTCTGGGAGAGGCGGCGCCTTCCGATCCGCAGCTCGTCGCATCCTTTCCGTTCGCGGCGCGCGCCCTCATCGACGCCAGTCAGGACCTCTATGTGCGGGTCGCACGAATGCAGTCCGGTCAGACGGGCGCGAAACCTCTGGGTGCCGGAACCGCTGACGCGCCCGTCCACAGCCTGTTGCAGCGTTTGGAAAGTGCCTTCTGAATCATTGGGAAGGCTTGCGGCTTAACGACTTATGTGTGGCGCCCGGCATGGCCAATGGGCTAGAGCCGCTCGCATGAAGCGTGGCCAGGCGTCCATTTTCATAAGCCTCGCCTGTCTCCTGGACAGTGTCGCATTCGCACAGGTATCGCCGGCTCCATCTCCGCCACCGCCGCAGCCGCCCTTGGCGCCGCTTCCCGATATCGGCATTCCCTGGCCAGAGCTGGGCAAGCCGCTGGTCGTCGTTCCGCTCGCTCCCGACCCGTCGGAGCCTGCGCCGGTTCCGGGCACGGGTGCCGCTGCACCGGTGGCCGACGGTATTGCGTCGCCCGCGCCCCTGCCCGCAGGCACTCCGTACGCAGATCCCGGCCACTCAGGCGCCGACGAGATCGCGCAGACGACTGGCGAGCGACGCTATAGTGTCAGCCTTTATGGCATCGAGGACATATCTGATCCCTTGTTCGAACAGCGTTTCAGCACCCTATCGGCACTGAAGCAGGGTGAGGGCAAATCCGCGAACGTCGCCCAGATCAATCGTCGTGCCCGGGAAGACGAGGCGTTGCTCGATCGGCTGATGCGGGCAAAGGGCTATTACGACGCCCAGATCGTTCACTCGGTCGCGCCAGCCGAAGATGGCGGCGAGCGGCTGGTCGTTCGCTTCGATATCGTGCCTGGCGGCTTGTACCGCCTGAGCGACGTCAAGATCGACAGCCTCGCCGGCACCGGCAGCCATGAGCCGGCATTGCGTCAGGCGTTTCCAGTCAAGATCGGCGATCCGGTCGATGCCGATGCTATTATCGCCGCCCAGACTAGCCTCGCTGTTCGACTGGGCGAAGAAGGATTTCCGTTCGCCAAGGTCCAGGACCCCGAGGTCACGGTCGATCACGAAAGCCGCGACGGCCAGTTGGCGATGGCGGTGGCCACCGGCGGATATCGGCGCTTTGGCGCCATTCGGGTCCCCGGCAATCGCCCCTTCGACGCCAAACATGTCCAATTGATCGCCCGATTCCGGCCGGACGACCAGTTCATGGCGACTGATATAGAGGATTTGCGGCGCGCGCTGATCGCCACCGGACTCGTCTCATCAGTGACGCTGACGCCGAAGGACGCGGGAGACAGCGAGCATGTCGATATCGAGGCGGCACTAACGCCGGCACCCCCACGCACAATCGCTGGGGCACTCGGTTACGGTACGGGTGAGGGATTCCGAGCAGAAGCAAGCTGGCAGCACCGTAATTTCTTCCCGCCCGAAGGGGCGGTCACCCTGCGCGGTGTGCTGGGTACCCAGGAGCAAAGCGGCGCCGTCACGTTCCGCCGCAACAATTTCCGCCGACGCGATCAGGTGCTGAACGCCCAGCTCAGTGCCGGCAATATCCATCGCTCTGCTTACGATGCGCGAACCATCGGCTTGACCGGCAATCTCGAGCGTCAATCGAATATCATTTTCCAGAAGAAATGGACCTGGTCGATCGGCGGAGAATTGCTGGCGTCAGACGAGCGCGACACCAGCGGCCCGCTCGGTACCGCTGCGCGCCGGACCTATTTTATCGGCGCGGTGCCCGGGATGCTGACCTATGACGGCAGCGACAATCTATTGGATCCAACACGGGGATTCCGCCTTGGCGGCCGAATCTCGCCGGAGCTGTCGTTTCAGAACAGCACATTCGGCTATGCGCGGCTTCAGATCGACGGCAGTTTCTATTTTCCCGCGCGGCAATCCGTGGTCGTCGCCGGCCGGATCAGGCTGGGAACGATCATCGGGTCCAGCGCGTCGAGGATCGCGCCTTCACGACGCTTCTACGCCGGGGGCGGCGGGTCGGTACGCGGCTATGGCTATCAGCAGATCGGGCCGCGCGACATCAACAATGATCCGATCGGCGGCAAGAGCCTGGCCGAATTCTCGCTGGAGGCGCGGGTCCGGCTGAAGGCCTTCGGCGGCAATTTTGGCCTCGTGCCGTTTCTCGACGGCGGAAACATTTCGACCGGCGGCTTGCCCAAGTTCGACAATCTGCGTTTTGGGGCAGGCATCGGCGTGCGCTATTACAGCAATTTCGGGCCGATCCGCGTCGATGTCGGCACGCCTCTGAACCCGGCCAAGGGAGACCCGCGGATCGCCGTCTACGTCTCTCTCGGGCAGGCCTTCTGATGACGGACGAGCCGCTCGCGACGACAACCCCGTCGCCGCCTGCGCGGCGCAGCCGCTCGCGGGTGATCCAACGTTGGATCGCGGCGGTCCTCGTTGGCGTGCTGCTCGTCGTCGCGGGCGCTGCGATGTGGCTCGACAGCCGCCAGGGTCATCGTTTCATCGCCGGCAGGATCGAGCGTTTGGCGCCTCAATCCGGCCTCAGGATAAAGGTCGGCCGGATCGAGGGCAGCATCTATAGCAAGGCGACCTTGCGCGACGTCCGCATTGCCGATCCGCAGGGTGAGTTTCTGTATATTCCCCAGCTTTCGCTCGACTGGTTTCCCTTTGCCTGGATCAACAACCGGTTGGATGTCGATCGCCTGATCGTACCCACCGCCAACCTCCACCGCCTGCCGAAATTGCGTCCAAGCCCTACCAAGGGACCGATCCTTCCGGATTTCGACATCCACATCATGGAACTCAGGGTCTCCAGATTGGTGATCGACAAGGCCATTACCGGCCGAGAGCAGGTCGCGGTATTGCGGGGCAAGGCCGATATCCGATCCGGCCGGGCGATCGTGGATTTTGACGCGCGCACCCTCGATGGGTCGGACGCTTTGCTGATCAAGCTCGACAGCCGGCCCGACGACGACCGCTTCGATATCTCCGCGGCGGCCAGTATGCCGAAAAATGGCGTGATCGGTCAGATGCTGGGTCTCAGACAGGACGCGAACCTGTCGATCGAGGGCGACGGCAGCTGGAGCCGGTGGACTGGCCGGCTGATCGCGACGCTGGACAGGCAGCCGGCAGCCATCCTTTCGCTTCAGGCGAAAAGCGGCGATTACAGCATCGAGGGAACGGTCGAACCTTCGCATGTCGCGGTCGGCGGCCTGATCAAACGTCTCGGCGCGCCCCGGATCATGGTCAAGGGGCAGGGGACGTTCAAGGACAAGGTGCTCGACGGCACGTTGTCGCTGGCATCGTCGGCGATCGCCCTTGACGCGCATGGGGCCATCGACCTCGCCGGCGGTGCCTTTGACAATCTCGGCCTCGACATTTCACTGCGTCAGCCGGGCGTGCTGTTGAAAAATGTCCGCGGCAAGGGCGTCGTCGCCCGTATCCGCCTGGATGGCGCCTTTTCCACTGCGCGATACGAATATCTGGCAGCCGCCGACGCCATCGCCTTTGGCAAGACGGCCATCTCCCGTCTTTTCGCAAAGGGGAACGGACGGCTGGGTGGCAGCGGCCCGCTGGTCGTCCCGATTAGCGTACGGGCGCCGGCCGTTATCGGTAATGGGGTGCTGGTCGACGGTATCCTGCGCAATCTGGCGGTCGACGGTGTGCTTCAGGTCAAGGGCGATACGGTCACCAGCAACAAGATGACGATCCGTTCCGACCGACTGAACGGGCAGATCATCATCCTGGGTGATCTCGGCACCGGCCGCTACGATGTCGGGCTGATCGGCACGCTCAATGGCCTGGAAATTCCGCATCTCGGGATTGTCGATATTCGGTCCGACATCCATGCAGTGCCTGGCGTTGGCGGCGCCTTCACTCTGAAGGGTAAGGCCGCCGCCACGATGCGCCGGCTGGACAATGGTTTCCTGCGTGGGCTGGCCGGCGGTTTGCCAAGGCTGGAGAGCGACATCGCATTGTTGCCCGACGGCCGGCTCATATTTTCCCGTCTCACACTGAATGCGCCCGATCTGACCCTGAAGGCCGAAGGATACCGCCGGCCTGACGATATCTATCATTTCGCCGGCAACGGTACGCATCGCAAATATGGCCCGTTGACCCTGACACTCGACGGTCGGATCGACCGTCCGACGGTGGATGTCATCCTTGCAAGGCCGCTCGATGCTGCGGGGCTGCGCAATGTCCACGCTCGTCTGGTGCCATCGGCGGCCGGTTATGAGGTTGACGCCGACGGCCAATCGACGCTGGGTCCGTTCAAAGGCAAAGCCGTTATTCTGTTGCCTGCCGGTGGCGATGCAGTCATCGACGTCACCGAATTGCGCGTCGCCGCGACGGTAGCGCGGGGTCGGATCACACCGCTCGCCAATGGGTTGCTACAGGGCAGCCTTGCCATCGGTGGTACCGGGCTGACCGGTTCGGTTCGCCTGGAGCCTGTGGGCACCATTCAGCGTATCGCGGTCGATCTCGATGCGGCGCGCGCGTCTTTCCCTGGGCCGCCGCCGCTGCAGATCGCTCAGGGCAAGCTGACCGCCAACATCCTGCTCGACCCGCGGGGAACCACTGTCGATGCGACCTTGCAGGCGCGCGGTATCCAGTCGGGTACGATGCGGCTTGGGCGACTGGCCGCCAATGCCAGGCTGATCGACGGACGGGGCCGGGTCACTGCCAGTGTCGCCGGCCAGCGTGGCCGCCTGTTCGATCTTCAGGTCATGGGCGATGTCCAGCCCAGGCAGATTCGGCTGTCCGCGAATGGAACCCTCGACCGGCGGTCGCTCAGCATCGCCAGCGGCGGTCTGCTGCAACAGACCGAGGATGGATGGCGGTTGTCACCGACGACGATTGCCTATGGCGGTGGTCGGGTCCAGCTCGCCGGCATTGCCGGCGGCGAGACGGTGGAGGTGGAGGCGCGCTTGAACGCCCTGCCGCTCACCTTGCTCGACTTGGTCAACAGCCAGATTGGTCTTGGCGGCGCCGCGACCGGTTCGATCAGCTTCGCCTGGCCGCGCGCCGGCCTTCCCACCGGCAAAGCGGAACTGCGGGTCGCGAATCTTACCCGGTCCGGCCTCACCTTGTCGTCGGCGCCGATCGACCTCGGCCTGAATGCGGAATTGACCCGCGATCGGCTGGCGGCGCGTGCCGTCGCGGCGACCGGTGGCCAGACGATCGGCCAGGCCCAGCTTCTCCTGACGCCACTTGGCCAGGGCGACCTGGTCACCCGCCTGTCCAACGCGCCGCTTGTCGCGCAACTGCGCTATAACGGCCGTGCGGATACGCTCTGGCGCCTAACAAACGTAGAGATCATCGATCTGTCCGGCCCGGTGACAGTGACTGCGGACGCACGCGGTACCCTCACCAACCCGGAGATAAGCGGGAACGTTGCCGCCGACGATATCAGGTTGGAAAGCCCGGTCACCGGCATGGTCCTGACCGGAGTCAAGGCTAGGGGCATTTTCGGCGGCTCGAAACTGGTGCTCAGCAGCGTGTCGGGCACGACCAAGGGCGGCGGCACCGTCTCAGGCAGCGGCACCTTCGACCTGTCGGCGGCGCGCGGCGTCGGGATCGACCTCAAGGTGCAGGCCAATGCAGCGACCCTGCTCGATCGCGACGATATCGGCGCGACCATCACCGGCCCGTTGTCGATTCAGTCCACTGGTGATGGCGGCGTCATATCCGGCGAGGTGGAACTTGTCCGCAGCCGGTTCGCCCTCGGCCGCGCCGCTGCGGTGGCCGCAATCCCCGAACTGCGGTTGATCGAGAAGAATCGCTCGGATGACGATTTCGCGCCGGTCGCGCCCTCAAAGCCGTGGCGGCTCGACCTCAAGGCCAATGCCCGCAACCGCCTGACGGTGACCGGCCTTGGCATCGACAGTGAATGGCGCGCCAATCTGCAGATCGGCGGCACCGTGACCGATCCGGCATTGCGCGGTACCGCTGAACTGATCCGGGGTGGCTATGAATTCGCCGGCCGCCGTTTCGACCTGAGATCGGGCGAAATTCGCTTCGACGGCAGCGTGCCGGCCAATCCGACCCTGGATATAGAGGCGGTGGCCGACGTATCCGGCCTTTCCGCGACGATCCGTGTCCAGGGCAGTAGCGACAAGCCGCAAATCAGCTTCAGTTCGATCCCGTCGATGCCAGAGGACGAGCTTTTGTCACGGCTGCTGTTCGGTACGTCGATCACCAACCTGTCGGCGCCGGAAGCACTGCAACTTGCCGGCGCCGTCGGGTCGCTGCGTGGCGGCAAGGGCGGCCTCGATCCGATCAACGCGGTCCGTAAGGCCGCCGGCCTCGATCGCCTGCGCATTCTGCCCGCCGATCCGCAGACCGGGCAGGGAACCTCTCTTGCCGCCGGCAAATATCTGACCCGCCGGATCTATGTCGAACTGATCACCGATGGCCAGGGCTACAGCGCCACGCGGGTCGAATATCAGATCAGCCGCTGGCTGACCCTTTTGGGCAGCATTTCCAGTATCGGCCGGCAGAGCATCAACCTCAGGGCGTCAAAGGACTACTGACGGTCATTGGCGGCATCTCAGCCCAGGCGATAGCGCTCGACCAGCTCATAACTCGCGCCCTGCTGGCCCAGATGGCTTTCGAACAGGCCGAACCAGTCGAGCGTGAACGGATCGCCAGCCAGCGCCGCATTCGCCTCCAGATACCGCTGGACGGCGGCCTCCGGCCGGCGCAGGCGGGCGAGGGTGATGTGCGGCAGGTAGGCGCGGCGATCGGCTTCGATCCCTGCGGACTGCACCGCCCGGTCGACCTTCAGGTGCAAAGCCTTCACAGCATCGTGCGGCCGCATCCCCGCCCATATCGTATCGACCACACCCCGCGTGTCGAAACAGCCGACCCCCTCGACAGCCAGGGTCGGCGGCGGCGCTGAGACGCGGGACAGGGCAGCGACAATGTCTTCCGCCTGGTGTCGATCGACCTCGCCAATGAAACGCAAGGTCAGGTGCAGCTGGTCGTCATCCTGCCAGCGCGCGCCGTCCACGCCCTGCATGATCGCCAAAAGTTGGCGGCGAACCGCGGCTGGTGGCCGTAATGCGACAAACAGACGGTGCATTTCATCTCTCTTAACCGATTGTAACAAAGTATGCACTGGATCGCGATTTTGCCGGATTCTCTTGAATCGCGTGCGAACAAGCGCGATATTGCAGAAGCTGGCGGCGGGATTTTCACGCCGCCGCTATATGGAGATTGACTGAGATGGCTGAGTGGCCTGATCCCCGTACCAGCACGACCGCCTTTGGCGGCCCGGCTACCGCTGTTCGCGCCGATTATGACGCGGGACTGCGTAGCCACATGCTGTCTGTCTATAACTATATGGCAAGCGGCGTGCTGCTGACCGGCATCGTCGCGATGCTGTTCGCGCCCTATGCGCCGCAATATCTGTTCAACCCTGCGGGCGGCATGAATCTGCTTGGTTATGCGATCATGTTCGCACCAATTGGTTTCGTCTTCGCGCTGAGCTTTGGCGTCAACCGCATGCAGACCGGCACCGTCAAGGCGCTGTTCTGGGCCTATGCGGCGGTAATGGGGCTTTCGCTGTCGACAATCTTCATTGTCTACACCGGCACCTCGATCGCGCAGACCTTCTTCGCGACGGCGGCGGCTTTCCTGGGGCTCAGCCTCTATGGCTACACCACCAAGAAGGACCTGTCGGCTTTCGGCACCTTCCTAATCATGGGTGTCGTCGGTCTGCTGGTCGCGACGCTGGCCAATATCTTCCTGAAATCGCCGGCGCTCAACCTGGCGATCAGTGCGCTCGGCGTGCTGATTTTCGCAGGCCTGACCGCCTATGATACCCAGAAGATCAAGAGCATGTATGCCTATGTCGCCGGCAGCGAATTTGCCGGCAAGGCAGTCGTGATGGGCGCGCTGACGCTTTACCTCGACTTCATCAACATGTTCCTGTTCCTGCTGCGCCTCTTCGGTTCTCAGCGGAACTGACGCGCGGAACATGCGATATTGGAAGCCCGGCGAAGCCTTTCGCCGGGCTTTTTTTTATTTCTGCTCGTCGTCCAGAAAGGCCGCGACGGCTGCTAGGTCGACATCCTTGGCCAGGAAGGTCTGACCTATACCCCGGGCAAGAAGGAAGGGCAGCTTGCCGCCCGCCATCTTCTTGTCATGCAGCATATGGGCGACCAGCCGTTCCCCGCTTGCCGACACGCCGGCGCTGGCCAGATCAAAGGGCAATCCCGCTGCCTTGAGATGTGCCGACACCCGAATGGCATCGTCGGCACCGCACAGACCCTGAGCGGCCGAAAAGCGGAACGCCAGAGCCATGCCCGCCGCCACCGCTTCGCCATGCAGCAGGGCGTTGCAGAAGCCGGTCTCCGCCTCCAGCGCGTGCCCGAAGGTGTGACCGAGATTGAGCAAGGCGCGCTTGCCCGTGGTTTCCCGCTCATCTGCCGCGACGATCGCAGCCTTGGCGCGGACGGCATGGGCAATCGCGTGAGCGCGTGCTTGGCTGTCGCCAGTGAGAAGGGCGGTACCATTCGCCTCGCACCAGCCGAAAAATGCGGCATCGTCGATCAGGCCATATTTCACCACTTCGGCATAGCCGGCTCGCACTTCGCGTATCGGAAGACTGTCGAGGGTGGTCGGGTCGATCAGCACGTAAGCGGGCTGGTGAAACGCGCCGATCAGATTCTTGCCAGCGGCCGAGTTTATCGCGGTCTTGCCCCCGACCGAACTGTCGACCTGGGCGAGCAGGCTGGTGGGAACCTGCACGAAACCGCAGCCGCGCTTCAGAATCGACGCCGCGAAGCCGACAAGGTCGCCGATCACCCCGCCACCCAGGGCAACGACGTGGTCGCCGCGCTCGATGCCAAGCTCGAGCAGCGTGTCTGTAAGCATCTCCAGATTGGCCCAGCTCTTCGATCCTTCGCCGGGTGGAAGCACGATCGGCGTGACAGCGATACCATCCGCCGCAAGGGCGCCGACCAGACGCGGAAGCTGCGCGTCAGCGACATGGGCATCGGTGACGACCACTAGCCTGCCGTTGCGGGCAAAGGACCCGATATGGGACCCGGCCCGATCGAGCGCGCCATCCTCTATCGCGATGTCGTAACTGCGGGCGTCCAGCGCCACCCGGACCAGGGTCATGGCATTTCCTCCAGCGCCTGAACGATCTTGTTCACGGCGACATCGTGCGGCCCGGCGACGCTGCGCACATGGATCGGCGCCTGGGCATAAATGGGGTTGCGGATGGCCGCGAGCTCGCTCAGCACTTCGCGGGGGTCGCGGTCCTTCAGCAACGGCCGATCGTCGCGACGCGAAACCCTGTCGACCAATATTTCGATGTCGGCGTCCAGCCACACCGCGATCGCCCGATCGAGGATGACTGCCCTTGTCTCGTCGTTCATGAAGGCGCCGCCACCGGTGGCGAGCACCTTACGCGGGCCATCGATCAGCCGGGTGATCACCCGCCGTTCGCCGTCACGAAAATGCGCCTCGCCATAGCGCGCGAACATCTCCGATATCGTCATGCCTGCCGCCGTCTCGATCTCGCTGTCGGCATCGATGAAGGGCAGGTTCAGGCGTTGTGCCAGCCGGCGGCCCACGGTGGATTTCCCAACGCCCATCATACCGACGAGCACAATGGTCTTTTGCGGCTGATCGTCGGGCGCGGCCGGTTCATCGATGGGGGTGGGGGCGGACATTGCGAGCGCCTATAAACAAGCGGCCGGGGATCGGCAAAAAGCATTTTGCGTGACGAAGTTCGCGCTCTAAAGCGGAGACCATGAAGCCTCGTTCGAGTTTCGGCGGCCCTGACCGCCGCATCCGCCGCAGCCGGGCACCGATCATCTGGATCGTGCTCGTCGTTCTTCTTTTCGCGCTGTTTGCGCTATTATGGAGCAAGGGCGGCGAAAAACCGATGGTCCAGGTCGAAAAGGCGATATCCGCCGATAGACTGGGCAAATAGGCCATTTCATGCGCCGTTTAGGGCATTGGACGCGCGTGGCCGCTTTCGCCGGGCTGGTGCTTGCTATTCCGGTGGCGGCACAGCGCGACGCGCCCGAATCGCTGCTGCCACCCGGCTTCGGGGATCGCGCGTCGCCGACGCCCGCGCCGACACCAACGTCAGGGCAGACACCGCCCCCTTCAAATGATCCGCGCTCGGCTGCGCCCCAGCCAACCGCAAACCTGCCGCTGGACCTGCCCGGCAGTAGCCAAGCTGCGGCGGCCGCCGACGATGCGCTGTTAACCGCGACGAATGTCACTGAGGCGCCGGAGACGACGCTGAAATACGACTTGCCGCCGGGCGCGCATCGCTCGCTGGCACGGGTCGGCCCGCTCACGCCCGAGTCAGGCGGGCTTGCTCCCGACGCCTTTGGGTCCGCCGGCGGAGAATATCTGTCCATCCTGATGCGGTCGGCCAGGGCGCCGTTCGCGTCGCGCTGGGGTTCGATCCTGCTGCGCCGCGCGCTGCTGTCAGCGACCGACACGCCCGTCGATGTCGATGGCGCCGACTGGGTCGCGGAGCGCGCTTGGCTGCTGGTCCGCATGGGCGAAGCGGATGCTGCCCGCCTGCTGATCCAGAATGTCGATCCGGATCGCTTCTCGCCTCGCCTCTATGCCACAGCAATGCAGGTCTATCTCGCCAGCGCCGATCCGGCCGGCCTGTGCCCGATCGTCGCGCCGGCGTCGCAGACCAGTCAGGCGCCTGGTTGGACGCTGGCCAAAGCGATGTGTGCCTCCCTTTCGGGGGATCAGGGCTTGGCCAGTGCCGCGCTCAATCAGGCGCAGCAGTCCGATGGACCCAACGGCATTGACTATCGGTTGGCGGCCAAGATCGTCGGCGCCGGCTTCAACGCGCGCCGATCGGTGACGGTCGAATGGACCGGAGTAGGACAGCTCACCGCGTGGCGTTTCGGCCTGGCGACCGCCGCCAATGTCGATATTCCGTCGGAGCTGTTCGCGACCGTCGGGCCGCAGGTCCGCGCATGGCAGGGCCGATCGCCGATGTTGGCGGTTGCCAAGCGCCAGGCGGGTGTCGAGATGGCGGCCCGGCTGGGGGTGTTCTCGTCCGCGGCGCTGATCAACTATTACGCCCAACTCGCGGCCGATTCCGACGCGCCGCCGGAATTCGCGGATGTCGCCGATGCGCTCGGCGCCGCCTATGGCGGCGGCAGCGTCGGTGCGCGACTGACGGGTATGCGGACTCTGTGGAACCGGGCCGGCGGCCGGGACTATCTGGGCGAGATCGCCGTGGCACGGGCAGCCGCGACCTTGCCGGTCAGTGACGCGGCCGAGAGCGACATGCCGCTGTTGATCGCATCGATGCTGACCGCGGGGTACGACCGCAGCGCAGCGCGCTGGGCGGGTGTCGTTGGCCGAACCGACAACGCTGCCGGCTATGAATCCTGGGGCCTGCTGGCGGTGGGCGCACCCGATGGCGCCGTGCCGGTCAGCGGCGATCGCATCGCGGCATTTCGCGACGCCGACGACAGTGTCGGCAAGCGCCGCAGCCGTATGCTTCTTGCTGCGCTTGCCGGCCTCGGCCGGGTCACCACCGCCAATGCCGAAGCGGCGCTGGACGGCGTGAAGCTCAATGCGCCTGGTCGCTGGAGCCAGGCGATCGCGTCGGCGGCGGCACGGGGCGAACAGGGCACGGTCGCGGTGCTCGCGGCGATCGGCCTGCAGGCCCGCGACTGGTCGGCAATGCCGTCATTGCAGCTTTATCATATCGTTTCAGCGCTTCACCGCGTCGGCCTCGATCCCGAGGCGCGGATGATCGCGGCGGAGGCGGTTTCCCGCACCTGATGGCCTTTGAGGATCCCTGGCTGATCGACCGCTTTCTGGAAATGATGGCGGCCGAGCGTGGCGCCGCGCGTAACACGATCGCCGCCTATCGCAACGATCTGGACACGGCATCGCAAATTGTCGGCGGTCTGGGCACGGCTGATGCAGAAGCGCTGGCGAAGCTGGGCGATGCGTGGAGCGATCTGGCCGCGAGCAGCGTTGCGCGTAAAATCTCCGCCTTGCGGAATTTCTTTGGCTTTCTCGCGATGGAGGGTCTGCGGGCAGATGATCCCTCGCCGGCGCTCGTCCGCCCGGGCCAGCGTCGTGTTCTGCCGAAGGTCCTCAGTCATACCGAGGTCGATCGGCTGTTCGCGGTAATCGCTGAACGCCTTGCCGTCGAACATCCCGCCGCTATGGACCTGCGGCTTTCGGCGCTGATCGAGCTGCTCTACGGGTCGGGCCTGCGCGCCAGCGAGCTCGTCTCGCTTCCGCTGAAATCGATTGCGATCGATCGGCCGTTCCTGATCCTCAAGGGAAAGGGCGGACGCGAACGTCTGGCGCCGATCTCCGATCGCGCCCGCGCTGCTGTCGCCGCATGGAGCGCTCATGTCCCGCGCGGCGGCATGTGGTTGTTTCCATCCGGAAAGAGCCACTTAAGCCGTATTCGCCTTTATCAGCTGGTCAAGGATCTGGCGGCCGCCGCCGGCATCGACCCCGCACGCGTCAGCCCGCATGTGCTGCGTCACGCCTTTGCCACTCATTTGTTGGAAGGCGGCGCGGATCTGCGGGCGTTGCAGACGATGCTCGGCCATGCCGACATCGCCACGACCCAGATCTATACCCATGTCGACAGCCGTCGCCTGGTCGAGCTCGTCAACAAGCGCCATCCCCTCGTTGACCTCAAGCGTCGTCGGGCATAGGTGCAGGCGATGACAAGTTTTCTCGATTTCGAGAAGCCGGTCGCGGCGCTTGAGGCCCGGATCGGCGAATTGCGCGACACGGCGGCTGCCGGTGATCTGAACATCGATAGTGAGATCGACAAGCTGCAGCAGCGGTCGTCGAAGATGCTGACCGATCTCTATGCGCGATTGAGCCCATGGCAGAAGACCCAGGTCGCCCGCCATCCCGACCGGCCGCATTTCAAGGACTATGTCGCCGGCATCTTCACCGACTATATCCCGCTGGCCGGCGACCGCGCCTTTGCCGACGACCAAGCGATACTGGGTGGCTTTGCGACTCTTGGCGGGCGCAGGCTGGTGGTCATCGGTCACGAAAAAGGTGATGATACCGCGTCGCGGCTCAAGCATAATTTCGGCATGGCGAAGCCAGAGGGGTATCGCAAGGCGATCCGGCTGATGCAGCTGGCGGACCGTTTTCGCCTGCCTGTTGTGACCCTGGTTGATACGTCGGGGGCGTTTCCCGGCGTACAGGCGGAAGAACGGGGGCAGGGGGAGGCGATCGCCCGGTCTACCGAACAGTGCCTGGCGCTCGGCGTGCCGATGGTAACAGCAGTCGTGGGAGAGGGCGGGTCCGGCGGGGCGATCGCCTTGGCATCGGCCAACCGGGTGCTGATGTTCGAACATGCGATTTATTCGGTGATCTCGCCTGAAGGCTGCGCGTCGATCCTGTGGCGGACGGGCGACAAGGCGGCGGAGGCGGCCACGGCGATGCAGGTGACGGCACAGGATTTGCTGGCGCTGAAAGTCGTCGACAGGATCGTCGCTGAACCGGCGGGGGGTGCCCATCGCCATCCGGCAATGGCTATTGCTGCGTTGGGCAAGGCATTGGCTGAAGAGCTGGACAGGCTGGCCCCGCTGACTGCGGATCAGGCGCGCGATCAGCGCGCGGAGAAATTCTTGAAGATGGGCGAATAGCCCGGTCTGTCGCGAGAGCCGCCCGAGACCCGATCGGGCGGCCGGCGTAATTACATTTTCGTTGAGACGTTGTTGAAGGTGCCCTTCAGCTTCGTGCCGCCACTGGTCATCGCGGTGATCGCTGCGACAGCGATGAGTGCGGCGATCAGCCCGTATTCGATAGCCGTCGCGCCGCGTTGCTGACGAAGAACTTCAAGAATGTGCGACAACATATATCCTCCGAAATATAACTAAATCTACGTTAGATACTAAAATGGCGGCGAAACCGAAATTTCGCCGCCACTCTAAAAACCGAAAACTCGGCTTTATTACATGTTCGCGGACACGTTGTTGAAGGTACCCTTCAGCTTGGTGCCGACGCTGGTCATCGCGGTGATCGCGGCGACAGCGATGAGTGCGGCGATCAGACCATATTCAATGGCGGTCGCACCCTTGTTGTTCTTCAGCATCTTGACGAACTTCGACATAATAGGTCTCCTCAGGTATCTCAGTTTCCCGGCCCCCCTGGACTAATTCCCCCAAGGTAGCGAGGATCAGATTTATGCTTGACCAGTTGACAAAAACTTAACGCGAAAAATAATCTGTACAGAAAAGATAGTTAATGATTGCTAAACTCTGCAGCAATGTTGGTCCACTTGCCGATGGTCTTGCTGCCGAGCGTGGTCAGCGCTCCCATCATTGCCAGCACGATGAGTGCACAGATCAGCCCATATTCCACGGCGGTTGCGCCGCGTTGTGACTGCTGGATATTCCGCAATATTTTGCGCATGGTCCTGCCCGCTGTTTCCTCCGGAAGTTGGGGGTGTAAAACGGGGGCGGTTAACGAATTATGATTGACGCGAACGATATGGCATCCGGTGTTTCACTGTTTCCCGTCGTTGCCGTCGCCATGGTCGATGCCGATGGCAGGGTGCTGCTGCAAAAGCGGCCTGCGGGTAAGGCAATGGCGGGACTTTGGGAGTTCCCCGGCGGCAAGGTTGAACCGGGCGAAGGACCGGAGGCCGCTCTCGTTCGTGAGTTGGCAGAAGAGCTGGGCGTTGATGTCCATACCAGTTGCCTGGCTCCAGCGACCTTCGCCAGCGCCGACATCGGCGATGGCCGGCACATGCTGCTGTTGCTCTATATCTGCCGCAAATGGCGTGGCATTCCGCAAGCCCTGGAGGCTGAGGCGCTCTTGTGGGCGCGGCCGGTGGAGATGTACCAACTGGCAATGCCGCCAGCGGACCTGCCGCTGATCGGCCTGCTCGACGCGCTGATCTAGCTTTTATCCTTCAGCGCGGCCGCCAACGAGGTCGTGCCGCTGCCGCGCCGCGCTGCCTTTGGCTGGTTGGGGTCGGGTTTCCAGCCACTCAGATGGACGATCACGAACTGTTCGGCCACACGACCGTCCGGATCGGCCTCTGCCTGGAAATGGGCCGCGGCGCGGCCAAGGGTCACCCGTGTCAGCGGCGGGGGCACGGAAGCCAGGCAGTTATGCGCTCCCATCGCACGCAAATCGGCCATCAGCCCGAACATGTCGCCATATCGGACGGTCAGTGTGTCGACATCTGCGACCGGCATCGCGAATCCTGCCCGGCCCAACAGGTCGCCGGCGGCACGGACATCGACTTGCGGGTGCACGCGCTGCGCCGGACGATCGCCATCGCCCGCCAGCAGCGCCCGCTTCAGGCGCGGGACCGTGCCCGCGCCAAGAAAGCTGGCAAGCAGAAGTCCATCGGGCCGCAACAGGCGGCGCATCAGGATCAGCGCGCCGGGGAGGTCGCCGACGCTGTCCAGCGTGCCGCAGGCGATGACCAGGTCGAAACTGTCGGGGGGGAACGGCAGCCGGTCTTCATCAGCCTGGATCCCGCCGGCATTGACAGCGTTGCGCTTGCCGGGATCGACGGCGATAATGATCCGGCCAGGTCCGATTAAGGCATCGACGAGTCTGCGGTCGGGGGTGCCGATCAATAATATGTCACGAAAGTCGCGTTTGATGTCAGTCAGCCGGTCGAGCGTATCTTCCACCATGCGGGCATAAAGGAAGTCTGCCGAGGCGAAGCTGCCGGCGGCGCGGTCGCGTGCCAGGGCGCGACGGGCGCGGCTGAAGATATCGGGCGTGTCGCTGGCCATCGCGGCAGCTTGTGCCCGCCGGCTTGCCGTAGGACAAGAGAGCTGATGTCGACGCTCAGCCTCCTTCATCGCGTGACCGAGCCGCTGGTAACCTATGCGCTGCCGCCCCGCTGTCCGGCCTGCGGCACCATCGTCCACGCTGACCACATCTTCTGTCTGGATTGCTGGCACAGCCTGCATTTCCTTGATGGCGCCGATCATGGCGGGGCGTGCGCACGCTGTGCCGCGCCATTCGACCAGCCGCAGGGGGAAGGGGCGGAATGTGGCGCCTGCATGGCGGCGCCACCAGCCTATGATCGTGCCCGCGCTGCCGTCGCCTATGGCGATGTGGCTCGTCAGGTGGCGCTCAAGCTCAAATATGGTCGCCGTACCGGTCTCGCCCGGCTGATCGCACGCATGGTCGAGCGCCACATTCCGGCAGAAGGCCGTGGTACGATGCTGCTGGTGCCGGTGCCGCTCCATCGTTGGCGCATCTGGTCACGCGGGTTCAATCAGTCGGCGCTGATCGCCAATGCCCTGGGGCGGCGCGCCGGCATCGCCGTCGATCGCCATGCCCTGTCGCGCACACGGCGTACGCCGCCTTTGCGTGGCCTGAATCCATCTGCCCGCCGCCGGACCGTTACTGGCGCATTCAGCGTGCGTCCCGGCGCAGATGTCAAAGGCCGGACCGTGATCCTGATCGACGACGTGCTGACCAGCGGCGCGACGGGGGAAGCGTGCGCGAAGCTGTTGAAGCGCGCCGGGGCGGAATCGGTTCTGTTGCTGTGTTGGGCCAAGGTGATCGCCGAGGAAGATTGACAAAATCCCTCTTCGCCCCAATCTCGAAGCCATGGCGCATGTCGAGATATATACCCGTGCTTTTTGTGGATTTTGCAGCCGGGCCAAGGCGCTGCTCGATCAGAAAGGCGTCCCCTATGATGAGATCGACGTCGGCTTCGGCGGTGAGAAGCGGCGCGAGATGATGGATCGTGCGCCGGGCCGGAACACTGTCCCGCAGATCTTCATCGACAACCGCCACATCGGAGGCTGCGATGACATGATGGCATTGGAGCGTCGGGGCGAACTGGACCCTTTGCTGAAGGCCTGACCGCATGCGTGCCGCCATCCTGCAGATGACAAGCGGCATCGACCCCGCCGCCAATGGTCGTTCGATGGCCGAGGCTGCCGCGACCGCCCGGGCCCAGGGAGCAGATATGCTTTTCTCGCCGGAGATGGCCGGTCATCTCGATCGCAATCGCGGCCGCGCCGCCCAGCATATCGTCGGCGAGGACGAGGATGTCGTGCTGGCAGCGATGCGGGACTGTGCGGCCAGGCTGGGCCTTTGGATTCACATCGGTTCGTTGCCGCTGAGGGGTGACGATCCGGAGGGGCGGTATGTCAATCGCAGTTTCGTCATCGATGACCACGGAGATATCCGTGCCCGCTACGACAAGATCCATCTTTTCGACGTCGATCTGCGGACCGGTGAAAGCTGGCGTGAATCGGCGGCCTATGCGCCGGGCACGCGGGCTGTCGCGGTCGACACGCCATGGGGCCGACTGGGCCTCAGCGTCTGTTATGACCTCCGCTTTCCAGACCTGTACAGCGCGCTGACCGATGCCGGGGCGACGATGCTGCTGGTGCCCGCGGCGTTCACTGTCCCGACCGGCAAGGCCCATTGGCATGTCATGCTCCGCGCCCGTGCGATCGAAGCCGGCGCCTTCGTCATCGCGCCCGCCCAGACCGGCCTGCACGAGGATGGCCGCACCACCTATGGCCATAGTCTGGTCGTCGATCCCTGGGGAGACGTCATCCTCGACATGCGGGATGGCCCGGGTCTGACCCTGTGCGATATTGTTCTTCACCGGGTGGAGGAGGTGCGCGCGCGAATTCCGGCGCTTGACCATCGGCGTCCGATACCGGAAGTGCGCCTGGCATGATCATCTTCGATCTCAAATGCGGCCATGGCCATGTCTTCGAAGTCTGGTTCGGATCCAGCAAGGACTATGAGGATCAGCGCGCGCGTGGCCTGGTTTCCTGTCCGATCTGCGGTGACGTTTCGGTTGAAAAGGCGGTGATGGCGCCCGCGGTCGGCGCGAAGTCGAACCGGTCGGCCAGCCGCGCGGTCGCCAACGTCGGCGACGATGATCGCGCCGCGATGCTCGAGGCCCTGGCCGAAGCGCAGGCGAAAATCCTGGAAAACAGCGAATGGGTCGGTCGGGGTTTTGCCGACCGCGCCCGCGCCATGCATTATGGTGAGGAAAGCCACGCGGCCATCCATGGCGAAGTCGCCGCGGTCGAGGCGAAGGCGCTGATCGAGGAAGGTGTCAGGGTCGCGCCTTTGCCGCTGCCGGTCGTACCGCCGGACGCGCAGAACTGAGCCCAAAGAAATGCCCCGACGGAGAGGGGCTCACCGCCGGGGCCGAGGGAGATGACCGTCCGGGTCCATGAACGATCGACGCCGCGCCTAGCCGGCAATTGTGAAGCCTGAGTTGCAGCGATCGCTTAATCGGCCATCCACCGTTCGCGGCCTTGCCCCATTTTTCGTCCTGACATACGCCCCGCACGCGGCTATGACCGGCCCCGCCGGTATGGTGGGCACCCATAGCTCAGCAGGATAGAGCGTCGGATTCCTAATCCGAAGGCCACAGGTTCGAATCCTGTTGGGTGCACCAAATTTCCTGGTTGGGCGGAGCATCCGTCGCTTTGCGGCTTAACCCTTTGCTAACCGTTCCATCGGCATATTTGCGCGATGGCAAACCCGCAACTCAAGCCCATTCACGCATTGTTGTGGCATGGCGACCGCTCGCTGCGCACGCTGCTTCAGCGGCGAACGACGTTGCGGGATGCAGAGGGAAAGCCGACTGACGTCGTTCTGGAAAACCTGTCCCTGACCGGTTTCAGGATGAGCAGCACTGAGCCCCTGGCATCGGGCCAATCGATCATGATCGGGCTGGAGGGCGTCGGCGTTCGATCAGCAAAGGTCGTCTGGGTCGATGATGACGTCGCCGGCTGCGAATTCGATCATCCGATTACCGACGCGGAAATGGACGGGACGATCCACGCCAACGTCATTGTCGAGAACAGGTTTGGATCGTCAGAACCCTCGGCGGAACCGCAGGTCGAAATCGTCAACGTCCCCTATGCCTCATCGCGCCGCCGCTTCACCATTGTGCTAGGTGCGGCGATCGTTTCATGGGGCATGATTGCCGCGATTGCCACCGGCCTCGCGGCCTTGCTCGCCTGACCGGCTAGCTACGTTTCCGTTTCGCGCAGGCCGACGCCTCGCCTAGCGCTTCTTGCCGCTCCGCTGGAGCAGCAGTCCGGTAACGCTGATCGCCGCCGCGGCCGACATATAGAGGCCGACCCAGCCGATACCATGGTCGATCACCAGCTGTTGCGCGATGCTGGGTGCCAGCGCGCCGCCGACGATGCCACCCAGATTGAACGCGGCCGACGAGCCGGTGTAGCGCACCCGGACCGGGAAGAGCGCGGTGAGATAGGCGCCGAGAGGGCCGTAGGTGAAGCCCATGCACAGAAGAGCGAGAGCAAGGACGGCGAAGATCGCGGGGAGGGCACCGCTGTCGAGGGCAGGGCCGAAGAGCAGCCCCATCAGGATCGTGCCGATACAGCCGCCGATCAGCACTGAACGCGGGCTGAAGATATCCGACCACCAGCCGGCGAGGATGATGCCGAGAGCGAGAAAGAGGATCGCGCCGAGCTGCAGGCCAAGAAAGGTCTCGCGGGCGATGCCGAGCGTTGCCGTGCCATAGCTGAGGGCGAAGGCGGTGCTGATGTAGAAAATGGCGAAGCAGGCGACGACCGACATCGTCCCCGCGAGCGTCTTGGCGAAATGCCGGCGAAACACCTCTCCCAACGGCACGGCCGGCGGTGGCTCTTCGGCCAAAGCACGCGCGAATTCCGGCGTCTCGGTGAGCTTCAGCCGGATCCACAGGCCGAGCCCGACCAGCAGCGCGCTGACCAGAAAGGGCACGCGCCAGCCCCAGGCCAGGAATTGCGCATCGTCGAGCCACAGGCCAAGCAGCAGGAACAGTCCATTGGCCGCGATGAAACCGACCGGCGCCCCCAATTGCGGGAACATGCCGAAGCGCGCGGTCCATCCGGCCGGCGCATTCTCGACCGTCAGCAGTGCCGCGCCGCCCCACTCGCCGCCCAGGCCAAATCCCTGGCCGAAGCGCAGGACGCACAGGATCAACGGCGCCCACCAGCCGATCTGGGCGTAGGTGGGCAAGAAAGCGATGGCGAAGGTCGAACCGCCCATCAGCAGAAGCGAGGCGACAAGGGTCGATTTGCGGCCGATGCGGTCGCCGAAATGGCCAAAGACGCTGGCGCCGAGCGGCCGGGCGAAGAATGCCAGGGCAAAGGTCGCATAGCTGTTGAGCTGTGCCGCCGCCGGCGAACTGGTCGGAAAGAAGAGCTTGCCGAGGACCAGCGCCGCGGCGGTGGCGTAGATATAGAAATCGTAGAATTCGACCGAGGTGCCGACCAGGCTGGCAGTAAGGACGCGCTTGTGCCGCGCCATGGCGCTCACTCCGCTCATGGCCGCTTCCTCGCCTGGTTGAGCAGTTCATAGGCCATGACCGCGGTTGCCACCGCTGCGTTCAAACTGTCGGCGCGGCCCATCATCGGAATCTTGACCAGGCGGTCGCACGCCGCCTCGTAGGCGGGCGGCAGGCCCTGCGCCTCGTTGCCGACCAGAAGGAACGCGGGGCGGCCATAGTCCGGCTGCTGGTAGTCGGTCTCGGTCTTCAGGCTGGTGCCGATCAGTTCGCCCGGGCCGGCGCGCAGCCAGGCGATGAAGTCGTCCCAGCGGGTCTGGACGATCTTCAGGGTGAAAAGCGCGCCCATGCTCGCCCGTACCGCCTCCACCGAGAAGGGATCGACGCAATCGTCGACCAGGATCAGCCCGCCGGCACCAACGGCGTCGCCTGTGCGCAATATCGTGCCGAGGTTGCCGGGATCGCGCAGCGCCTGGGCGACAATCCAGATGTCGGCACCGGCGCGGTCGATGTCGGCCAGCGGTGTCAGCCGGTCGCGATAGACGCCGACCACCGCCTGGGGATTATCCTTGCCGCTGATCTTGGACAGGATGTCCGGCGTCGTCTCGATTACCTCCGCGCCCGCACCGTCCATGGCAGCGATCAGTTCATGGGCGAGGGGGTGGTCGGAGCCTGCATGAAACAGCATTTCCGGCAGGACGCCGGCATCGCGCGCCTCCGTCAGGATACGCAGCCCTTCGGCCAGGAACAGGCCTTCCTGCCGGCGAAACTTCTTTTCCCTGAGCGAGCGCACACGCTTCACCAAGGGATTTGAAAAGCCAGTGATCTCGCGCGCCACTTCAACTCCGTTCGGTCCCGGACTGGATCCGGGGATGTCGAAGCCCTGTACTTCTTCCCAAAAGAAAGGACAGCCCTTCGACAAGCTCAGGGCGAACGGGGTTGGGCGTCACTCTTCCCCGAAGCGGTCTTCCACCAGGGTCACCAGCTGCATCAGGCTGTTTTCGGCATCCTCGCCGGCGGCGCTGATCACGATCGAATCGCCCATGGCGGCGCCCAGCATCATTAGACCCATGATCGACGTGCCGGTGACCTCCGACCCGTCCTTGGCGACGGTGATCTGTGCGGGCAGGCCGCTGGCCAGGGTGACGAATTTGGCGCTGGCGCGGGCGTGCAGACCGCGGCGGTTGGTGATCCTGACCTCCTGGCTGTGGCTCACAGATGAGTGCCCAGCAGTTCGGACGCGACCGAGATATATTTCTGCCCCGCCTCACGCGCGGCGGCGACGGCCTTGCGGACGTCCATCACCCGGCGCGCGCTCTCCAGGCGGATCAGCATCGGCAGGTTGATACCGGCGATCACCTCGATCTCACCGGCCTTGAGCAGCGATATTGCGAGGTTGGAGGGCGTGCCACCGAACAGGTCGGTCAGGAGGATAACGCCAGAGCCGTCGTTGACGCGGTCGACGGCGGCGGCGATGTCGGCGCGGCGCATTTCCATGTCGTCCTCGGGGCCGATGCACACGGATTCGATCGCCGCCTGCGGCCCCACCACATGCTCCATGGCGGTGACGAATTCGACGGCCAGCCTGCCATGGGTGACCAAAACCAGTCCGATCATGCTTCAGTCACGTCCCGTGCTTTTCGCGTCCCCGGCATATTGCCCTTCGGCCCGCCGGTTCTCCAGCGCTTCGAGCGGCGCCGATTCCAGATTGCGGTGCGAAACCGTGGGCGAAAAGCCGGCGCGGCGCAAGGTCTGAGCGACACGCTCGGTGACATGGACCGACCTGTGCCGCCCGCCGGTGCAGCCGAACGCCACGGTGACATAGGCTTTGCCCTCCTCGACATAGCGCGGTAGCAGGCCGAGCAGCAGGCTCTCGATCTGCCCGACCAGCATGTCATAGGCCGGGTCGGCGGCGATGTAGGCGGCGACGTCCGCGTCCAGGCCGGTATGCGGCCGCAGCGCCGGATCCCAATGCGGATTGCGCAGGAAACGCATGTCGAAGACCAGATCAGCATTGCGTGGCAGACCGCGGGAAAAACCGAAGGACATGACCGTGATTGCTGTCTGTGCCGCCCCCTGGCCGCCGAAACGCGTCCGGATTTCCTGCTGGAGCTGATTCGCCGCCATGTCGGTAGTGTCGACGATATGAGCCGCCCAACGACGCAGCGGCTCCATCAGCTCGCGCTCGCGGGCAATGCCGTCCGCCGCCGGCCGATCCTGGGCCAGCGGATGACGGCGCCTGGTCTCCGCATAGCGGCGCTCGAGCTCCGCCCCGCCGCAGTCCAGGTAGAGTGTCTCCACCGCGACTCCGTGGACATCCTTCATCGCCTTGATCCGGCGGACGATCGTCTGCGGGTCGAAACCGCGGGTGCGGCTGTCGATTCCCAGGGCGAGCGGCCGGTCGTCGGTCTCCCGCCCTTCGGCCAGCGGGGTTTCCAGCAAGCGGTCGAGCAGGACCAGCGGGATATTGTCGACGACCTCCCAGCCGCTGTCCTCCAGCGTTCGAAGCGCCGTCGACTTGCCGGCGCCGGAGAGGCCCGACACCAGCAGGATCGCGCTGGGCAGGCCGCTCACGGCTCCAGCCCCCAGCGGGCGAGGCCGAGCTCGACCTTGATCGGCGCGCTGGCCTCGGCAGCGATGAGGCGCATCAGCGGGATGGCGACGCCGGCGACGGATCGCGTCGCCGGTTCCTCCGGCATGCGTTCGACGCTGTCGGTTAGGTCGACGCACAGCGCCACCGGAACATTGCCAACGTGGGCCACATCGACCAGGCCGATGCCGCGCACCTCCATCCTGCCGGCGATCGTCGCTGGCGCGGACGCCAGCAGCCGGTCGCCGACCCGTGTGACCAGCGTATAATCGTCGCTGACCAGGGTCGCGCCGCGATCGACCAGGCGCAGCGCGAGGTCCGATTTGCCGGCACCACTGGGCCCGCCGATCATCACCGCTCGCGCGCCGATGGCGACGGTAGAGGCATGGATGGTTTCGGACGTGTGCTGCACGCGATCATGCCTCCGCCGGCGCTTCGTCGACATTGGCGATCGGCGGCATGCGGATGATGAAGCGCGCTCCATCCTGGGCATCCTCGCGATCGGCGATATCGACCCGACCCTGATGGCCCTCGATGATGCTGCGCGCAATGGCCAGCCCAAGGCCGCTATGCTTCCCGAAGCTTTCCCCTTCCGGCCGGACCGAGTGAAAGCGTCGGAACACCGTTTCGCGCTCGCTTTCCGGCACGCCCGGCCCTTCATCCTCGACACTGACCAGCACGTCGCCGTCGGCGGCGGTGGCGACGATCCGCACCAGCCCGCCATCGGGGGAGAAGGAGATGGCGTTGTCGAGCAGATTCTCGATCACCCGCATCAGCCGATGTTCCTCACCCATCACCGTCGCGACTCCCTTGCGCGGGCGAGCGAAGGCGATGCGGACGCCGCGGGCGATGCCCCGGGCCTCCCGCGCCAAGACCAGGTCCTCGATCAGCGCGCCGAGGTCGACCGGTTCGAACCGGGTGCGCGACAGCTGGGCATCAATACGGCTGGCCTCGGCGATGTCGGTGACCAGCCGGTCGAGGCGACGGACGTCATCGGCGGCAATGTCCATCAACCGGCGGCGCAGGTCCGGCGCCTGGACATTCTCCAGCGCCTCCAGCGCCGAGCGCAGCGAGGCGATCGGGTTTTTGAGCTCATGCGTAACATCGGCGGCGAACGCGTCGGTGGCATCGATCCGCTTGCGCAGGGCATGGGTCATGTCGCTGATCGCGCGTGCCAGCATGCCGATCTCATCCCGGCGGGAGGGCAGGCGGGGCACCTGGACCTCGCGCGCGCGGCCGAGGCGTACGCGGGTCGCGGCGATGGCGAGGCGGCGCAGCGGCGCGACGATGGTGCGCGCCAGGAACAGCGACAGCAACACCGACGCGCCGATCGCCAGCGCCAGGACGAGGCCCAGGCGCAGCCGCTCCGCCCTGACCGTCCGGGTGATGTCGCGGGCGTTGCGCATCACCATCAGCGCACCATCGCCGGCAAGCGGGACGGCCGCGCTGATCATCGGCGTGCGGTCGGGCGCATAACGCTCCATTGCCTGCGGACTGCCCGAGGCGAGGGCGGCGCGGATTTCCGGCCAGGCGCCGGCGCTGTCGATGCGCGGTTCGATATAGTCCGGCGGGCGGTCCGCGAAGACGATGGCGTCGACCATGCGATCGAGGAAGCGGGCGACATGGCGCTGCCAGCGTTCCTCCGCCGGGTCGCGCAACTGTTGTTCGGGCACGCCCAGGACAACGCTGTCCGATACCAGCTGGCCGGCCGCGTCATAACGGCGGATGCGCTGGCCGCTGGCGCGGGCGAAGTCGGCGACCAGGCGGGCATCATCGCCGGGGCCGTGGCCGCTGTGGGCTATGGCGACACCGATCAGCGTCGCTGTCTGCGCCGCGTCCGCCATTCGCCCGTCGATGACCCTGGTACGATAGCTGTCGAGGTAGAAGAAGCCGCCCGCCAGGAAGGCGAGGGCGAAGATGTTGACCGCCAGGATGCGCCGGGTGAGCGACAGCCGTCCCGTCCAGCGCAACGTGTCGCCGGCGCTATTCTTCGGAGAATCGGTAGCCGGCGCCATAGAGGGTGTCGATCGCGCTGAACTCCGGGTCGACCTCGCGGAATTTGCGGCGGAGGCGCTTGATGTGGCTGTCGATGGTGCGGTCGTCGACATAGACGTCATCCTGGTATGCCGCGTCCATCAACTGGTTGCGATTTTTGACCATGCCCGGCCGCTGCGCCAGGGTTTCGAGGATCATGAACTCCGTCACCGTCAGGGTAACGTCCCTGCCGGCCCATTTCACCCGATGGCGGGCCGGGTCCATTTCCAGCCGGCCTCGCAGGATCGGGTCAGCCGCCGGCTCCGCCGGCTCGCTGGATGCGCGGATCATGTCCGCCCGGCGCAAGATCGCCCGGATCCGAGCGATCAGCAGCCGTTGGGAAAAGGGCTTTGCGATATAGTCGTCGGCGCCCATCGCCAGGCCCAGCGCTTCGTCCAGCTCATCGGTCTTGCTGGTCAGGAAGATCACCGGCATCGCGCTCTTTTCGCGCAGGCGCCGGAGCAGCTCGATACCATCCATCTTCGGCATCTTGATGTCGAACACGCCCAAGTCGGCAGGATTTTCGATCAGCGCCTTCAGCGCCGATTCTGACTCGGTATAAATCCGCGTGACGAACCCCTCTGCCTGGAGGGCGATCGAAACGGATGTCAGGATGTTACGATCGTCGTCAACCAGGGCGATCGTCGGGGCGGTGCTGGTGCTCATGGGCTCCTGTCGGTTCGCCGCACGGACCTAGCGGAACCGTGGGAGAGCCGCAAGCGACTCTCCCCCCTTGTCCAATATGCCCCTTACTTTCCCTTGGGCGTCCGGCGGCGCTTGGTGCCCAGGCCGATCTTCTTGGCCAGGGTGCGGCGCTGCTCGGCATAGTTCGGCGCGACCATCGGATAGTCCGCCGGCAGGTTCCACTTGGCGCGATAATCGTCAGGCGTCATTTGATAGTGCGTCATAAGATGACGCTTCAACATCTTGAGCTTCTTTCCGTCCTCAAGGCAGACAATATAGTCGGGCTTGATCGAGCTGCGAACCGAAACGGCTGGCTCTGGCCGTGCTTCGGCAACGGGTGCGGGCGAAGACAGCCGGCTGAGCGCTACATGGACATTGCTGATCAAGGTCGAGAGATCGGATACTGCGACGCTGTTATTCGACACATGCGCGGCGACGATGTCCGACGTCAGTGTGATCAGCATCTCGCTGCGAGCAGCTTCATCTTCCATTATGTTCTCCTTGTATTCTGGCGCCTTCCCTGCGCCGGCAGTGCATTTACTCGCGATTTAATTTATCCTCAAGGCCTGCCGAAGTTTTTACAGTCGCCGCGAGAATGTCAGCGCATCGAATATCTGGCCATCAGAACCTCGGTAATAGTCCTTTCGGCGGTTCGCTTGGACAAATCCGGACTGGCTGTAGAGGCTGGCGGCGCCATTACCGGCGCGAACCTCCAAATGCATCTGCGTGACTCCGCGACTGCGCGCGTCGAGCATCGCTTTCTGCAGCAGCTGCCGGCCGAGGCCCCGGCGGCGATGGCCGGGGTCGACCGCGATCAGCAACAGTTCCGCTTCATCGAAGATCGCGCGGAGCAGGGTGAAACCGGCGGGCGCGTCGTCGATCCAGGCGACGGTCAGCCAGCTGCCGGGCAATTCCAGCATCCCGGCCAGCTGGCCGCGATTCCATGCCTCACCGAACATCGCGTCGAACCCGCGCTCCATCACCGCCATCGCCGCGTCCAGGGCGGCAGGATCGGCATGGTCGCATCCGGTCAGCCGGGGCATTGTCATCCTGGCGTGCCCGCCGGTTTCATCGGCTTTGCATCGGCGCCGCGGACATAGACCGGGCTGGGCGGCAGGTTGGCGAGGGACGGGGCGAGCAGCGGAAAGTCCCCGGCGTCCGGATGGAGGGTGATGGCGTCACCCCAGCCGCGCGCCGCGACCAGCGCCGCCGCGCCGCTGCCATGGATCACTGCGCCATCCAGCCGCTGGGTGAGATCGGCGATCGGGGTTGAGGCCACGTCGCCCAATGGCGCGCGTGTCGTCGCCATGAACTGTTGCCAGAAGAGCTCGCCATGGCCGCCGGTCACGGCAACGGTCATCGGCTGATCAGTATCGGAAGCCGGAACCGAGGCCGCGATCAGCGACAGCGCGCCATAGCCGTGCACCGGCACCTTCCACGCCAGGGCCAGTGCCCGCGCGGCGGCGACGCCGATGCGGACGCCGGTGAAGCTGCCGGGACCGACGTCGACAAATATCCGGTCCGCCCGGCCGCGATCGGGCAGGGCGGCGATGGCCGGTACCAGTTTCTCGGCATGGCCCCGGCCGGCCATTTCATGATGGTGCGCCAGCTGGCGGCCGTCCTCGAACAGCGCCACGGACAGCGCCTCGGTCGCCGTGTCGATCACCAATATGCGCAAGCCGGACCTCTGATGGAGCTGAAGGCCTGGGCCTAGTCGATCCGGTTGAACTTCTCAAATGGCGGGCGCGGCGAGCGGCCGAAGATGGTCGAAGGGTCGCCATGCCCCAGGGTCGAGATAAAGTTGGACTTCACATTGGGGGTGTCGCCGAAAAAGGCGGCATCGACGCCGGCATTGTCGAAACCGGACATCGGACCGGTGTCGAGTCCGAGCGCGCGGGCGGCGAGGATGAAATAGGCGCCCTGGAGCGAGCTGTTGCGCAGGGCCGCGATCTCCCGCGCGGCGGGGTCGGGGAACCAGGTCTTCGCCGTCTGGTCGTGCGGGAACAGTTCCGGCAGCTGTTCGTGGAAATCGACGTCCATGCCGATGATGACGGTGACCGGCGCCTGCATGATCTTCGCGGCGTTGGATCCGCTGGACAGGGCCGAAAGCTTTTCCTTCGCTTCATGGCTGACGCACCAGACCATACGGGCCGGCATCATGTTGGCCGATGTCGGCCCCATCTTCATCAGTTCCCAGATCGCGTGCAGTTCCTCTTCCGCCACCGGCTCATCGGTGTAGCCGTTATAGGTGCGGGCGGTCAGAAACAGCTGGTCGAGTGCGTCCTTGGAAAGGGCAGCGGGCATCGATTTTCCTTATGCGGTTACGGGCATCGCCCGGTTCAGACGGCGAGGACTTCGGTCACCTCGGGAACATAATGTTTCAGCAGCGTTTCGATACCCTGCTTCAGCGTTGCGGTCGACGACGGGCAGCCCGAACAGGCCCCCTGGAGCCTGAGATAGACCTTGCCCTGGTCGAAGCCGCGATAGACGATATCGCCGCCGTCATTGGCGACCGCCGGGCGGACGCGGGTTTCGATCAGCTCGCGGATCTGTTCGACGATCTCCGCATCGGCGGGGTCGCTGGGAATGTCGCTGTCGTCCTCGTCGGCGGGGACGGCGATGCCGGCGGCGGTGCCGGGCACGAACAGCGGCATGTTGGCGGAAAAATGGTCGAGCAGCAGGCCGAGGACGTCGGGCTTCAGATCGCTCCAGTTGACCCCCGGTGCCGCGGTCACCGAGATGAAGTCACCGCCGAAGAAGACGCCGGTGACGTCGCCCAAGTCGAAAAGGGCGGTCGCCAGCGGCGACGCCTCCGCCTCCTCCGCCGTGGCGAAATCGCGGGTGCCCGATGGCATGACCATCATGCCGGGCAGGAATTTGAGCGTCGCGGGGTTGGGCGTTGTTTCGGTCTCGATCAGCATGGGCCCCATGTGGGCGATGCGGGGGCGGGGATCAAGACGGGGGGTGTGTTTGGTTTGGGTGAGCTTAGTTCAAATCGCCTCCCTTTCGAGGGAGGCTCGCTTCGCTCGCACCCACCCCTGATCAGAGTCACGTGCCTCTGATCAGCCCTCCCTTGAAAGGGAGGGGCTATACACACGCTTCTCCTCCGTTCGCCCTGAGTAGGGATCGAGCGAAGTCGAGAGCCCGTATCGAAGGGTTTTGCCCCGCGAGAGTCCTTCGATACGCCATTTCGACGCGCTCAATGGCTACTCAGGACGAACCGCAGCGAGGTTGAATCGTCACCCGCGCCGTGCGACGCAGGCTGCATGAACGCCGCCGCCGCCCACGACCCGTCCGACCATATCCAGCGGCCGAAAAGCGGTGGCAGCGAGGTCGGGGTGGTCGAGCTGTTTTTCGACCTGGTCTTCGTTTTCGCGGTCACCCAGTTGTCGCATTATCTGATCGCGCATCAGACGTGGCTGGGGGTGGGGCAGGCGGCGATGCTGTTCCTGGCCGCGTGGTGGATGTGGGTTTACACCATCTGGTGCACCAACTGGCTGGATACCGATGGCTGGCGGGTGCGGTTGATATTGTTCGCGCTGATGGGCGCGGGGCTGTTCGTGGCGATGGCGATCCCGGAGGGGTTCGGCGATCGGCGGGCCGTGTTCGCGGTCGCCTTTGCCATCGCCCAGACCGCACGACCGCTGTTCATGGTCGCGGTGATGCGCCGCCGCAATCGAGGGCATTTTCACAATTACCGGCGGATTGCTTCATGGGCGGCGCTGTCATCGTTGTTCTGGCTGATCGGCGGCTCCGCAGCGCCGGAGTTGACCCCGTTGTGGTGGCTGGCGGCGCTTGCAGCGGATGCGCTGGGGCCGCCGCTGGGATTCTGGACGCCGGGCTTCGGTGCATCCTCCACCCGCGACTGGAAGGTCGACCCGCATCATCTGGCGGAGCGGTGCGGGCTGTTCGTCATCATCGCGTTGGGCGAATCCCTGCTGATGACGGGCGCGACCTTTGCGGGGCAGGCATGGACCAACGCCAGCCTGACCGCGTTCGCCGCCGCATTCGTCGGGGCGGTGGGGATGTGGTGGATATATTTCGCGATCGGCGCGGGCGAGGCGGCACGCCGTTTCCACGCCAGCGACGACCCCGGCCGGATCGCCCGTTTCTCCTACACCTATGTCCATATCGCTATCGTCGCCGGCATCATCGTCACCGCCGCGGCGGACGAATTGCTGATTGCGCATCCGGTCGGTCATCTGAGCCCGGCGACCCTGATGATGGCGGTCGGCGGGCCGTTGCTGTTCCTGGGCGGGGTATTGCTGTTCAAGAAGGCGACGGTGAAGGGGCCGCGCCTGTCCCACGCCATCGGCCTGGTGCTGTTGATCGCGGTCGGCATCTGGGCGTGGATCGACGATCACGCGGCGCCAGTGGTGCTGGCGGTGGCGACCACGGCGGTGCTGGTGCTGGTCGCGGCGTGGGAAACGCTGTCGCTGGGCGGCGTGGCGCGCCCGGTAGAGGAACCGGCGGCGGCGCTCACCGGTTGACCCTTTCGACTCGAAACGAAAGGACAGGATATGAACGCCGCGGAGATCAAGACGCGTTTCTGGAAGGAATTGGAGGCCAGCCCCTTCCTGATGGTCGGCCTGGAGGACAGCCACCAGCATCATCTGCCGATGACGGCGGTGCTGGACCGTGACGCCGATCATTGTTTCTGGTTCTACACCGCGCGCGACAATCGCCTGGCCGGCGGTGGCAAGGCGATGGCCCATTATGCGGCCAAGGGCCACGACCTGTTCGCCTGCATCGAAGGGACCCTGACCGAGGAGACCGACCAGGCGGTGATCGACAAATATTGGTCGAAGATGGTCGAGGCCTGGTTCCCGGGCGGGCGGGACGACCCCAATCTGCTGATGCTGCGGTTCGACCTGGGCGATGCGGAAATCTGGATCGCGGACATGGGCATCAAGGGCATGTTCAAGATGCTGGTTGGTGCGGATGTTCGTGGCGAATATGCCGGGAAGCATGTGGAGACGGCGCTTTAGCCATCCTCTCACCCGTTCGCCCTGAGCCTGTCGAAGGGCTGTACTTCTTGAAGGAAAGGACAGGGCTTCGACAAGCTCAGCCCGAACGGTAATTTGTATCTGGTTGACAGTGCGCTCCAAGTTGAACGCTTGATTGCTCACGCGAAGACACGAAGGCATTTGGTCCTGACGCACCGTCTTCGCGCGAATCCTCGTCCGGGTTTGATTGTTCACGCGGAGACGCGGAGGGGTTGCGTCCGGGCGGGAGCTATCCGCGCCTCCGCGTCTCCGCGTGTCTAAAATAGGCGAATTTAGATGCGCGTGACCGCGCCAAGGCCGCAATCCCAACCCACAAAATTATTGAGACGGGTGCTTCCAATTATTCCCGACCAAAGATAATAGACCTTATTGGTCGCATTAGACGCGACAGCGAAAACGGGTTGGTGGAGAGGACATGGTCGGAATGGCACGTCGGGACGGCAGGGCGCATTATCTGCGCGTGGCGAAGGTGGCGCCGGTGCTGGCGATGACCCTGGCGCTGGGTCTGGGCAATGAGGCGGTGCCGATGCAGGCGACGGCCGCCGCGCCCGCTTTGCCGACGGCGCCGGCCAATGGCGAGATGGATTTCGTCGTCGTCAGTTTCCACCCGGCGATCAATTCTGAAGATATGAAGCGCGATTGCCCTGACGGCATATCGGGCACGCTGAAGGACCACTATCTGCTGACCCTGCCGGAGGCGGAGCGCAAGCGGTTGCTGGAGCCGGGCAAGGAGGCGGAACTCGCGTCGCGCTGGCAGGAATATGGCGGCCTGCGCAACGGCCGCAACATCTGCACCTATTGGATGGACTATCTCGATCGGCCGGCGGTGCCGATGATGACAGGCAGCAACATCGGCATGGGCATCGACCTGGACGGCGATGGCGGCACCGGCAAGCCGAAGCTGGCCAACACCTGCAACCATGTCCAGATGGACGCACCGGACGGGCGCAAGGGCATCGACAACCAGGCGTGGAAGGTGTTCGGGTGTTCCAACAACTGGCGCGGCGTCGATGGCATGGGCGGTGACGTCGTTCGCGGCTTCGACGGCTTCGTCATGAGCGGCGAATGGACCCAGGTGATCAAGCTGAAAGGGGTCAACAGCCTGGTCAACGACCCCGATGTCGAGATCCTCTATGCCAATACCGACGACCGGCCGATCGTCGACAGCAACGGCCGGCCGATCCGTGGCGCCAGCTTCACCGTCTCTTCCCAGCCGATCAAGGCGAAGTATCGCAACGTCCTGCACGGCAGGATCGTCGACGGCGTGCTGATCAGCGATCCGCAGACGATCTGGCTGTTCCAGTCATGGGGGCAGGGCGGCGGTTTCGGCGGCCAGCGCACCAATTGGCAATTCCGCAACGGCCAGATCCGCCTGGCATTCCAGCCAGACGGCACGCTGAAGGGTGTGGTCGGCGGATATCAGCCAATCTACAATTTGATCCAGAGCACGGTGTTCGGCGGCGCCGGTTCGGTCAGTCAGGGCCTGCGCAACTGTGCCGGCGAATATACCGCGATGATGCAGATGGCCGACGGCGACAGGGACCCGGCGACCGGCAAGTGCACGACGATCTCCAGCGCCTATTCGGCGGTGGCGGTGCCGGCATTCGTCACCGACCGGGCGGACAAGATCGCCGCGCGATAAAAGCGCCGATTCGACCCCTTTCCCCACAGCCCCAGGCGCGCCGACCGGCACCTGAAAATACTGTGGGGAAACAGGTTTTCGTCACATTTCGACGGTTCAAAGAGCGCGTCGCCTTGGGCGATGGGCGACAGCAAAGCCCTACCAGAACAACAATGTTCTGTCAATGTTCTTCATATGTTCGATTTATGTTGCATTGTAGGATTTTGCCCGTCAGATGGTTGTGCCCTGACAGCAGGAAAGGGCAGTATCCATGGCATCTCCATCCGATCGCACGGCCGAGGGCCGTTTCGTCAAGGGCGTCAGCGGCAACCCCGCCGGCCGGCCGCGCGGCGCGCGCAACAAGGTGACTATCGCGGTCGAAACGCTGCTGGAAGGGCAGCCGACCGGCCTGGCGCAGATGGCGCTCAACAAGGCGCTGAAAGGCGACAGGGCGGCATTGAAGCTATGCCTGGACCGCATCTGCCCGCCGCCCAAAAACAGGCCCATCCCATTCGACATGCCGCCGATCACCAGCGCGGCGGACGCTTTGCGGGCATCAACGGAATTGCTGGAGGCCGTGTCGATGGGCGACGTGACGCCGGACGAGGGGGTGCAGGTGATGAAGTTGATCAAGGCACACGCGGCGATCGTGGACAGCGGGAAGCTGGAGGCGCGGGTGAGGGCTTTGGAGGGGAGGTGGTGGGTTGAGTCGAAGAAATGAAGATGTCGTAGTTCGGCTGTGCGTTCCCAAGTTCTGCATTTCGACATCTCAATCATTCACCCGAAAACTTCTGATCGCCAGCGAGGCGAACGATACTGCTTGACGACTGACTTTGCGACATTTCGGTCGTTTCCAGTAGCTTCCGCCAGTTACGGCTTCCATCAGAACCGGATATTTCTGATTGATCGCTCCGGCGGCTATGTAAGAGAATGGGTGGCCGATAAGGCCACCGGCCGGTATTGGGCTGAACTCGCAAGAGGCTGCTATCGGCAAATGCACCGCCATATTGACGTTTTTCAACACTTGTGGTCGTTGCGGTGTTGAGATGCGTGACGATGATATTTTCACTACTGTTCAGACACACGCGGGATATGCCTTCCCGAGCCCCTTTCACTGACCGTGGCGCCGGTTGCACCAGTGTCGCGCTGCCTCAAGTGCGAGACGGAAGTTCCGTATGCGGCGAGAGAGTGTGTCGGGTGCGGGCAGGATGTTGGATTTCCAAACGTTCGCGCAGCAAACCGGCCCGCAGAGATCGAAGCGTTGCGCGATCGGGTACGATACGCGCAGGTTGCGGCCGATGGGCGGGGTTGCGCCGCCGAACTCGAGGAGTTCGGAACGGCGGCCTCCAGCGCGGAGGCTGTGCTCGTCAGACATCTGACCGTTATAGACTATTTCTTTTCGAACGAGCAGGCCGCGATGGTGTCCTACTACAAGATGGTGCGGGCGGGCATGAGGTTGCCTGAAAATAACGATTGGGATGCCAACCGTGGTCGTATCGACGGCACGATTAACCCTTATGAGGTACACGAACATATCCAGTATGCGGCCCTTTCGTTGAACGGCCGAGGCGTCTCATGGTACGGCGATTATGCGGTGACGTTGCGCGAAAATATGATTGAGGGACGCGCGACAGTGTTCGAGGAGAATCCATTCACCTTCTGCAACAAGCATCCGATCCCACCGACCGGCTCGGTTCCGCCAGGCTTTCGCGCCGCCTGGGCGCGTCGTGGCGAACTCGCCATGGCGAAGCTTCATCCGAGAATCCAGCCAGGGATAAAGGCGTCCGATTTTCCGGCAATTCTCGTCGAGCAAGGCGAAAAATCGGCTGATAGCGATTTCATCGAAGTGCATATATATGGCGCGATTCACGCGCGTGCGGTCGAGCGCGTGATTGGACCTGAACCGGTCCGCCGCGCTGACCGCGCTATTTGGAAGCGCGTCAAGCGTGCCTTGGTCACGACGGGCGCAGAGATTGAAGAGACTTGAATGCAGGTTCTCGCATCTGGCCAGGCTGGATTGTTCGCGATCCAGAACGCCTACGGCTTCACCATCAAGCGGCTGGACACTGGTGCGAGTATTCAGAGTAGCGCCGGCGAACTGGCTTATTATTTTGCCGGTTGCAACGATGTCACCGCATTCACCGCGAAAAATGAACGCGAGGCGGAAGCCGCTGCCGAGGCTGCCTGGGCCGCTGACCGTGCAGTTCGTTTGTTCGTGATGTTACTCGACCCGCAGGAGGAGCCAAGCGATCTTTTGGAGGTCGGCGAGGCACTCGACGAACTGCTCGAGCTAGAAGGGACTACGACTCGAGTCGAGAATCAGATATTCTCCGCACCGTTGCCCCGGCCAATCGACTTTCATGCCGTAGCGAAGGCACTTGAGACCGCACCCCGGTCTAAGAACTTGCTCGAGTGTTTTCTTCGCCTGCAATCCACCATTGCCCGGGTTAGAAGCGCATTCGACCTTATTGACGAAAGCATCTTCGGCGACGCGCGCCAGAAGCGTCACTTTCTTGAAGAGGCGATCGACCGGGGTAGTGTGCGCGCCCTGGTTATCGCCGCAAACACAACTCATGTAGATAATGCGCTATTCCAACTCTATTCTGATCTCAAAGGACTCGATAATCACAGGGCTATCATTCAGGCTTGGACGCAGCCTTTCGCCCGCGTGCACCATAAATTGGAGCTGCGAGCCGAGCCCGAAGAAATCCGTCATCCGGCCATACTGACCAACGCCGTCGGAGGGCGACAAGCTTACGAACGTGCACTTCAGCAGCAGGTCGCGATCGTCGAGCGCATCCGCAGCTCCGATTTCGACACTGCACGGCGATTCACCCGCGAGCTGGTCATCGACCAACGGAACACTGGATCCTCGGAACACATCGCGAAGTCCCTGACTAATCTCAGCCAGAAGGCCAAAGGTCTTAACGTGCTCGATCTCGCCCTAGAATGGGCCACTGAGGCGGTCGAGGCCAAAGGTGACGACGGAATGGCGCATGCCCAGTTGGCGGACTTGCTCATGCGAGTTGGTCGTTATGTGGAAGCATCACAAAGCCTCGACCTCGCCCAAACCTATGGGGAGGCTGGCTTTGCAGAATCGGGGCGCGCACGGATGCTGCGCTACCAGGGGCATTATTCGGAAGCGCTGGCGGCGTACCGTCAAGCGGCCAACCATTACGGGCAGGATTATGAGCGCGCGCACTACAATTTCGCCGGCATTGCGGAATGCTTACGCGACATGGAGCGCCTCGATGAGGCAATTGCCGCTTATGATATCGCGATCACGCGTTGGCCGTACGAGGCGGTCCTGCATGCCGGTCGCGCGGCGACACTCGTCGAGATGGGGCGCTTCGAGGACGCCCTAGCGGGATACGGCACCGCCATCCATCTCGACGACGACAATATCGTTCCGCGCAACGGCATCGCTTCGTTGCATCGCAGAGCCGGAGATTTCAAAGAAGCGGAGGCCTGCTTCCGTGCAATCCTCGCGGACTTTCCCTTCGACATATATGCGCGGGGCGGCCTCATCGGTACGCTTCGCGATGTCGGACGTTTCGATGAAGCGGTCGACGAAGCGCGAACTCTGGTCGATCACTTTCCGGCCTCGCCGGATTCGCTGTGGATCCTCGCCGACGCGCTGATCGACGCGAAACAGTTCGACGAAGCGAAGGATCTGCTTGAGGCGGCGATCAAGGGCAATCGCCACAGTGAGGGCCTGCGTGGCGGCCTCGCCCGGATCGAGAAAGCCCGGGGGCGGTACGCCGCCGCGCTCGCTCTCTACGACGATGCAGCCCGCGATTTTCCATCGAACCAATGGTTCCAGCTCGGACGTGCGGGCATGTTGCGCCGTCTCGGCAATGTTGAGGAGGCATTGCGCATCTACGAGCGCGCCTTCCAGCGGCACCCCCATCGCCTGAAGCTGAAGAATGCGATGGCGAGCATATTCATCCGTCAGAAGCGTTTCGATGACGCACTGTCGATGCTGACAATCGACAACCCGAGAACCGCTCATGAATGGCGCAATTTTTTCCTTCGCGGCATGCTGGATAGCGAAGCCGGCTTCATCGATTATGCACGGGAACGCTTCGAATGGGGCATTAAACGCTGTCCGTTCCGGCGTGAGTTACGAATGCTTCGAGCAGCGCTAAGCAGCATACAACTGCGATCTGGTGCCGCAGATCAGGCGGTAGAAACGGCGAAGGAATGCGCCGACGATGTGACCGAATTGCTGCGTTTTCATGCCAATGCAGCGCAAGGTGACAAAGGATTTGCCCGAGACCTCTATTTTGCGCTGAAAGAAAGCTTTCTGGCCGAACCTTATCATGAGCTTCGAGACGAGATCGCGCGGTACTATAATGTTTTACCGTTTCCCGCTCGCCACGATCGGAGCTGGATCTTAGAGCGGGAAGCGGACGTCCTCCTGCTCGAGGCCGCTTAGCCTTGGAGCAGAAATGACAATTGCGTCTAAGCTTCTGAGCCATTCTAAAACGATCACAACGCTGCGCAGTGGCCCAAACCAAGGGTTCCGCATATTTTCAGGGGCATGCGGAATTGACCGAACGAAACGCTCCGCATGCAGCCTCTGCTGAAGTTGATCGAACGACGCTCATAATGGGCAGGTATTAGAATAGATTACAAAGTACCCGAATAGCGGCAAAGAGCGCATGCGCTAGGCAGATCGACCGCTCGGTGCGACCGAGCGGCAGCTTCTGTCGCAAGCGAGCATTCTAGTTTGATGGGCGAATATCCGGGTCTGGGCGCACGCGGCGGCGCCATTCCACTTCTCTCCTAGCCGTCTAACCTCACACTTGCTTTCTTAACCTCTCTCCCCCATATGCCGCCGCAGCGCAGCATAGCGGGCTTCACAGCCCCCATAGCGATTGGCAGCGTGAACGTCCCCGCCTCCGAAGGGCATGGTGGACCGGCCAATGACCGCGGCGCTAGCTTTTGAGGCTTCCCTTTTCACGCGGGTCGTTTCGTAACCCGCCTTGTGCCGGGCTGCGATCGCATGCCCGCCGCATCGCTTTTGATGTGAGTGATAATCTTGACCACTTTTTCCGATCTTGGCCTGGCCGAGCCGATTCAGCGCGCTCTGACCGCCAAAAACTATACCAACCCGACGCCGATCCAGGTTCAGGCGATCCCCGCCGTGCTGAAGGGCAACGACCTGTGCGGCATCGCCCAGACCGGCACCGGCAAGACCGCGGCGTTCGCGCTGCCCAGCCTGGACTATTTCGCGCGCAATCCCCGGCCGACGCCGGTCGGGTCGTGCCGCATGCTGGTGCTGTCGCCGACACGTGAGCTGGCGGCGCAGATCGCGCAGAGCTTTCGCGACTATGGCCGTTTTCTCAACCTGTCGGTCGAGGTCGTCTTTGGCGGCGTGCCGATCGGCCGCCAGCTGAAGGCGCTGCGCGCCGGCGTCGACATCGTCGTCGCCACCCCCGGCCGGTTGATCGACGCGATCGACCAGCGGGCGTTCTCGCTGGGGCAGGTCGAAATATTCGTGCTCGATGAGGCCGATCAGATGATGGACATGGGCTTCATCCATTCGCTGAAGCGCCTGGCCCGGCTGCTGCCGGCGAAGCGCCAGACCCTGTTCTTCTCGGCCACCATGCCGAAGGAGATCGAGGCGCTGGGCGCGCAGTTCATCCGGCCGGACGCCGTCCGCGTGTCGGTGACGCCGCAGGCGACCACCGCCGAGCGCGTCCGCCAACAGGTGATCCACGTCAACCAGGCGGAAAAGCCGGCGCTGCTGGCGATCACACTGAAGAACGAGCCGATCGACCGCGCGCTGATCTTCACCCGCACCAAGCATGGCGCGGACAAGGTGGTGCGCATCCTGGAAGGATCGGGCATCCAGGCCGTCGCCATCCATGGCAACAAGAGCCAGGGCCAGCGCACCGCGGCGCTGCAGGCGTTCCGCCACGGCCATGTCAAATATCTGATCGCGACCGACATCGCCGCGCGCGGCATCGACGTGTCGGGGGTCAGCCATGTGATCAACTACGAACTGCCCAATGTCGCCGAGCAATATGTGCACCGGATCGGCCGCACCGCCCGTGCGGGTGCGGAGGGCATCGCCATCAGCTTCTGCGCCGATGACGAGCGGCCCTATCTGAAGGGTATCGAGCGGCTGACCCGCGCGCGTTGCGAGGTCGTGGCGCTGCCCGAGAATTTCATGGAGGTGGTCCGCAACCTGCCCAAGCCCGCGGCCCCGCGCAAAGGCCCGACCCAGTCGCCCGCGCAACAGGCGAAGCGGGCCGATGGCCAGCGGCGTTACGAGGACCGGCAGCGGTCCGAACGTGGCCCGCGGCCAGAGGGTGAGGCGCCGAAGAAGCGGCGGTTCCGGCCGCGCAAGAACGGCGTCGGCGCGCATCGCGGGGCGGTGCAGGCGGCGCGGTAAGCTTCCTCTATATCGTCGCGGGTTCGCGCCCGCGGCGTTGAGGGGGTTCACGCGGAGACGCGGAGACGCGAAGGGGTTGCGCCTGGTTTGGGGCGCTTCGTGATCTCCGCGAGGACGTGCGTGGGGCGTTTGTTAGATTTGTTTTGCGCGCAGAGACGCTGAGGGCGCAGAGGGGCTGCGTCTGGCGGCGGGCGTGGTTCCTCGCGCGCTTGCGGGAGAGGATATGGAGACTTGGCCGCTTTGCGGCCTAGTCGACGTTGGAGAGGGGGCATCGACCGCGAAATTGCTCCCCAATCCCATCCGTTCGGGCTGAGCTTGTCGAAGCCCTGTCCTTTCCCCTCAAGAAGTACGGCCCTTCGACAAGCTCAGGGCGAACGGTCTTAAACCAGCGCGAACGGTATTAGAGATGGCGCGGAGCGGGATTGTTGCGGCGTGCGACGATTTGCCGAACGGTTGCCGCAGTCTTACTTTTTCTGATCAGCCGACCGTACTGTGAACGTCGCAGACACGCGGCCGCCTCCGGCATTCGTCGGCTGGCCGTCCAGTACCGATCGGCCGGATTCCAGGTCGATGGTCAGTCTTTCGCCGCGCAGGTGGTTGGTGCCTTGGGTCAGATCGACGCTGCCAAGAAATGTGACGATGCGGCGGTTCAGGTCATAGATCGCCATCTTGCCGCGCGCGGTTTCGTCGCCGCGGGTGAAGACGACGTTGCCGGTGGCGTCGACGCGATTGATCTCCGTTTCGCCAGCACGGCTGTAGGCGATGACGATGCGGTCGGCCGACAGCTTCATCTGGCCCTGGGTGACGCGGACATTGCCGGAGAAGACGGCACGATCGGCGCGCGACTGAAGCTCCGTGCGCTCGGCATCGAGATTGATCGGCGCATTGGCGTCGGCGCCGCCGAACAGCTGGGCCGTCGCCGGCGCCGCGATCAGCAGCGCGCATGGGAGCAGCGCAAGGAGGGGGCGGACGCGGATCATGCCCCCACCTGCGGCGAAACGGTGCGCTTGGCAAGCGTCGGGCGGGGTGGGCGGGGCGTAAATGGTCACTGGCCATTCAGAAAAGTCCCGCTAGGCTGGCTGCGATGACTTCCTCCCTCTGGCGTTTTGCCGCGTTCACCCCATCCGTCGCCCTGCTGCTGGTCCAACCGCTGTTGGCGCAGCAACCGTCCGCAGCGCCGGCCGCGGAGGCGCCGAAGTCAAAGGCCGCCAATCCGGCGCGGCCGTGGCTTTACCAGAATAGCGACGTGCCGATGGACCCGGCCTGGCTGTTCGGCGAACTGCCCAACGGCCTGCGTTATGCCATCCGCCGCAACGGGGTGCCACCGGGGCAGGTTTCGATCCGCATGCGCATCGATGTCGGGTCGCTGATGGAGAAGCCGGAGGAGTCCGGTTTCGCCCATTATATCGAGCATCTGACCTTTCGCGGATCGCGCTATGTCCCGGATGGCGAGGCCAAGCGGGTGTGGCAGCGGCTGGGCGCGACGTTCGGCAGCGATTCCAATGCGCAGACGACGCCGACCGGGACCACCTTCGCGCTCGACCTGCCCTCGGCCAGTCCGGAGGGGCTGGATGAGAGCATCAAGATCCTGGCCGGCATGGCGCAGGCGCCGAACATCGTGCCGGCGGCGGTCGATGCCGAGCGTGCGGTGGTGCTGGCGGAGATGCGCGAAAGCACCGGGCCGCAATCGCGCCTGGGCGATGCCACCCGCGCGCTGCTGTTCGCCGGCCAGCCGCTGGGCACCAATCCGCCGATCGGCACGACGAAAACGCTGAACGGCGCGACCGCGGCGGCGCTGAAGGCGTTTCACGATCGCTGGTACCGGCCCGACCGGGTAGTGCTGTCGGTGTCGGGCGATGTCGATCCCAAGATGCTGGAAGAGCTGATCGCCAAGCATTTTTCGGCATGGAAGGGAGAGGGGCCGGCGACGCCGCTGCCCGATTTCGGCCATCCCGACCCCAAATTGCCGGCGAGCGCGGTGTTCGTCGACCCGGGCGTCGCGCCCAATGTGTCGATCGCCTATCTGCGCAGCTGGAAACCGCGCGCCGACACCATCGTCTATAACCAGAACAAGCTGGCCGACGTCGTCGCGCTTGCGGTGATCAACCGCCGGCTGGAACGGGCGGCGCGGCAGCCGGGCGCCAGCTTCATTTCCGCCAGTGTCGACCAGCAGGATGTTAGCCGGTCGGTCGACGGCACCTTCATCGCGATCGTGCCGGTGGGGGACCAATGGGAAAAGGCGGTGCGCGACGTCCGCGCGATCATCGCCGACGCCAGCACGACCGCGCCGACGAAACAGGAGGTCGAGCGCGAATATAATCAGCTGGACGCGATCTATGCCATCGGCGTCGAGAACCAGGATGTCGAACCCGGATCGAAACAGGCGCAGGACCTGGTCGATGCCGTAGATATCCGCGAGACAACGGTGTCGCAGCAGGTGGCGCTGGACATCTATCGCAGCGCCAAGCCGATCATGACGCCGCAGCGGACGCTGGCATCGACCAAGCGGCTGTTCAGCGGCGAGGCGACGCGGGCGTTGCTGACCATCCCCAACGCCGCGGCCGATACCCAGACGAAGCTGACGGCGGCGATCCTGTCGCGGGTGGCGCCGGCCGCCAATGCCCGGCTGGTGCCGCGCAATGTCAGCATCGACAGCCTGCCCAAGCTGGGCACGCCGGCCACCGTCGTCGCGGCGGTAAATACCGATATCCTGGGCATAGAGATGGTCGCGCTGTCGAACGGCGTGCGGCTGACCCTGTTCCCCAATGACGCGGAAGATGAGAAGGTCCGGGTCAATGTCCGCTTCGGCCATGGCCAGCAGCATTTCTCTCCGACGGAGGCTGCGGCCGGCTGGGCCGGTGCCTATGGCCTGACTTCGGGCGGCATCGCCAATCTGGACCAGCAGGATATCGACGACATCATCAACGGCCGGCGGATCGGCATGAGCCTGTCGACCGGCGATGACGCGTTCGAGATGCAGGCGGTGACCCGTCCCGCCGACCTGAAGGACCAGCTGCGCCTGATCGCGACCGAGCTGGAGTTTCCGCGCTGGGACCCGACGGTGATCGAGCGGCTGAAGGCCGGCCTGCTGTCCAATTATGAATCGATGTCGCAGTCGCCGGACGCGGTGATCAATCGCGACCTGGGTTTCCTGATCCACGACAAGGATGTGCGCTTTCGCACGCCCAGCCGTGAGGAGATTGCGGCGCTGACGCCGGAGGCGTTCCGGGCGACCTGGGAACCGATCCTGAAGGAAGGGCCGATTGAGGTCCAGATTTTCGGCGACGTGCCGCGCGAAACCGCGATCCAATATGTCGCCGAGACGCTGGGCGCGCTGAAGCCCCGCACCGCCGACAAGCCGCCGGCGGCCAATCTGGCGCTGCGCTTTCCGGCGCATAACAGCCAACCGGTCACCCTGTATCATGACGGTGCCCCGGACCAGGCGGCGGCGGTGATCGCCTGGCCGACATCGGGCGGTTTCGCCGAGGCGAAGGATGGCCGCCAGCTGGAGATACTGGCGCAGATCATGAACGACCGCCTGTTCGAGAAGCTGCGCTCGACCGACGGCGCGGCCTATAACCCGCAGGTCGTCAACAACTGGCCCTTCGCCTTTCAGGGCAGCGGCGGATATATCCAGGTCTATTCGCAGGTTCAGCCCGACAAGATCCCCTATTTCTACAGCTTCGTCGACGGCATCGTGAAGGACTTGACCGAGAATCCGGTGTCCGAGGATGAACTGGGCCGGGTGCTGCTGCCGATGTCGCAGATGTTGCAGCGGGCGAGCACCGGCAATGCGTTCTGGATGATGCAGGTGGAGGGCGCGAGCATAGACCGCCGGTACCTGGAGGTCGCCCAGTCGATGGCGGGCGACATGCTGAAGGTGACGCCGGCGGACATCCAACGGCTGGCGGCGAAATATCTGGTGCCGGGCAAGAGCTGGTCGGCGGTGGTGCTGCCGAAGACGCGGGCGGCGGCGGTTGGGGTTGCGCGGTGATGAGAGGGCGGTTCTCTACCGGGTCGAACTGAATGAGTGGGGGCGGCGGTCAAAACGTACTCGCTCCCTATCCGTTCGCCCTGCGCGAGGGGGCCTTCGATACGCCATTTCGACTTCGCTCAATGGCTACTCAGGACGAACGGGAGGGAAGAATGTCCCACCTCACCCCGTTCGGTTCGAGCCTGTCGAGAACCCTTGGCTTGGTTCTCGACAAGCTCGAACCGAACGGGTGGGGGGGCGGCGGCCGGCTGTGGCGTGGACACTCTCTCCCCAGTCATTCCCGCGCAGGCGGGAGCTGAAAGCCGGCGCCAGCCAATCCATCTCCCATGCTCACCTATCGCACCACGCAAAGGGTACGTTCGCCGGTAGCTCTGGAGATGGATCCCCGCCTTCGCGGGGATGACAAAGGGGGTGGGCTGGTGCCGGCTTTCAGCTCCCGCCTCCGCGGGGATGACCAAACGTGACTCACAGCACGTACCGGCTCAAATCCGTATCCCCGGCGATGCCGTCCAGCTGCTGGCCGACATAGGCGGCATCGACCACCAGCGTTTCGCCCTGGCGGTCCTCGGCATTGAAGCTGATCTCTTCCAGCAGTTTCTCCATCACGGTCTGCAACCGGCGGGCGCCGATATTCTCGACCTCCGCATTGACCTCGGCCGCGACCTTGGCGACGGCGCGGATGCCGTCGGCGGTCAGGTCGACGGTGACGCCCTCGGTCGCCAGCAGCGCCTTATACTGCTCGGGCAGCGACGCCTTGGTGTCGGAGAGGATGGCGACGAAATCCTCCTCGGTCAGCCCCTTCAGCTCGACCCGGATCGGCAGGCGGCCCTGGAGTTCGGGCAGCAGGTCGCTGGGCTTGGCGACGTGGAAGGCGCCGCTGGCGATGAACAGGATGTGGTCGGTTTTCAGCGGGCCATATTTGGTCGCGACGGTCGTGCCCTCGATCAGCGGCAGCAGGTCGCGCTGGACGCCTTCGCGGCTGACGCTGCCGCCGCGGACATCGCTGACCGCGATCTTGTCGATCTCGTCGAGGAAGACGATGCCATTCTGCTCGGCATCGGCCAGGGCCACGCGGGCGACGTCGTCCTGGTCCAGGCGCTTGTCCTGTTCCTCCTCGACCAGCCGGTCCCAGGCATCGGCGACGCGGAGCTTGCGGCGCTTTTTCTGCTGCTGACCGAATGCCTTGCCCATGATGTCGGACAGGTTGATCATGCCGACCTGGCCGCCCATGCCGGGCAGCTCCATCGGCATCGACGGCGCGTCGGCGACCTCGATCTCGACCTCGACATCGTTCATCTGGTCGCCCTCGATCCGCTGGCGGAAGGAGAGGCGGGTGGCCTGGCTGGCTTCCTTGCCGGTCAGCGCGTCGAGCAGCCGTTCCATCGCCGCCTCCGACGCGGCGGTGCGGACACTCTCTCGCCGACGGTCACGTTCCAGCCGCACCGCCTCCTCGACCAGGTCGCGGGCGATCTGTTCGACGTCGCGGCCGACATAGCCGACCTCGGTGAACTTGGTCGCCTCGACCTTGACGAAGGGCGCATCGGCCAGCCTGGCCAGGCGGCGCGAAATCTCGGTCTTGCCGCAGCCGGTGGGGCCGATCATCAATATGTTTTTCGGCGTCACCTCGTTTCTAAGGTCGGTGCCCAGCTGCTGGCGACGCCAGCGGTTGCGCAGGGCCACCGCGACGGCACGCTTCGCCTCCTTCTGGCCGATGATATGCGCATCGAGCGCAGCGACGATCTGCTTGGGGGTCAGTGCTTCGTTCATGGTCTTCCTTGGCGCGCCCTGCCGACGGCGGGGTAGGCGGGATCGGTTCTGGTCATGGCGTCGAGGGCTTCGAGCTCCTCGGCGGTCAGTGTGAGGTCGCTGGCGCCGACATTGTCGTCGAGCTGGCTCATCTTCGAGGCGCCGACGACGATGCTGGATACCTGGTCGTTGGCGAGCAGCCAGGCCAGCGCCACCTGGGCGACGCTGCCGCCGTGCGCTTCAGCGATCGGACGCATACGGTCGACAAGGTCGTGGCCGAGGGCGCGGTCGATCGGCGGGAAGTCGAACTTGGCGCGGCGGTCGCTGCTGTCGGCTTCCGCATCACGTCGATATTTGCCCGACAGAAAGCCGCCGGCAAGCGGGCTCCAGACGGTGATGCCGAGGTCATAGCGCCGGCACATCGGCAGCATCTCATGCTCGATCGAGCGGCCGAGCAGCGAATAATAGAGCTGGCCGTGGCTGAACGGCGCCCAGCCATTTTGCCGCTGCAATTCCATCGACGCCGCGACCTTCCACGCCGGCCAGTTGGAGAAGCCGAGATAGCGCGCCTTACCGGCACGGACGACGGCGTCGAAGGCGTCGAGCGTTTCCTCCAGCGGCGTGGTCTCATCCTCGCGATGGGCGATGAAGACGTCGACATGGTCAGTGCCCAGGCGCTTCAGGCTCTGGTCGATCGACCAGAGGATATGCTTGCGGGTAAGGCCCCCCTCGGTCGGCGACGGACCGGTCGGAAAGCCGACCTTGGTCGCGATCACCATCGCATCGCGGCGGCTTTTGAGCACCTGGCCCAATATCCGTTCGGATTCGCCGTGAGAATAGACATTGGCGGTGTCGAAGAAATTGATGCCGGCGTCGATCGCCCGTCCGACGATGGCGTCGGCGGCGGCGGTGCCGGTCTTGGCGATGCCCATCATCCAGTCGCCTTCGTCGGCGAAGGTCATCGCGCCGAAGGACAGGCGCGAGACCATCAGCCCGCTATTGCCGAGCCTGTTATAGTCCATGTGCGTTGTTATCCATGAAGGTCGTCATCCCCGCGGAAGCGGGGATGACAGGGAAAAGGGGGTGAGGCTGCCGCGCGTCAGCATCCTGTTGGCTCAGTTCGCCGATGCCAGCGTTTCGACGGTCAGCCGGTCGTTGGTGTAGACGCACACCTCCGCCGCGATGCCCATCGCCTTGCGCGCGATCGTTTCCGCGTCCTCTTCATACTCGATCAGGGCGCGCGCCGCGGCGAGGGCATAGTTGCCGCCCGATCCGATCGCGGCGATGCCGTCCACCGGTTCCAGCACGTCGCCATTACCGGTCAGAATCAGGGTCACCTCACGGTCGGCGACGATCATCATCGCCTCCAGATTGCGGAGATATTTGTCGGTGCGCCAGTCCTTGGCCAGTTCGACCGCCGCGCGCAGCAACTGGCCGTTGTGCCGCTCCAGCTTTGCTTCCAGCCGCTCGAACAGGGTGAAGGCGTCGGCGGTGGCGCCGGCGAAACCGCCGATCACCGACCCGTCGTGCAGCCTGCGCACCTTCTTCGCATTGGGCTTCATCACCGTCTGGCCCATCGACACCTGGCCATCGCCGGCGACGACCACCGTGCCGCCCTTGCGGACGGAGCAGATGGTGGTGCCGTGCCAGACCGGCATGCTGTTCGTTTCGTTTCCGCTCATGCGGGCCGATATGGGCAACGCCCGCCGGCTCTGCAAGCGCCCGATCTGCCCGGTTGACTTGGACGCGGCCCGGTGCCATCGGGAGCGCCCCGAACGCGGGCGGCAATGGGCGCGTAGCTCAGCGGTAGAGCACACCCTTCACACGGGTGGGGTCACAGGTTCAATCCCTGTCGCGCCCACCATTGCCTTCACCTGATCATCCTGCGCGCTTACCGACAGGAGCGCCCGCATCAGGTTGGGCGTCGACCAGCTTGCCACACCTGTGCCGGCGAAGTCGCGATCGGTGGTCCAAACATCCCCGTCCACGCTCCACGCCAAGGCCAGGACATGGGCATCGCGCGTGGAGCCGTTGCGACTGGTGACGGCATCGACAAGTGCTTTGCGCGCCGTCGGCAGCAGCGGCTCAAGGGTCAAGACCGGCACAACGGTCAGTTCGGACACGAGCGCATCAAGCAGGGGCAACAGATCGGCGCGGCCGAGACCAAGGTCGAGCCGGCGCCGTGTTTCCTCGATGGCCCGATCGGTGACGAGCAGGACCGCGGCGGACGTCGCGACGCGCAGGGCGCCCGCGCTCCGACCGAGCAGCGCAGCGATCAGAATGGCGGCATCGATGACCAGAACCGGAGAAGGCGCCCGCATCGGTGTCAATCCCGGCCGGTCAGTTCCCGCACCTTGTCCGCCGACCAGTTGGTGAGATCCACATCGCCGAACTGCGCCAGAAACGCGTCGTCAGTGGCGGCGTCCCTGCCTGCCGCGAGGGCATCCGCCCGACGCAATATGGCGTCCAACCGGTCCGGGTCGGCGGGCTTGAGCGGGATAAGCAGTCCCACGGTCCGGTCGCCGGACTTGACCGCCGTCGGCCCGTCAAGCCTGCCGATGGTTTCGCCGGAGATTTTCTGCAGATCACGGATGCTGAGATAGGTCATGCGGTGTACATACCATCTTATGTAAATTTCGTCTACTTCGCATTGCGCTGTCAGTTCGTCCTGCCCACATGGCACCAATGGTCCACGTAACCACCATATTGATCGACCTGATGACGTCGCTGGTCTCCGCCGCCTTCTGGTCGGCGGGTGCTGCTGTTGCTGTAGGCGCGGGGCTGCTCTGTGCGGGAGCGGGGTGTACGGTGGCGTGGCGCCGCTGGATGCGGCGGCGGGGGAAATAGAGCGATGGTCGGTCACCGCGCGACGAAGGTGAACACCCCGTAACGCATCGCGCCGGTGCGATAGGCGAGGATCAGGCGGGGCAGGCTCAAGGCGAAAATGCGGTTGCGGGCGGCGAAGACCTGGCGGCGCAGAGCGGGATCGGCAATCATGCCCCTGCAGAAGCGGCCGAGGCAGATCGTCCAGGTCCGCGCGACCGCCCGACTAATGTCCTCGAACGCGGTGCAGTCGAATCCCTCGGCCGCGGCCATGGCCCTGTATTCGCTTTCGCTGCCCATCGACGGCAGGCGGCCTTCGCGGCAGATCGGTTCGAGCAGGTGGCGCACCTCCCAAGCGGTCGGTTGTTCGCGCGCCAGCCAGGCGCAGACCACCAATTTGCGGCCGGGCGCCAGCACGCGCCGGGCTTGGCGGAAGAAGGCCGGCTTGTCGGTCATATGTTCCGAGCTTTCGATCGCGTAGGCGCCGTCGGCCGCGCCAGCATCGACCCCATTTTCCAGCCAGTCGCGCCGGACGAGGGTGACACCGTCAGCCGGCGGGGCATGGGCGATCTGTTCGGCGGAGAGGGTGAAGCCAGTCACGCTGGCGCCGCGCGCGGCGAAGCGCCGGGCGGTGCCGCCATAACCGCAGCCGATGTCGGCCAGACGGTCGCCTGCGCCGAAGCCAAGCCGGTCGCCGACCATATCGCTCAACGCCTCGACCGCCTGACGGCTGTCCTCGCGCCCGGTCCGCCACAGGCCGTGGTGGACGTGCTCGCCCCACAGCCCGCGATAGATCGGATCGAGCTCGTCATAATGATCGGCGACCGCGGCGCTGTCCTGGTCCGTCAGGGGAATGATCACGGCGTCCGATCCTCTCGCGACATTTCTTCATAGGCCTTGGCCAAGGCCTTGATCTGCTGCCGCAGCTGTTGCTTGAGCGTGCGCGCCCAGGGCGACTGGGACCGTCGTTCCAGCGAATAGAGCGAGACCCGTACCTCGCGCGCCTCGCCACCGGCCGCGCGGGGAAGCTCGCACAGCCGCCCGGCCTTCAACTCTTCCAGCACCGCGTAGGTGGACGAGAACCAGATTGCATCCGACGTCGCGGTGATCGTCGCCAGCGAGCCGAAATCCTCGATGACGTTGGGCGCGCCACGCATCACGTCCCGAACATCGGGCGGCAAGGGCAGGCCGGTCCAGCTGGACCGCACGACCGGATATTGTTCCTTGCTGCCTTCACCCGTCAGCAGTGGATGGCCAGGCCGGACGATCAGGCTGAGTGGGAACAGGCCAAGCGTCTCGGCCCGCGCCAGCGAGGAAGGGGGCGCCGCGCCCTCATTGCTCAGGAAGAATTCGATGTCGCCGGACAGCAGCAGTGCCCACAGGGCCTCGAGGTCGCGGACGACGACCTCATGCGTGACGTCCGGCGCGCTTTCCAGGCTGTGGGCGATCAGCGTCGGGAGCAGCGCGCGCGCCGGCATCGGTGCCATGCCGAAACGCACTCTACCAGCCAGCGCACTGGCGCTTTGCAACAGCTGGCGTTCCAGGTCGCCTGCCTCCGCCAGAAGCACCGTTGCGCGCTCAGCCGCCTGCCGTCCCTGCGGCGTCAGCGACACCCCGGCGCGGTCGCGGTCGAACAGGCGCATGCCGAGCTGGCGCTCCAGCGTCTGGATAGAGCGGGTCAGGGCGGATTGCGACAGCCCCAGATCCTCCGCCGCTCTGGCGAAGTTGAGGCGCTGCGCAAGGACGACGAAATGATTTAGGCTGCGAAGCTGGAGCATGATGCACGAAGCTCATTATTATCGTCCGATAATGACATTGGCCGCAATCTGGCAGAGCCGCAAGGGTGGGTGATCCGCATGGGACCGGTTCCCAGCGCGTCGGCACCGCGCTATTCCGGAAGAAACCGGTCGCCATGGCGGGGCCGCGACAACGGAAAGAGGGGATGCATGCGGCTGAGGGCGATTTTCCAACCATCCGATCATCCGGACTTTGCCGGCGAGGGCCCCGACGGAGAGGTGAGGAAGCTGTTCGATTATCTTTGCCCGGGATCGGACGCGCCAAAGCTCGATACAGGCCATGCCGGCCTGGCGATCCTGGCGCACAATCCGGCGATGGCGCGCCATTTCGCGGCGCTGACCCGATTCATGGTGCTGGAGACAGGCTGGGCCAAGCATCAGGACCTGCGCGAGCTGGCGATCCAGTCGATCAACCGGCATTTCAAATCCGGCTTTTCCTGGCAGGCGCGGCTGCCCCACGCGCCGGCAGCCGGGATCAGCGCCGCGCAGCTGGAGGCGATCGGAGACTGGCGGACCGGAGACCTGTTCAACGACGAACAGAGACTGGTGCTGGAATATACCGAAGCCGTCGTCACCGGTGTCATTCCGGATGCGCTTTTCCAGCGCGTTGTCGATCATTTCGGGGAGCGCGAGGCAGTCGAGTTCACCACCCTGATCGGCGTCTGGTCGGCCTGGGCGATGATCATCAATGCCGGGCAACCTGCGTTCGATTGAGGCATGGCGGCATGCAGGCGTGAAGGAGACAGCGATGGCGAAGCTTGACCAGCAGACGGCCGTTTCGGCGGTGATGATCCAGCACCTCATCGCGGATTGGTGCCATCAGCTCGACGCGAAGAACTGCACGGACGTCTCGATGCTGTGCACGGAGGACTGCGTCTACATGCTCGCCGGCAAGCCCCATCAGGGTCACGCGGCGATCGAGGCATTCTATGCCGCCCGCAACGAACGGGTGCGCACCCAGCAAAAGGACGGTATCCGCACCCAGCGCCACACCGTGTCCAATTTCCGCTTTGATTTCCGATCGGATGATGACGCGAGCGTTGCGTACACGCTGGTCAATTATTCGGCGGAAGGCCCGGCGCCGGCACCGAACCTGGTCGGCCCGACCATCATCGCCGACGTCGTCATGGACGTCCGGCGTGGTGTGGATGGTGCGTGGTTGATCGCGCGCTTCGACAGCCGCCCGATATTCATTGGCAACGATCCGTTCCTGAACGCGTCTACCGTGCCCAAGGCGTAATGCGGCGGGCGAACTTGGACGATCAGGTTCCGATCGCCATCAGGCTGGCATTGCCACCGGCAGCGGTGGTGTTGACGGACATCGTCCGTTCCTCAAGCAGCCAGTCGAGGCGATAGGCGGAGCCGCTGGCGCAGTCGACGGTCGACGCCGCCAGGACCGGAACGATTGGCCCGGGCCAGGCGGCAACCTCCGCCAAGGTCGCGCGCACCTCGGCCGCGTCGCCTTCCACCAGCACTGCGCCGATGTTCGGCCCGGTCTTGGCGATCCTGGCGCGAATGTCGGAGGGCAGGTCGGCCGGCGGGTCGATGGCGCAGATGGCCGAGCCTCCGATCGCGATCATGGCGGCAAGCTGCTGGCGAAATCCGGCTTCGGTTTTCGGTCGAAGCAACAGCGGACCGCGAGGGCGGCAGGCATAGCTATTCGCCTCGCCCACGGGCCCGGGAAGCGTGATGTCTGCGATGGAGGGTGGCGCCGCTGACGCCGTCGTCACCAGGCGCCCGAGATAGAGCGGCCCGCCCGCTTTTGGGCCGGTACCGGACAGGCCGCGTCCGCCAAATGGCTGGCAGCCGACAACGGCGCCGATGACGTTACGGTTGATATAGATGTTCCCGGCGGCGATCCGGCTTTCCACATGGGCGATCGTCGCGTCCAGGCGGGTGTGCAGCCCGAAGGTCAGGCCATATCCGGTGGCGTTGATATCGTCGATCAGCCGGTCGAGATCGCCGCGCGCGTAGCGGACGACGTGCAGAACAGGGCCGAACACCTCCTGCTTCAGTTCGGCGATCCGATCGATCTCGATGATGGTAGGCGGCACGAAACTGCCGCGTGCGGTCTCGGGCGGCATCGCCTGTTGCGTGGTCCGGCGCCCGGCGGCGCGCATCGATGCGATATGGCGTTCGATACCCGACTTTGCCGCGTCGCTGATGACGGGCCCGACATCGACCGCCAGGCGGTCGGGCCGGCCGATCCGCAATTCCGCCAGCGCGCCCTTCAGCATCGTCAGGATATGTTCGGCGACCTCCTCCTGAAGGCAGAGGATGCGCAGGGCCGAGCAACGTTGCCCGGCACTGTCGAACGCAGAGGTGATCGCGTCGGCGACCACCTGTTCGGCAAGGGCGGATGAATCGACAATCATCGCATTCTGGCCGCCGGTCTCGGCGATCAGCGGGATTGGTTTTGCAGTCGGCGAAAGCCGGCTCGCAAGTTGCCGCTGGATCAGCCGGGCGACCTCTGTCGAGCCAGTGAAGATGACACCCTGCACCTCTGCCGATGCCACCAGCGCGGCGCCGACGTCGCCGTTACCGGGCAACAGTTGCAGCACATCCTCCCAGATGCCGGCGGCGTGGAGATGGGCGACGCTGGCGGCGGCGACCAGCGGCGTTTCCTCGGCCGGTTTCGCCAGCACGCTGTTGCCGGCGGCGAGCGCGGCGGCGATTTGGCCGGTGAAAATCGAAAGCGGAAAATTCCAGGGGCTGATGCAGGCGACCGGACCAAGGGCCATTGGCGTGCCGGCCATCCCGCGCGCCTGCACGGCATAGTAACGCAGGAAGTCGATGGTCTCACGCACTTCGTTGATCGCGTTCGCTACCGACCGACCCGCCTCCCGGACGATGAGCCCGACAAGTGCCGTCATGTCGTCCTGGATCAGATCAGCTGCCCGTTCGAGGCGGGACGCGCGGTCGTCAACTGGCAGGGCGGCCCAACGCTCCGACGCGGCAGCGGCGATGGCGACAGCCAGCGCGACATCCTCCTCAGTCGCTTCGACCACGGAACCGACTACATCGCCTCGATCGGCCGGATTGAGGACCGGGCGCCCCGCGCGGGCGGTGGCGGTTGCGGGCATGGCCGAGCATGGCCGCGCGACGCTGTTTCTTAGCTGGGTCGAGAGCGAGGAAAGGGCATGGTCATCGCTGAGATCGATGCCAAGCGAGTTGCGTCGATCGTCGAACAGCGCCGGCGGCAATTTTATCCCGTCGTGCGGCGCGCCCGGCGACAGCATCGAACAGGCGACCATGGCCGGATCCGCAATCAGCTCTTCGACCGGAATGTCGGCATCGGCGATGCGATGGACGAAGGAACTGTTGGCACCATTTTCCAGCAGCCGGCGGACCAGATAGGCGAGCAGGGTCTCATGCGTCCCCACCGGCGCGTAGATTCGGCATGGGCGGCCCAGACGATCGATCACCTGCCGGTAGAGCGGCTCACCCATTCCATGCAGGCACTGATATTCATAGTCGCCGGGCTGGAAATCAGGGCCGGCCAGGTGATGGATGGTTGCGACCGTCTGGGCATTGTGCGTGGCAAACTGTGGAAAGACCGCGTCCTTCATCGCGAGCAGACGGCGTGCGCACGCGATATAGGCAATGTCGCTGTGGACCTTGCGGGTGTAGACGGGAAAGTCCACCAGGCCGTCGACCTGGGCACGCTTGATCTCGCTATCCCAATAGGCGCCCTTGACCAGCCGAACCATGATCCGCCGGCCGGCACGGCGGGCGAGATCGACAATCCAGTCGATGACCGGCGGGCAGCGCTTGCCATAGGCCTGGACGACGAAGCCGAGCCCGTCCCAGCCGGCGAGCGCCGGGTCCAGCGCCAGGCCTTCGAGAATGTCGAGCGACAAATCGAGCCGGTCCTGCTCCTCGGCATCGATGTTGAGGCCGATGTCATGGGACCGGGCGAGCAGAGCGAGGGCCTTAACCCGGGGCAGAAGTTCCGCCATCACACGATCCGCCTGTGCCCGGACGTAGCGGGGGTGCAGCGCCGACAGCTTGATCGAAATGCCGGGCGCGGCAATGACACCCCGACCGTCGGAGGCGGTGCCGATGGCCTGGATTGCAGCTTGGTAGGCCGCGAAATAGGCGGCGGCATCCTCTGCCGTGGCCGCCGCCTCGCCCAGCATGTCGAAGCTGTGGGTAAAACCGCCGGCCTCACTCGCTCGGGCGCGTCTCAGCGCTTCCCCGATCGTCTCGCCCATGACGAACTGCTCGCCAAGCATGCGCATGGCGATGTCGATGCCGCGGCGGATCACCGGTTCCCCGGCACGCGCGATCAGCCGTGCAAGGGCGCCGCCTAGGCCGCGATCGTCCGTTCTGTCCACCAACCGGCCGGTGACGACCAGCCCCCAGGTGGCGGCATTGACGAACAGCGACCGGCCATCGCCCAGATGCGATCTCCAATCTCCGCCCGCGATCTTGTCGCGGATCAGGGCGTCGCGGGTCGCGATGTCCGGAATGCGCAGCAACGCTTCGGCCAGGCACATCAGCGCCACGCCTTCCTCACTGGAAAGTCGGTATTCTTCCATCAAAGCCTGGACGGCAGAGCCCTGGTGACCATCTCTCAGAGCAGTGACCAGCATGCGTGCGGTATCGGCGACCGCGCCGCGAGCCGCGTCCGGCAGGGTGGCTTCATCCAGCAAGGACAATATGGCATCCGCCTCTGGCCCGCGACATGCGGCGGTGATGCGATCGCGCAAGGCGCCTCGCGCGCCGACCGATGGTGCAAAGGCGGCGAAAGGCGGATCGTCGAATCGGGGCATTGTCCCTCCTCTCTTCGACCGACAATGCCCACGGACCTCATCCCGATCCAGCTAGTTCCTCCAACAATGCCACCGATGCAGCGATGGCGGGCGTCAGCGCTTCCGGCACGCCATTGTCCACCGCCGACCAGAGGCGACTGAGCTCACTATAGCCGATCATGCCGGAAAGGCCGGCCAGGCGATGGGCGGAAAGCCGGGTGGGGTCGGTCACGGAAAGGTCGACCGCGTCCTTCAGTGCAGCGGCGAATCGCGTCATCATCGCATCGGCATTTGCCAGGCCGACCAATCTGATGAGCCGATATCGGGGAACGAACGGCGCGATCCGCATGCGATGGGCGTCGAGTGGACCAGCCCAGGCCTCGAGCAGAGCCGCGAACCGGTCGGAATCGAGGGGCAGGGCGAATCCGCCACCCGCGCCATCGACGCGTGCTTCGACGTCGCCGGCTACCAGGATCGGAATGCCACTTGCCGGAGTATTCATTGACCGGATGTCGGACGCCGATCGCGAACCATTGTTTGCGCGGAGGTCGACGACGATTGCAGCGGCTTTGGCGAGCTCGGGCGCGGCGAACATGGTGGTGGTATCGCCGGCCGTTTTGAGCGCCCAGCCCCTAGGCGCCAACACGTCCCTGATAGCCAGTTCAAGCGAAGGATCGTCGGTCACCAGCAGGAGAAGACTTTGGGGCAGAATTTCATCCATAATGGACTGTTTTTCCTTGTCGCTTTTTCGATTCCAATAGTCGACAGTGAATGTCGCATTCATCATATTCACAATCGAATCCCACATCGACAACAACGGAGGATTTCAGGGCGGATGCAACGGCGGATTTTGATCGCGGACGATCATCCGCTGGTGCGGGAGGCCTTGCGCATGGCCCTCAGAGCAAGGTTCCCTGACCTGATTGTCGAGGAGGCGGTCTCGATCGAGCCGGCCGAGCAGCTGATCGCCACCCATCACGACATCGCGCTGGTCCTGCTCGATTACCAGCTTCCGGACAGCCAGGGATTTTCCGGATTCTTCAGGCTTCAACACGCCCTGGGTACCGTGCCGGTCGCGATCATCTCTGCCTATGACGACGACCGTATAGTCGGTGCGGCGCGCGCGGTCGGCGCGGCCGGATTCATCTCAAAGAGCCAAGGGCTGGAAGAGATTGCCGCGGGCGTTGAGCAGCTGCTGCGTGGACAGACTGTCTTCCCGCAAGAGCGCGCGATTTCGGCCGACATCCGGGAAATGAGCGTCCGGTTCGATACATTGTCGTCGGCGCAGAAACGGGTGATGGCTGCGCTGGTCCGCGGCGATCTCAACAAGCAGATCGCCCATGACCTGGATTTAAGCGAAGCGACGATAAAGGCGCATCTGACCGCGATCTTCCGCAAGCTGGGCGTTCCGAACCGATTGCAGGCGATCCTTGCGGTCAAACCGTTGCTCGCGCCGGAAATGCAGGGATGACCCAGCCGTTGCGCGAGGGCAGGGACGAGGTTCGCCGCCGGCGCGAGCGCGCGGGTCGTTTCCTGGCGCTCCTTTTCTTTCCGCTGATACTCGCCGGTCTCGCCCTGTGGTTCGGAAGCGAATATCAGCGGCTCGGCGGCGCGGAGCAGGATGCGCAGCGCGCCCATGCGCGCCAGCTGCTTTTGTCGGAATTGTTTTCGTCGATGAAGGATGCCGAAACCGGGCAGCGCGGCTTCGTCATCACCGGCGACGAGACGTTTCTTGAACCTTATCGGGCCGGGCTGAGATCAGTCGAAAAGCATTTCGCAGCGCTGGAACGCTATCCCACCAGTGCGGCGGAAACTCAGCGCCTGAAGCGCATGCGTCAGCTGGCCAACCTCAAATTCGCCGAGATGGATCGAATCCGGGTGGTCAGGCGAACCCAGGGCCTCTCCACGGCCGCTGCGGCGGTGAGCGAGGGACGCGGCAAAGTCCTGATGGACCAGATCCGACAGGAAGCGGAGCAGGCGCGTGCAGCCGAAGCGCGCGCTCTCGCCCAGACAATGGCTCGGCAGGACCGGCGCACGGCGGTGACCGAAGGGATCACTTGGGCGGTCGTCGGCGCCATCGCGCTTGCTTTCCTGATCTTCGGCATATTCTTCTGGCGTGCCGAACGCGAGCGGGAGGCGCTGGAGAGGGTCGCGCATGAAGCGGCGGCGCGGCGCCGCGCGATCTTCGACAGCACTTTGGACGCGATCGTCCTGGTGAATCCGAGCGGCAGCATCGAGACGATCAATCCCGCCGCCGCCGACTTGTTCGGTTATGGCGAGGATGAGCTCGTCCGTCGCGACCTTTCGTTGCTGGTGGATCTGGCGCCGGGCGAGGGTCTGTTTCTCGACCGGATCGGGCTGCGGACGGACGGCCAACTGGAGGAGCCTTTTCGCCATAATATCGTGGCGCGGCGACAGGACGGCGGCGCCGTGCCGGTCGAGGCCGCGCTCGGTGTCATGGAACTGCCCGACGGCATTCATATCGTCGCGGCCTTCCGCGACATTTCAGAGCGGGAGAAGGCGGAGCGGATCAAGGATCAGTTCCTGTCGACTGTCAGCCACGAACTGCGCACGCCGCTGACGTCGATCATCGGTTCGCTCGGCCTTCTCCGCGCAGGGGCTGACGGCACGATCTCTCCCGCGGCCCACCGTCTTGTCGTTATCGCCGAGAACAATGCGGTCCGGCTCGTTCGCCTGGTCAACGACCTGCTCGATATGGAGAAATTCGAATCGGGAGAGATGGCGTTCGAATTCGCCCCCCTCGACGTCAACGATATCGCCGCGCGGGCACTCGACACCGTGCGCGGCCTCGCTGGCGAGCGGGAGGTCACGCTGGCGCTCAGCCCCGCCCCGGGCCCGATCTCGGTCCGGGGCGATGAAGGGCGTCTGATCCAGGTCATGACCAACCTTCTGGGCAATGCCGTGCGTTTCACGCCGGCAGGACGGACGGTGACCCTTCAGGTCGGCCGCCGGGCAAATCATGCGGAGGTCAGCGTCATCGACGAAGGGCCGGGCATCGACGAGGAACTGCGCGGGCGGCTGTTCAACCGATTTGCCCAGAGCATCCACATGCCGGCCGGCACGGCGCGGGGCACAGGCCTTGGCCTCGCCATCTCCCGCGAGATCGTCCACGGCCATGGCGGCAGCATTCGCTATGACCCGGCGCCCGGCGGCGGCAGCAATTTCAGCTTCAACCTGCCGCTGTGGAACAGCGTCACCGACCAACTGGATGGAGACGGTGCCCAGCGCGTGCTGATCCTGGCGCCAAAGGATGATGCACGGCATGTCGGCGCCGCGCTGGAGGCGCGTGCCATCCGGGCCGACCTGGTCAACGACGCCGATCAGATGTTCGCGGCATTGCAGCGCGGCGGCTATCTCGCCTTGCTGCTGGATTGCCGATCCTTCGGTTCGGACTCGATGCTTCTGCGTCGGATCCGCGGACAGCCGGAGGCCTGGGCGCTGCCGATCATTGCGATTGCGACCGGTGATAGCGGCCTCCAGCCCGATCTGGGACTGTTGGACGTGGTCGACTGGATTCCGCGGCCGCTCGATATCGGTCGGCTCGAGCAGGCGTTGGCCAGCGTGACCGACCGCGCGGCGGTGAAGATGCCGCTCGTCCTGCATGTCGACGACGACACCGATACGCTGGAAATCACGGCTGGGGCCCTCGCCGGTCGGGCGCGCATGGCCAGGGCCACCGATCTCGCTTCGGCCCGGGCCTTCATGGCCGACAACACCCCCGACGTCGTCATCGTCGATCTGGCGCTGCCCGATGGGTCGGGGGAGGATCTGATCGCCGAACTGGCGCAGGCGGACCAGCCGTCAATGCCGGTGATCATCTATTCCGCGCAGGAGAAGAACGGCGCATTTTCCAAGGAAGTCAGTGCGGTCATGACGAAATCAAAGCGATCACTGTCGGCGCTGGTCGAGACGGTTGTCGACATCCTCGACCGGCAATCGTCGAAGGGAGGCGAGGATGAGCGATAAGCTCAAGGTAATTTACGTGGACGACGAGCCCGACATACGCACCATCGTCGAGATGGCGCTAGCGCTCGATCCCGGCTTCGACGTCCGGATTGCCGCGTCAGGCCGCGAAGCCCTGGCGCTGATGGCGAAAGAGGGTTGGCGGCCGGATATCGCCCTGCTCGACCTGATGATGCCAGAGGAATCGGGCAAGGACATCCTGCACCGTCTCCGCGCCATGCCGACGTTCGCCGACCTGCCGGTGCTCTTCGTAACTGCCAGCGCCCGCCGGGCCGACATCGACCTCTATCTGGCCGAGGGCGTCGATGGCGTCATCACGAAGCCGTTCGATCCGCTGACCCTGCCGAGAAACATTCGCGATCACTATCGCGAAATCATGGCCTCGCGCGTCAGCGATTGAGGTCGAGGATGTGCAACAGGTCGTTGCCGAGCATCGGCCGATTGAACCGGAAACCAAGGGCGTCGCCCTGTTTCCAGCGGATGTGGCCGGCCAACCCCTCCTCCAGGCCGGCCAACTGGATCCGGCCATGGCTGCCGACCGGCAGGTCCGTCGTGCCGGCCAGCTTGAGTCCCCCCATCGAGATATCGACAACCTCCAGGCGCGCATTGCCCTCCGGACTGTCGAGAGTGGCGAGCATCCGCACGGAAAAACGGGGGCCGCGCGGTTTGTTCGACGCGTCACCGCGCCGCGATTCGAAGATGCGCTGCATGTCCTGCTCGGATTGAAACGCCATGCCCGCGGCATCGCCCTTGCGCCACACGATGATTGCGCTCGACGGCGGCAGGCCGCGCATCTCGATCGACACGGGCGTGCCGATCTCGGGAATGTCGTTGGCCTGGATCCGCATGCCGCGCGCTGAAATGTCGCGGACCTTGCAAATGTGTTCGACGTTGGACACGACCAGCTTGCCATAAGCGAGGATGGTCTGCGCGCGCGCTTGGATTCGGCGGTCCGTTACCTGCCCGAACTGGGCGACTGCAAGGCTCATCATGTCTTCCTCTGCTGAAGCGGTGCCCGGCTCATCGGATTTTCACCCGGTAGCGGAGCTGGAACTGGGTGCCGGCGGAAAAGGTGGCGGTGGTGGTGACGCGGATGCCGCGCACATTGGCGTCAAAGCCGTCGGCATCCGCAACGGGCGTGTAGGTCCAGACGGAGCCGTTGTAGAACTCGATGCCGTCGCTCGCGTTCGCCAGACTGACGAAATTGTAGGCGAGGCCGCTTGCAGCCAGCCCGGCGACAAGCACGCTGCCGTCGTTGAATTCGACAGGACCCTTGCCCGCGACCGCGATGTCGCGCACGCGCAGGATCACATTGGGGGCCAGCATGTCCTCCACGACGATCGCCTTGACCGTCTTCAGCGCGTTGGCGAGGGGGTTCTGGCACAGCAGCTTGTAGTCCACCAGCGCGCCCGGGATGGAACGCGGCGTGATTGCCGTACCCACCGGGTCGGAGATGACGGTCGCGCTCTTGGTCACCACCAGCGGATCCGCCGCGGCCGGCGTCTCCAGGCACAGGACCGCACACAGGCATAGCGCCATCAGGATCAGATTACGCATCAGCGCCTCCCCGCGACCGCGCGTGCCGCGCGGCCGATCGAGCGCTGATCGAAGCTCAGCCGTACGGTCAGATAGGGGCCGGCGCGGGTATAGCGATCCTCCTCAAAATCGCGGTCGCGATAGCCGGAAAGGTTGTAGCCGGCGGTGACCCACAGATCGCCGCCGGGTGAATAGCCGACCATCGGCCCGGCGCTGAACTGGCGCACGTGCCGGGTCCAACCATTCTGGACAGTAGCTTGCACGCCGATTTCGACCCGAGAATCCACCCTCTTGCGCAGGTCGAACCCGACCATGTCGACAACGCCGTCATAATCATCCGCGCCAAAGCTGCCGCGCACCCATTTGATGCCATGGTGCATCGTCGCCTCCAGGCCGCGACCGTCGCTGTAGTTGACCGCGACATTATTGACGATCCGCAGGCTGGCCTGGAATCCGGCTGACGACACCGGGACGCCGGTCGGGTCACCCCGGCCAACCTCGCCGCTCGCCCGCTCTTGCCGCACGGCGATCCGTTCCAGAAGCGACCAGCGGCTGTCCCTCGGGCGAATGGCCAGCGCCAGTTCGCCCTGGAGCAACTCGGTCACGCCCTGTCCGCGATCCCGCTTCACCCGCGAATATTCCACATTCGTGGTGATCGTCCTGCCGCCGCCCAGTGTGCGCAGGATCGTGGTGGTCAGGTTGGTGCGGCCATCGGCCGTCCCGTCTCGATATTCCGCCCGGCCCGTCCATGACCAGCGTCCAGCGCGATAGCTGGCGCCCAGCGAAACGGCGGTGAAGTCCCCGTCGCCCGACTGACCATCCGTGCTGAAGAATGTGCCTGCGTGCGTGCTTTCGGCGTTTCGCGTTCCTGCGATCCGGGCCGATGAATCGACCGTTGCATCGATCGTCCAGCGTGTGCCGATAGGCAGCGATTGGCTGAGGCCGTAGCGCGCGGACAGCCGTTCGCCGGCGATAGCGGCGGTCTGTTGGTTGATCGCCGTGCTCAGGCGGGCGCCGGCCCATGGCGTCACGGCGACGCCGATGCGGGCGTTGGCGGTGCTGCGTGCCTGAGCGGTCGCGATCTCATATGTGCCGAGCAGGCGGACCGTGTCGCTGATCCGCCACGCGGCACTGATCTGGTGGCGGATGGGAAAATCCTTGCTGTCGTTCGCGCCATCGGGGGCGAATTGGGTCTGACCGGACAGGGCCAGCTTGCCGCCGAACAGGGTCCTGCTGCCGCCGATCGTGATCAGTTTGGATCTATGCGCGCGTCCGTCGCCCTGGTCGTCAAAGGCGAACTGGCCGCCGACGAAGACGGAGCCGGTCGGCCGGCGATATTCCAGCCGCGCCTCGCCAGCGTCACGGGAGGCCGGTCCGCCGAGCTGCTGCTCGTGCCAGGCGGATGCAGTGAGGACGATCCCCCCGCCGATCCGCCAGCCACCATCCGCTCCCAGACGCCGGGCGCCCACTTCGGCCAGATTTTGCTGGCCAAGGCCAAAGCCGCTATCCTGTTGGCGGGCATAGACCAATATGTCCGCCGCCGCGCCATGATGCTCCGCCTCCGCCAGCCAGGCCTTGCCATCGTTCAGGCCACGGCGCCCGCCCGCCGCTACCTCGGCGCGCAACGCAACGCTCCGGATCGGCTCTGCCTTGATGTCGGCGGCAATGACGGTCCCGTCACCTTCCCGCAGCGCGGTGGTGCCAACCTCGATTCCGCCCTTGGCCAGGGTGGTGGAGGCATGGCCGCCGGCCACCGTCTTGCGGCCGATCCCCTGGCTCTCATAGTCGACGACGATGAAGACGGGGTTCAGGCCGCTGTCGCGGCTCAATACCGGTTCGCGAAAGCGGATCACGCCCGCGCTCAAGTCCAGGTCATAGTCGACGATGCGGGTCAGGGGGGTGCTGGACAGGATCCGCGCCGGCCGGAACCGGTCACGTACCTCGATGCGAACCTTGTCGCTGCCGGGCACCAGGTTGCGGCCCGAAAGACGATAGGGGCCGGTCAGCCCGTTGCCGCGAATCTCGTCGCGGCCATGGCGCTCGTCGCTCTTCGCGGCAAAACCGCTGACGCTGGCCTTTCCGGCCTGATAACCCAGCTTGATCCCGCTCAGCGTGCGGTCATAGCGGCCGAGCCGGCTCTGGGGCAGCCCCGTGTCGAAATCGCCGAATAGCGCATAAGCTGCCCGGCTTTCCAGGCGCAGATAGAGTTTCCGCCTGGTCGGCGCGTCGCTCGACTGCCGCGACGCGTCGCCATAGACGGTGTAATAGCGATGCGGGTCGATCGCGCCCAGCAGGCCGCGGTCCGGATCATATTTGCGGTCGCTGTCATAGGCGATGGTCAGCAACCACGATCCCTTGATCCGCCCCTTGGCGTAAAAGGCCAGCTGGCCGTCGGTCACCATACGGTCGCCGGCATCCTTGGGCAGAGCGCCGGATCGGCGCTTCAATATATCATAGCCGATCGTGCCCTGGCCAAAGCCGACGACCATCCAGTCGTCGCGCGCGGCGGTCAGCCATGTGCGGATGTCGGTGGCGACCCGCATGTCCTTGTCGCCCAGGGTCACGATGACATGCGCCGCACCAGCTTGGCTGGTGGCCTCGAGCGCCAGCAGCGCGATGCCGTCATCACCCGAAACCCGCGCGCTGCCCTCCTGCCGCTGCCGGTCGGCGCGCTCGCCGTCCTGCGCGGCCGCGGCATGGGGCGCGTCGACGCGAAAGGCGACGACGCTGCCGTCGCGAACGGGCCTGCCCGCCCGGTCGATCAGCCGCACCGCGATCAGTGGTCGGCTCAATCCGTCAGCCACCAGGCGACTCTTGCCCGGCAGATAGGTTGCGGAGACCGGCGCACCGGCGACATGAACCACCCGATCCAACGTCTGGACGACGGCGCCGTCCGCGCCCAGTACCCTGGCCTCCAGCCGGTTGTCGCCCTCGGCCAGCGGCAGGCCGGCCCAGCGCGACACCGCGAGATTTCTTCCGGCATCGCTGTCCGTCGTGTCGAAGTTCAGTGGGTCGATAGGCGCGCCGTTCAGCATCAGGGCGACCCGCTGGCTCGGATAATGTTTGACGACGACGCGCAGGGTATTCGCGCGGGGGTTATGGTCGATCTGCGGGAACAGCATGGCGATGCCGGGCTGCTGGCCGCTTAGCCAGTCGCGATTGCCGGCGGCCTGCGCGTCGCTCGCGACGTCGATCGGCGCGGCGGGGATGGTCTCGGCCTGACGTCCGGTCCGGCGCAACCGGAAATCGACACGCTTGATCAGCCCGCCCTGTCCCTCGACGAAGCGGGAGAGGGCGCTGCCCCTGCCGGTCCCACAGCCGATGACCTCATGCGTCGCCGGGACGCTCGCTGTGTCGATCTGGACGATGTGACGGCCGGCCCTGACGCCTTCGATATGATAATAGCCATCCCGGTCCGTCGCGACGAAGCTGCCGTCCTCCAGCACCAGCCTGATGCCGGCCAGCCCTTTGTTTTCCGGGGAAGAATTTGAACAGTCGCCTTCCGTCACCCGGCCGATGACGGTCAGGTCCTCGGTCATCGCCAGCGGCTTCAACCTTACGGACGCCGCGGCCTCGTTGCCGGTCGAACCCGCGCTGCCCGATGCCAGCACGCGGTTGACCGCGTCGCCCTTTGGCGCTCCCGGCGCTACCGAGACGACATAGCCGATCTGGACCGTGGCACCACCGGCGATCGCCGGCACGACAAAGGCCAAGGTGCGCCCATTGGCGGAAACGACGGGCTCTTCGGCGCCGCGCGCCGACCCGCGCTCATAGCGCAGGCCGCTGGGCAATATGTCGGTGACCTGTACGGCTGTGGCGGCCCTGTCGCCGCGATTGGTCATGGTGACATGATATTGGATGAAATCGCCGGGCGATGCTTCGCGCACCGACGCACTCTTGGTCAGCAGCAGCGCGGTCTCGCCTTTGCGGTCGAGCGGCAGGTCGGCATAGAGCCCAGTATCGCCGTCGATCGAAAAGCTGCGCCCGAACGAGGCGTCGTTGAGCACGAACGGTTTGCCGAACGGGTCCCGCAAGCGCGCCAGGCTGTTGCCCGACTGGCCCGTAGACGCCCGATATGTGTCCGGCGGCACGACCACCAGGCGATATCGGCCCGCCGGCACCCGTGGGAAACGGTAATTGCCATGAGCGAAGCGATAACGGCGTCCGCCGGAGTCGACCGCCTCACCGCCGCTGACCACGCTGGAGGGGTAGATGCTGACGCCATCGTCGCCAAAAACGGTCGCGGGCTGCCCGGCTTCGTCCAAAATGCTGATCCTTGCCCCGTCGATCAGCGCGCCCGTGGCGGCGTCGAAGATGAAACCGACGGGGTCGTTCAGCGCGGCGGTGGTTGACGGCAGGCTGTATGCGTCGCCGGGGAAATCGATGCGGATCGGCTCACCACGGGCCAGAATCGGATCGCAACCCGCCAGCTCGGGCGACAAGCCGCCAGCGAAAATGCCGCTGTCAGGTGCCGTTTCGGTAAGGGTGAGGCGACCGTGCTGACTGTCCGCCGACCAATTGACCGTCGCATTTTCGCGCGAACTTGGGTCTCGGTTGCTGCCGGGGCTGGTGAGCATGACGATGAAGGGCTCATCATCGTCCACGGAATCGATCGGCGTCGCCGCATCGAGTTCCGCCGGCTCGACCGGCGATCCCATGGCCCAGATGTCGGGCGCCGTCCGGCAGGTCGCGTCCCGCATTCGATAGTCGGCCGACGGCCGCCGCAATTGAATGCGTGACGCCAGGCGTTCCGGTTCGATTTCCACCACGACCCTGTTCGATGCGATTTCGCGGCTGACGCCATCGATCGTCACACGCATGGTCGCGCGATTGGATATCTCGGCGGCCGGCGCCGGCGCCGCCGCGATGGCGCTGCCGAGAGCCATTGCACAAGCGGCCAGGCGCATCAGGATGGGGCGGAGAAGCATGGGGGAGGGGGGATGGTCCCGGCGCGCGATGCCGCGCGCCGGTCCACGGCCTTTCAGGGTCGCGTCAGTTGATCTTCACGCGGAACGATGCCGCCACCGATCCTCCGCCCGCGACGATCGGGATGGTCGCGGTCACGGTCTTGGTCGACGTGTTGAACGATGCGGTATAGCCGTCCGTCTCGTCGGAATCACTGGCGTCATCATCCTCGGTCGACCCACTGGTCAGGCAGAGATTGCCAATGCCGATCCCGCCGAGCGAGATCGATCCTGGAACATAGGTGGTGTTGGCGGGAATGACGTCGGTGAGGGTGACGTTGTTGGCAGGGGTCAACAGTGTCGCGTTCTGGACGACGAAGCAATATTCCACCGTTGCGCCCGGCAGCGGCTTGGGATTGAGGACGTTGACGCCATCGGTCAATACCCGCGCGGTCTTGGTCACGGTCAGCGCGACATTGTGAATGCCGATCTCGAACGCGCCATAGGCACGCCCCTGGCCGTTATGGGCAATATCGCCAAGGAAAGCCCCGTCGCTGTCGTCATCGGCAAAGACGATGTCCAGGACATTGTCCGCGTTGCCGACGTTGAGGTCGGTCGCCAGCAGCAGCGCCCCCTTCGTGCCCACCGCGCCGCCCGCCGCAGCGAGGACGTGCAGGGAGATGAAGGCCAGGTCGGCATTGGCGACCGGGATGTTGCCGACCAGGAATACCGTCGCCGACGCATCCGGCGCCAGCTCGTCGATATATTCGGCGGTATCGGTGCCGGCGTCATACATGCCGTTGCCGTTGGCATCGACATAGGCCTTCATGCCGGTGATGTTGAAATTGTCGGTACCCGGCAGGATCCCCAGAGACAGATTGTCCTGATCGGGATCCAGCAGAAAGTCCTGCGTCCCGTTGGTCGTGTTGGTGACCTTGAACTTCACATAGGCGCTTTGGTCGCCCAGATTGACCTGGGTGTTGCCCGACTGGTCGCGCGCGACGGTGAAATTCACCTTGCGGTCGACGACGAAGGTGGAGACGGTCGAACTGATCGACTGCGCGCTGCCGTTCACGGCGTAGGATATCGACGCCTGGTTGCTGATGCTGGTACCGGCGGCGGTGCCGGTGTCGGCGCGGGCGACGCCTGACAGGCCGAACGCGATCGCGCCGGACAGCAGGAAGAGAGAAAAACCTCTGGTTTTCATGGATTTGATCCCTGTCGTCTGGTTCACTTGAGTGTCGCCTGGAATGAAAATTCGCCCTTTGCCCCGGCCGCGAGCGGCGCGGCCAGGCGCCAGCGGACATGGGTGACGTCGTCGGCCGTGGCCGCCCGCTGGCCGCCGTTCGCCATGGTGACGCGCAACATATTGAGTTGACCGAATGTCTTGCCGTCGACCGACAGGTCCGGGCTCTGCGCCCCGGAACCGGCGGCGCGATAGGCAATCTCCTTCGGTACCGGATTGTCGAACACGATGTTGCTGATCGGCTGATTGCCAGTATTGCGATATGCCAGCACGAAGACGACCCGGTCGCCCGGCACGACTTTTTTCGCCTGGACCAGATGGACGTCGACCGTGCCGTCGGCACGGGGCAGTTTCTGCTCGGTCAGGATCCGCGATTCCACTTGTAGCGGGCCGTCGGCCGCGCCGGCAGCGCTGGCACAGGCGGCAAGAGCGATGATGAAACCGTGATAGGTGCGCATGGCGATAATCCTCACTGGATGGTCGTCTGAAATTGGATGGTGCGGCTGCCGGCGGTGATGGCGCCAAGTGCCACCGAGATGGCTGTGCCATCGAAGCGGCCGGCATCGGCGTCAGCGGCGTCGGAAAGGGGATGGCCGTCGAGCATCAGGCTGCCGGCGACATAGGCCGTGCCAGCGGGGATGGCGTCGACGATCTCGGCGGCCTCGGCCGATGCCGTGAAGCGGGCCTCCAGCACATAGGTGATGACCGCGCTCTTGACCGCGTGGTTGGTTCCGTCCGGCGCCAGAATGATTTGGGACTTGATCAGGCTGGCGCCGGACGAAAGGGGTTCAATCGGAACGCGCGCGGTCGCGATCGCTTCGGTGGTACCGGTGACGGCATCGCTGCCGCCCTGTCCCTGACCGACGAAAACTGTTCCCGGGATGCCCGTTCCGGTCTGGGCGCGGGCGGTCAGCGCGACGCTGGCGGGCGTCGCGGTGCGTTCGGCGAGGACGAACAGCCGGCGGCTACCACCGGCATCGAGCGCCACGGTGGCGACCGGCAGGTCGATCGCCGGATCGTAGATGCCGTCATCATTGGCATCGATCGCCAGGCGAAGCACGGTTGCGCCTTCGGCCTGGGTGGTGAGATCGAATGTCTCGGGGCCGTTGCCGCTGTTGGTGACGCGGAAACCCACCGCCATCGCGTGGCCATCGGCGATCGGCATCTGCGCCCCCTCGGCGACGACCGTGACGTCCAGTCGTTCGGCCAGTAATAGCGTGACAGTGTTGGACGCGACGACACGGCTGCCCTCGGCCGCTTCGAAGCGCAGCGATGCCGTGTTGGAAATCAGCGTGCCCGCCGTCGACGCCCAGGCATTGGCGCCGGCCAGCGAAAGGACAAGGCCCAGCGCCAGCCGACGGCCAGCCGAAGCCGCCGCTGCCTTGAAGACCCTATATGATCGTGCACACCGCATGCCCGCGTAAGGCGGCCGGTTGCGTTAAGCGGGACTTACCTTTTTGGAACGGAAGAGGAACGTTACGACCAAGGTCTAAAGGGAATGGACGATAAATCTACTTTCGGTAGGCCAAAGCATGACCCCATCGCGTTCGGTGTCGAATGGTTTATGAAGTCTTTGCGCGCCTGTTGCAGTCGAGCGGGGCGCACGAATTGAACATTCCTGCCGATAGCTGGCCATGAGGTTTTCAATGTCTGCAAGAAGTAAGGAAAGTCTCGGCGCCAATCTTTCTCTGGCCAAAGAGGCACAATTTCAGGGCGCCGATGTCGCAGGCGAGTCTGTGCCGGATATGGGAGAACAGGTCGCAGCAACTCGAGCAGAAGGTTGGCGGATCGAAAACATCTCAGCTATGCGCTCGTCAAATGACTATGTAGAGCGCATGGGGTTGCCGCTTTCCCGTTTTCGCCAATTCTGATGGCGGAACACTTTAAGGTAGTCCGGAAGCGAGCTTAACGCTCCAACCACTCCAACCGGGATGAACCCCTGGGAATGAGGATTGGATCATACCGCCCCGGGGTCAACGACATCGACACCTGATCCGTCACCCCCTGATAATCGCCCATCGGCGTCTCGGCGCGGAACGTCTCGGGGTCCAGATAACGATGCTCTTCCGACCCGTTGGCGGTCTGATACGCCCAATCCTTGTCGAATATGCCCAGCGACATCAGCCACAGCGCGGCGCGGGTCAGCGACACATGGATGTGATAGGATCCACCTTCGTCCGCCCGTCGTTTCAGCGCCGCGACCACGCCGGCCTGGGCCAGCCACGCGGCCAGATAGTCGTTGACGACGGCGATCATCGGCAATTGCGGCTGATCGTCCGATCCTTCCAGGCTGAGGACGCCGGTGACCGCGCCCGCCGACTGGTCGAACCCCGGGCGATCGGCCCATGGCCCGCCGAGGCCATGGAGCGAGATGGAGACGTAGATGATCCCCGGCCGTTCGCGCGCGGCGTCCTCCGCGGTCAGGCCGATGTCGCGCATCAATGCTGGCCGGCGGTTGTGAAAGAAGATGTCGGCCCCCTGCAGCATCTCGCCCAGCAGCTTGCGTTCGTGCCGGGGGAACAGCCAGGTCGACCGCATGCCGACATTGGCGCTGGCGTAGATCGGCTCGAGCTCGCCTTCGCCGGGTTTCCAAAGGTTGAGGACGTCGGCCCCATGCAGCGCCAGCGATCGGCCCAAGCCGGCGCCGGCGATGACATGGCCCATGCCGAGCGCGCGATAGCCCGAAAAGGGCAGTTCTCCCAAGGCGCGGAACGGTTCGCGCGGTGCGTCGCCGATGCGGTTGATCTCGATCAGCGGCGTGCCGGCCAGGAAGCGATATTGGTCCTCGGCCATGAATTCCGGCAGGCTGCGGATCATCGGCATGACGATCCCGGCCTCCGCCGCCGCCTGTTCCAGCGCCGGCCCGTCCCATTGACCGATCGCCTCCGCCACCGCTTCATAGGTCAGCGGCACGCCCAGCAGCTTCTGCGCGCGCAGGCGCAGATTGGTGTACATCGCCGTCGGCAGCACCCAGCGATCATCCCGCGTGCGGAAGAATGTCGTGCCCATCGCATTGCCGACTTCCAGCGAGGGCACCGCCGGAAAGCGGCCGAGCAATTCCCATTTGCCGTCGTAGAATGGGCAGAGCCTATGCGGGGTCGGGCGAAGATCGATGGCGATGTCCTGCCCCGGCCCGCCGCGCCAGCGATGCATCGCCGCTGCTGCGATCGACTTGGCCAGCAGGCCAATGGTCGCGGCCGACCCGATGCGGAGGGGACTGCGGATTACCGGGTCTGCGCCGACATGGCAGACGGTGCCGCCGCAATCCTCCAGCGAAAGGCCGATGTCATTCAGCAGCCGGCCCAGTGCGCCTTGGAGGTCGAAATCGGGATGGGTTAGCCGGTTCGCATACGCTTTTTCGAGGCTGGCCGTCAGTTCCGACATGATAGTTCTTTCAATGGGATCAATTGGGGCGCGCGCGTCATCATCCGCCATCATTTTGCGATGCTCTCCATGCACCTAGCGTTCGACTTCGGATATTTTCAAGGGAGCGGAAGGTGACGGAGAGACTCAAGGTCTACGGCGCGGCGGCCGTCGATACCTGCCTCAGCGCAATATGCGGAGGCAATGGGCGCGCCGATCCGCAACAACCCTGGAGAGAGCCGCATTAAGATCGAAACTGACTGACCGCCGGGGTCCATTCGCGCGCCTCGAACATCTGGCATTTCAGGTCGCCGGTGCTTCCCCCGAATGAGCTCTGAGCGTTGATGCCGGATGCGCTTAAGACCATCCGACAGGCAGTGCGCAGACACTTTAGTCTATTGCGGCCGGTGGAGATGCTGTCGTTCGCACGCCGAGATTGAGTGTCCCTGAATAGCGAGGCGGCGCAGCACCGCGCAGTTGGATTCCCCGGGGCTCCGTCCGCGCCATGGCGGACTCGTGTGCACCACAGACGGGCTTGCCAGTGGCATCGCCCATGCATGCCCACATGCCACCGCCATTGCCGACGGCATTGAGCGTCACGGTCTGCGATTGGGGCAGGAGACCCGCCATCGGCATATAGCCGCCGGTGCCGAAGTCGACTTTGGCCAGGCTGGCGTGGATGTTCCCGACCAGCGCCACGACCAGAATATCGGGCGCCGTCGACGCGCGGCGGACGATGTCGGCCATGGCCTGCTCATAGGCTTGGGGTGTCGGCTCCCGGATGGAGGCGCTGCCGGGTTGAAAGGCGACGACGCCAGCAATCTTCCTGTCGGCCTTCAACTGCCTCAGGCGCTCGAACAGCGCGAGATGAGCCTGGCTCGAACGGCCGTCCTTCATCGGGTAATGCCACATCTTTGCAGCCAGAAGCGCAGCGCGCGCCTTGTCCCTCCCATCAGAGGCAAGATAGGCGTCTATCGCCGGCTGGTCGTCGGCGCTCTGCTCGACCGCGACGACGATGGGACGGCCGGTCGAAGCCACAAGACAAACCAGATCGGCGAAGATGGCGGGCGTCTCTGCGGTACCGTGCGCCTCGCCGACGACCAGCCATCGGGTCAGTCGGTTTTCTGCCACCACGGAAATGCCGGCTATGCCACGACAATCACCCTGGTCATAGCCCATGTCGCGCATCATCGAGCGCCCGTGCTCCGCCTGTTCCGCAAGGGTGGGCACATGCATCGCCTGCCGCAATGCATCCGGGATTAGCTTCGGGTCATAGGGATCCTGTAGAGCCTTCCCGTCCTTGAATTGATATTGTGTGCCCATCACTTGGGGCTTGCCGATTGTCTGCAAATAGCGGTCGAGTGTCGCGGAGGCGATCCACGCCCCACGCGGTTCTCCGCGGGCCAGCGCAACTGTCCCAAGAATGTGCGCCTTCAGATAGTCTTCAGGCTGTTCGCCATGCTGGAACAGAAAAGCGGCATGTAAAAAGTCCTCGCCACTCACTAGCAGGCCGGCGTCCAGCAAAGCCTGGGTTTGTGCGCGGCGCTGCTTGTCAGCGGCGGCCACGGCGGCCTTGTCAACGCTGACCCAATTGGCGCGATCCGCTTGGTCGGCGTTGAAGATGGCGGTCATTTCGGCGTTGGATGAGAGCCCCAGCTTAATGCCGAAGCTTTCGAAACGGGCCGCTACCTGGGGATCTGACTTCAGCGCCGCCTTCATATCGGCTTCAGAGACTGCCCGGTCGCCCTTTCTGGCGCGCGCCACCGCGCGGCCGAAGCGCGATTCGGGCGGAAAAGGCTCCGCAGCCAGCGCGCGATCATAATCGGCGATTGCATCATCGAACCGCCCTAAGCGGAGGAGCACAAGCGCGCGGCTGTCGATGATGTTACTATTCTCTGGCTCGATCGCCAGGGCTGCATTGCAATCGGCGAGCGCCGACTCCAGGCCTATACCGGCGGTGGCCTTATCCCAGCAGCTCTGGTTCAGCTGACCGACAGTCGGCGGCGCTATTTCCACTTTGCGAAGGGCCTCGTTGGGTTGTGCCGCGATGGGACCTGACCATACGATAGCAGCGAGCATCAAAGTCCCGCGTTTGCGCATATACCGCCCTCCCCAACTGGAGCCGCACCTTCATCGCATCGCCTGTTTCACGTACTTGCGCGCTAGCTTTTTTTGGCGAATGATGCGGCGAGCACTGAGCTGCTGCCGGTGAATGCGGCTCTTAATCGCGCCCATAACATATCACATATCCTGGTGAGCCCTGCTGGATTCGAACCAGCGACCTACTGATTAAAAGTCAGTTGCTCTACCGACTGAGCTAAGGGCCCCAGGGACGTTTGCCCTAGTGGCGGGGGCGGGGGCGGTCAAGGCGGGCGCGCAGATGTTTGACCTTCAAACCCGTCAGCGGGTCACGCCAGTCCGGGGCGATGGCGGCCAGCGGTTGCAGGACGAACGGCCGCAGGCGCAGGCCGACATGGGGCACAGTCAGGTGCGGGTCGCTCCACATGCCCTCCGACCAGAATAATATGTCCAGGTCCAGGGTCCGCGCGCCCCAGCGCTGGGCTCGTCGCCGGCCGAACCTGTGTTCGATGGCGTGGAGCTGCGCCAACAGGGCCGGCGGGTCCAGTTTGGTGCGGACCAGCACCGCGGCATTGGCATATCGCCGGCGTGAAGGCCCCATCGCGGCGCTGCCGATGATCGGCGATACGGCCTTCAGGTGCAGCGGCTTGTGGTCGAGCGCTTCGATCGCCGCGCGCACGAGTGCTGTTGGTCCCATGCCGCGTTTCAGCGGCTGGTTGGAGCCTATCGCGATCGCATAGATTGTCTTGCTCATGGATGTCCACACTATGACTGTCGAAAGCCCGATACCGCAAACCGAGCCGCCGCGCGATTGCCCACTCTGCCCCCGGCTGGTGGCATTGCGCCAGGCGTTGCGGGTCGAGCATCCCGACTGGTGGAACGGCCCGGTGCGGTCGTTCGGAGACCCTAATGCCCGCATCGCGATCGTCGGTCTGGCACCGGGCAAGCAGGGGGCGAACCGCACCGGCCGCCCCTTTACCGGCGATTTCGCCGGCGACCTGTTGTTCGACACGCTGTCGAAATTCGGCCTGTCGAATGGGCGGTATCAGCAGAGCCTCTATGACGGGCTGGCGCTGAACGACCTGATCATTATCAATGCGGTCAAATGCCTGCCGCCGGAGAACAAGCCGACGCCGCTGGAGATCGCGACCTGCCGCCGTTTTCTGGCCCAGTCGGTCGCCGCGCTGCCGACCGTGCGGATCTTCGTCGCCCTCGGTCGCATCGCCCATGATTCCGCGTTGAAGCTGCTGGGCGGCCGCCCTGGGGCAATGCGGTTCGGGCATCTCGCCGAACATGTGCTGCCCGATGGCCGCATCCTTCTCGATAGCTATCACTGCTCCCGCCGCAACCAGAATACCGGGCGGCTGAGCCGCGAAGCGTTCGAAGCGGTGTTTGCGCGGGCGGTCGCGTTGCGGGATCAGTCTGACCAGAAATGACCGGTGATCGCGCCAGCGCAGCCGGCCGGGTCTTCCAGCTGGAGCATATGGCCCATGGCCGGCCGCACGATCCAGTTCACAGCTTCGCCGCTCCCCGCGATCAACTCTGCCATCAGCTGGAAATCCGGATGGTCGCACCCGCCGCTCAACAGCAATGTCGGCGGCTTGAGGGTGTGGAGCCGCTCGACATCCGGCAGCACCGGCCGCTGATCGTCGCGCACCCATTGGTCGCCGGGAAAGCGCATGATCTCCGCCTCGACTGCCTGGCCCGCCACGGTGCCGCGAACGGAATCGAAGACGGGATGGGCCCACCATGCCCGGCGGGCGGCGTCCATGTCGCCGCGTCGCGCCGCACGCGTGACCGGCCGCCACGCGGTCATCCATGCGTCCGACCATTCCCAGCCGGCGATCATCGGGCTGATCAGGGCGAGACGTCGGACCCGGCCGGGATGATCCAGGGCGAAACGCAGGGCAATGCCGCCACCCATCGACAGGCCGATGAGATCGCACTGGTCGATCGCCAGAGCGTCGAGCAGCGCCAGCAGATCCTCGACATGGTCGAACGGCGCGGATGAGCCCGCTGGCGACAGGCCGAAGCCGCGCAGGTCATATCGAGTCATCGGCCGATCGTCGATCGCCGCCCAGATCGCGTCCCAGCTGTGGATGTCGCCGCCCAGGCCATGGACGAAGACGGTATTGCCGCCGTCACCCTGACGCTCGACCCTCAGGGCCGTGCCGGCGACGGGGGCTTCCAGTTCAGATATCCTGGCTGATGCGCCCATAAAGCTCGGGCCGACGATCGCGGAAGAAACCCATGCCGGCGCGATGCCGGCGCGCGTGGTCTAGGTCGAGTGTTGCGACCAGCGCGCCCTGTTCCCAGTCCCCACTCTCGGCGATCAGGTCGCCCCATTCATCGGTGATGAAGCTGTGGCCGTAGAATTTCTGGCCGTCCTCGTTCCCGATCCGATTGGCGGCGATCACCGGCATGCAGTTGGACACGGCATGGCCCTGCATCGCGCGCCGCCACATCCGGCTGGTATCGAGGTCGGCGTCATAGGGCTCAGACCCGATCGCCGTCGGGTAGAAAAGCATTTCCGCGCCCATCAGCGCCATTACTCGGGCGCTCTCCGGATACCATTGATCCCAGCAGATGCCGACGCCGACCGTGCCGTATCGCGTTTCCCAAACCTTGAAGCCGGTATTGCCCGGCCGGAAATAATATTTCTCCTCATAGCCCGGGCCATCGGGAATGTGGCTCTTGCGATAAACGCCCATGATCTCGCCGCTGTCGTCGATCATCGCCAGGCTGTTGTAATGATGATGGCCGTCGCGCTCAAAGAAGCTGGTGGGAATATAGACGCCCAGATCGGCGGCGAGCTTGCGCATCTCGCTGACAGCGGGATGTTCGGCCACGGGGCGGGCGGTCGCAAACAGCGCCTCGTCCTCGACCTTGCAGAAATAGGGGCCTTCGAACAGCTCCGGCGGCAGGATGATCTTCGCGCCGCGCGCGGCCGCCTTGCGGACATGCTCGGCGACCAGCGCGATGTTGGCGCCCTCATCGTCGGAGAAGGCGAGTTGCAGGGCGGCGACGGTGACCTGGTTCATAGTTCCTCGGTTGCGGGCATCTGCTGGCTGCAACAGTGAAAGCTGCCGCCGCCCGACAATATGGCCTCGCTTGGCAGGCCGGCAATCCGGCGATCGGGAAAATGGCGGGCCAGCGCGCTCAGCGCCGCCGCGTCATTGGCGACGCCATATTGCGGCACCACGACAACCGCGTTGGCGATGTAGAAATTCATGTAGCTCGCCGGAATGACCGCGTCGTCCCGGACCATTCGGCCGGGGGAGGGCAGGGCGACAACCTTCACCCCGAACGCCTCGGCCCGACGCCGCGCGTCGATATATACGCCTTCATTGGGATCGTTGTCTCCTGCAGGCTCCGGGATGGCCAGCACGCCCGGCGCGACAAAGCGGGCAAGGTTGTCGACATGGCCGTCGGTATGGTCGCCAGCCAGGCCCTCGCCCAGCCAGATCATGCGGGTCAGGCCAAGGGCTCCGGCGAGCAGGGTCTCGATCTTCTCGCGCTCCAGGTCGGGATTGCGGTTGGGATTGAGCAGGCATTGCTCGGTGGTGACGAACAGTCCGGTGCCGTCGGTGTCGATCGCGCCGCCTTCGAAAATCCAGTTCTGGGTGGCTGTCGGCATGCGGGTGCCGGTGGCCAGGCGTGCGCCCAGGTCGCTGTCGCCGGGCATCACATATTTGCCGCCCCAGCCGTTGAAACCGAAATCGGCCAGCGCGCGCTCGCCGCCGCGCATGACCGCGATCGGCCCAGTGTCGCGCAGCCAGATGTCGCCCAGCGGTTCGACAACGATCTCGACCCCGGATGACACCAGCGCACGCGCCGCATCGGCGTCGACATCGCTGGCGCAGACCAGCCGCACCGCCTCGCCTGTCGCGACCACTTCGGCGAAGGCCGCGACTTGCCGGCGGGCATCGTCAAACGCGCCGGGCCATTCGTCAGGATTGGCCGGAAAACCTATCCAGGTCCATTCATGGCGCGCCCATTCGGCGGGCATGCGAAAGGTCATGCGAATCTCCGCTGCTATGTCGCTGCGGCTGCCTTACTTGCCAGCGCGGCTCTTGTCTCGGATTGCCCGGAATTCGTCGCCTTGGGTCCAGTTCGGCCAAGCCTTGCTATCGGCCAGCATCCGCCCGACCATATAATAGAGCTTCATATTCTCCATCGCGCTGCTCCAGTCCCAGTCATCGCGATACGCGTCGCTGGGTGCGTGGTAGCGATGATCCTCATAGTCCTGCGCGGCCGCCCGGCCCGCCGCCGGTCCACCCTGGACCAGATTTTCGCCGGCGACGAAATCGGCCATCGGCACGCCATGCTTGGCAAAGCTGAAATGATCGGAACGGTAATAGAGGCCCTTTTCCGGCGTCGGCTCTGCACTGGCGGTGCGTCCGACTTTCTTGAGCGCTGCGTCCAGATAGGCGTCGAGGTCCGACTTGCCCTTGCCGCGCACGACGACGTCATGCGACGCGCCACGCATCGGCAGCGCGTCCATGTTTACCCCGCCAACCGTGTCGGCAAGCGGGAAGATCGGATGATCGCCATAATAGGCCGAGCCCAGCAGACCGGATTCCTCGGCCGTAACCGCCAGGAACACCACCGATCGCTTCGCCGGTCCCGCCTTTTTATAGGCTTCGGCCAGGGCAACCAGGGCGGCGACCCCGGTCGCATTGTCGATCGCGCCGTTACAGATATCGTCGCCGTCGACCGCGCCGCAGTGGCCCAGATGGTCCCAATGGGCGCTGTAGATGACATATTCGTTCGGTCTTTCGGTGCCGGGCAGCAGGCCGACAATGTTGTTAGACATCTGTTTCTTGATGTCATTGTCGAACGACAGGCTGGCCTTGACGCCAAGGGGCACCGCCTTGAAGCCCTTCTGGCCGGCGGCCGCCTCCAACTTGGCGAAGTCCAGGCCGGCGCCGGTGAACAGTTTCTGGGCAAGGGGCAGTTGGATCCAGCCGATCGCCGCGCTCTGGTCGGCATGGCCGTTGGCGGCGTCGGCGACATGCTGCGCACCGGTCCAGCTCGACTGGACGACGTTCCAGCCATAGGCGGCGGGCTCGGTCTGGTGGATGATGATCGCCGCGGCGGCACCCTGCCGGGCGGCTTCCTCATATTTGTAGGTCCAGCGGCCATAATAGGTCATCGCCCTGCCGCCAAAGGGTCCGTTGAGGTCCTTGGTCCGCCAGTCGGGGTCGTTGACCAGGATCAGCACCGTCTTGCCGCGGACATCGACCCCGGCATAGTCGTTCCAGCCCTTTTCCGGCGCGTTGATGCCATAGCCGACGAAGACGACGTCGCTGTCCTTCACCGCGACATGCGGCGTTACCCGATAGGTGGCGGCGGTGAATTCCGGACCGTATGAGAGGGCCATCGGCGCGCCCTTGCCGGTGAAGGTCAGCGGAGACATGTTCCTGGCGGTGATTTCCACCAGCGGCACGTCCTGAGTCCAGCTCCCATTGTTGCCGGGCTTCAACCCCGCTTCGGCGAACCTTTTCTCAAGATAGGCGACGGTCAGGGCTTCGCCTGGCCCGCCCGGGGCGCGGCCTTCGTAACGGTTGGAGGAAATCTCCTTCGTCACCGCCTTCATCGTATCGACCGACAGATCGACCGGGGCAATATCGGGGATGGCGGAGGATTCGGTGCAGCCGGCAAGGGCGACAAGAACAATCGGGCAAAGGCGGATGATCAGCGCACGCATGGCCGTTCTCGCTTTGATTGGGGATATCCGATTTCTGGCACTTGCTTGAAATGGGGGCAAACAAAAAGGGCGGCCCCTCGCGGGACCGCCCTTTCATGTTCCTCGAATGGAAATCAGCGCGAGTAGAACTCGACGACCAGATTCGGTTCCATCTTCACCGGATAAGGCACCTCGTCGAGCGTCGGCACGCGAACGAAGGTGATCTTGGCAGCGCCGTCGGGGGCGACATATTCCGGAATATCGCGCTCGGCCAGGCTCTGCGCCTCGATGACCAGCGCCATTTCCTGCGCCTTCTTGCCCAAGGTGATTTCGTCACCCGGCTTCACCAGGCGGCTGGCGACGTTGCAGCGGACGCCATTGACAAAGACGTGGCCGTGGCTGACCAGCTGGCGGGCCGAGAAGATCGTCGGCGCGAACTTCGCGCGATAGACCAGCGCGTCCAGGCGGCGCTCGAGCAGGCCGATCAGGTTCTGACCGGTGTCGCCCTTCATGCGGGCGGCCTCGAAATAGGCCTTCTTGAACTGCTTCTCGGTGACGTCGCCGTAATAGCCCTTCAGCTTCTGCTTGGCGCGCAGCTGGATGCCGAAGTCGGACATCTTGCCCTTGCGGCGCTGGCCGTGCTGGCCGGGGCCATATTCACGCTTGTTGACCGGGCTCTTCGGGCGACCCCAGATGTTCTCGCCCATCCGGCGGTCGAGCTTGTACTTGGCGCTGGTGCGCTTGGTCATGGTAATTCCTTGCAATTGCTAACGACGTTGGTCCCGGTCATCGCCTGCGATCCATGTTTCAGGGGCAGGGCCACCGCTTCACCGGGGTGCGGGGCCAAATGCGAAGGCGGGCCTATGACGATGGGCGGGCGCGAAGTCAAGTCTCGACAGGCGCGAAACCCCTGTTATGCGGCCTGTCATGACCGATCCCGAACAATGCCGGACCATGACCGACGTTCGCAGCGGCATCGATGCGCTCGATCGCGACATCGTCGCACTGCTCGCGCGCCGTTTCGCCTATATGCGGGCCGCCGCCCGGATCAAGCCGGATCGCGGCATGGTCCGCGACGAAGCGCGCAAGGCCGAGGTGATCGAGCAGGTGCGGCAAGAGGCCTCGCGCCTGGACCTGCCGGCCGATGCCCTGGCGGAACTGTGGGATCGTCTGGTCGAAATCTCGATCGGCTATGAGCTGACCGCGTTCGACGCTAACGCTGGCGGGGATTCCCCAGGGTGCTGAGCACGCCGCGCAGTGTCCGCACTTCCAGGCTGTTCCAGCCGGGCTTTGTCAACAGGTTGCGCAGGGTCCGGCGCGTCGCGGCCGCGCGAGCGGGCGGAAAGAAATAGCCCGATTTTTCCAGCAGCGCGTCGAACTGTTGGATCATGCCCTCAAGCTCGTCCTGCGGCGCCGGCAGGCCGAGGTCGGTAACGGTCGGCTGGTCGAGCGAAACACCCTTCGACCATTCATAGGCGCACAGGATGACGGCCTGGGCCAGGTTCAGCGACCCGAATTCCGGATTGATCGGTACCGTCAGGATGGTGCGGGCCAGCGCGACATCCTCGGTCTCCAGGCCCGAACGCTCCGGCCCGAACACCAGGGCGCTTCGCCCCTCCGCCTGGTGGATCGTCCGCGCGGCCTCTTCCGGCGTCATCACAGGCTTGGTCACGCCCCGCTTGCGTACCGTCGTGGCATAGACATGGGCGCAATCGGCGACCGCATCCGCCAGTGTCTCGAACACCGTCGCATGCTCCAGCACGATGTCGGCGCCGGCGGCCGAGGGCCCCGCATCAGGATTGGGCCACCCGTCACGGGGCGCCACCAGCCGCATCTCGGTCAGCCCGAAATTCAGCATCGCCCGCGCAGCCTTGCCGATATTCTCGCCAAGCTGGGGGCGAACGAGAACGATGACGGGGGGAGGGGACTTGAGCCCGCCTTTTCCCTCCGTTCGGTTCGAGCCAGCGTCGAGCGAAGTCGAGACGCGTGGTCGAGAACGCGCAGCCTCAGACAACTCATCCCAGGCCCCGCGCAACAACGCTTCCTTCTTCTTCCTCGACCAGTCCTTGACTTGCCGCTCGCGTTCCAGCGCATCGATCCGGTCGGTAAATGTCTCAGCAAACATGAGTTCGACCGGACGGCGATCATGTGTGTATCCGGGGATTTCCCCATATTGATGCTGCGCGATACAGCGATCAAGATCGTCGGTATGACCGGTATAGTAACTGCCATCCGCGCATCGGAGAATGTAGACCCAGAAACTCATGGGGTTCTCGACAAGCTCGAACCGAACGGGAGGTAAGCGTTTGCGGATACAGCCCGCTCACTCACCTCCAGCCTCACTCACATGTCCCGCGAATTCCTCGAAATCCTTGGCTTCGCGGAAATCGCGATAGACGCTGGCGAAGCGGATATAGGCGACGGGGTCCAGGCGCTTCAGCCCATCCATCACCTTTTCGCCGATATCCTCGGCCCGGACCTCGCTCTCGCCCGCGGTTTCCAGCTGGCGCTGGATGCCGGAGACCAGCTTTTCGATCCGCGCCGGGTCGATCGGCCGCTTGCGGCAGGCGATGTCGATCGAGCGGGCCAGCTTGTCACGGTCGAAGGGCTGGCGCCGGCCCTCGCTCTTCAGCACCCAGAATTCGCGCAGCTGGATACGCTCGAAGGTGGTGAAGCGGGCGGCGCAGCCTTCGCACTGGCGCCGCCGCCGGATCGCGGCACCGTCTTCGGTCGGCCGCGAATCCTTTACCTGACTATCGTCATGTCCGCAGAAAGGGCATCGCATAAGGCGTCAGCCCTCGTAGATCGGGAACCTGGCGCACAGCGCTTCGACCCGGCCACGGACGTTCGCCTCGATCTGGGCGTCGCCGGCTTCGCCATTCTTGGCCAGGCCATCGAGCACGTCGGCGACCATATTGCCGATCTCGCGGAATTCGGCAGTGCCGAAACCGCGGGTCGTGCCGGCCGGCGATCCGACGCGGATACCACTGGTCTTGACCGGCGGCAGCGGATCGTTGGGAATGCCGTTCTTGTTGCAGGTGATGCCGGCCCGCTCCAGCGCCTCATCGGCGTCGCGGCCGGTGACGCCCAGCGGGGTGAGGTCGATCAGTGCCAGATGGGTGTCGGTACCGCCAGATACGATCTTGGCGCCGCGCTCTTCCAGCGTCGCCGCCAGGATCTTGGCATTGTCGATCACCGCTTTGGAATAGGCCTTGAACTCGGGCGTCAGCGCCTCGCCGAACGCCACCGCCTTTGCGGCGATGACGTGCATCAGCGGGCCACCCTGAAGGCCGGGGAAGACCGCCGAGTTGATCTTTTTCGCGATCGCTTCGTCGTCGGTCATGATCATGCCGCCACGCGGGCCGCGCAGGGTCTTGTGCGTGGTGGTGGTGACGGCGTCGGCATGGCCGAAGGGCGTCGGATGGACGCCGCCCGCCACCAGGCCGGCGAAATGGGCCATGTCGACCATGAACAGCGCGCCGACCGCATCGGCGATCTTGCGGAAGCGGGCGAAGTCGATGTGGCGCGGATAGGCGGAGCCGCCGGTGATGATCAGCTTTGGCTGATGCTCGCGGGCCAGCGCCTCGACCGCATCATAGTCGATCAGATGGGTGTCGGGGGTGACGCCATATTGGACGGCGTTGAACCACTTGCCGCTCATCGCCGCCTTGGCGCCGTGAGTCAGGTGCCCGCCGGCGTCGAGGCTGAGGCCCATGATCGTCTCGCCGGGCTTGACCAGCGCCAGCATCACCGCGCCGTTCGCCTGCGCGCCCGAGTGCGGCTGGACATTGGCGAAGCCGCAACCGAACAGCTGCTTGGCGCGATCGATCGCGATCTGCTCTACCTCGTCCGACGGTGCGCAGCCCTGATAATAGCGCTTGCCGGGATAGCCCTCGGCATATTTGTTGGTGAAGACCGAACCCTGCGCCTCCAGCACCGCCTTGGAGACGATGTTCTCGGACGCGATCAGTTCGATCTGGGTGCGCTCGCGCTTCAGTTCATGCGCCAGGCCAGCGGCGACCGCAGGATCGACGTCGGCCAGGCCGCGGGTGAAGAAACCTTCGGGACGAATGTCATTTGCGGCGGAAAGGGCGGGGCTGCTCATGGGGCGGTCCTTTCGGGGTTCGAGAGTTTGTCGACGCGGCCGGCATGGCGCCCGCCGCCGAATTCGGTGGAAAGAAAGGCCTCGATACAGGCCTTGGCCATATCCTCGCCGGTCAGGCGCGCGCCAAGTGCGATGACATTGGCGTCATTATGTTCTCGTGAAAGCGCCGCCGACAGCGGCTCGCCAACCAGGGCGCAGCGGCAGGCCGGATTGCGGTTGACCGCGATCGAGATGCCGATGCCCGAACCGCAGACGACAACACCGCGTTCGGCGCGTCCATCCGCGATCGCACCGGCCAACTTGTAGCCGAAATCTGGATAATCGACGCGCGCGTCGCTGTCCGGTCCCAGGTCGAGGACATCATGGCCCGCCTCCCGCAACCAGTTAGTGAGCACCGCCTTCATGTCGAAGCCGGCATGGTCGGAAGCAATGGCGAGTTTCATGATCGGAGCACGGTTTCCTTGTTTGGAATCACGATTGGCGGCCTCTTAGTCCCGGCGAGCCGGAAAGGCCAGAGAGCTTTGCTTGGGACGCGGCAAGCGGCTATCGGGGCAGGATGAGGGAAACAATCGTCTCGATCCTGATGCTCGCCGGTATGATGCTGGCGGCGGGCGGGGTCTATCTGCTGGTCAAGAAACGCGACCGCAAACGGGGTATATTGATGGTGATCGCTGCCGTCGTGATGTTCGGCAACGTCGCGATCCAGCTGGCGCCGCTGAAGTAGCCCCGCTCCCTTCCAGGGAGGGCGCTCCCGGCCCGGCCAGGCCCCCGGCCTGACCTAAACAGCCCGGGGAGCTGTTTACCGGAGCGGGGTAGGTAGCGAGCGAAGCGATCCTTCCGCGCTCGACACATCCAAAACCCATCCCTGTCCAGGGAAGGGCCTTGAGATTACCGTATCGGCGAATCCGGACTCAGCCGCATGTCGAGATAATTGTCGACCGACTTCATCAGCTGATCGAGCTCATGCTCGAAGAAATGGTTCGCCCCCCGAATCTCATCGTGATGGATGGTGATGCCCTTCTGGGTGCGCAGCTTGTCGACCAGTTTCTGCACCGCGCTGGCGGTCACCACCTCGTCCGCCGTGCCCTGAACGATGATGCCGCTGGCGGGGCAGGGGGCAAGGAAAGAGAAGTCGTACATATTGGCCGGCGGCGCGACCGAGATGAAGCCGCGCACTTCCGGCCGGCGCATCAGCAGCTGCATGCCGATCCACGCGCCAAAGCTGAACCCGGCGATCCAGGTGGTCTGTGCCTCCGGATGGAAGCTCTGCACCCAGTCGAGCGCGGCGGCTGCATCGCTCAGCTCGCCGACACCATTGTCGAACGTGCCCTGACTGCGGCCGACGCCGCGGAAGTTGAAGCGCAGGGTCGCGAAACCGCGGCGCTGGAACGTCTTGTACAGTGCCTGGGTGATCCGGTCGTTCATCGTGCCGCCGCCCTGGGGGTGCGGATGCAGGATCATCGCGACCGGCGCGCGCGGCCGCGGCGGTGGAGCGAAGCGGCCTTCGAGACGGCCTTCGGGACCGGGGAAAATCACTTCGGGCATCGGCATTCCTGTAGGCACGAGGAGGAGGCGCGGGCCGCCAGGCGGTGACGCGCGGAAAGAGCGCCTATATAGAAGGCGCTTGCCTCTTCGCAACGCATGAGTGCATCCGCCGATTATGGCCGCTTCCGAACGCCTTTATCTCGACCATGCGGCAACGACGCCGATCCTGCCGGCCGCGCGGGAGGCGTGGGCGGACGCCGCGGCGCGCTGGGCCAATCCGTCGAGTCCGCATGCAGAGGGACGCGTCGCCCGCGCGGCGCTGGAGGATGCGCGGGCAAGGGTGGCCCGAGCGCTCGACTGGGACGGAGAGGTGATCTTCACCAGCGGCGCGAGTGAGGCGATTGCGATCGCTCTGACCCGGGCGAAGGTGGCCAGGTTGATGACATCGCCGGTCGAGCATGATTCCGTCATGCGGCTGACGACGGATGCGGCGCGACTGGCGGTGGACAAGAATGGTATCGCTCGCCTTGCTCGTGATCCCCGCGAAAGTCGGAGTGACGAACCAACCCTATTCGCCATCCAGCATGCCAACAGCGAGACCGGCGTCATCCAGCCGCTCGACACGCTTGTCGACGAGCTCCAAGAAATCAACGCCGTCCTTTTTGCCGACTGCGCCCAATCAGCCGCGAAGCTGCCCCTCCCCCCGGCGGACCTCATCGCCATCGGCGCCCATAAATTCGGCGGCCCCCCGGGTATCGGCGCCTTGCTGGTTCGCGACCTTGCATTGCTCCGGCCGGTGGGTGGCCAGGAACAGGGCTATCGTCCCGGTACGGAGAACCTGCCCGGCGCCATCGCCATGGCGGCGGCGCTGGAAGCACCGCGTACCGACTTCATCGAACTGCGGCATTATCTTGACGCCGCCATTATCGCGGCGGGCGGAGAAGTGATCGCTGCATCCGCGCCGCGCATATCGACCATCGCCAGCTATCGCATGCCCGGCTTCGCCGCTCGCGCGCAGCTGATCCGTTTCGATGCCGCCGGCATTTCCGTGTCGGCCGGCAGCGCCTGTTCCTCCGGCACGCTCAAGACCAGTCCGGTGCTTTCGGCGATGGGCATCGCCCCGGATGTCGCTGACCAGGTCATCCGCGTCAGCTTCGGCGCCGGGACCGATCGTGCGGGTATCGACCGCTTTCTGGACGCGTGGCGGGACATGGCCCGATGATCTATCTCGATTACCAGGCAACGACGCCGCTGGCGCCCGAGGCGCTGGACGCGATGCTGCCCTGGCTGAGGGTCGGCCATGCCAACCCGCACAGCGCGCACGCAGCCGGGCGTGCGGCCGCCGCCGCGGTGGAGGTGGCACGCGAGCGCATAATGGCGGCGCTCGACCTTCCGCCCGGCAGGCTGGTCTTCACCAGTGGCGCGACCGAGGCGCTCAACATTGCCATCGCCGGCGCGCCGCGCGGTCGGATCGTGACCGTCGCCACCGAGCATGCGGCGGTACGCGATACTGTAGCGGCCTATGGCGATCCGGCTATCCTGCTGGCAGTCGAGCGTGACGGGCTGGTCGATCTTGCCACCGCCCGCGCGGGCGTGACGCCGGGAACGGCTCTGGTGTCGGCGATGCTGGTCAACAACGAGATCGGCGTCATCCAGCCGGTCGAGGCGCTGGCCGACCTTGCCCATGAGGCAGGCGCCCTGTTCCTGTGCGACGCGGTCCAGGGTTTCGGCCGGGTGCCGCTGCCGCGCAATGCCGACATGATCGCGATCAGCGCCCACAAGGTTCATGGCCCCAAGGGAATCGGTGCATTATGGCTGCGCGAGGGATTGACGCTGATGCCGCTGATCCACGGCGGCGGTCAGGAGCAGGGCCTTCGATCGGGCACGCTTTCACCCGCGCTCTGCGCCGGCTTTGGTGCAGCAGCGAAGCTTCTGGTCGAACGCGCCGATGTCGACGCCGCTCATCTCGCGATGCTTGCCGCCGAGGCGCATCATCTTTTCGCGGCTTGGACACTGAACGGCAGCGCCAGCCATCGCTACCAGGGCAATCTCAACCTGCGCCTGCCGGGCCTGGACGCGGCGCGGCTGCTTTCGGACTGCCGCGCGGTCGCCTTTTCGCTCGGATCGGCTTGCGCCAGCGGTTCGGGCAGGCCGAGCCATGTCTTGCAAGCCATCGGCCTGTCGGACAAGGAAGCCAGAAGCGCCATCCGTATCGGCTTCGGCCGTTACACGACGTCGACCGAACTGGAGGAGGCGGCCCGCATGATCGATGCCGCCGTCGCCACCCAGCACATCATGGTTCAGGAGTGAACATGCCCCGCGTCACCTTCATCAGCGCCGATGGATCGCAGCGCATCGATGTCGAGGCGCCGGCCGGCGCAAATCTTCTTGAAGTCGCCCAAGCCAACGGCCAGCCGCTGGAGGGAACATGCGAAGGGCAGATGGCCTGCTCCACCTGCCACGTCATCTTTGCTGCCGATGACTTCGCCCGCCTGCCGGCGGCCAGTGAGAATGAGGAGGACATGCTCGACCTGGCCGCCCATGCGACGAGGACGAGCAGGCTGGCCTGCCAGATTGAGCTTAGTGATGCGGTGGGGAACATCACCGTCCGCATCCCGTCGGAAAGCCATGACATGCGCGGCATCTGACGCTGCCCGCCGGGCCTGTTCGTTCGAACCTTGCGGATTTAGCCGTCCGCCTCCATATGGCGCGCGGGAGTCGGGCGGACGTGGTCGTCGCCAACCTGGTCAGATCCTGACGGAAGCAGCCACAACGATATTTCTACGGGTCGTTCGGCTCCCACCTTTCCATATTGTCAGCCCTGACAAGTCCGCATCGAACGGATAGGGTCGTTCCCGCATGTCCGATTCCCAGCCCTATCGCGTCCTCGCCCGCAAATATCGGCCGCGCAGCTTTGCCGAGCTGATCGGTCAGGAAGCCATGGTCCAGACGCTGGGCAATGCGATCCGGCGCGACCGCATCGCCCATGCGTTTCTGATGACCGGCGTGCGCGGGGTGGGCAAAACGTCGACTGCGCGGCTGATCGCCAAGGCGCTGAACTGCGTCGGTCCCGACGGCAAGGGCGGCCCGACCATCGAGCCGTGCGGTGTCTGCGAACCCTGCGTCGCCATTGCCGAGGGACGGCATATCGACGTCATCGAGATGGACGCCGCGTCGAATACCGGCGTCGACGACGTGCGCGAGATCATAGAGGCGGTGCGTTATGCCGCCGTCTCGGCGCGCTACAAGGTCTATATCGTGGACGAGGTCCACATGCTGTCGCGCAATGCGTTCAACGCGTTGCTCAAGACGCTGGAGGAACCGCCGCCGCATGTGAAGTTCATCTTCGCGACCACTGAGGTGCAGAAGGTGCCGGTCACGGTACTTTCGCGCTGCCAGCGCTTCGACCTGCGGCGGATTCCCGCCGAAATGCTCGCCGCTCATTTCGCCCGGGTCACCGATGCCGAGGCGGTGCGGGCCGAACCGGCGGCGTTGGCCCTGATCGCGGAAGCGGCCGAAGGGTCTGCGCGCGACGGCCTGTCCATCCTCGATCAGGCGATCGCTCACGCTGAAATGGCGGAAGATAGCGCCGACCAGCCGCTCGTCACCGCCGAGGCGGTGCGGACCATGCTTGGCCTGTCCGACCGCGCGGCAGTCCGCCGGCTGATGGAGCACCTGCTGGAAGGGCGGTCGGAGGCGTTGCTCGATGCCGTGCGCCAGCATCATGTGCTGGGCGTGGAGCCTTTGGCACTGATCCGCGGCCTGATGGAATTGACCCACGCGATCATGCTCGCGAAGCTTGGCCGGGGCGCCACCGACGCGGCGCGCTCGGCCGAGGAGCAGGAGGCGCTGGCCGGATGGTCGGCGCAGTTGGGCTTTGCCGAGCTTCATCGCCTGTGGCAGTTGTTGCTGAAGGCACATGGCGAGGTGGCGAGCGCGGCCCTTCCGGTCGAGACCGCCGAAATGGCGTTATTGCGCTGCATCCATGCCGCGAGCATGCCCGATCCGGGAGAGATCGCCCGGCTGTTACGGCAGGGTGGGGTGCCTGCCCAGGTAACCGGAACCGGCGGCGCTGAGGCACCGCGATCGCCCACTTCGTCCGCTGCGCCACCGTCAAGCTTCCCCGAGCTGGTCGATCGCGTTGCGGCAATCAGCTTCGACCTGGCGCACAGGCTGACCGACGATGTCGGCCTTGTCCGGTTTGCCCCCCCGGAGTTGGTGCTTCAGGCCGTCAACGTCGTCGACAGTTCTTTCGTCCGCCAGCTCGGACCGGTGCTCGAACAGGCGACGGGCATCCGGTGGACGGTGGAGCTCAGCAACGAGCAGGGCCAGCCCTCCATCCGCGCGCAGGAGCAGGAAGCCGAAGCGGCGGTGCGCGCCGCCATATTGGAGGAGCCCCTCGTCAAGGCCACGATGGCCGCATTTCCCGACGCCGAATTCATCGGCGCATCCCCTTCGACATGGAGTGCAAGCAAGTGAAGGACCTGAACGAAATCCTGGGCATGGCCAGCCGCGTCCAGGAGGAACTGCAGAAGGCGCAGGCCGCGCTCGACACGATCGAGGTCGAGGGCGTCGCCGGTGGCGGCCTGGTCAAGGTCCGCGCCAGCGCCAAGGGCCGCATCGTCGGCGTGTCGATCGACGACAGCCTGATGGCCGCGTCGGAAAAGCAGATGCTGGAGGATCTGATCGCTGCCGCCTTCAACGACGCCCGGGCCAAGGCCGATGAGGTCAGTCAGGCGGAAATGGGCAAGATGACCGCCGGCCTGCCGTTGCCCCCCGGCTTCAAGCTGCCGTTCTGAAGACGTTTTCGCGCTGTTAATCTCGACCTGTCATAAAGGGGCGAACATTGATCCAGCGATGGCCCGGGACCATATAGGGCCAAAGGATGCCGCGCCTTCCCATGCGCGGCCTCCACGGAGATAGCATGACCGAATCCTTTCCCCTGCTGCCCTTGCGCGACATCGTCGTCTTTCCGCAGCTGATCGTTCCCCTGTTCGTCGGCCGCGACAAGAGCGTCGCCGCGCTTGAAAAGGCGATGGACTCCGACAAGTCGATCTTCCTCGTCGCCCAGCTCGATCCGGCCGAGGACGATCCAGATCGCGATGCCCTCTACGATATGGGCGTCGTCGCCACCGTGCTGCAGATGCTGAAGCTTCCCGATGGCACCGTGCGGGTCCTTGTCGAGGGCCAGCGCCGGGCGCGTCTGGAGGAAGTGGAGACGCGCGACGGCTATCTCAGCGCGTCCGTCACCGACGTCGTCGATTCGCCGGCCGAGGGGCCGGAGGCCGAGGCGCTGATGCGTTCGGTCACCGAGCAGTTCGAAAATTACGCCAAGCTCAACAAGAAGCTGCCGGCCGAAACCCCGGTGCAGCTGCGCGAGATCACCGATGCCGGCCGCCTGTCCGACGCGGTCGCGGCCAATATTTCGGTGAAGGTTGCCGACAAGCAGGCGCTGCTGGTCGAAGGCGATCCGGTCAAGCGGCTCGAGATGGTCTTCGCCTTCATGGAAGGCGAGCTGGGCGTGCTCCAGGTCGAGAAGAAGATTCGCGGCCGGGTGAAGCGTCAGATGGAGAAGACCCAGCGCGAATATTATCTCAACGAGCAGCTGAAGGCGATCCAGCGCGAACTGGGCAGCGGCGAAGGCGACGAAGGCGATGAGCTCGCCGAGCTCGCGGCCAAGATCAAGACGATGAAGCTGAGCAAGGAGGCACGGACAAAGGCCGATGCCGAATTGAAGAAGCTGCGCGGGATGCAGCCGATGTCGGCCGAGGCGACGGTCGTCCGCAACTATCTTGACGTGCTGCTCGGCCTGCCCTGGGGCAAGAAATCCAAGCTTAAGAAGGATCTGGCCGTCGCGCAGGAGGTGCTCGACGCCGACCATTTCGCGCTGGAAAAGGTCAAGGACCGGATCGTCGAATATCTCGCGGTCCAGGCCCGTACGAACAAGCTGAAGGGACCGATCCTGTGCCTTGTCGGCCCTCCGGGTGTCGGCAAGACTTCGCTCGGTCGCTCGATCGCCAAGGCGACGGGACGCGAATTCGTGCGCCAGTCGTTGGGCGGCGTCCGCGACGAGGCGGAGATTCGCGGGCATCGGCGGACCTATATCGGTTCGCTGCCTGGCAAGATCGTATCGAACCTCAAGAAGGCTGGGTCGATGAACCCGCTGTTCCTGCTCGACGAGATCGACAAGCTCGGCCAGGATTTCCGCGGCGATCCCGCCTCCGCCCTGCTCGAGGTGCTCGATCCGGAGCAGAATGGCCGATTCCAGGACCATTATCTGGAAATCGACGTCGACCTGTCCGACGTGATGTTCGTGACGACGGCCAATAGCCTGAACCTGCCGCAGCCGCTGCTCGACCGCATGGAGATCATCCGGCTTGAAGGTTATACCGAGGATGAGAAGGTCGAGATTGCCGAGCGCCACCTCCTGCCCAAGGTTGTGGAAGCGCATGGCCTGAAGGATGGCGAATTCTCGGTCACCGAGGACGCTGTCCGTGACCTGATCCGCTATTACACCCGCGAAGCCGGCGTGCGAACGCTGGAGCGCGAGCTTGCACGGCTGGCCCGCAAGGCGCTGCGCCGGATTCTGGAAAAGAAGGACAGCAGCGTCGCGATCACACCGGAGAATCTCTCGGACTTCGCCGGCGTGCGCAAATTCCGTCACGGCGTCGGTGAGGAAGAGCATCAGATTGGTGCGGTCACCGGTCTTGCCTGGACCGAGGTCGGGGGCGAACTGCTGACGATCGAGTCGGTCACCGTTCCCGGCAAGGGCATGGTGAAGACGACAGGCAAGCTGGGCGACGTCATGAACGAGTCGATCCAGGCGGCCTTCTCGTACGTCCGCGCCCGTTCACCCGGCTACGGCATCAAGCCCAGCCTGTTCCAGCGCAAGGACATCCATATTCACCTGCCCGAGGGCGCGGTGCCCAAGGACGGTCCGTCGGCCGGCATCGGCATGGTCACCTCGATCGTCTCCACCCTTACCGGAATCGCGGTGCATAAGGATGTGGCGATGACGGGTGAGGTGACGCTTCGCGGCCGGGTGCTGCCGATTGGCGGTCTCAAGGAAAAGCTGCTTGCCGCATTGCGCGGCGGGATAAAGACCGTGCTGATCCCGGAAGAGAATGCAAAGGATCTGGCCGAGATTCCGGAAAATGTGAAAGCGGGACTCGAGATCGTTCCGGTCAGTCATGTCGATGAAGTGCTGGCGCGAGCATTGGTTTCGCCGCTGGAAGCGATTGAATGGACCGAAGAGGACGATTTGGCGGCGCAGCCACCACCTTCAATCGCGGCGGAAACCGATGCTGCATTGCGTCATTAAGGCACGGACTTCCGTTATTTCCGACACTTGGACGCGAAATCGCGATAGCCGGTAACAATTTCGTCGTTTTCCCTTTGACAGCGGTGATTTGGTACGTCTTATTGCGCCGCGAATTGTCGATTCCACATTGCTCCACACAAAAGGCAGGGGGTTCCTAGAATATGAACAAGCAGGATCTGATTGGCGCCGTCGCGGACGGCAGCGGGCTCAGCAAGAGCGACGCCAGCAAGGCTGTCGAAGCCGTGTTCGATGCGATTGCTGGCGCGCTGAAGAAGGGCGACGAAGTCCGCCTGGTCGGCTTCGGCACCTTCTCGGTCTCGAAGCGCAAGGCTTCGACCGGCCGTAACCCGCGCACTGGCGAGGCGATGACCATCAAGGCATCGAGCCAGCCGAAGTTCAAGGCCGGCAAGGGCCTCAAGGACTCGGTCAACTAAGCCGATCTGAATCGAACGGAAAAGGCGGGGCATGTCCCCGCCTTTTTTGTTATGGCCGACCGCGTGCATGTTGACGCGCGGGGCAGGGGCGCACTATGTGCCGCCTTCGCCGGACGAGGGTCCGGTCTGTGGCGACCGTAGCTCAGTTGGTTAGAGCGCTGGTTTGTGGTACCAGAGGTCGGGGGTTCGGATCCCCTCGGTCGCCCCACTTTTTCTTGCAGGATCACAGCATGACGCCGTGGGAGCTTCCTGACTTCGACGATCATGAGGGCGTGCACTTCTTCCGCGATCCGGAAGCCGGCCTTACCGCGATCATCGCAATCCACAGCACGGTGCGCGGCCCTTCCGGCGGCGGTGCCCGCTTCTGGCATTATACCCGGCCCGAGCAGGTGGTCACCGACGCGCTCCGCCTGTCGCGCGGCATGAGCTACAAGAATGCGATGGCGGGGCTGCCGGTCGGCGGCGGCAAGGGCGTCATCCTGGCCGACGCGGCGCGTACCAAGACCCCGGAGCTGCTCCGCGCCTTCGGGCGGGCTATCGATTCGCTCGGTGGCCGCTACGTCACCGCGGAGGATGTCGGCATTGCCGAGGCCGACATGATCGAGATGGCGCGCGAGACCCGCTTTGTCTCCGGCCTGCCTGTCGCGGCGGGCGCAGCGGGCGGCGATCCCGGCCCGGTAACGGCGCAGGGCGTCTATTTGGGCGTCAAGGCTGCGATCCGCCGCGCGCTTGGAACCGATAGCGCCAAGGATGTCCATGTCGCTATTCAAGGCGTCGGCAGTGTTGGCGGCGGCCTGGCCCGCAGGCTTGCGGCGGAAGGTGCGCGCCTGACCCTGGCCGACGTGGATCGCGAGCGGGCCGAGCGGATGGCGGGCGCGCTTGGCGCTTCGGTTGCCGCGCCCGACTCCATTGCCTCACTGAAATGCGATGTCTTCAGTCCCAACGCGCTCGGTGCGATTCTCGACGCGCGCGGCATCGCGGCGCTGGACTGCCGCATCGTCGCGGGTGGTGCCAACAACCAGCTCGGGACGGCCGAAGATGCTGCCCGCCTGCATGCGCGCGACATTCTCTACGCACCCGACTATGTCATCAACGCGGGTGGGATCATCAACGTGATGGTCGAATATCTGGGCCTGGGTGATCGTGCGGCCGTGGACGCAAAGGTCGCGGAGATCCCCGGCCGGCTCGAAGCGATCTGGGACGAAAGCGCGCGCAGCGGATCGCCTGCGGCAGAGGTCGCGGACGCGATGGCGCGGCGGCTGATCGGGCGTTAGGCGACCCCCTCTGCCGTATCCCAGTCCGGATAGGGCGCCAGGGTGGCGAGCAGCAGGCCGCTGATCAGCGATCCGGCGATGCCGATAATGAACAGCACGGTATAGCTGCCGAAATGGTCGTAGATCAGGCCGCCGAGAACCGGTCCCAGCCCCGACCCGGCCGCGATAACGCTGGCCATGAACCCGAAGATCGTACCGAAGTGCAGAAGACCGGCATAGCGTGAGGTCAGGTAGCCGCAGATTTGCAGCTTGGCGCCGCCGGCATATCCGTTGATCATCATCGCGACCACGATCAGCGCCGGACTGCCGAAGGATTGGAACAGCAGGAAGAAGGTCAGAGACGTGATCGCCAGGGTGATGCCGCCGACCCAGCGTCCCGGGTAGCGGTCCATCAGCCACCCGGTCATCAGCTTGCCGACGATGCCGGCGACGCCGCCCAGCGAGGCAAGCAGGGCGGCATTGCTCCGCGACACGCCCGCCTCGCCGAGCATATCGACCTGATGGATGAGGACGGCCAGGGTGACGGTCATGATCAGGAAGGTGGAAATGGCGATCTTCCACAGGGACGGGCTGCGCCATGCCTCAGCAAGGGAGAGGCCGCGCAAGTCCCGGGCGGCCGCGATGGTCTTCATCGCCTTCCTGCCGCGATCGCGCGCGTCGTAGAAGAGAAATGCGCAGACGAGAAAGGCGACGGTGCCCCACCCGAAGCCAAGGGCAGTAAAAGCGCCGCGCCAGCCCAAGGCGTCGATCAGCTGATTGGTGAGCGGCGGCACGATGATCTGCGCCACGGCCGCGCCGGCCATGGTGATGCCCACCGCCAGCCCCCGCTGGCTATTGAACATGCCGGAAACCGCCGTGACCCAAACGGTCGATTTCACCATCAGGCTGGCAAGGGCATAGAAAAGCCACAGCATCACCCACTGCGCCACCGAGCCATTGGCCAGGTTGAAGGCCGCGAGGGAGATCGAAAAGATGATCAGCCCGGGAAGGGCGATACGGCGCGAACCCAAGCGGTCGAGCAGTGCCCCCATCAGCGGCGACAGCAGCACCGAGACGATGGCGGCGATCGACAGGCCCATCGACTGCACGGTTCTGCTCCAGCCGAATTCGGCGCCGAGCGGCGCCATGAACAGGCTGGTCGCGGAGGACATTACCGAGTTGAAGGAAAAGCCGATCGTCGCGGCCAGGACCAGTGGCCAGCCCAGCCGCCATTCTTCTCCGCCGGCTTTCGACACGCTCGTCATGGCATTCTCCCCCGCGTGGATCGCTCCCCTATCGTTCGACGCGCGTCAAGTCGTGTCATCGTCATGGCGTTGGATCGGCGCCGCACTTGCCCGGCCCCGCACCGGTGCTAGGGGTTTAGCCATGCAGGACCATGAAGACGCCGATATCCAGCCTGTGTCTTGCAACTTCCTGTCGCAGGGCCTCGCGCTTCACTATGTGGATTGGGGCAACGATGCCAAGCCGTTGCTCATTCTGGTCCATGGCGCGCGCGATCATGCGCGCAGCTGGGACGAGACGGCGCGCGCGCTGCGGAACGATTGGCATGTCGTGGCCCTCGACCTGCGCGGCCATGGCGACAGCGCCTGGTCACCGGACGGTGCCTATAACCTTACTTACCATGTCGTCGATCTTGCCGAATTGATTGCCCATCTGGGAGAGGAAAGGGTGACGATCGTCGCTCATTCGCTGGGCGGCAGCATCACGTCGCGGGTGGCCGCCCTCTATCCCGATCGGATCGACAGGCTGGTCATTGTCGACGGTCTGGGCCCAAGGCCAGCGGCCATCGCAGAATGGACGGCGGCGGGCAGCGTCAAGCGTCTGCGGGAGTGGGTCGACAAGCGCCGTGACCTTGGTCTCCGGCGACAGCGCCGCTTTGCCACCATCGACGAAGCGGTCGCGCGCATGGCTGCAGCCAATCCCCATCTGACAGCGGAGCAGGCCCGGCATCTGGCCGTTCACGGCGTGCGCAAGCATGATGGCGGTTTCAGCTGGAAGTATGACCCGCTGGTCTTCGCCTTCTCGCCGGACGATTTCGCCAAGGATAGCAGCGCTTTCTGGCAGGCGATCGAGGCACCCACCCTGATCTGTTGGGGGACGGAAAGCCACACGAGCGATGCCGAAGGAAATGCCCGCGCCGCGCAGTTCCGCGACTATCGCACGCATGAATTCGATCGGGCGGGCCATTGGCCGCACCATGATCGTTTCGATGCGTTTATCGAGATGCTAAAGGGCTTCCTGAATCCTCCAGCGGCATAATTCTGATACAGTCTTCTGGTGTTCCGTTCACTGGTCCACTAGAGCCTTTGCCGATGCACGTTTTCGCGAATCCCGCGCGTTTTTTGAAGATCGCCAAGCCTCTCACGCCCTGGTTTCTCTGGGGTGGCTGGCTGCTGATCGCGGTCGGCTGCTATTGCAGTCTGTTCATCACGCCGCCCGATTACCTCCAGGGTGACCTGGTCCGGATCCTCTATATCCACGTGCCCGCAGCGATCATCTGTTCGCTTGCCTGGGCCGGGCTGGCGATCGCGGGATTGGTCCAACTGGTCTGGCGCCATCCGCTTGCGGCCGTTGCAGGTCGCGCCATTGCCTGGCCGGGCGCGCTTTACACCGCGATCTGCCTGGCCACCGGATCGATCTGGGGCAAGAAGGCCTGGGGCACATGGTGGGAGTGGGATGGTCGCCTCACCTCGGTGCTGATCCTGTTTTTCCTCTACCTGGCCTATATCGCCCTTTCGAACGCCTCCCGCGGGCCTGGGGAAAATGGCGGAACTTCCCGCGTGACGGCCATTTTCGGCCTCGTCGGCGCGATCAATATCCCGATCATCAAATATTCGGTCGAATGGTGGAACACCCTCCATCAAAAGGCGAGCATCACCCTCGGCGGATCGAGCATCGACTCGTCGCTCAGTTGGCCGCTCGCGCTCACCTTCCTTGGCTTCGCCTTGCTGTTCGCGGCGATCGTGCTGATCCGCATGCGCATGATCCTGGCCGACAACAAGGCCGAGGCGCGGCTACAGAGATTGGCGAGGGGATAGAATGGGGCAGTGGCCATATATCATTGCCTGCTATGCGGTGACGCTGGGCGGCGCGGTCGCGTTGAGCGTGGCGAGCCTGATCAGCATGCGGCGCGCGGAAAAGCGCGCCGAAGAGGTTGGAAAAAGTCGGCCATGAAAGCCAAGCATCAACGATTGATCCTGGCGTCCGCTGCGCTGGTCGCGCTGGTCGGCGCCGGCCTGCTCGCGGCATCCGCGCTGAAGGATCAGGCCGCCTATTTCTATACGCCAGCGGAGGCCCGCGCCGACCGCGTCGCGCCCGGAACGCCGATCCGCCTGGGCGGCATGGTCGTCCCCGGCAGTCTGAAGCGCAGCCCCGACGGCGTGACCGTCAACTTCGGCGTATCGGATACTAAGGCCACTGTTCCCGCGACGTTCACAGGTATCCTGCCCGACCTGTTCAAGGAAGGATCGGGCGTCGTCGCCGAAGGGTCTTTTCGAGGGGACGGCACTTTCGTCGCGACCAACGTGCTCGCCAAGCATGACGAGCGCTATATGCCGCGCGAGATGAGCGGCATGAAATATGACGAGAAGACGCATCAGGTGACGGACGCAAAGTGACGACCAATGCTCGCTGAGTTTGGCCTTGCCGCCCTATGGCTCGCCGCCGCGATGGCGGCGCTGCAGCTGCTTGTCGCCGTCATGGCGGTCGCCGGCAAGCAGGATGAGGTCGCGCGCCTGGTGCGCCCGGTCGCGGTCGCGCAGGGGCTGTTGACCTGCCTCAGCTTCGCGGCGCTGATCAGCCTGTTCCTGCGATCCGACATGTCGGTGCTGCTGGTCGCACAGAACAGCCACAGCCAGAAGCCGTGGATCTACAAGTTCGCGGGCACCTGGGGCAATCACGAAGGATCAATGCTGCTGTGGGTGACGGTGATGGGCGTCTCCGGCATGGCCGTCGCCTTCCTGGAACGGACCCTGCGGCGCGACAGCCATATCGCCACCCTTGGTGCGCAGGCCGCGATCTCGCTGGGCTTCTATGCTTTCCTTCTGTTCGCCTCCAATCCCTTCGCCCGGCTGGTGCCGGCGGCGCCGGACGGGCAGGGGCTGAACCCGCTGCTCCAGGACCCCGGTCTCGCCTTCCATCCGCCGACCCTTTATCTCGGCTATGTCGGCCTGTCGGTCGCCTTTTCCTTCGCGGTCGGCGCGCTGCTGACCCGCAATGTCGACGCGGCTTTTGCGCGGGCGATGCGGCCCTGGGTGCTGGCCGCGTGGATATTGCTGACCATCGGCATTACCGCGGGCAGCTACTGGGCCTATTATGAGCTCGGCTGGGGCGGCTGGTGGTTCTGGGATCCGGTCGAGAACGCGTCGTTGATGCCATGGCTGGCGGCGACGGCTTTGCTGCACAGCGTGTCGGTGCTGGCAACCCGCGACGCGTTGAGGGCATGGACAGTCATGCTCTCGGTCGTCGCCTTCTCGATGAGCATGGTCGGCACATTCCTGGTGCGGTCGGGCATATTGACCAGCGTCCATGCCTTCGCGGTCGATCCCAAACGCGGGACCTTCATCCTGGTGCTGCTCGCCATTTACATCGGTGGTGCGCTGGCCTTGTTCGGCGCGCGGGTCGGGACCGTGCGTGAGGGTTCGCAGTTCGAGAGCGTCAGCCGCGAGACGATGCTGGTCATCAACAATCTGCTGCTGTCGGTGATATTGGGTCTGGTCCTCATCGGCACACTGTATCCGCTGCTGACCGAGGCGTTCGGCGTGAAGGTGTCGGTTGGACCGCCCTATTTCGATCGTATCGTCGGGCCGATCGCGCTGATCCTGGTGATCGTCATGGCGGCCGGACCTCTGACCCGATGGCGGCGTGATCGCGTCGGCGCAGTGCTCGGCCGGCTGACCATCCCGGCCGCGGCGACGCTGGCGGCGGTGTCGGCAATGGCGGTGTTTGCGCTGGGTCGGGTTGGCTGGTTGTCCTTCATTGGCATCGTCCTGGCGGTCGGCGTCGCCGTCGGCAGCGTGGCGCCGCTCTGGGGCCGCAATCTTCGGCGCACGCCGCTGTTCACCTGGGGCATGGTTATCGCGCATCTGGGCTGCGCGGTCAGCCTGGCAGGCATGGCGACCGACAGCGCCTTCACCGCCGAGAAGCTGATCGCGGCGCGGCCGGGCGAGACCGTACAGGCCGCCGGCTGGACCATCCGCTTCGCCGACGTGTCGCCGGTTGCCGGCCCCAACTGGACGGCGATGGAAGGCCGGATGGAGGTCAGCCGACGTGGTGGTTCCGTCATCACCATGCGCCCGCAGGCGCGCTTCTTTGCCGATCCGCCGACCAACACCACCGAGGCCGCCCTGCTGACCCGCTGGGATGGGCAGCTCTATGTCGTCCTTGGCCAGGAGGCCGAGCAGGGGCGCTGGCAGCTGCGCATCTGGTGGAAGCCGATGGTGACGCTGATCTGGCTGGGCGGCATGATGATCGCATTTGGCGGCGCGCTGGCGCTGGTGGGCCGGATGCGGCGTGGCCTGCTGACAAGTTGGCGCCGGCCGCGGGAGGCGCATGCATGAGGAGCTGGCTCCTGTGGGCGCCGCTCGCGGTGCTGCTGCTGTTCATCGGTCTGTTCGCCAGCGGCCTGCTGAAGCCGGACGACCGTGTCATCGTGTCGGGCATGGTTGGCAAGAAGCTGCCCGACTTTGTCCTTCCGGCCGCCGCCAGCGATCGCCCAGGCCTTGCCAGCCGTGATCTGGCGAATGGCGAACCGCGCCTTCTCAACGTCTTCGCCAGCTGGTGTGTGCCCTGCGCGGCGGAGGCGCCGCAGTTGACCGCGCTCAAGGCGCAGGGCGTTCGCATCGACGCGGTCGCCGTTCGCGACGCCCGGCCAGATGTCGACCGCTTTCTGACGCGTTGGGGCAATCCCTATACCAATATCGGCCTGGACGCGCGCAGTGCGGTGCAGATGGAAATCGGATCGTCCGGCGTGCCGGAGACGTTCGTCATCGATGGCCGCGGCGTCATCCGCTATCAGCATGTCGGCTATATCGGTCCGCAGGATGTCGAGATGATCCTCGACAAGGTGCGGCAGGCGTCATGAAGCGGATTCTGGCCTCCTTCCTCCTGCTGATCCCGGCGCCGATTCTCGCCCAGTCGGCGTTGCCGCCCGCGCCCTATGCCGATCGTCAGCTCGACGATGCGGAGAAGGAGAGGGCGGCGAGGCGGCTGATGGAGACGATCCGCTGCCTGACCTGCCAGAGCCAGTCGATCGCCGACAGCAATGCGAGCCTGGCAGGGGACATGCGGTCGGAGATCCGGCAACGTATCGCCGCCGGCGAGGCGCCCGAGCATATTCGTGGCTGGCTGATCCAGCGCTATGGGGACTGGGTGAGCTATGAGCCCCAGGCCGATCCGGTGAACTGGCCGCTCTATGCCGCGCCGATCGTGCTGCTGGTCGTCGGCGGGGCCATCGCCCTTGGCCGGGTCAAGAGGAGGCGCCGCGCATGAATGGCTGGATCATACTGATCGCCCTGGTGCTGCTGACAGGCGTCGGCCTCTGGTACTTTGCGCGGCCGGGGCGCGGCACGTGGGAACTGGTCGCAGCGGCGCTGCTGGTCGGCACGGCCGGCTATGCCTGGCAGGGCAAGGCCGGGGTCGAGGGCGCGCCGCGTTTCTCCAAGATGGTCGAGAGCCGTTTCGATCCCACCGAGGCAGAACTGCGACTGGCACTGACCGAACGGTTCGGCCCCGCGGCCAAGTGGATGACGATGTCCGACGGCCTGGGACGATCGGGCGATACCGAGGGCGCGGCCAACATCATATTGGCCGGCCTGAAGGAAGCGCCCAAGGATTATACGCTGTGGGTCGGATTGGGCAACGCGCTCAGCACCCATAGCGAAGGCGTACTGTCGCCGGCGGCCGACTATGCCTATCGCCAGGCATTGCGCTATGACAGCCAGGGGATAGCGTCGCGCTTCTTCTACGGCTTGGCGCTGGCGCGCTCGGGCAAGATGGTGGATGCCAAGGCTTATTGGGTCGAATTGCTGCCGCGCCTGCCGGCCGACCATCCGCTGCACGCCCAGTTGGAACAGAACATCGCGATGATCGACCAGACTCTGGCCGCGCCCGCGTCACGATGAGTGGGAACGTTTCGGCTGTGCGACGGTTGATTGCACCACACCATCCACCATGCTAGGGGCGCGCCCTGTCGACCGGTAACGACCGGCGATGACAAGGGGTAATGACATTGCTCACCCGCCAGATGTTCCTCCACAACCGACATGACTGACGCCTGCGACAGCAGCGACCAGACGGGTGCGCCCACGCCGCCGCCATCGGTCGCGCACCATGGCCATGAGGGGCAGAATCTGCTCAAGCTGGCGGTCGGGGCAATCGGCATCGTCTTCGGCGACATCGGCACCAGCCCGCTCTACGCGTTCCGCGAGACATTCCACGGCCACCACCACCTGACCCTGGATACCGCCCACATATTGGGCGTCATCAGCCTGATGTTCTGGTCGATGATGCTGGTGGTGACGCTCAAATATGTCAGCGTGATCATGCGGGCCGACAACAAAGGCGAGGGCGGCAGCCTGGCGCTGCTGGCGCTGATCAGCGGCAAGACGCGGACGCCGCGATGGTCGGCGGGGATCATCATGCTCGGCGTGTTCGCGACGGCGCTCTTCTATGGCGACTCGATGATCACGCCGGCGGTTTCGGTGCTTTCGGCGGTCGAAGGCCTGGCAGTCTATAATCCCGCCTTTGCCGACATCATCCTGCCGATCGCGGTCGTCATCCTGATCGGTCTGTTCTGGATCCAGAAGAAGGGCACTTCGAAGGTCGGGGCGCTGTTCGGGCCGATCATGCTGTTCTATTTCCTCACGATCGCGGTGTTGGGCGCGCTGAGCATCGCCAAGACGCCGGAGATCATGTTCGCGCTCAATCCCTGGCACGCGCTTAACTTCTTTCTTCTGTCGCCTGTGCCGGCCTTCCTGGCGCTAGGCAGCGTCGTGCTGGCGGTGACGGGCGCGGAAGCGCTCTATGCCGACATGGGGCATTTCGGCCGCAAGCCGATCCGACTGTCCTGGCTGGTCTTCGTCCTGCCGGCGCTGATCATCAACTATATGGGGCAAGGCGCGCTGCTGGTGCGCGAGGGCGCCTCGGCCCTTGCCAGCCCCTTCTATAACCTGGCGCCATCCTCGTTGCAGCTGCCCCTGGTGGTACTGGCGACGATGGCGGCGATCATCGCCAGCCAGGCGGTGATTTCGGGCGCATTCTCGGTCACGCAGCAGGCGATCCAGCTGGGCTTCATGCCGCGCCTCAGGATCGCGCACACCAGCGCATCGACCGTGGGTCAGATCTATATCCCCTTCGTCAACTGGGGCCTGATGATCATGGTCATCCTGCTGGTCCTGGTCTTCCAGACATCGTCCAATCTGACCGCGGCCTATGGCATCGCCGTCACCGGCGCGATGTTCATCGACAATGTCCTGCTGACCGTGCTGCTGTTCCGTCTGTGGCATTGGAACAAGGTCTGGGCGATCCCGCTGCTCGTCGTCTTCTACTTGGTCGACGGCGCCTATCTGGCAGCGAACATGACCAAGATCCCGGCCGGCGGCTGGTTCCCGCTGCTGATCGGCTTCACCGTCTTCACCCTGCTGACGACCTGGTCGCGGGGCCGCAAGCTGATGATCGACCGGATGCGCGAAGCGGCGATGCCGATCCCGGTGTTCATCGCCAGCGCCGCCAACAGCGCTGCCAGGGTCGCCGGTACCGCGGTGTTCATGACCTCCACGCCGGAAGGGGTACCGCACGCGCTGCTCCACAACCTCAAGCACAACAAGGTGCTGCATGAGCGGGTGATCCTGCTGACCGTGAAGATCGCCGACGAGCCGGTGGTCGACCCGGCGATGCGGTACAAGCTGGAGGATCTGGGCCGCGGCTTTTTCCGCATGATCATCCGCTATGGCTTCATGGAGGAGCCGGACGTGCCCGGCGTACTCAAGAAGGTCAGCGAGTGCGGCAACGCGTTCAAGATGATGGACACCAGCTTCTTCCTGGCCCGCCAGACCCTGTTGCCGTCGGCGCGGCCGGGCATGGCGATCTGGCGCGAGAAGCTGTTCGCGTGGATGCTGCGCAACGCGGAAAGCGCGATGGAGTTCTTCCGCCTGCCAACCAACCGCGTGGTCGAACTGGGCAGCCAGGTCGAGATTTGATGATCGTCGTCCTGGCCACGGTCGAGCTGAAGCCGGACCGGGTCGCGGACTATGAACGGCTGTTCCAGCTATGGGCGCCGCAATTCCGGGCGAATGTGCCGGGGATGCTCTTCTATCAGATGCTGCGCGACCCGGTCGCGCCGACGACCTATCGCGCGATCGAGGCGTATCGCGACGAGGCGGCGATGCGGATGCATTTCGAGAGCGATCTGCTCAAGGCGGCGATCCCGGGGATGTACGACTGCATGGTAGGAGAGCCGCGGATCGAGTTTTTAAACGGGGTTGAGGGGTAGGGCTGGAAGCCAATCCTCATTCCGTTCGTCCTGAGTAGCCGTTGAGCTAGTCGAAACGGCGTATCGAAGGACGGTGCCACACGAGGGACCCTTCGATACGGGCTCTCGACTGCGCTCGATCCCTACTCAGGGCGAACGGGGTTACTGGTATGGGGCTGTTTATGCGCAGACACCCATCTTGGCCGCCGCATAATCATGGGCCCAGCGTTCGACCATCGCCGCGACCGGTTCGACCGCCTTCTGCGCGCCGATGCCCTGGCCGGAGCCCCAGATGTCGCGCCAGGCCTTTTTGGCCTGGTCACCACCGGAACCGAAGTTCATCTTGCTAGGGTCGCTTTCCGGCAGGTTGTCCGGGTCGAGGCCGGAGGCGACGATGGAGGCGCGCAGATAGTTGCCATGCACGCCGGTGAAGAGGTTGGTGTAGACGATGTCGGATGCCTGTCCGGCGACGATGCCGTCCTTGTAGGCGGCGACCGCGTTGGCCTCTTCCGCGGCGATGAAGGCGCTGCCGATATAGGCTAGGTCGGCGCCGAGCGCGCGGGCGGCGAGGATCGAGCGGCCGTGGGCGATAGCGCCCGACAGGCAGACCGGGCCATCGAACCAGGCGCGGATTTCCTGCATCAGCGCGAAGGGGGAGAGGCGACCGGCATGACCGCCGGCGCCTGCCGCGACCGGGATAAGGCCGCTCGCGCCCTTTTCGATCGCCTTGCGGGCGAAGCGGTCGTCGATGACGTCGTGGAGGGTGATGCCGCCCCAGCCCTGGACCGCGGCATTGACGTCTTCCCGCGCGCCCAATGAGGTGATGACGATCGGCACCTTCCACTTGGCGCAGGTGGTGAGATCGGCCTCCAGCCGGTCGTTGGACTGGTGGACGATCTGGTTGACGGCGAAAGGGGCCGCCGGGCGATCAGGGTGGGAGCGGTCATGGTCGGCGAGGGCTTCGGTGATCTGGTGGAGCCATTCGTCCAGCTGCGCCTGGGGGCGGGCGTTGAGCGCGGGAAAGCTGCCGACGATGCCGGCGCGGCACTGGGCGATAACCAGTTCCGGGCCGGAGACGATGAACATCGGGGCAGCCATCACGGGCAGGCGGAGGTTGGAGAGGATGGGGGGGAGGGGCATGTAAATCTCCGATTTCCCGTTCCGTTCGTCCTGAGTAGTCACTGAGCTTGTCGAAGTGGCGTATCGAAGGATGCGCCAGGGTGCTTCGATACGGGTCTTCGACTTCGCTCAGACCCTACTCAGCACGAACGGTGGAAGGTAGGAATCCTTGTTGTCACCCCCGCCGCGCCACCAAGCCGTTGGCGGCGGAGAGGATTGCCTGGACGGAGGCGGTGGCGACGTCGGCGTCCATGCCGACGCCGAAGATCTTTTCCCCCTCTGGCGTCACGCATTCGACATAGGCGGCGGCGTTGGCGTCGGTGCCGACGCCCATCGCGTGCTCATTATAGTCGACGACCTCCAGATCGATGCCGAGTTCATCGCGCAGCCTTTCCAGCACATTGGGATCCTAAGCTTAGAATTCCACGTGGACAAGTTGTCG
>JADMIO011281605.1_pt1 | contig 104072 bp, 99 predicted proteins | sample 8958161 | NCBI WGS metagenome assembly JADMIO01 (sample SAMN16585339, study PRJNA669376) | soil metagenome | isolation source: Crop rotation soil | place: USA: Cullars Rotation, Alabama | collected 2011
CGCGACAACTTGTCCACGTGGAATTCTAAGCTTAGGATCCCAATGTGCTGGAAAGTAAGACGCCGTTCAAAGTAAAAATCACCACTGAAAACTCGAATACGGTGATCGCCAACGCCGGCTTAGAAAAAGTTGAAAATAAGGGCCTTTATCGTGAGCATACGTTTGCTGCAACGAAACCCATTCCTACCTATTTGCTGGCCTTGGCCGTTGGACCTTTCGATGTGGTCGAAGGCCCAAAAATTCCGGCGAACAAGATCAGACAGCGACCGCTTAAACTGCGTGGTATTGCCTTGAAAGGCAAGGGAGAAGATTATAAATTTGCACTTCGTGAAACACCAAAAATTATCGAAAAGCTTGAAGAATATTTTGCTTACGAATACCCCTACGACAAGCTCGATGTAATCGCTGTGCCCGATTTTCGTGCCGGAGCAATGGAAAACGTGGGTGCCATCACTTTTCGCGAGTGGTATTTGTTGATGGATGAAAAGACTGCGGCTGCTGATCAAACACGATTGTTCTATTTGGTCATGGCCCATGAACTCGCTCATATGTGGTTTGGTAATTTGGTAACCATGGCATGGTGGGATGACCTGTGGCTGAACGAAGCTTTTGCAACTTGGTCGAGCTATAAAATCATTGATCAACTGAAGCCCGAGTACGCGTCGGTAATACGTCTTATGGAAGACGGCTTTTCGGCGATGGATGTGGATAGCCTCGTTTCGTCCAGGAAAATTCGTGAGCCAATTGTCGAAAGCCACGATATTCACAACGCATTTGACGACATCACCTACTCGAAGGGTGGCGCGTTTTTGAGCATGATCGAAAGCTATTTGGGCGAAGATAAATTCCGCGATGCGGTGCGTTCCCACATGCGCAAATATGCCTTTGGGCACGCCACCTCCAAGGATTTTTTGCACTCGTTAGCTAAACTTTCCGACGAATCGCTTGTGAAAAGTGCCGATACATTCCTCAATCAGAGCGGCGTTCCCAATGTTGATCTATCTTATAAGTGCGCCGACGGGGGTGTTAAAATTTCAGTAGAACAAAGCCGCTATGCGCCGCTCGGGTCAAAAGTAGATAAAGAACGTGTCTGGCGCATCCCGATGTGTATAGGATATGAGTCCAATGGTAGCGTAAAAAAACATTGTTTTACGCTTGATAACAAGACTAAATCATTAGATATTCAACAGGCTTCATGTCCGAAATTTGTTATGCCAAATTTTAATGGGCGTGGCTACTATCGTTTTTCCCTCAATCCGTCTAACTGGCAACCATTGCTTAGTTCAAAAAAAGGCATGCTGTCGGAAAAAGATCGTTTAGCCTTGGCTGACTCGTTGCTTGCCGGACTCTCTAGCGGATCTCTTGAATACGAACTGGTGTTTAGCGCGCTTAAAGATCTGGCCTCGGCCGATTCACGTGCGCTCTCAGGTTATTTCATGACCTTCGTTAAAGAGACATATGATCACTGGTTGAGTAAGGAAGATCGTCAGTCTGTCGTTAACGTGAGCCGAGATACGATCAAAAGCATTTATAGCGAGCTAGCCAAAAAGGCCTATCTCAAACCCGAACAGCGCTCTTTGAAGCGCGATGCGGCTAATTTTTTAGCATTCATTGCGGATGATGCCCAAGTGAGACAGGAGCTTGCGGTGATAGGTCGCGGCTACTTAGGCGGTTTGCTTAGTGGCAAGAGCGTGGCGAATGTGGATGAAAATCTTTTGCCCGACGCTATGGCGGTAGCGTTGCAGGGAGAGAGCGATGCGTTTTTGAGTCAAACCATCACTCTGTTTAAAAAGAATGACGACCCGGCTGAGCGCCGTAACCTGTTAATGGCCATCGCTAAAAGCCGCAAAAATCAAAATGCGCAGGCGGTGCGAATGCTCGCCCTCGACGATGATATTAAGAAGAATGAAAAACTCCAAATTCTTAATAGACATCTCAATGACCCAGGCAACCAGCCAGAAGTGTTTAACTTTCTAAAAAGCAATTTTGGCGGCTTTGTGGAAAAACTGAGCGAGTCTCAAAGAGGCAACCTACCGTATTTAGCAACTGGTTTATGCACCACAGATGCGGCCCGTGAGGTTCAGGCATTTTTTAGGAACAGTATTGGCAAGTTTGAGGGAGGCCCGAGAAATCTTGCCGAAACTGTAGAAAAAATTGAGATATGTGCGGCTAAAAAGGCTCATATTGGTGGGAAGGCGCAGGAATTTTTGGCGAATATGAAGTCGAGGCCGGTGGCTGCGAATTAACGGGGTGCTGACAACGCTTTTCAAAAACCGGATTGCCACAACCACTCCTCTCCCGCTTGCGGGAGAGGCTAGGGTGAGGGTGGAGATGCGCAGACGTAGGGTTTGAGCGGTCTCTTTGTGTCTCCACCCTCTCCCCAACCCTCTCCCGCAAGCGGGAGAGGGAGAGTAAGAGGTAAGACCTGGTTCGGTGAGAAGGGTTGTGCCCCCCTTCCCTAAAACCCATTTTTTATATAACATTAACTCGTTATCCGCCTAGTGCGAGTTGTTATCTATGACCAATTTTCAGGCTCTCATTTTAGGAGTGGTACAAGGTTTGACCGAGTACTTGCCGGTCTCGTCCAGCGCGCATTTGGTTTTGGTGCCCCATTTTTTTAATTGGAACCTATCCCACGACGCGGCGTTCATCTTTGATATATTGGTGCAGCAAGGGACTTTGCTTGGTTTACTTATATATTTTCGCGAACCCCTTTCTCAAGTGTTTTTTTCTGTACTTTTAGGGCTAAAAAAACGAGATCTATTTCACGATATCCATGCCCGTTTAGGGTGGCTGGTGGTTCTCTCCACGGTTCCTGCAGCGTTTTTTGGGCTTACCTTTAAAAGCTCCATACAAGGATTTTTTTCATCCCCAATATATTCTTCAGGATTTCTAATCCTCACCGGTATTTTATTGCTTATTGCTGAATACTTAGCGAAGCCTGCAAAATCTATACCCACCAAAAAAGATGCCGTTATGATCGGTTTAGCCCAAAGCCTTGCTTTATTTCCTGGCGTAAGCCGTTCAGGATCCACCATTGCGGCCGGCATGATGAGTGGCTTGTCTCGCCAAACGGCGGCGCAGTTTTCGTTTTTGATGTCGATACCGGTCATGCTAGGTGCGGGGATGATCGCCTCCCAAGACCTCCTTGCTAACCCCGAGTTATTGAATGATCTTTTGGTGCCTATTCTGGTTGGTTTTTTAAGCGCAGCTGTGACGGGCTATTTAGTGATTCGCTGGTTCATGGGTTTTGTGGCCAAACAGAGGCTCACAGGTTTTGCATATTATTGTTTTGTGGTTGGTGTTTTAGGCCTTTGGTTTTTTTAGGTGTGCGATGACAAAGCGTGGTCAATGCCCAGTGAGTTTTTTGTGGCGTGCTGACTCTCGCTTGGCTCGCATGTTCAAGATTCTGGGGCTCTTCTTATGGGTGTTATCTATAATTTATAAGTTCCCGAACTTAGCTATGATAAGCCCCGCGCTGTGGGTTTTGGGGTTGGGCATTGATCGCCTGATCAAAGCACCTTGACTGCTTCGGGCCCGCAATGCATGGTTTTAGAAATTTTCATGTGGGAAATCCATGTTTAAGCTGTGCATAACCAAAACCATATGGGTGCTAACGTTCTGGCTCCTTTTGCACGCTTGCGGCAGCGCTCCCGACGTGATTATTCCGCCGACCAATACCCTCCATTTTCCATCGTTTTCTACCATTCATAACGGTAAGTATTATGTGGCCGGGGCTAATGCCGACGGTAAATATGGTTTTGGTCGCCTGATAGGCATGAGTATCGCCGAAATCCATAAAGAGATCACCGCCGGTAACCATGAGCCGGTGCCATTTGCCACGATCGAATCTAATGTGCTTGTACCATCCAACACGTCGCAAATTTTGATTCAAGATAATTTGCTAGTCATGGCGAGTCGCGGCTCGGGAAAAATTTATGCGCAACCGTTGAATGTCGATGGGACACTGCGCTGCAATAAATCCGACGAGACTTTCGAGAGCTGCGATCTATCCAGTTCGCTCGACACAAATCAGTCCGATCCTTTCTCCCTGGTTTTCATTAACAAGATATTAAATAAATCCTATTTTGCCCTCAGCTTTTTAGGGTCGGATGCTCTGCAAGTTTACAGCTATGACCACACTATTAATAAAAAAGGCGCGCTTTCTCTTCATAAATCATTCAAGATAACCCCGCTGATCACTGAAAATATGCATCCCGACGACATGAAGGGCTTCAGCTTTTTTAGCCGAAAACTGTTTCATGGCGCCACCGGCCTTTTCATTTTGGCTGAAGGTAAGTTTCAGGCAAGCGAAACTAAAAAACGACCTGGCAAAGGGGTTTCCTATACACCTTCGTTTGTCCTGAATATCAAGACGGCCGACTTAGACAAAGCAAAGTTAGAAAAGGCCGATTGCACGGTTCTAGCGCTTACTGATTTTTCCATAGAAGCCACGCGAGATATCTATTTTGACGAGGGAAAATCTGAACTCTATGTGATGTCTTCCATGCCACAGATGCTGTCTAAGATAGATTGGAATACCAAAAAATTGTTATTGTCCAATCCGGTTTGCCTTGGCGCTACGTCATTTAGTGTGGATTCGGTGGGAAAACGTATGTTTGTACCATGCTTTAGTGATAATCGAGTGGCCAGTTTTTCGCTCGATAACTTGGCCTTAAAAAATGTTACCTCAGAGCTCGGGCGTGGTCCCACGTATGCAAGTTTTGATGCGTTAAATAATCGCCTTTTTGTATCTTTCTTTTTGGACGGCACGGTCATAATTCTTAACGCCGACGACCTTAAATATCAGGGCTATTTATTTAATAAAGCTCCAAAAAACCGCGTGGGATCTTAAGTGAAGCAGTACGTTGCAATAGCATTAATAGGAATTTTGTGGGCGGGTTGCGCTAAAGATGCCCCCTTTTTATCGGGCATTATTCGCCGGGCAAAGGATGCCGCGATCACGCCCTGCGATCCTTATAACGACGGCGCTAAGCACACATGTGTCGTGTTTAATCCGTTATTTAGTAATCACTTGGTTGCGTATGATGCGTCGTTCAGCGAAATGGTTTTGGCGCCTATTCGCTATTTTCCGTTAAAAATACCGGTGGGCAATGCCACTGTTGATCTTGTGGCTATCAAAACCAAGCCGAATGAATCGGTGCCATTTATGTTGGCTCTCGATGCGAGTGGTAAGATATTCGTAGTGCGTACTGCGCCTAGCGACGACAAAAAAATCTCCAGTTTCGCGAAGCCAAAAGAAATTGATATTGGTGACCCTTCGCCATATAAAATGGCGGCATATTTATCCGGCAATAAAATACATGTTTTTGTGACGTTTCCCGAAGGAAAAAAGATACGTATAATTGAACTCAATGCTCAAACCGGAGAGCGGGAAAATAATATAGTAAAAATGTTAGGGGCAAAACCCAGTCATATTGCTATCGACGACGATCTTTTGCATGCGGTGATAAGCGATGAGGAAGACAATAATCTTCATGTGCAAAACCTGACCACGAGTGCCTGGAGCGACGTCGGTGCGGGAACTTTTACCGGAGAAGTAAGCTTTGCGAAACGAGACTTGGGGAAGGGATCCAAGCTATATGCTTTAGCACTTTCTAAGAAAGATAGCGCTATAGTTTTGGTCGATATCGACGCTAGCACTCATGAGACTGCGAAGCTTAACGAAAAGCCCACGGCTCTTTATTTTCCCAAAGATTCCCAAGTGAGCTGTTGCGGCGGGCTAAAAGCCTGGGCGCAGGTGGCCACGATTCAGGGAAATATTACCTATTTAGATCTGACCGGTGGTGTTCTCAAAGAAAAAGAAATTGTGGACGCCAAAGTTCGCAAATACATGAACGTAGGGCACTTAAGAATAGGGCAAATGATCGGGGGATCTATTATCAAGGATACGAAAAGTGAGCACGAACTTGGATGTGAGAGAAAGATTTATTACACCGTGATTTCGGCAAGCAGCCGTGAAACCGGGTACGGTGCTCCCGTAGAGGTGGAGGCGCAAGGCGTTTCCTGTGAAGGTGAGCTGCCGCGCCGCCTGGGTGCTAAAAAAGAAGATTAGTTGGTTTGAAGGCCTTTTTGACGTTTAACTTGGGCCACCATGCGAGGGAATTCGATATCCCACTCAGGCGTTCCTTCTTTAATATTTTTCAATCTCGAGCGGGCTTCGGCTTCGATTTCGTCGGAAATTTTAAGAAACTTGTCCATAGATGCTTTGATCATGGTTCGCATTTCTTCGTCGCTCGCAAAAATTTCTTCGATATTTTTAGAAGCAAAAAGGGCTTCCAAGATTTGCTCCAGCAGATATTCCAGTCCATCTTCACCAAGCTTAACGCCACGGCGCTCAGCAATGCGTGCCTTCAGTTGAACAAAGCGATCTTTGGCCATGCCGAGGCGGGAAAGGGCGTCGGAAGCCTCGCGAATCACTTCTTCTTCGGCATCGAGGTAGGCGACCATAACCGCAGCGATATCGAGTTCAGCCTCACTTATTTTACTATCTTCAACTTCAATGGCTTCTTGGGTGGACAGGGTTTTAATAAGATCGCGTGCAATTTTGGGAATTATTTTTCTAATTAGGGCCATGGATTACCTCTCTTTACAAAATCCAGAAAAACCTTTTGACTCGCGGATGATCGTAGCTTGACCGAGTGATATGTCAATATCACCAAGCTCTCAATTGCTATTAATTACAGTAGAATATTTACCGCTAATTTGGTGATATGACTATATAAATATTCCATTGGGTCGTGTTTTGTGAGGTAGACGCATGAGCCTATTTGATTTTCTGAAAAAGGGACCGACCAAAAGCGGCATTGAAGGGCAGGTTAGGAAGGCCAAAGAGCGCTATGCTCAGCCGGACTACCGGCGCATGGCCATGGATAAGCTATTGAAATGGCACACGAAAGAAAGCCTAGCCGGCCTGCTGGAAAGGTTTTGCGTGGTTGTGCAATCGCCTCACTGGGATGAGGAAGAAAAAGTTTGGCTTAGGGACCAGTTTATTGAAATGGGCGAAGAGGCCGAACCCATTTTGCGCGACTTTATTTTGCAAAAAGAAGATATTAATTACGCTTTGGAGGCCTACCAGGCCATAGCTGGGCAGGATAAATATAAGCAGTTGTTGATCGAATGCCTAAAATCGCGACCTCCAAGCGATCATCGCAGTGTGCGGGGCAAGGTGGAAATTATTGCGGCGCTCGATAGTCTCAGTCATGAGGATTTGGATGACGTTTTCTTACCCTATTTGCGCGATCATAGCGACGACGTGCAAAGTGCCACTATAGCCATTTTGGCGAACTCTAAAAATCAGCATGTGCAACAAGCGTTGGTGGATTTGTTGAGGAGTGAGGAGCATTCGCCTCGAGTGCTGAGGGACGTGGCAGGCGTGGTGGCCAAATACAAGTTGCCCGTTGGCGATGGCTTTGTCCTCAATGATGTGGTGAGCGAAGATTATAAAATTGAGAAGGGAACGCTTGTGGCGCGTGCCTAAGGTAGAATTTTTTTGGTATTGACGGGACTCTTAATAGCGTCGCTTGCGAGCGCCGTTTTTTCATCCATGTTTGGCATGGCGGGCGGGCTTTTGTTGCTGGCTGCGCTGTTTGCTGTGGATTTCCCCCATGAAGTTGCGGTGCCGCTTCATGGCGTGATCATGTTGATCACTTATGCAACCGCCCTGCTCGGCTATTTTCGCCATGTTTCTAGGCGGGCCTTCTTTCAGTTTATTATTGGGTCGCTGCCGGGTTTTGCGCTGGGGGCACTGATCATCGGCCATGTGGATCGCCATTTCGCCCAAATAGCGATTTCCATAATTATTCTTTATGCCACCTGGGCACCGAAAAGTTTTCAAATCAAAAACCCTCTAGTTTCCACCGATGCCAACATGGTGGCGGCGGGTGTTATTGGAAGTGTGAGCAGTATTGCCATTGGCGCGGCGAGTACGTTTATTTCTCCGCTTTATTTACGCAAAGAATGGGACACTAAAACGCTCATGGGCACCAAAATGGCCTGTGTGGCTTTTCTACAAGTAGGGAAAATTGGTATTTTTTCTTTCTTTGGTTTTAATATTCAAGACCATATTTCCTTGCTCATACCCATGAGTATTTGCGTAATAATTGGCAATATTATAGGGGTTTATTGGGTAGGTAGAATATCTAGCGAAAATTACCGAGTATTATATAGATCGGTTTTGACGGTTGCCGTTATTGGGCTTTTTGTCGATGTGATTGTGGATCACTTGTCAGGAAATAAGTAATCATGAACACCCCATATCAAATTATTGTACAGAAATATGGTGGCTCGTCGCTTGCTACTGTAGATTTAATAAAAAATGTGGCGCAGGCCATTAAGATATCTCTCAAGCACAACACCAAAATCTGTGTGGTGGCGTCGGCGATGGGGCACAGCACCAATGAACTTTTGCGCCTGGCTCATGCGCTGAGCCCAACACCCAATAAACGCGAACTCGATATGCTCATCAGTTGCGGTGAGCGCTCATCCATGGCGCTGTTGGCCATGGCTCTAGAGACGATTCAGGTGAAAGCCATCAGCCTCACCGGTTCGCAATCCGGAATTATTACCGATGATGATCATAGAAACGCGTCAATTATTGCAGTTAAACCGGCGCGGGTTTTTGCCGCATTTGCCGAGCATGATGTGGTGATTGTGGCGGGGTTTCAGGGCGTTTCGTTAAAGCGCGAGATCACTACCTTGAAGCGAGGCGGTTCCGATACGACGGCTATTGCCTTAGCGGCCGCCCTAAAGGCTTCTTGTGCAGAAATTTATACCGACGTGGAAGGGGTTTTTGAAGGCGACCCCAGGCTGTTTAGTAACGCGTCAAAGATCGATAAAATGAGTTTTGAAGAAGCTTGCGGTATGACCTTTTATGGCGCTCGTGTGCTGGCCCATGAGGCGCTCGATCTTGCTGCTCGGCTCAATATTGCGATCGAAATTATTAAAACTGGCAGCGATAGCGGCACCTCAATTGGTAAGGGGGACTTAGAAGTCCCAAAGAGAAAACGCGCTCTCGCAATTACGCACTTGCGAGGTGTGATTCAGATCGAACTTGGAAAGGATAGATTAATCTCTAACGGGGATGCGGGACATTATTTCCTAGCGGCTCGCATGCAAGACGATGCATTAATCGCTTATGCGTCTAACGACATCTCGCAGGAGTTTCTGCACGGTCAGCCTGTGGCTGCCTGTTTGGCGTTGGTTACGGTGCATTTGTCGTCGAGTGCGGGGTTGCTTGATGCGGTAGCGGGAATCTTTCCGGCTTTTAAACAGCACAATATCAAGTTGCATGATGCTATTTTTGGTGGAGCAAAGGTATTTTTGGTGGTAGACGATGAGAATCTATCCCGGTCATTAGAGCTACTGTCGGCTGTCTTTTTGACCTGCGAGAGGTAACCGTGACAAACCACTATTATGGACGGTCCGCTTTTTTGCTCAATGCAAATGCGAGAAGCGTTACGAAAGCCCAACGACAAAAACTCTTAAAACTCATTCCTAAAGAACATTTCTATTGTTCGACCAGCATCAGTGAAGCCAAAAATTTTATTAGCGAAATCTTGGAAAAGGGCTATGCCAACGTGTTTTGCGGTGGTGGCGATGGCACTGTGGTGAGCGCCATAAATCTCATCAATGATCTAGGGAAAAACGTGCCCGAACATGAGCTGCCGCGCATCGGCGTTTTACGCCTGGGCACCGGGAATGCTCTCGCTTCGGTTCTAGAGGCGGGGAGGCCTTTAGACGATATCAAAACGATTTTGGGCGGAAAAAACCTTGAACCGGTCTTGCTCGATATGATCGAAAACCGCGAAGGTCGAATGACGCCTTTCGCCGGAATTGGTTACGACGGCGAGCTCATGAACGATTTTGAGGCCATCAAAGACGTGTTTTTTGATAGCCCCTTACGTAAAACGTTTACCTCGCTTTTTGGTTTCACCTTTGCTGGTGTTTTCAAAACACTGCCTCGGCAAATCAATAAAAAACCGCCTCATGTGGTGATCAAAAGCACGAAGCCGGCCTACCGCATTAAAAAAGTTCGCGGCAAGGATGAAGAAATTTTTTTGGAAGCAGGGTCCGTTCTCTACGACGACCGCGCGCCGCTGATTTGTGTGGGTACCGTAAAATATGTTGGCCTCAATTTTACGATGTTCCCTTTCGCATCAAAACGCCCTGGCTACATGCATTTGCGCATCAGTGCGGTTCCTATTTCGGTTTGTTTAGCGAATCTCTACCCAGCCATCTGGAATGGAACCTTTCGTCATCCCAAACTTTTCGATTTTTTGGTTAAAGATGTCACCATAGAATCAGACGAGAGCCTGCCGTATCAATTTGGTGGCGATGCCATGGGCTACAAGAAAAAGCTGGAATTTTCGGTCAGCAAAGACCCGGTCAAAATGGTACGCATTAAAAAACCGAAAAAGAAAGTTAAAATCGGATCTGATCCTGTTATGACGCCGCTGATATTGTGATGATTTTTTCGCAATCCTCTCTTACTTGGCACAACTACTCCTCTCCCGCTTGCGGGAGAGGCAAGGGAGAGGGTGGAGACACATATGCTTTTAGCAGCCGTTGGCACCATGTCCTTGTCTCTCCACCCTCTCCCCAACCCTCTCCCGCAAGCGGGCGAGGGAGAAGAATCATACATTGCCTTATTATAATCTCTTGGTTGGAGTTTTTTTTATTACCGCTATAAGCTTTGATCATGATGACCAGAATACTTATATTTTTTTCTATATTTGCTCTTATGCCGGGGTGCTTTAGGGCGCATTCGCTGGGGCCGGGATCTTTCAAAAATCGCTATGCTGAATATGGGGTCATTATCCCTAGCAAAACTTGGACCGAGCGCAAGTTTAGGGGCGCGGAAATATTTTTGGAGCATTCGCCTACCAAATCATTCATATTTCTGAACAGTCAATGCGAGAAGGTTTCTGATAGTCCCCTTGAAGCTCTCACCAGCCAGCTTTTGGTGGGTTTTACCGATATCAAAATTATCAGCCAAAAAAGTCGGGACATCGCCGAGCGCGGCGCGCTCATAACCGAACTAGAAGCGAGGGTTGATGGGGTAAAGCGCTATTTTCAAATCGCCGTTTTAAGAAAAAATCGATGTGTTTTTGATGCGATTCTCACCTCGGATCAAAAGCATGACGCTGTTGTGCATGATTTTGACCAGATCATTTCGTCGTTTTGGGCCAAGGCGGATCTATGAGGTCTGACGAAATTAAAAGCGCGTTCAATCTCGATTCGCTGGAAGCCATCGGAAGTTTTATTAGACGAAAAATCATTTATTTGGGTGGTCTACTCCTACTGATTTTGCGGTTTTTTCGGGAAGCCGCTCGGCGCCCGCTTATTACCTATGAACTGAAGGAACAATGCATGCATGTGGGCGTCGGTTCATTGCCCATTGCCTGTGTCGTGCTATTTTTTGTCGGCGTGGTTTTCGCTTTTCAGTTTGGCATCACTTTGCGCACGCTAGGTGCTGTGCAATTTATTGGCCGCGTCACCACCATTTCTCTCGTGCGGGAGCTCGGCCCCGTGTTCACCGCGCTCGTGGTGGGTGGCAAAGTGGGCGCCGGCATGGCCGCTGAGATTGCCTCCATGCGAGTGACCGAACAGATCGATGCCATTCGAGCTTTGGGTGCGAGCCACATTCGCCGCTTGATTGTGCCGCGCATTATTGCCGGCACTTTCATGATTCCCGTCGTGACTCTCATTGCCACATTGATAGGCATTTTAGGTGCCATGATAATTGCCTGGGCCGAGTTTCGTGTGAGTCCCGTCTCCTTTTACGGAACCTCCATCGCCTCCGTTCGCATGATCGATTTCGTCTCAGGATTTACCAAAACATTCTTTTTTGGATTTGGCGTAAGCCTGGTGGGCTGTTTTGAAGGCCTTCATTGCGATTTTGGTACAAAAGGCGTGGGTCGGGCCACGACACAAGCGGTGGTGAACGTTTCGTTGTTGGTGGCGTTTACCGATTTCTTTTTGACGAGAATTTTTGCGTTTGTGTTGTAAATTTAGATAAACGCCTGCGCGTATCTCCACCCTCTCCCCAGCCCTCTCCCGCAAGCGGGAGAGGGGGAAAACATTATAAATTATCCCTTAAGCAATGAATTCCTATAATGCTCTTTATATATTTCCGCCAAACTTAAAAATATAGTGACGAGCAGGGGGCCATAAAACAGCCCCAGCCATCCGTAGATTTTTAGGCCGGCCAAAACGGAGAGAAACACGAGGGCTGCGTGCATTTGGCTTTTGGTGCCGATAAGTTTTGGTTTAATGAAAGCTTCGAGCACTACCAAATATATACTATTGAGAATCAAAAACATGACAGCGCTTAAGGTGTTTTGGACAAAAAATAGGTAAATCGACGCAGGAACCACGACGATTGTTGCACCGACTACTGGTAAAAAGGCGGTGATGGCGATGGCAACGCCCCAAATTAGGGCACCGGAAATACCAAACAAAAAGAACAAGAGGCCGCCTAACAGGCCTTCCATAGCGCTGATCAAACCATTGCCGATGAATACGGCTTTGGAAAGATCTTGGAAGCGCACAACGAGGCGCTGTTTTTCGTTGTGAGGAATGGGCACGAGGTCCATGATGAACCCTTTGGCATCTCTTCCGCTGATGAAAAATACAAAAACCAATGCCACCACCAAAAATGCCATGAACATGAGCTCGAGGAGGTTGGTAGCGATATTACCGATCAGCCCATAGATCATGCTGCCGGTGGACTCGGAGAGCGATGCGGCGAGTTGTAAAATCCGCTCGGGCGATAGTTCGTAGCCAATGCTGTTGGTGAGTCTTCTAAACCATTCGAGTGAGGCTTTTACGGGGCCCATCCATTCGAATAGACCGCCGGTCGTCGCGATATTTTGGAGCGATCGGATAAGCGTGATCGCCTGTTGCAGCAAGGCCACTAAAAATAAAATTACGGGCGTGATCACAAGCATAACCACTATCAGGGCAGATATCGCGGCAGCTAAATACTCGCGTTGGTTAACCATGCGCATTATTCTTTGATGCATGGGGCTAAATAAAGAAACGATTACTGTGGCCAGTATGATTGGAGTAATAAAACTAAATAAAAGATGAATAACTAATATTAGGCTGATAAGTAGCAAGGTAACGAAGGTCATCGTGCTGAATTTTGACGTATTTATTCTTTCCATGTAGCCCCCAGGTTAACCTTATCTGGATGCCAGCCTTCGCTGGCATGACAAATAATTAATATAGATTTTCTATTGATTCCGTTTCTAAAAAAGTTTGCATGGCGCTCAGGTTTTTCTTGAGCGTTTCTAGCTTAAATACCGCAAGTTCTTCGGGGTTAAATTCTTTCGCCTCATATTTTTTATCGATTTGCCACATGCCCATCCCCCATTTCGACATGAACGATAGCTCACGATACCTCTTGTACCAGTTACTGCGCTCGATTTCGCTCGCATTCGAGTAGCGGCCCTTGCTCGATGATTGCCACATTACCACGTTCACAAAGCGCTCATTCATGGGCAACTGGCTATGAGAACCAAATCGGCGGGTTCGACCAATCACTTGCTCGAGAATGGTGTTGTTTAAAATGGGCTCGAGAATATGCAAATGGCGGGTGCCATTCAGCGACAGGCCTTCGGTTATTTCAGGGTGCAGCAGCAACAGGCGAGTTTTTCCTTGATGATAGCGGTCCACGATGGCGCTCACTTCAGCGCCGGGCAGCGATGGCGAGATGATTTCTACTTGCTCGGCGTAACCTTTGCGTTTAAGAAAGTTATAGAACGCGAGAATGCCGGTTTCGTAATAATTAGAATATAATACACTTGGCTCGGGATGTTCGATTAAATAGGTGTATAGTTCTTCAAATTTGGGAGCCTCAATACGCTGCCCATCGCTTTGTAAGAAATCAAAATTTCCAATATCGCGTCCAGCACCGATTTGGGCATAGAGTTGGTCATGAATGGCCGAGCTGTTCACTTTTACGTATTCATCGCTCTTGTGCACGCCATTGCTTTTCAGAAGGCGCTGAAGTTGGTCGACGGGCAGATCGCCTTCCACAAAGTGCATGAAAAAAGAATAGGCTTTGGAATGATAAGGGATTTCTTTCAGAATGGTCTTTTGCTCAGGAAAATCCACAAAACTCGTGTCGGGAAACTTGAAATAGGAAACATATCGATTTGCAATGGGCGCGAGCGGCTCGACGTCGATTTCGCGTATTTTAAAGCGATTGAGCGGTAACAAAATACTTGCCGCGATAGGCGTGAGTGCACCTATAGCAATACCCGCATAAAAACCCGGCAAACCGACCATGGCGCCAAGGAAAGATCCGAGAACGGTAGGGGCTAGTGTAACCACTAGATTACTTTCAATAAAATATCCTCGAAAAAACTGAGGTGCGGGATTCAATTTAGTGTATTCCAAACGAAACGATTCACGATTATACGGCATGAGATCTTGACCGGAAACCAAATTAATAATAAACGCCAAATCTGACTCATCATCGTAAATCGGGGTGCCCGATAGACCAAGAATCTTATAGGCGCTGCGTAGTTTGGTGTAGACTTCGGAGTATTTTTCGTTTTGGTCATGATCGAGAGAGCGCATGAGCTTTATGAGATTGTGTACCTCATCAGCGACAATAAGGTGATTGGAGATGTCCATGTTAGCGAGAGCTTTTGGCGCGTCATGGTAACTGATAAATTTAAATCTTGCAGGATTTTTTGGTGCATACTGGGCGATTTGTCTTCGCCACTGACTTTCCAAAAATCGCGGTGCGAGAATGATAACCGGGTGATCGGCAAAACTTTCAGAGAAACCCAAACCTAAAATGGTTTTCCCTGTGCCCATGTGATGGTTGATGAGCAACCCTTTGAGTTCAGGGTTTTTCAAAAGGTAGTCAATGGGCCTAAGCTGGTGCTCGAATAACTCGATATTAGAGCCGCCGGAGGCGATTTTTTTCGTGTTCGGGTCAAGAATATACTTCGGACGGTCTCTTAAATTGAGGCTGTTTTTAGTTGTGGCGCACGATGCCATGATAAATAATATCATCATCATCGTTAGCCTTAAAAATATCATGGGTCACCACTGCAACTTTTTCATTTTTTATTTTATTAAGCATCGTTGAAAAAAGCCAAACGGGAATCGAAAATGAGTATTGTTGCCCAAGATTTTCTTTTTGACAATTCTGAACCCCTTTTTAGCAATTATGTAAAAGTGACGGGCGGACATGAAATTTTTGTTGCAGAATATGGCTCTCGTCATGGTTTACCAGTTTTAGTGGTGCATGGCGGCCCAGGCGCTGGGTGTGGCGCTCATGATCACCGATTTTTTGATCCAGCACGCTTTCGGATCATTATTCTGGATCAGCGTGGGGCCGGTCGCTCTCGTCCTTTGGCTCACATGAAAGAAAATACCACCCAAGACTTGATCGACGATATGGAAGCGGTGCGGAAGCTGTTTAATATTGATAAATGGCTATTGTTTGGTGGCTCCTGGGGCAGCGCTCTCTCCATGGCGTATGGGCAGCAGCATGCGTCAAAAGTTTTAGGCTTCATTTTGCGCGGCGTATGCTTGGCTCGCCCCGAGGAATTTCGTCACCTTATTTTTGGCATGAGCCGGGTGTATCGCGATTATTTTTGCGAAATGCTCGAGGCGTTAAACCTTACAGATCAAGATGACATCATTAAACATTGTTATGAGCGTTTGATGAGCGATGATCCAAACGTCCACGGGCCGGTAGCTCGCGCGTTTTGCAAGTATGATTTTAGCGCCGCGGTATTGCGTAAGGAAAATATTGCCCATGACAAGCTTAAAAACCCTGAGTTTTTGTTGAGCCTTGCTCGTGGTTTTTTTCATTACGGTGTTAATGATTTCTTTTTGGCGCGTGCCCCTATTTTGGAAAATATTGATAAGATTCGTCATTTGCCTTGCCATATCGTTCAGGGGCGCTACGACATGATTTGCCCCATGGATATGGCCTACGATGTACATGCGGCGTGGCCGACTTCGACGTTGCTAATCGTTGAAGATGCGGGGCACTCGTCGTATGATCCGCCGCTTACTAAAGCTTTGGTCGAAGTGGTCAATAAGATTGCAGCGAATCCCAAGTAAGGCTATTTTTTTGTAATCGAGCTTTTTTTTGGATTTTTCATGACCAAACTTAGCGTCCTCCTGTGTGGGATTTACTTTTTATCTGCGTTTCAAGCAATCGCCGAAATGGGCGACGAACGCATCGTCCCTGTTAATTTTCCTAATTTTTATGTCGCTGGCGATTATGGTTTGGTGCATCGGGTTATTAGCTTGGATGATACTTCGCTCTCTGGAAAATTGGATAGTCGTTGGGGCGGAGCACTAGGTTTTAACGTAGGCATTTTGCCCAACGTTCATGCAGGGGCGACCGTGGCTATGAACGTTCCTTTAAACCTTTCCGATGGCGAGCCTCTCAAAACCTCTTTTTCTATATTTATTAAGCCGACTTATAGTTTTTCCGAACGCTTTTCGGCCTTCGTAAAAGCCTCTGGCGGTATTGCCGCGATTGTTAAAGGCGACGCATTATCTTTTTCTGGACTGGATAGCTCAGAAGTGTTTCGCAACCAGGCATATAAAGATATGGCTTTTGGTTTTGCGCTGGCTACCACTGCCGGGTTGGAAGCATTTTTGACTTCTCGGTTTGGAGTGGCCGGTGAGGGCGGAATTAAAAGCGATATATTTTTTCATCTTCGCGATGGCATCGTGAGAGAAGGTTCGCCTGCGTTACGAAAATATTTGCTCTATAATTGGTTTGTTGGGCTTAATTTGTTGATGATACTTTAGGATCGCACCTGGCCATTGCCGATTCCGATCCATTTATAAGTCGTGAGTTCCGCGGCGCCCATAGGCCCCCGTGCATGAAGTTTATCAGTGCTGATGCCCATTTCCGCGCCTAAACCAAACATCCCGCCATCGGTGAACCGGGTGCTTGCATTCACATAAACTGCCGCGGCATCCACATCCCGCACAAATTGGTTTTGTGAGGCCTTGTTTTCCGAAATAATGGCATCGGAATGGTGAGATCCGTAGGTATTGATATGGTGAATGGCGTCATCGATATTTTTTACGATTTTTACCGAAATGATTAAGTCGAGATATTCGGCGTACCAATCCGCTTCGGTGGCCGTTTTTATGCCAGGGATTATGCTCAAGGTTTTGGCATCGCCCCGCATTTCTACACCGCCTGCCTTAAACATAGCGGCGACTTTAGGCAAAAACTCATTCGCACATTTTTCATGTACTAAAATGGTTTCCACGGCATTGCAGGCGCTCGGCCGTTGACATTTAGCATTTTTGATAATATTTAACGCCATTTCATGATCCGCAGATTCATCGACAAATATATGGCAGACGCCCTTGTAATGTTTGATCACAGGAACGGTGGCACAATCGGCTACGGCCTTAATTAATCCTTCGCCGCCTCGGGGAATTATCACATCGACAAACTCATCCAGCCGGCACAAATAGGTAATCGCTTCACGGTCTTTAACGGGAACGATTTGTACCGCGAATTTAGGGAAGGCGACTTTATTCAAGCCCTGGCTAATCGCTTCGTTGATAGCTCGAATACTTTGCTCGGCCTCTTTGCCGCCACGCAAGATCACTGCATTCCCACTTTTAATTGCAAGTGCGGCCACATCTGACATCACATTGGGTCGCGATTCAAATACGATGCCCACCACCCCAAGCGGCACGCGAATCTTTTTGAGCTCAATGCCGTTTTCTAGGGTTTTACTTGTGATGAGTTTGCCAATGGGATCGCTCTGAGCCGCTATTTCGCGCACTGATTTGATCATGCCATCGATGCCCGCGTCATCGAGCTTGAGCCGATCGATGAGCGCATTTGCGAGTTTTTGTTCAACACCCGCTTTAATATCCAGGGCATTGGCACTTTTGATCTGGCTGCGGTTTTGATCGAGCGCGTCAGCCATGGCGTTCAATGCGCGATTTTTTTCATCGGTAGGCAGGCTGGCCAATAAAAACGACGCATTTTTCGCCTGTTGGCCCAATTCCCTAATGATATTTTCGATGTTGGCCATGTGTTCTCCGAATGATTTTTTTAAACTAAAACTATTATAAATTAATAAATATTGATATTCGTATTTTTATTAAATGGAGCAATATTATGAAACCGATCGCAATTTTTAGATTAATTATTTTTTCATTGATCGCATCTGTGCAGCTAGAAGCCAAATTCAAATTGGACGACTTAACTATTAGAATTGCTAACAAAGTAAATTTATTAGCGCCGGGATGCATTATCGTCTTTGAGGGCAAAAAAGTCGGAACTATAGAAATGCACAGGACAGAGCGTGCATGGAATACTTTTGAACTCAATACGGAATTCGAACATGATCTTCGAGGCAGTGGTCTGTCGCCAGGGATTCAAAAACGATGCATAGAATCATTTCGAAAAGCCTTGGGGGCCCATGGCGAAAAAACAACGTTTTTTAGTCGCGTCGGGTTTTCCAACTATCCATCCCTAAAAATGAATCTAGGTGCAGGTATGACGCTAAACGGAATTGACTGTGATGGGACGTTTTTGTTTGCGGACAAGCTAGGAACAGAAATTGCGGACCATTTCGATAATTATAAAAAAATTGTTTCTAAAAAATGCGCTCTAGAAATATTTGAGGAGATCGATGAAGTCTATAAATCCGAAAATGACCATTTTGGGCGTGTTACTTCGAAAAAATATCTTGCCGAAAAGAAAGGCATAAAAAATGCCCGGGATTATTTCGATGCGATCGTAAAATTGGCTAAAGAGAATGGTGTGATGTTTGAGAAAATTTTCAAAGATTAGTTAAAATAAAATAATTATCCCGCACACAAGTCCGCAAATTTGATCAGAAGGCTTTGCGAGTTTTCCGAGTCGGTGAGGCTTTCCTGCATTTTTTGCACCCTTTCTTCCCCTAACTCGGTGGTCAAAATTGCGCGACGATAAGTCAAGTAAGCCTCGGACATGGCTTTGTCCCATTCGGGGTGGAATTGTACGCCGTAGGCGATGTTGCCTACTTTTATCGCATGAAATGGATCGTGATCGATTTGGCCTAAAACAGCCATGGATTTACTCGGTTCTAAAATTACGTCGCGATGTGAAAGCTGAACTTTCATGGTTTCAGGCAACTGGGAAAAAAGCGGATCTTTATTGGGATGTTGTTTAAAAGTACCTGTTCCCTGCATACGTCCGTAAGGATTCGGCCCGACTTTAGCGCCGCAGGTATTCGCCAACATTTGGTGACCAAAGCAAACCCCTAAAAAGGGGATTTCAGCCTCAAGGATGTAAGAAATTAACTGTTTACCCACGGGAATCCAGCCCAACGGATCGGAGACCATGGAGGCTGAGCCGCTCATAATTACACCGTGAAATTGTTTTGGATCAGGGCAGGGTTCTTTTGACCATAGGTCAACCAACGGATAACTGGTGAGCTCCATTGTATTTTTTACAGGAGCAAAAGCCCGCTCAAAGTGGTGATTCATGTCGCCAAAACGGGCGTGGACATATGGGTTTGCGTGATCGCATTGGATGAGCAAAAGTTTTAGTTTGGCAGTCATAAAAAAACCATTGGCAAAGGGCGCTACTTTAATCAAAGCATAAATATGAACAAGGGGAAATTTTTTTGGTATTCCTAAAAATTTTTTTGACCCATCGATCCAATCGCGCGCCGTCATATAAAAGAATTTGCTTCTTTTTTTTTCATTCCGCCTCTATTGTCTTCCCGTATGCCTAAAAGATGCCCATAGGGCATCGGCGTATTAGTACGGGACCTCATCGGAGTGCCATTATGTGGAGGTCCTGGACTTCTTCGCCGATTGCCTGCGGCAATCTATTCGGCATCCAGGATGACCAAAGTGTGAAATCAAAGGTTTTGCTTTTTCTTTTTTCATTCCGCCTCCATTGTCTTCCCGTATGCCTAAAAGATGCCCGCAGGGCATCGGCGTATTAGTACGGGACCTCATCGGAGTGCCATTATGTGGAGGTCCTGGACTTCTTCGCCGATTGGCTGCGGCAATCTATTCGGCATCCAGGATGACCAAAGTGTGAAATCATAGGGGATGAACTCTTTGCGCGTATTACAAATGAAGGCGAATTCTCATTTCCCATGAAATCCCAGCAGCCAGCCCCACGTTATAGCTATTCATGGAAACTGCTACTGCGCTAAAACGAACTTTGGGCTTTTGGTCCATCTGGGCCATTGGTGTGGGTTATGTCATCTCCGGCATGTATTTCGGCTGGAATCTTGGACTCATTGAAGGTGGATCAGTAGGATTTCTGTGTTCGGTTATTTTAGTCACGATCCTCTACCTCGCCTTCGTGGCTTGCTACAGCGAATTGAGCACGTCCACCCCAAAAAGTGGTGGCATTTTGGATCACGCAAGCGCCCATGGGCATAAGCAACTGGCCCTTTTGGGCGGTTTTGCGCAAGGGATCGAATTTGTCTTTGCACCGCCCGCCATTGCCATGGCCATCGGTGCCTATCTCGCGCTCTTTTTCACTCAAATACCTGCTACTGCTTTTGCGCTTGGCGCCTATCTCATTTTCACTTTGATCAATATTTGGGGCGTTAAACAATCCGCGCGGTTTGAGTTTTTGGTGACCGTGTTGGCCGTGGTGGAGCTCCTTATTTTTGCGGCCGTTTGCTTGCCACATTTTCAGATGGCTCAGTTTTTGCACAACCCCCTCCCCGAGGGTGGTTTTGGTATCTTAAAAAGCGCCCCGTTTGCCATCTGGTTTTTCCTCGGGATCGAGGGCCTGGCGAATCTCGCGGAGGAAACTCTTGAACCGGAAAAAACGCTGCGCCGCGGTTTTTTGGCCTCCATCCTCACCCTCACAGCGCTCGCTTTTTTGGTGCTATTTGCCGCCGTGGGTATCTCCGGTTGGGAGAATGTGGTTTATGAAACAGCCGGCGGCGCGCCTTCGGATTCGCCTTTGCCCTTGGCGATTTCCAAAATTACCTCGCCCTCATCGTGGCTTTATCACCTGCTCGTGTCCATCGGTTTGCTCGGCCTCATCGCATCTTTCCACGGCATTATTTTGGCAAGCGGCCGCTCGCTCATGGCGCTGGCACGCCGCGGCATTATTCCGCGGGCGCTCGGCCTCATTAATCCCACCACGCAAACCCCGGCCCGTGCGCTTATCTGCAAGTTTCTAATCGGTGTCATCGCCATTTTCCTGGCACCCACCGGTGAGCTCATCACGCTCTCGGTCTTTGGGGCACTCACGTTATATGTAGCGACCTTCATCACATATTTAAGTAGGCCGAAGTCCGCGCCAAAAAAAATCTTGGCGATAACCGGTCTCATTTTATGCACCGTTTTTTTAATCATGACCGGCATGAGCCATTGGTTAACCGCAGCCGTTTTTGTGGGGCTGATGGGGCTAGGACTGGTTTTTGTTAACCTCAAAAACCCCAAATATTATCAGGAGACTTATGAAGAAGAGCGATAAATCCGCCGCCGATTGGAAGGCGAACGGCATCACCAAAGCCAAAGTAGCGCTGGCCGATATCGACGGCATTTTGCGCGGCAAATACATGCACATCGACAAGCTCGAAAGTGCCGCCAAAAACGGCTTTGGTTTTTGCAGCGTGGTGGCAGGCTGGGACTGCAGCGATTCGGTCTACGATAACTCGTCATTTTCGGGGCTTCATAATGGCTACCCAGACTTCGACGCCACCATTGATTTGGGCACCGAGCGCGCCATTCCGTGGGAAAACCACACCCCGTTTTTTTTGGCAGAATTTAAAGACGAGAAAAGCCCTTGCCCTAGGCTACTTTTGAGACGAGTTATTCGTCAGGCCGAAGACGCCGGTTATACCGCCAAGTTCGGTGCGGAATTCGAATGGTTTAACTTTAAAGAGACAAATGAAACCTTGAGCGATCGCGGTTTTTTTGCGCCCAAGCCCATGGCCACGGGCATGTTTGGCTATTCGCTGATCCGCGCCAGCCAATATGAGCCATTTTTACGAGCTCTGATGAACGACATGGAATCCTTCGGCGTGCCCCTCGAAGGCCTGCATACCGAAACCGGCCCGGGTGTTTTGGAGGCGGCCATCACCTACTCCGATGTGCTCGAAGCCGCTGATCGCGCCGTGCTTTTTAAGTGGGGCTGCAAGGCCATTGCGCATCGCTTTGGCATCATGCCGTCGTTTATGGCCAAATGGAATGAGCAGTTGCCGGGTTGCAGCGGCCATTTGCACCAAAGTTTGTGGGACCTTTCGGGCCAAAAAAATGTGTTTTTTGAAGGCAAAAGTTCCGATCAAATGAGCGAGACTTTTAAGCATTATGTGGCGGGTCAGCTCGCTCTTATGCCCGAGCTTATGGCTTTTTATGCACCTACCGTGAATAGCTACAAACGCTTGGTGGAAGGTTATTGGGCGCCAACGCGAGCCACCTGGGGCATCGACAACCGCACCTGCGCTCTTCGCGTCATCGCCGCGGGGGAAAAAGCGACGCGCCTCGAAACCCGAGTGGGTGGCGCCGATATCAATGCCTATTTGGCCATCGCCGCGGCACTCGCGAGCGGTCTGTGGGGCATCAAAAATCGCGTTCAATTAAGCTCGGCGGCGATCAAGGGAAATGCTTATCAAAATAACGTGGCCACGGCTTTTCCAAAGAATTTGGGTCAGGCCGCTGAACTGCTCAAACAATCAAAAGTCGCTCGCGAACTTTTTGGAGAAGAATTTGTGGATCATTTTGCGGCTTCGCGCGATTTCGAATGGCGCGCTTATCAAAAGAGCGTGACGTCATTTGAACTTGCTCGTTATTTTGAGATTATTTAGCACCGTTGATATTTCTAAATTTCTTCCCCCTCCCCCGCAAGCGGGAGAGGGGGTATTCGTTCTTATTTGAGGTTCTAATGTTTAAGCACGGACAATTAAGCTACTTCAGCTTCCCCACACCCACAACATTTGGCGTAGGGTCGCTCGAAACCTTACCCGCCAAACTTGGCGAACTCGGCGTGAATCGCGCCCTGATCATCACCGACCGGTTTTTGGCCACCAGCGAAATTATCGAGCAAAGCAAAAAATTAACGAAAAAAACGGCGGTTGGCGTTTTCAGCGATTTTAGCGGCAACCCGCTCCTATCCCACGTGGAGAAAGGCACTTTCGCCTTTAAATCCCTCGGTGCCGACGGCATCATCGCCATAGGCGGCGGGGCCGCTCTCGATGTGGCCAAGGCCATTGCGCTTGTGGCGTCCAATCCGGGCAATCTATTTGACTACTCAAGCGGCGTTCGCATCCCCACTAAAAATTTACCGCCGGTCATCGCCATTCCCACCACCGCCGGCACGGGCAGCGAAGTGGGCCGCAGCACGGTGATCAGCGAAGACGAGAGCAAGAAAAAACATGTGATTTTTCACCCGTGGCTCTTGCCAAAAGCCGTGATCCTCGACGCCAATTTAACCGCCGATCTTCCTGCTCCGATCGTGGCCGCCACGGGGATGGATGCGCTGTCCCATTTGCTTGAAAGCTTCGTTGCGCCCGATTTTCATCCCATTTGCGATGGGATTGCTCTCGAGGGATTGCGTTTGCTCGCCATCAACCTCCCAAAAGCCTACGAAAACGCCCAGACGGGTATCAAAATTACACCAGAAGCCATCTCGGCTCGCGCCCTGATGCTTTTAAGCGCGTCCATGGGGGCTATGGCTTTCCAAAAAGGTCTCGGGGCTACTCACTCGTGCGCTCACGCACTTTCGACAGTTTGTGATTTGCACCACGGCTTAGCCAATGGCGTGATGATCCCTTACGTCATGAAATTTAACGAGGACGCTTGCCACGCACGCTTTGAACGCGTGACGCAGGCCCTAGGTCTCAAACAGGGCGTCACTCGGTGGCTTTGCGATTTACAAAATCAGTTAGAAATCCCCGCTAAACTTTCTGCCTTGAATGTGAAAAAAGAGCATGTAGATCGCCTGGTGGCATTTGCGGTTGCCGATGGTTGCCATCAAACCAACCCCAAAGCCGTGGGCGAAACCGATTTTAGAAACCTCTTTCACCTGGCGCTGTGACCTATGCTGCAAGTTATTAATCCGGCGGATGAATCCGTCATTAGGACATTAGAAACCGACTCCAAAAGCGCCATTTTGGAAAAAGTGTTAAATGCCAAAAAGGCCCAAAGTGCGTGGGCTGCGCGACCCTATCCCGAACGAGCCAAATGCCTCGCACAATTTGCCAAGGCGCTCAAAGAAAATCTCGAAAAATTGGCGAAAGACCTGACTGCCGAGATGGGCAAAACCATCGAGCAGGCGCGCGCCGAAATATTGAGCACTATCCCTCGCGTCGAATATTTTGTGCAAAATGTCCCCCAAGCCACCAAAGGCGAAAATTTCGGCATTTTTGAGGGCAATACCGAAGAGCAAATCACGTTTGAGCCATTAGGTGTCATCGCCAATATCTCCGCATGGAATTACCCCTATTTTGTGAGCATCAACGTCATCGCGCCGGCCCTGCTCACGGGCAACGCCGTGGTTTATAAACCTTCTGAGCTATCGATGCTGAGCGGACTCAATATGACGCGAATGCTTCATGAGGCCGGCGTGCCCACGGATGTTTTCTCGGTGGTTGTGGGTGACGGTGAGGCGGGCCGCAATTTGGTGGACGCTCCGATTAATGGCATATTTTTTACAGGCTCCAAAGCCACCGGCCAAAAAATAGCCGCCCAAACTGCGGGCCGCATGATCAGATTACAACTGGAGCTCGGCGGCAAAGATGCGGTCTACGTTTGCGAAGATGCCAATTTGGATAGCGCCGCGGAATCCATCGCTGAGGGTTTTTTATATAATTCGGGTCAAGGTTGCTGCTCGGTAGAACGCATTTATGTGCATCAAGAAATTTCCCGCAAATTTATCGACGCCTTGAAAAAGTATGCGCCCCAATTTGCCGTGGCACCCTTGGCTCAAAAAGCGCACGCGGCGTTTTTGGCGGATCAGGTGAGTGAGGCCTTAGAAAAAGGCGCCAAGCTGGAGCTCGGCGGTGAAAAAATTCACGGGCGCATTTTTGAGCCCACCATTTTGAGCAATTGCAAAAATGACCTGCGCTTCATGCAAGAGGAAAGCTTTGGGCCCGTGGTCGGTCTGGCTTCTGTTGAAAGCGATGATGAAGCCATAAAGCTCATCAACGATTCGGAATATGGCTTGACCGCTGCGGTTTACAGCAAAAATATTGCCCGCGCCAAGAGTATTTTATCGCGGGTTAACGTGGGAACCGCTTACATCAATTGCTGCGATCGCGTGAGCCCGCGCTTGCCCTGGAGCGGGCGCAACAACTCGGGCACGGGCGCCACTGCGTCGTGGATCGGTATCCAAAGCTTTGTGCAGCCGAAGGCGTGGCATGTGCGGGGGAGTTAGCCCGGCAGATGTGTCGAACGTAAGAATAAAATGTGACTTTCCAGTGCTTTACGAGAGCCAAGCCTGTGGAAAAAAAATGAAAATAATAAAAAAATTTTTATCTTTTATACTCGCCTCTCAACTTCTCTTAGTTCAAATCGCTTTTGCAAACGGCGTCGTGAATCATAGGCATGAGCTAACAACTGATCTCAATATTTTTGTTGAGCAGGGATGGCAGCTTGATTTTGTGGGCACCCCAGAAAAGAGAAGTAAAAAAATAAAAAAACAGGAAGATACTTGGGTTATTTATGCCCGGTGCGCCACCGGGATAACCCTTAAATTGGAGCTTGCGGGACTTTCTAAGCTGAATGCACGCGTGTCGATTTTCGAAGAAAAATTTCCCGAAAGAACTCATGCTGTGGGTTTAATCATCCACCCAACCGTGGAGAGTTTGGAAAATGCCGAGCAAGATATCAACGAGCTCGTTTCGGGCTTTTTTAAAATGGAAAATCCAAAAGCGCTTGAGATGAGTTCTTTATGGCAAAAAATTCTGCACGCCATGAATCCAATTCCAGCCGTTTTTGCTCAGCCCATACCCGAAAACTCAATTCTCGTGCGCGATGTTGTGGTAATACTTGGGTTTTTGATAAATATTTACGTGGTTTTTTATAGCGCAAATCATTCCGACTGGCAAAAAGTTTTTTGCCTATTTCCTTCTTTTGTTATCTTTATGAATAGTGTTCCAGTGAGGCGGTTTAATCAAAAACTATCCTATGTTTTACATACGCCAATTCCAAAACTGATTGAAGAAACCGTTAAAAAATCCAAAAATTAACATGCCAGCTTAAGGGGAATTGATATGGAGAAGATAGCCTTTTTCGCGAAAGCGATTCTATTCTTTATGGCATTCTCTAATGCAACTTTGGCTATGGAAACGCAAAAATTATTAAGCTCCAACAGTTTGTTAATTGATAAAGCTTTAAAAAAAATTAAAAAATTAGAAAATCTTTACGAAAAAGAAAAAGAGAAAAATTATCGTTTACAAGCGGATAATGGGACGGTTGTTTTTGATGATAATCAGCAACGTCTGTTGTGGGAATACAAAGCTCGGAATCAAGAGCCAGTGATTGCCGATATATTGGATATCGTTAACCAAATAAATCAATCGCAAAATGACCAAATAGAAGTCAAATTCATCCCTCGGATATTTAAAGGAAAACCTGACTACGACGATTTTCCTATGTGCGGTCGCGATTTTATGAGTTGGCATTGGTCGCTGCTTTGTTACTATGGGTTTGGTGAATATGATCCAATTTATTTTGTGGTGGATACGAAGAAGCTGCGTGAGAAATTAGAGATGCTTGAGTAATTATTGCACCCGAGCTTTGTTGAATAGATCAATGCTAGGCCAGGTTGCCCTCTCCCCAGCCCTCTCCCGAAGATCGTATTCTGGGAAATAAATCTTTTTGCCGGGAGAGGGGGTAAAATCGTTCGTCCCCCTCTCCCGGCAGAAGATGCAATATTCCAAAAACGCTTGTCGGGAGAGGGCAACCTGGGCAAGCATAACCAATTTATGCAACAACGAAGTATTTAATTCCCACCCATATCCCTCCGCCGCTCGCGCTTCTTTTCGCTCAACTGGCTCTTCTCGTTCAAACGCCTGGCGACCGAGCCTTTCGAAGGCTTAGTTTTCTTTCTCGCTTTAGGTTTTTTAATGGCCTTATTAATGAGCTCATGCAGCAGCTCCACCGCTTCTATTTTATTGCGATATTGGCTTCGGTGGCTTTCCACATGCAATACTAATTCGCCCAATTTATTGATGCGCCCAGCGAGTTTGGTAAGGATCAAATTCTTCTGTTCCTCATTAAGAGCCTGACTTAAATGGATATTAAATCGCAGGCCAATCCGCGAGCTGGTCTTTTGTACATGCTGGCCACCGGGGCCGCTGGATCGGCTGGCCTCAAAGAATATTTCGTTTTGAGGAATTACGATTGCCATCTCCTGCTCCAAAAAAAATCCTGCATATCTAATATTACAGCGTTAAGTACATATATATATGCAATAAATGGATATTAAAATGTGGTATATAATTGGTTGGTTATTAGGCGTCCCTGCTGTGGTGCTGTTAATTGTTTACCTGGTGATGAATTGTTAAGGGTCTTCACCCCAAAATCACCAGATTATCGCGGTGGATGATCTCGCTTTGCGGGCTCTCTAAATCGCGGCTTTTGGCAAGCGTTTGTTTAAGCTTGGCGCCCTCGATCTGCACAATGCCTTTGGCAAAACACAGGCCCGTTTTATCACAAATCTCCACCACAGAGCCCTTGTCAAAATCGCCCGACACGCTCACCACGCCGACCGGCAAAAGGCTCTTACCCTTGTTGGTTATAGCGAGCTTCGCGCCATCATCTACGGTAATAACTCCCGAGGCCTTATTATAAAAAGCGATCCAGCGCTTGCGTCCAGGCATGGCGCGCAAGTTGTTCGGTTTCACCATGGTGCCCACCACTTGGCCGGAAAAAATTTGCTCCAAAGCGTCGTGGGTGCGGCCCGAAGCAATGATTGCCATGCCTCCCACATGCACCATATTGGTAGCCGCAGCGAGTTTGCTTTTCATGCCGCCTTTGGAGAGGCCCACTTTATGTTTTTCAATGTGGCTTAAGATGGCTTCGTTTATCTCATAGATGTGAGGCAGCACTTCGATTTTACCGCTGTCGTCTTTGATCAAAAAACCTTCGCTGGTGGTGAGCAACACCAGTACTTTGGCTTCGATGAGCATCGCGACAAGGGAACCCAGAACGTCGTTGTCACCGAAATTAATTTCTTCGGTAGCCACACAGTCATTTTCATTAATGATGGGAATCACGCCGCGTTTTAAAAGTTCTTCCAGCGTGTGTTTGACGTTTAAATGGCGCTCGCGATCGCGCAGGTCGTCGTGGGTGAGCAAAACCTGCGCCACCACAATGCCAAAGCCTGCAAATAAGTCTTCATAGGAACGCATGAGGCGCACCTGACCGATGGCCGCCGCGGCCTGCAGCGTGGGCAAATCGCTCGGGCGTTTTTTGATGGACAGCGCTTCTAATCCGGCGCCAATGGCGCCCGAGGTGACAAACACGATCTCGCGCTTTTCTTGTTTGAGTCGAGCGATTTGGCCCACAAGATGGGCGATCTGGGCATAATTAGGCCTACCGTCATCTTCGAGCAGCACTCGCGAACCGATTTTAATCACCACACGTTTGGCGGCTTTGATGATGTCCCGCATTACTGCACCATGTTTAAATGTTTTTTAAGCCACTCAATGCCCTCTTCCACGGTGGTAAAATGGCCGTCGAGTTGGGCTTCAAAGGCGGTTGCCAAGATGTCTCTAAAGCCGACACCAGGTTTTAGCCCCAAGTCTATCAAATGCCGGCCCAAAATGATGGGTTCAGGTTTTTTTTGGGTCCCTAAAACTTCTTTGATGCGGGCGGTGAGCCAGGGCGCGGAAGGGTCATGGCCGGCCAACGCTTCTGCCGTGGTGCGGCCCAAAAAATCCGCCTGGGAAACCAGTACCAATAAGTCTGTATCGACACGGGAAGCGAGCCGTCTAATGGCCCCATCGCTCACTTCATCGCGCTTATTGTAAAGCTGAAATGGCTTCAAATGTTCGGCCACGAGAGCCGCGATGTCGTCGTGCAATTTTTGGGGGCAACCCATGCGATCCAGAAAACTCAACGTGGGCTCTATACCTTTGCTTTCGTGACCGGGGCTTTTGATCTTGCCATCGATGATCACGGTGGTGGCAGGTTTTCCGAGGTCATGACACATGGCCCCCAGCATGACTTTGAGCTTGGTGTCATCGTCGAAGCCCAGGTTTTCAATGAGTTTCACCGCCTCGTCAGTGACCATGAGGGTGTGAATCCACACATCGCCCTCAGGGTGCCAGGTGGCATCTTGTGCGCAGTCGATGAGCGCTGAAAGTTCGGGAAACAGCTCGAGCGCCTGTGTTTCACGTAAAACCGTTAATCCAATAGATGGTTTTTGAGCAAATACTAATTTTTTAAATTCTGTATAAATTCTTTCACGGCTTAATGTATGTAATTCATCTTTTAATTCGATGCAAAGATCGCGGGTTTCGTTATCTAAAAATAAATCGAAACGAGCGCAAAACTGAGCGGCACGCAACACTCGCAGGGGATCCTCGCTGAAGGCCGAAGAAACATGGCGCAGACGCTTTTCTTGTAGGTGGTTTAGGCCGCCATGCGGATCGATGAGGTGGTTATTTTCGAGGTCAATGGCCATAGCGTTGATAGTAAAATCGCGTCTTAACGATGCTTGGGCAAATGACATATTAGGATCACATGTGACCACAAAACCTTTGTGTCCGGGGGCGTTTTTATTTTCCGTGCGGGGTAACGCTACGTCGAATACTTGCGTTTCTTCGCTTTGCTCCACGACTACTTTAAAAATGCCAAAGCTTTTGCCAACCGCTTTTACGGTAAACCTGTCGCATAATATGCGTTCCAGCGTCTCGCTTTCTAACCCATAAACTTCGATATCCAGATCGATGGCGTCTATACCGAGAATGTGATCACGAACCGAACCTCCAACCAGCAATGCCCGCCCACCGGCCTCTTTAATGGCAGTGAGCAGCAGTTTAAGATGAGCGTTCGGCTTAAATATGCGTAGTACGTCGTGTTTCATAGCGTGTGGGTAGCAGTAATACCTCGGGGAGACTAGCCCTAATTCTTCTTATGCTCCTTCGGCGTATTCCTTTGTTGTTGGCTTAAGGCCTCGCTCAACTTGTGTTGATGCCTCAACTTTCGTAGCAACATTTGCATGGCCACGCGCCGAGCCATCACTTCGTCCATGTATTCTTCCATGGCCGCTTCGTATACCGCTTCTACAAATTCCCCCACTGTGGTGTTAAACCACGCGGTCTTTCTAGCCTTTGGCGCTTCTTTGGTCATGGCTGCCCCCGCGGCATTTCAGCACGGAAAGGTAACCATTTTGTGCGTTGAATGCACCACGAGATCTAAAAAGGTGAGGTGGGATAAGGTGTTACATGAAGAATCATAAAAAATATTTTCTAATCGCTTCTTTGTAATTAATAACTGTTATATTTCCATATTTTTTAGATAATGAATCGTTGCTAATACAAATCGCTTCATAATTAATAAAATCTTTTATTATTTGTCTAAATCTACTCAACGATTCCTCGGTGACATGGTCTGAGCTTTTAATTTCAATAAGTAATAACGGCTGACCAGGGCGATCGACTATAAGGTCTATTTCTGCGTCATCTTTGGTTCTTAAATAGGAAAAGCGAAAATCGCTGTGAAAATATTGAGCGAGCTTTATGCATTCCATGATTACGAAGTGCTCAAATGTATCACCGTAGGCACTGGTTTTTGGTGCAAGCGGTACATTCAGCAAACGCGCCAAAGCTCGCGCAACTCCGGTATCGAAAAAATAGAATTTGGGTTTGTGGCTTAAGCGTTTTCTTATTGATGTATGGTGCGGTTCAAGAAAATGACCTATTAATGTATCTTCTAATATCCCATAATATTCTTTGACTGTTTTACCATCTACTCCAACGTCATTAGCGATATTGGCATAATTTATGATTTTGCCGTTGCATTGAGCCGCTACTTCAAGGAATTTGCGAAACGGATCAAGTTTGCGCACGATTTGTTCAGCCCAAATTTCCTCTTTTAAATAGGTTAAAGCGTAGCTTTCCAAAAAACGAACGCGTTCTTTATCGTCATCCAATTGCCAAACCTTCGGCAATAAACCGAACGACAGGGCGCGGTTTAGGTCAAAATCGCCTTCTAATTCCAAATAGCTAAGAGAGCTGAGATGATAGACAAAGGCGCGGCCAGCCAACAAATTGGCTCCGCCGTGGCGCAGCTTGCGGGCGCTTGAGCCTGTCAAAATAAAAGTTTTTTGTTTGCGTTCGATGAGCAAATGAACCACATCCAAGAGGCGCGGCAGCTTTTGAATTTCATCGATGACCACATGGGTTACATGTTCGGGCAAGGATGTGACCCGATGGATCAGATCGCTGGGCGAGCGCGCTAAGGCGTCTTCCTCTTCAGGGTTTAAGAGATCGATCCATAGTGTGGTTTCTTTAGAAAAAATATTGGCGAGTAAAGTGCTCTTTCCGGTAGCCCGCGGCCCAAACAGAAGGACGTGATGGTTTTTGGGCAGCGTAACTAATCGTTTATACATAATTTCCCAATTCGGCGGAGTATACTCCGAAATTGTACGCCATTTTCGGAGTATGGTCTACTAATTACGCCTATTATATTAAACGTCGCTCCATCTGGTTGACAAATAAACATATAATGGCACTTAAAATACGCAAATAAAAACAGTAGGTTACATTCTATGACGTTTATGGGTAAGAATGGTATTTTTGTCACGTTTTTTATAACGGTTTTTTCGATTGGGCTTATGGCTGGAAAAGATGGAGATAGGGTGCGTAAAAAAGCCATTAACAATGCCCTTAAAGAAAATTTTGTTAAGTCCAATAGAAAAGAAATTGAGCAGTATGAAAAAAAAATAAAAAGGTATTTCGAAAATAATCCACGTCCATCGTCATTGGAACATTTATATAGCGTGGAAAAATTAACTAATAAGGTTGGCTATAACTCTGTTTATAACGTGAAAAATATACAAAATATTCTGTATAACCGGATAGAAATATATCGCCAAAATAAAGACAAATTTGATGGGGAAATATTGTGGTTGAGCGGTTTGGAAAAAATTGTTGCAAAATTGGTGGAACAAATGGAAGAAAAAGAAAAAGAAAATAATATATATGTAAATCTTGAAGAAAGAATTAATAGGTTGGTGAAAAACAAAAATGTAGATAAAGAAAATATAAGCAAAAATCTGGAAGAAAAATTGAATAAACCATTCACGGAAAATCGAGATAAATACAGTATATTAGAAGATTTAAAAGGTAATCTTAATGGGTTAAATATTAACAGTAATGACTTTAATTAAGCAGTGTTGTTTTTATGGCACTGGATGCCAGCGAAGGCTCACTACTGTCCAAAACGTTTCTCTTTTGTCATGCCAGCGTAGGTTGGCATCTAGTTTTTCTTGAATCCAATCATTTGGGCGTGTTTTTTTAGGTAAGCCAAAATTCTTGAATCTGAAATATTCGCGAAAAAAATGGCGTCCCTACTCACTCCTCTGGATGCCAGCCTACGCTCACTACTGTCCAAAACGTTTTCTTTGTTGTCATGCCAGCGTAGGCTGGCATCCAGCCTTTCTGGAATTCACATCATTTGGGGACATGTTTTTTCTAGATAAGCCAAAATTCTTTAACTTGAAATATTTGCGAAAAAAAATGGCGTCCCTGCTCACTCTCTGGATGCCAGCCTTCGCTGGCATGACAAATGATTGACCAATTTTGCACGACAGAAAAACGTTTTGGACAGTAGTGAGCCTACGCTAGCATGACAAAAGAGAAACGTTTTGGACAGTAGTGAGCCTTCGCTGGCATGACAGATGCTAGAATTGCGCAACATAAAAAACGTTTTGGTCACAAGTGCTTCCGCTCGCATGACAAAGATAATGAATGTTATCCTGCCAGCTTCCCATGCGTTTCCATCAACGCATCGGGCGTGAGCGAAATGCTGTCGATGCCGAGGCTTATCAAGTAGCGGGCCAGGTCGATGTTATCGCTCGGACCCTGGCCACAAATACCCACATATTTATGGTTTCGTTTGCAGGCCAAAATCGCGAGCTCAAACATCTTGAGCAAGCTCGGATCGCTTTCCTTAAATTCGCCCGAAATCATGTGGGAATCGCGGTCGATTCCCAATGTGAGCTGGGTTAAATCGTTCGAACCGATGGAAAATCCATCGAAATATTCTAAAAACTGGTCGGCGAGAATAACATTGCTTGGAATCTCGCACATCATAATTACTTTGAGGCCATTTTCGCCGCGTTTGAGGCCATTTTTCTTGAGCAGCTTGGTGACTTGTTCGGCTTCGTTCAAAGTTCTCACGAAAGGAATCATGACCTGAATATTATTAAATCCATACTGGTTACGGGCCTTGATTAGCGCTTCGCATTCCAGTTTGAATGCATCGGCAAACAAGGGCGAAATATAGCGTGAGGCCCCTCTAAATCCGATCATGGGGTTGTTTTCTTTGTGCTCAAATAGGGACCCACCGAGAAGTTCCTCATATTCGTTGGTTTTAAAATCGCTCAACCGCACGATGATGGGATGCGGAGCGGCCACGGCGGCTAGCGATGAGATGCCGGTGGCGAGGGAATCCACGTAAAAATCCACCGGGTCTTTGTGATGGCGGCTGCGGTGCAAAATCTCTTGCTTAATTTCTTTCGGCATTTCGTTGATTTTGAGGATGGCATTGGGGTGCACACCGATGGTGTTGGCGATGATAAATTCCAGGCGAGCAAGCCCGATTCCTTCATGTTTGAGGAAATGATGGAAAAAAGCGAGGCCAGGGTTGGCCGCGATCATCATGAGCGGCACGGGTGATTTTCCATCGTGACTAATGGCCACCGGCTTTTTGATGATGGGTACCAGGCCGGAGTAAACCTTGCCGTCGTCGCCGTCGGCACAGGATACCGTAATATTGGCTTTATCCGAGATTTTTTGCGTGGCATCGCCACAGCCGACCACCGCAGGAATTCCCATTTCTCGAGCGATAATAGCGGCATGACAGGTGCGTCCCCCTCGATTGGTCACAATGGCCGACGCTTTTTTCATGATGGGTTCCCATGAGGGGTCGGTCATATCAGTAACCAAAACTTCGCCGTTCAGAAAATCGAGACCATCTTCTATGTTTTGCAAAATGCGAGCCCGGCCTTGGCCGATAAGTTTGCCGACGGCCCGTCCGATACACAAAACCGTTGGTGAGCCTTCAATATGAGATGTAAAAGTCTCATGATTCTTAGGGTTCGCATGCACCGTTTCGGGGCGAGCCTGCAGGATAAAAATGTCGCCTGTCACGCCATCTTTTGCCCATTCTATATCCATGGGGCGCCGATAGTGCTGCTCAATAATGACGGCGCTTTTGGCCAAGGTAGACAGGTCGTCATCCGATAAACAAAAGCGATCTCGTGCCGCATGATCATTGGGCTCTTCAACAATTTCGCGGGCGTTTTGTGAAAAAGCCAACCGAAACGCCTTGGAGCCCAGTTTTTTTCCTAAGACAACCAGTTGGTTTTTCGCTTGAGGCTTGTAAATCGTAAATTCATCGGGATTAATGGCACCCGATACCACGCCTTCCCCTAGGCCATAGCTCGCGTTAATAAAAATGACATCTTTAAAACCACTCTCGGGATCGAGCGTAAACATGACACCCGATACACCTTGGTCACTATTAACCATTTCTTGCACGCCGACAGAAATGGCGACGTGCTCGTGATCAAAATTGTTATGGACGCGGTAAGCGATGGCCCGCTCAGAAAACAGCGATGCATAAACATCCTTAACGCGCTTAAGCAGTTCGTCGGCGTCTTTTACATGCAAATAGGTGTCCTGCTGACCGGCAAATGACGCGTTCGGAAGATCTTCTGCCGATGAGCTTGAACGCACGGCGACGCGAAAATCCTGCCTATCCTTTTTTAGAGCTTCATAATGGGACAAAATGTCCGAAGACAGCTCTTTGGAAAAATGCGCACGACCAATCAAATCCGTAATAACGGCGGAGCAAGTCTTAAGCTTGGCGATATTATCCACGTCCAAAGAGTTTAGGGCGTCAAAAATGGGTTTACGTATATTATTTTCATCCAGAAACTGATTGTAGGCTTCGGTGGTTATCGCAAAGCCAAAGGGGACATTGATCTGGCGGCTCTTAAGCGTGCCGATCATCTCGCCTAGCGACGCGTTTTTGCCGCCCACGAGGGAAAGGTCACCGAGCGAGATTTCCGAAAACCATTTTATTAAGCCGTGACCCATTGCGTGCTCCCCAAATTTGCATTGATTTTAGGTCTTGGAAGGTTAGCAAGCAACAGAGGTGGCTATGGCGCGAGCCGTTTTTTATGTTTCCGACAGCACGGCGCTTACAGCCAAGGCGCTTGGGCAAAGCTTATTGTCGCAATTTGAAAACTTACAGGTTCATGAATTTCTTCGGCCCTATATCAATACCAAGGAGCGGGTGGAATCGTTGGTCAGCGAAATCAATGACCATGACCAAAATCACGAGGCAGCTATCGTTTTTGCATCGATGATGGATGACGAGCTTATGGAGCATTTGCGTGCCCACATTAGCGGCCTCGTCGATATTTTTCGGCCTTTTAACGAAATCTTGGAAAAATTAATCCCTGAAAAATCATCCAAAGCGGTGGGTCAGGCGCATCGCGCTCGCGATCAAGATAGCTATAAAAAACGCATTCGTGCGCTAGATTTTGCCATGGCCACCGATGACGGCTTGTTGACCAGCCAATACGAAGAAGCCGATTTGATCTTGCTTGGCGTCTCGCGGACGGGAAAAACGCCGACGGCGCTTTATCTCGCCCTCAATTTTGGTCTTAAAGTGGCGAATTTTCCGTTTACTCAAGAAGATTTGCCTAAATTCGTCCTGAGGGAGGCCCACGAAAAAAACCGGAGCAAGCTTTTTGGCCTTTTGATAAGCCCAGAAAGGCTCGTGAATATTCGTAAGGAGCGAAGGCCAGGGGGCGATTACTGCGATCCCTTAAAGGTTGCCATCGAACTTAGAGCCATGGCTGAGTTATTTGATCGAGAAGGCATAAACTATGTGGACGCCACCACGCGGTCGGTGGAAGAAATCGCTGCTTTTATTGTCGACGCAACGCGAAAAAAATGGACGCCCAAAAAGTAGTCTTGCGTGACATAATGTTTTGATCCCGCGGTCAAGTCGCGGGACGACACATTAAGGAATGCCATGAAGCGAATATATTTATTAATATTTCTAACTACTTTTAATTTTTTTATACCAGGCCATGCGTTAAAAAAACTCATACCTGTTGACCCCTATACGCCCTATCACGAAGATAGCAAAAGCGTCATGTATGAGTTTGATATCGAGGGTCACGGCAATCGCGCGGTAAAAAAACAAATTTATTATGCGCTAAAAAAAGTTGGATTATTCCCCTTAAAAATAACGCAAAAGACCCTCAGATGGGTAAAACGTATCACCAAGCAAACCATCAGAGACATTAAGCTTTTCGTGACCGCCGCTCCCGGTGTGGGAGGCGCGGTTAATGATGTAAAAACTAGCGTTGATAAATGGGGCGCTTTTTTGCACGAGGAATTTCTCGATGATACACCCGATGGCGTCGACGATGAAACGATTTTGAGCAAGGGCGGCGTTATTAGTTTTGTTAAGGGAAAACTCCACTACGTGATTGTTGTTTTGCCGAGAGAAGGTTATCGAACCGTGAAATTATTTGTATTTGGCGCATGCGGTTTAATTGATTAATAGTTTCGCCAAAGGCCTCAAGTAGCGACTATGAATCTTTGTGGGCAACGAAAAAACGAAAAAAAAATTGACGCGCGCAGCCAGGACTTGGCAGACTCAACTGCGCGCGACATTATATTTTTTATTTAAATACTAATTTTATTTATTTTATTTACGTTTAAAACCATTTATTCGACCGTTTTATTTAATAACCATTAAATCTCTTCTAACTAAGGTTTCGGAAGAGGCCAAAGATGGTTGCGAAAAAAGTTTCGCCGAATATCCAAGGCGGCATTCGGCGATTAAATGGGATTTTTTCTTAGTTTTTGGGATGGGTCTTTTTGTGTTCATCTAGGAGCTGTGTTAGCTCTTTATCCCAACCGTCGCTGTAGCATAGCAACGAGTGTCGGTGTTCGCTGTCTTTATCGTTGCAAATCAAGTATTCATCGCGGTGAAAACCCTTTTCGTATTCCACCTGGCAATTATCGCATTTGTACTTTCCATGCTTCTCGTCATATTCTTTGTGAAATTGGAGATGTTCAGAAAGCTTTGCGCCATTCTTGAACTTTAAGCCACACTTCTTTATCGGACACATAATTTCGTGATTGGTTTTATGTTCCTTTTCAAAATGTTCGCCAATTTTGTATCTATCAAACTTATCATGGCATTTTTCAAAAGGGCACTCGTTAGTTGGTTCCTTATGAAAGCCAAAATAGTGAATAAATAGAGCTTCGCGTTCGGTAAATCCACTGTTACACATTGTGCATTTGTAGTTTTTATCGCTTATTTTAAACATGTCTCTAGTAATTTTAGGGCGTTTGGTTTTTCTTTCCTCAATGCACGCCACAATGTTTTCATCAATGTTTTCCTCGATATTGCCGGGCTTCTTTCTCTTTTTGCTGCCAGTAGATTTAGATACTTCGAAAGTCTTCAATAGATCTTTGTGAGCAAATTTTATGTGACCATTGAGCGATGTTTGTATGCGTTTTTCTTGCTCGTCACCCTGTATGGATTTGATGGAACTAAAAAATTTGTGACACCCCTTGACCGTACATGGATAAGGACCGCCGCACTCTTTTTCTAAATGCCCCAAAAGGTCTTTCTTGTCCAAAAATATTTTGTTGCATTTTCCGCAATAAATTGCATCATCGCCAAGCACATGGATGGTTTCATCTTCCTTATTGTTGACTTCGATTTTGTGAGCTTCTCTAAGATGCGTCTGCATTGCCTCGTGAGAGTCGGTTAGTTCTTTGCATTCGTCTACAGGGCAAATTCGATTTAGGTATTCATCCACCCAAAATGTATTGGGTTTGAGAAATGTGTCATTTTCTTTTCTCTCAATTTTTTCATATGTAATAGCCCTTTTTTTGTGGGTGTTATTAACTTTTTTGGTTGACGGTTTTTTACGATTAAGCGATAGCTTATGCACATCTTTCAGATGCTTAATCATGGATTTTTTAGTGCCAAGGAATTTGATTTCTCTGCATTTTTTGCATCGAAATTCATCTTTGTGATCATTCAGATGCGTGACGATCCCCGTATCGATGAATTTTTTAATTACTACATCTTCTGTTGGCTCGTCTGCTTCGTCGTTTGATTCATCGTCTTCAGTGGGCTCGTCGTTTAAGCTATCGAGTTTATTAATATTTTTTGGTGTCTGTTTTTTGCTCTTTGGGGCTACATGCTTAGAAATCTTGTGACCTCCGTTCTTACCAAACGGACAGCCTACAAACGGGCAACCGTCATCGGCATGCTTGTTTTTGAGATGTTCATTCAGCGTCTTGGCGCTATTAAAGGTGAGTTCTTCACAGGCAAAAGATTCCATAGGGCAAATGAATTTATTGTGAACTCCTTTATAGTGAAAATACTTTGATAATTTGCTACCAAATTTTTCTACAGCGCAATCGTTGCCGCACTTTTTTTGGTTGAGATTTTCTTCCGAGGTGAAAATATCAGTATTGATATTATCAGACAAAAATGTCTGAAAAATATTTATGTCGATTTCATCGTAACTATTATTTTCAAATTCAAGTAATTGGTTGCTGTTATTTATTGATTGATTAGAATTATTTTTTTCAAAATTGTTCAAAAGCAAGGTTCTTATTTCATCATTTACGATTGGTTCTTTGGTGAATAAATCATAAATAAATTTTACATCGCTATTGTTTTTGTAATCTTGATTTAAAGAGTCGGCAACATAAACTTTTTTATCGGTTAAAACAAGAGCAATCCAGTGGTCATAAGATCCAGCCTTTACATTCAGAATCACCAGATGGGGTTTTTTATCTTGTCGAAATTTTTTGATTTTTGTTAGAATGGTATCTTCTCGTGGCACAAAAACACGTTTGTCTTCATGTTCGATAAATTCAAGTTTTATATTGGCCATTTCGATAATGGACGTATTATCAGTGATAAAATTATCATTATTTTCAAGAAGCTTTAATATCTCATTCTCTTGAATATCGGCATCATTCGTGAATGATTCAATTTTTGAGATTCGTTCTTTTAACCAATTATTAAATTCTATTTCGTTTGTTAAAACTTTATTGCCATTGCGATAGCCTTCATCCAAAAGCATGTACGAACCATTGAATGCTGCGAAGAAGCCACACATATTGGATCGCCCCAGGAAGTTTGCCTCGGATTCAAAATAGGTGCCTTGGTGAATAGAACTGACCATTGTAACGGGGCCATTATTGATGAAGACAATATCTTCGAGGTTTTCGTTGCGGGTTATTTCAATGATATTTTTCGATAACTCTTTTTCGTTAATATTTAAATTTATTTTTTTTCTAAATTCAGTAGTGGCATATCTCGTCGCGGCTTCGCGTTCTGCTTTGATTTCTTCCTCGGTGAGTTCCCCATATTTTTTGGCTCCTTTCTCTTTGAGATACGCCACAATATTTTGAAAAAATTTATGTTTCTTTGCAGTCGTTTCGGCAAGGTCAAGTGGCGTAAATTTAAGCTGCGTGTTGGGTTCATATATGGGGTTGAGGCGTGCGCCCATGTTTATTAAACTTTTGAGCACATCTAAGCGTGCCTCGACTACTACGTTATTGTCACCTTTTGCAATGGTGACGACTTCATGTAGACGTGTTTTCGTGGTTCGGCCATTAGCTCGGTTCGCGAGGTGTTCAACATCAAAACCCTTTTTTGGCAAGTTATCAATTATTGTATTAAAGCCACTGCTTTCAAACGAGGTCGATTGTTGTATGTGATTGCTCAATAGTCTAACGATATCCCATTGTTGAACGTCGTAATCGGCCATTTTGACCATACTTACAGCGAGCCCAAGATTATAATTACAAATAGCCATCTCTATTGGCGTTTTTTTGGAATAGATTTTTATGTTAGAAAATATTTTTAGCTCAAAATTTTTCTCGCAATCTTTATTCACTAGTGTAATTAGAGTATTTCTATCGATATAGTTTTCAATTTCTAGAAATTCATTAATATCATTTTTGGTAACGCCTATTTTGCTGAGAGCAAATGCATCGAACATGTTATGTCCTTCATCGTCCAGTACTGATGAATTTGCTCCGTTTTTAATCAACCAAATAACATACTTGATGCGCATCATTGACGCTGCTTGTAACAATGGCACGCGTTTAATAATTTTTTTAGAATTTTTTGGGATCAGGCTGGCATTCAGCAATTTTTTTAAATCAATATTCTTTTTTATCGCCTGCTTGCGAATTATTTCAAGTTTATCATTGGAAAAATCATTTGCGTTTTTGTTAATGGCTAGTTGATGAAATAAATTTTCGCCTGTTGCCTTAATGGCATACCCAATATCAGCCCCACTTATTAAGAGAAGGCCTAATATTTCTTCTGTAATTTCAGGATTTTCTGCAATTTGCATAATGGGCGTACTACCAAATTCGCCCGGTTTATTGATCAAATGTTTGCCGTTTGGCGATTCAAGAATCCTTTTAATTTCATTGAAATCTGGATTTTTTTTCCTAAGAGCCAAATTTAGTTCGTGATCAAAACTGCGTTTTTCCGTGAATTTTTGATTATTAAAATTCGAATCACGGTTTTGGCGTTTATAGTCTCTTTCATCGTTATTGTTATATCGCCTCTCATCGGAATACTGCTTTTTTTCATAAGGGTTATCCCATCCGCTTCGCTCATCCCTGCGGTCTCGGGAAGATTTGTCGTATCCGGCGTGCACAACAACGGAAATTTGACACAATAGGAGATAACCAACTAGATTTATTAATTTATTTTTTAGCATAATTAACCATATAAATAATATATAAATTCACCGTGTATTATGTATTTTTTATTATATTTGTCAACACATTCACTTCAGCAGCAGCGTAATCGCTTCTTCTATAGAATTCGGGCCCTTAAGCCGCATGGCGAAGTTATCTTCCATATATTTGACCGAAGTTTTGGGCACGATGCCCTTCATAAATCCAAGGCGGCTCGCTTCTTTTAGCCGCTCGGTGATGCGGTGCACGCTTCTAATTTCACCAGAAAGCCCGAGCTCCCCGAGTGCCACCAAATCATGGGGCAGGGCAATGTTTTTGATGCTGGAAGCGATGGCCAACGCGAGTGCCAAATCTAGTGCTGGTTCTTTAATCTCAATGCCGCCGGCCACGCTAACAAAGAGGTCCATGCCGGATACCTGCAGCTTCGCATGTTTTTCCAAGATAGCGGCAATGATGGAGCAGCGATTGTTGTCGATGCCGACGCAGGTGCGACGGGGATTACCGAAAGTAGTGGCGATGGCCAAGGCCTGGATTTCAACGAGTAAAGGGCGAGTTCCTTCCATGGCACAAAACACGGCGCTGCCGGGCTTGCCTTCCGGCCGCTCTGCTAGAAAAAATGCCGACGGGTTATCTATGCCCACCAGGCCCTTGGATTTCATTTCAAATAGGCCGATCTCGTTTGTGGATCCAAAGCGATTTTTGTGGGCGCGCAGGAGGCGGTAATGATCGCCGCGGGCCTGCTCGAAATAGAGCACGGTGTCCACCATGTGTTCAAGAAGCCGTGGGCCCGCGATGGCGCCATCTTTCGTCACGTGGCCTACCAAGAACGTGGGGATTTTTTGATTTTTGGCAAACTGCACCACTTTGGCGCAAACTTCGCGAATTTGCGCCACGCTGCCGGCCGCGGAATCAAGCTCGAGGCATTGCACGGTCTGCACCGAATCGATCACCAAAAAATCGGGGTTTATGGTGCTCGCTTCTCGCAAAGCTTGCTCAATATCGGTCGCGGACAAAAGCCAAAAATTTTCTGATACCGCGCCCAAGCGCTCGGCGCTCAGGCGAATCTGCTCTACCGATTCTTCTCCGGAAATATAAAGTACTTTTAAGCCCTTTTTGGCGAGCGCTGCCGAGGCCATTTGTAAAAGCGTGCTCTTACCTGCCCCCGGCTCACCGCCGATTAAACTCACGCTGCCTCGCACCATGCCGCCGCCTAAAACGCGATCGAGTTCTTCGATGTCGAATTTGGTGCGCAGATGAGCCTCGCCCGAGATCTCGGTGATGGGCGTGGGGCGTGATGGCTCATGGTCCATATGCAGTTCGCTGCGCGGAGCCGTGCGCTCTTCCACCATGGTGTTCCAAGCCAAACAAGACGGGCAGCGGCCATGCCATTTTTTTTCATTGTGGCCGCAGGATTGGCATACAAAAGCGATATTGGCCGGCTTTTTTTTCATTTTGATAACCCCGTTTTACATAAGCGGCTAAATATATATACAAAAACTCATGAGCCGCTATGAGATGAATGATCACTATTTTGAACAAGCCAAACGCCAGGGATTTAAGGCCCGTTCGGTGTTTAAACTGTCTGAAATTGATCAGAAACTCAAGATAATCAAACCCCATTCAGCCGTGCTCGACTTGGGCTCGGCACCTGGCTCCTGGCTGCAATACGTGGCCACCAAGATCAATGACCGGGGGTTTGCCCTCGGTGTGGATATCACGCCTATTTCCGAGCGATTTCATAAAAATATTACCACCATCACTCATGACTGTTTTTCGCTTACGGACGAAGTCATTGGCGAGGCCATCCGTGACTTGGGCGTTGAGTTTACGGGCTTTGACGTGGTGTTGAGCGACATGGCACCAAAAACCTCCGGCATGCGTCATGCGGATCAAACCCGGAGCTTTGATTTGTCCATGAGGGCGCTCCAAATTGCCGAAAAATTTTTGCGACCGCGCGGGTCAGTCGTTATCAAAATTTTTGATGGGCCTGATGCGAATCAGTTGGTTTCAGCAGTTAAAAAATTATGCAAAACCGTGCGCCATATGCGGCCCGAGGGCGTGCGTGCGGGTAGCAAAGAGTTTTATGTGGTCGGGATTGATCGTAGGACTGAGAAGTGAGAAAAAAAGCGGTTATTTTGCTATCCGGTGGCCTAGATTCGAGCACGGTTCTTGCCATGGCGTCGCAAAATTTTTCACCCTACGCCCTCACCATTTTTTACGGCCAGCGCAATCACATTGAGATGGCAGCGGCGAAGCGAGTGGCCCAGGCTTTTGATGTGGCCGAACATAAAACCCTGGAGTTAAACCTGAGTTGTTTCGGTGGCTCCTCGCTGACGACGGATGCACCCGTGCCTGTTCATGTCGAATCTAGTGACATCCCTCAAACCTACGTTCCAGCGCGCAATACCATCATGTTGTCGCTGGCATTGGCATACGCCGAGACCGTGGGCGCCGTGGATATATTTTTTGGTGCCCATATTCACGATTATTCGGGCTATCCCGATTGTCGGCCTGCCTATGTGGCCGCCTTTGAAAATATGGCCAATTTGGCTACGGCTCATGCGGTTAACGGGCAAAAAATTACCATCCATGCGCCGCTTATTAACTTGAGTAAATCTGAGATCATCAAGCGTGGGCTCGCTTTGGGTTTGGATTATGGGATCACCCATAGTTGCTATGATCCTGTTGGCGATTTGGCTTGTGGTAAATGTTCGGCTTGTCATTATCGGGCGAAGGGGTTTGCGGAGGCTTTGGTTGTGGATCCTACGAGATATGTGGGGCGAACTTAATCTTCTTCTCCCATTGAAACCCCCCTCAATCCCCCTTTTTCAAAGGGCGTTGTTGCATAACCCCAGATTATTAGAACTACTACTCCTCTCCCGCTTGCGGGGGAGGCTGGGAGGGGGTGGAGACACGGCGACATTTGCATAAAAAAAGTCATAAAATCGTTTGTGTTTTGATAAAATATGGTCGCTACCCCGGTTTGCTGCGTATCTCCACCCCCTCCCTAGCCTCCCCCGCAAGCGGGAGAGGAGTGGTTGTGCTCATAAGGGTTATGCAACAACGCCTTTTCAAAGGGGAAGCCATAAAATCATCCTTGTAGATAATCTGTCATCCACACAAAACCCATTGCACATCCCACATAATTTTGAATATAAATTCAGAATAATTATTTTTAGTTTTACAATATCTTTAGATTTGCTGGATGAACAATGGAACATTTATTTATCGCCCGCTCGCAGATGGCCTTTTCTTTAGGCTTTCACATAATATTCGCGGTCATCGGTATTGGTATGCCCGTGCTCATGGTGATTGCGGAAGCGTTATATATTAAAACTGGCCAGATAGATTACTTAAATCTTGCCAAAAGATGGGCGAAAGGCGTCGCTATTATGTTTGCCGTGGGCGCAGTGTCCGGCACGGTTTTATCTTTTGAGCTCGGACTATTGTGGCCCGATTTTATGGCGCTCGCGGGCCCCGTGATCGGCATGCCATTTTCCATGGAAGGTTTCGCGTTTTTTCTCGAGGCGATATTTTTAGGAATTTATCTCTATGGCCGTCCTTATGTCCATAAAGTAATTCATCTGTTTTCCTGCACTATGGTGGCCATCAGCGGTGCGCTCTCGGGTATTTTCGTGGTGTGCGCAAATGCCTGGATGAACACGCCCGCCGGCTTCGAAATAGTGAATGGCAAAGCCGTCAACATTGATCCCTTTAAAGCCATGTTTAACCCAAGCTGGTTCACTCAAACTTTTCACATGACTATTGCTGCCTACGTAACGGTGGGTTTTGCTGTAGCCGGCCTTCATGCCATTTTGATACTTAAGGAACCGAAGAGCAGGATGCACAAAAAAGCATTTTTGATCGCGCTTTCGCTTGCTGCGGCGGCCATACCCTTGCAGTTCTTGAGCGGTGACTTGAGCGCGAAGCACGTGGCAAAGTACCAGCCCGCCAAATTTGCTGCGATGGAAGGGCATTGGGAGACCCAAAAATCCGCACCGTTTCATATTTTGGGATTTCCGAGCGAAGAAAGGGAGACCACAGACTACGCCATCAAAATTCCCTACTTGCTCAGTTTTCTTAAGGACTTAGACCCGCATTCTGAGGTTGTCGGCCTCAAATCCATCCCCAAGGAAGATCGCCCGCCGGTGGCCGTTACGCATTGGTCTTTCCAAGTCATGATCGGGATCGGCATGCTCATGATGCTCACGATTATGTGGGCCGGTTATCTCAGATTTAGAAAACGCGATCTTACCACCAATAAGCCGCTGCTGTGGCTTTTGATCTTCTGCTCGCCGTTAGGGTTTGTGGCCGTGGAAGCTGGCTGGATGGTGACCGAAGTGGGCCGTCAACCGTTCATCATCAATGGCTATATGCGCACCAAAGATGCGGTGACCAATGTGCCCCATTTGGGCGTGACGTTCTCGCTGTTCATGCTGATCTATATCGTTTTGTTTATTGCCGTTATTTATCTGATGCGGCGTCAGGTGTTTTTGTCGATGGGGGCTGAAAATGTTGATGACGCCTGAAAATATCGTCGCCCTGGTGATGGTGGTTTCGCTTATCGCCTACGTTTTGACGGGCGGTGCGGATTTTGGTGGTGGGGTCTGGGATTTATTGGCCACTGGCAAACGCGCCAAAGATCAACGCAAGCTGATTGCTGCGGTGCTCGCGCCCATTTGGGAGGCGAATCACATCTGGCTGATTGTTCTCATTGTGCTCCTTTTTGTGTGCTTTCCTTCGGCCTACAGCACACTTCTCACCTTCCTGCACTTTCCATTTACCGTCATGTTGTTTGGGATTGTGCTGCGCGGATCAGCCTTCGTGTTTCGCAAATATGAAGAGGGCGGGGACCGGATCAAAAGACTATGGAGCTTACTGTTCGCCATCGGCAGTATCGTGACCCCATTTTTTCTTGGCCTCATACTCGGCGCTATCACGGTTGAACAGCCCAACATGACCGACCTGTTTGAACCCTGGATGAAACCATTTCCCATTTTCTGCGGCCTTTTAACACTGGTCATTTGCGCCTATTTGGCCGCCGTCTATTTGACCAACGAAACCCGTAATCATGAGCTCGCCGATGATTTTCGAGCTCGTGCCCTTATTTCTGGATCCCTTCTCATACTCATGACGTTGCTCGGCACCGTTTTGGCCTATTATGAAGCCGGCAATCTTTTTTACGAACTCATCGAAAGCGATTTTTCGCACATCCTGCAAGTGGCCAATATCATTTTTGCCGGTGTGACGTTGTTTTTGCTTTATCGCCGTAATTTTACTTGGGCGCGATTCACTGCCATGGCCCAAGTGATTATTATTTTGTTTGGTTGGATGATCACGCAGTATCCCGATCTCATCACAGGTCATGTATCCATTATCGGGGCAGCCGCGCCGCGCAATGTTTTGATTGCAACGCTCACAGTTTTAGGCATTGGCTCGGTCTTGCTCGTGCCAGCTTTGATTTATCTCTTTTATGTATTCAAAAAAGAAAAACGTTAGGGTGTGAGATCGGGCATCAAGAAGCCCGCAGGCTTGATATCGAGCACAGATGCATTGTGTTCGCGCACCGATTTAAGTTGCTTTTCATTGTTCTCAAGCTTGACGCCATAAGTTGGGATCATCGTCTTGATTTTTTGTTGCCACTGGGGCGTTTCCATCTTGTCCTTAAAGGCCCGCTCAATAACGTCTAGCATGGCTTTAACCGCAGTCGATGCACCTGGTGAGGCACCCAAGAGGGCAATGATTGTATTGTCCTTGCTGCCCACGAGTTCGGTACCAAATTGCAGTACGCCGCCTTTTTCGGGGTCATTTTTTATAATCTGGACCCGTTGTCCGGCATACTCGAGGCGCCAATCTTCCAAGCGTGCGTTCGGGAAATATTCTTTGAGGCTGTCTAAGCGGTTTTGCTCAGTCATGACCACTTGGCTAGCGAGGTAGGTGACGAGATCGAAATTTTTTAGACCGACTTCCACCACAGGCACCAAGTTGTCAGTTTGAATGGATTCAAACAGATCCACCCACGAGCCATTCTTTAAAAATTTGGTGGAGAAGGTGGCAAAGGGGCCGAACAAGAGGGCCTTTTTGCCGTTGATAAAGCGAGTGTCGAGATGGGGAACTGACATCGGAGGCGAACCCACGCCTGCTTGTCCGTAAACCTTGCCCATGTGCTGGTTGATTAATTTTTCGTTGTTGGTGATGAGCCAGGCCCCACCCACTGGGAATCCGCCATAACCTTCGCCCTCAGGGATGCCAGATTTTTGCAATAATGTGATTGCACCGCCACCGGCCCCAATAAAGACAAACTTGGCGTTAATCGCTTTGGTTTTTTGATCTTTGAGATCATGAACCACCACTTTCCAGGTGCCATCGGGATTTTTCGTTAATTCAGTAACTTCATGCTCGAGATAAAGCGCGTTGTTTTTGGAGGCGAGGAGGCTTTTAAACAGCATCTTGGTGAGAGCGCCGAAATCCACGTCGGTGCCACCTTCCATGCGGGTGGCGGCCACTTTTTGATTAGGATCGCGGCCTTCCATAATCAGCGGAAACCAGCTTTTAAGCTTTTCGTGGTCATCCGAATACTGCATACCTTGGAAATACGGATGTTTGCTTAGGGCTTCAAAGCGCTTTTTCAAGTAGGCGACGTTTTTTTCACCCCAGACAAAACTCATATGAGGGACGGTATTAATAAACGAATGAGGATCTAAAATCTTTTTTTGTTTGACGAGATGGGCCCAATATTCTTTGGATATTTCAAAGGCCGCATTCACGTCGATAGCCTTTTTAATATCAATCACGCCGTTCACTTCGGGCGTATAGTTAAGCTCCGAGAAGGATGCGTGCCCAGTACCGGCGTTGTTTAGGGCCGAAGAACTTTCATCGGCCACTTCCCCCAATTTCTCAAAAATGGTGATGTGCAAATTGGGATCGAGCTCCGTTAGCATACTGCCCAAAGTGGCGCTCATAATACCGCCACCGATAAGAACCACGTCCACAGCGGGCATATCCGCTTGTTGCTTCTTTTGGCAGCCCGAGTTTAAGAAAAATATCGCAAAACTCGCCAAAATAAGAAATTTTTTTGGATTAGCGAACCTTATCTGTCCATTACTATTTTGCATATAATTCACATCATTAAGCCAATGGGCCTCAGTATGGTTAATACAGCATCACGATCGATGATAACAACAACTGCTAAACATTCATTAAGTTAATTAAGATCATACTAATTCAGCTTATTTGAGAAATGGCTAGGGGTTGATGCGGTTTTTTTTAGCCTTTTCGAAGGCTTCTTTTTGCTCTTCAATAATGTGGGCTAAATCCCATTTGGGCTTAAAGCCTAGCTCTTCGGCGGCGCGAGTGGTCTCAATGAGGCAACTGTATTTTAAGTGGTCAACTTCGGAGCTCGGAAAAGTGGAGCGGCGCGAGAAAAAAGTTCCGGCGGCAAAGGCTTTTAACAGTCGTTCGGGTAACGGTAACGAGGGGCGTTTCAAGTGTTTGATAATGCGTGACAATGGCGCCTGATCCAACCCGGCTAGATTAAAAATTCCTCTCACTTCGGAGCGCAAACTCAAAATAATAGCGTCGATCAAATCGGATTCATGAATGAGCTGCAAAATAGGATCAAATCCCAAAATAGTAGGAATGGTCTCGAGGGATAAATAGCGGCTCGGAGCATTTCGTAAGTGGGGACCAACGATATGGCAAGGTCGCAATATTACAGTCTGTGTGTTTGGCTGTTTCCAAAAAAAAGATTGCATCATCATGTCGAGAACGACGAGGTCACGCACTTCCGGACTGCGATTGGATCCGTGAAGCGCCGCTTCTTCGGTCAGCATTCCAGACGTGGTGGCGGAGGGGCCGTACAAATTTGCTGTGCTCAAAAAAACGAATTTGCGCAAATTTAAACTTTCAGCGAGGCGAAGTAATTGCGACGTCGATTCGAGATTAAAGTAATAAGCATTCGTGCTTTTTTTCTTAAGCACCTGAGGGCTTCTAATCACCCCCAAATGAATAATGCTGTGAGGTTTGATCTTTCTTAGCAAATCAATGGCAGACTTGCGCCTCAGATCGAGGGCATGATGCTCCAGGCCCTCAGGGACATCCAAGTAAGGGCGCCGGTCGACGCCAAAAAGCTTTAATCCAGGTATTTTTAAGAGCTTTTTGGTGAGTTCCCGCCCCAAGGCACCGGCATTACCAGTGATGAGGACGCGTTCTTTTGGATTTTCGGTTATCGCGGATTTTTGCATGGCGGCACCGGGTCAAACCCACCTTGGTGAAGCGGGTGGCATTTTAGTAAACGTTTTAGGGTAAGCAACATTCCCATGCCCAAACCGCGATGGGTCAAAGCATCTATGGCATAGGTCGAGCAACTGGGGAAAAATCGGCATCGTGGTGGCAAGAAAGGGCTTATTACGGTCTGATAAACCCTAATAGGCAAAATGGCTATCGATGTGAGTAGCGCATGGATCACGAAGCATGCTCGACAAGTTCTATTAAAACCCCGCCCGCCGATTTGGGGTGCACAAAATTCACCTGGGTGTGATGCGCGCCTGGTCTGGCTTTTTCATAAAGCACGGTGCAGCCGTTTTCTCTGAGGCTGTTTTCACCCGCTATGATATCTGGTGTGGCAAAAGCGATGTGGTGGATCCCTGGGCCCTTTTTTATAAGAAAATTAGAAATTTCGCTGTCGTCACGCATGGGCTCAATAAGTTCAATCATGCTCTGGCCTATCTTGATGAAAGCCGTACGAATGCCGCGCTCAGGCATTTCTTCGATTTCGCTGATTTTTAGGCCAAGGGCTTTTTCATAAAAATCTTTCACGTCAGCAATCCGTGCTACCGCGATGGCAATGTGATCGATATGTGTTATGCCCGTCATGCAAAGCCCCCAAAGAAAGCCAAAAAGCCCCATGTACATCGCATTAATATTAGCCGTTGTGAATATGCTGCTTGGCTGTGTACCTCATGTTAGCAGCATTAAAGATCACCCTAAAACAGTGAATACAGAACCGGAGTATTTTTCCAAAAATTCCGTGACCATGGAGTTAAGCAACGCGAGTCGCACGGCGGTTTTAGGGGCCGATATATACCGCCCCAAACAAGCCGTTGCACCAAAATCCCTGGTGATCATGATCCCCGGCTCTGGAAACGTTTCTCGCGATGGAGAGGTTACGGGAGATGGTATCGATAATTATCCTGAAAAGATCTTCATGTATGAGGCGTGGGCCAAGGCCCTCAGCAATCAAGGATTGTGGGTGTTGAGTTTCGATAAACGAACCTGTCAGGCCAGCCACAATCCCATATGTAATAATAATTCGACGAAAGATATCGATGCTTCAGGAATTAGGGCGCTTGCGGATGACCTCGATGAGGTTTTTCTCTATGCCCAAAAGAAACTTTCGCCGGAAAAAATTGTGCTTTTTAGCACTTCCCAGGGCGCTCAAGTTATCGCCTTATCTTCGGCGCTCAAGCAAGTTCATGGCGTGGTACTCATTTCCCCCATTCTCGATGATTTGCCCGCCGCCCTCACCAATGGCTTGCTCGCGGCCGCCGAAGGCAAAAATCAGTGGCAAAACATGACGCTCAAAAATCGCGCCGAAAGCATGCGATCGTTTTTTGATTCTCTTAAACGCGGCGATTTTTTACAAACCGCCCAGGCGCGGGGTGCGAGCGTCAAGTTTTGGCATTCCTGGATTGATGCGGCCAAGGAAACCAAAAAGCTTTTTGCCGGCGTGAAAGTACCTGTTTTGGTGCAAACCGCCAAGCACGATCCTTTTGCTGTTCGAGGTAAAGCAGGGCCGCTGCGCCACCTAGAATATGACGATGTGGATCGCAATTTTGTGGTGAATGGGGCAGCCTATGGCAAAGCGGTCCAGGATGTGGTGAAGTTTATTAACAGATGATATTTTGTGTATTTATTAATGATTTTACTGGCCATATTATTATATTTAAATAAATGGGAGTTAATATGGTTAAAAAAATGCTATTAATATTACCGATATGGGCAGCTATGCTTTTTAGCGGTCAAACTCTAGCCGCCAAAGAGGAAAAAATACCGACAAGAGAAGATAGAATAAGAACTCAAAAAATCTTGCAAGAGATCGAGCAAATCCGTATTGAGATCAGTGATAAAGAAAAAAACAGCAGTTTACTGCAAGAAAAGCGCGATCTGTTAACAGAAGACATCAAAATTATGGACTCAGAACTTGAAGAAATGGTTAATAAAATTTCGTTACTTGAAAAAGATATTAATGAGATAGGGTATTTTGAAAAATGGGAAAAATTGGTTGATGATTCTACGCGTTTCATACGGTTAAATTTTGACAAAAAATTGGACACATCCAACAAAAAAATCGCAGCAATATTGTCCATATTTAAGAAGGCCTTAAAAAAAGATGAGTTAAACAGTCAGGAAATCAAATCGATCGTAGAAAGATATTATAAGAAGCAATTGTTGAAGGGATATGCGTATGCCAATAGCAATGGTGTGACAGAATTCCTCAATAAGTTAGGGGAAATGAATAAGGAGTAGCGCTACTTCTTTGGTTCATCAGCCTCCATCTCCGATCCCGGGCTTCCGGCTAATCTAAGCTAGCCCAGGTGATATTTTAACTTATCTACTTGCCAAAAACCACGGTTTTATCGCCCCGGTGCTTGTCGCTTAAGAATTGGGCGACTATGCTACCCAGAACGATAAATTTTAGGAAGTTTAGAGCAATGTCAGCCAATAAACGCGATTATTATGAGGTCTTGGGCGTTTCGCGTGATGCCACAGAAAGCGAATTGAAAACCGCTTATCGTAAACTCGCCCACAAATACCACCCGGATAAAAATCCCGGCGATAAAGAAGCGGAAGAGAAATTTAAAGAAGCGAGCGTCGCCTACGGTGTGCTTAGCGATACCGAAAAACGCGCCCAATATGATCGCTTTGGTCACGCCGGCATGGGCAACATGGGCGATGACTTCGCGGGTGGCGTCAATATCCAAGATATCTTCGGTGACATTTTTGGCGATTTTTTTGGGGGCGGGCAAAAACGAAGTTCCCATTCCCGTGGCTCTGATTTGCGTTTTCACATGAATATCACGTTTGAAGAAGCCGCATTTGGTGTGGAAAAAGACGTGACAATTAAGCGTCGCGAGGAATGTGCCACCTGTCGTGGTTCAGGCGCCCAACCAGGCACCGAGAAAGAACGGTGTGCTTCCTGCAAGGGCTCGGGCGAAATCCGTATGCAAAAGGGTTTCTTTGCCATTGCCCAAACCTGCCCGACCTGCAGCGGTGAAGGCGTGCGCATCAAAAATCCTTGTGCCGATTGTCGCGGCAGCGGACGCACCCAGGTTTCACGTACCATCAAAGTTAAAGTTCCCGCTGGTATTGAAGAGGGCATTTCTTTGCGCTTTTTAGGTGAAGGGGAAAGTGGGCAGCGCGGCGGTGGACGGGGTGATCTCTATGTGTCGGTGACTATCGATCCGCATCCGATTTTTGAACGCAACGGTTGTGATGTATTATGCGATGTTCCCATATCTTTTGTGACCGCCGCTTTGGGCGACAAAATCGAAGTGCCAACTCTCGATGGCAAAGTATCCATGACGATTCCGCCGGGCACGCCATCGGGCGCGGTATTTCGCCTTAAAGAGAAGGGCATGGCGAAGATGCAAAGCCCGAGCAAACGAGGAGATCAGCTCGTAAAAGTGAAGGTGGAAGTGCCGAAAAAACTTTCGGTGCGCCAAAAGGAATTGCTCAAAGAGTTTGCCGAGAACTCCAAAGCGGAATCTCATCCTGAGAGCAAAGGTTTTTTTGACAAAGTTCGTGAATTGTTTGGATAGAAGATAATGACCGATGAAAAAAATATTAAGGCCCAAGATACCGGCAAACGCATTGATGTAAGCGGTTTAAACCAACCAAAAACCGCCATGCGTCGCAGTTTTGATAAACCTGCAAGGCCAAAAAGGGAAACTAAAAACCCTGAAGAGGCAGCACCAGCGGAACCTAAGCCCACTATTCGTCGCGAAGAGACTCGGGAGCCCGTGGCTACGCCATTGTTTGCGGAAAGCGTGGAGTTTGACGACAGCGGTGATTTTTCTGCCATGTTGCTTGAGAGCGAAAAAGCAACGCAAAATGTGAGCATCAAAATCGGCGAAAAAGTGACTGGTAAAGTGGTACATGTCGGTTTAGAAAATATTTTCGTAGCCATTGGCCCGAAAATAGAAGCTGCCATTGCGACGCGAGAATTTCTTGATCAAGATGGAGCGGTCAAAGTTTCCGTGGGCGACAACATAAGTTCTTATGTCGTTTCCATGAGTGGCGGCGTGACGTTATCGAATAACGCGGTGCAGTCGTTTGCCGATGCCGAAATGCTATCTCAAGCCCATGCGCAAGGCTTGCCAGTGGAAGGCAAGGTGAGCGCCATTAATAAGGGCGGTTTTGACATTCAGATTGGCGGCAAGCGGGCGTTTTGTCCCATCAGCAAGATCGATAAAAGATTTGTGGAGGATGCCGAGGCTTATCTCGGTAAAACTTTGCCATTTTTGATCGAGCGGATTGAAGAAGGTGGCAAAAATATTGTGGTTTCGCGCCGGGCATTTTTGGAGCGTCAGGATAAAGATAGCGCATCGCAGCTGATCAAAACTTTGGACGTTGGCCAAACTCATGAGGGGACGATTACTCGGGTGGCTGATTTTGGTGCTTTTGTGGATATCGGCGGCATGGAGGGCTTGATTCCGCGTTCGGAAGTTTCTCACGGTCGCATTGACAAAGTTTCCGATGCGCTGTCACCGAATGACCGCGTAACTGTACAAATTTTGTCGCTCGAAGTGAATCCGGAGCAGCCGGAACGTTCTAAAGTGAGCTTCTCGCTAAAGAAAACCAAACCGGATCCTTACACGCTTCACTTTGATAAAATTATTGCGGGCCAAACCTTGGAAGGTCGCGTGGTGCGCCTGGAAAGCTTTGGCGCTTTTGTGCAGCTCTTTGAAGGGATTGACGGTCTGATTCATATTTCTGAGCTTGCGGAAAGCCGCGTTGCGCATCCAAAAGACGTATTGAGCATTGGCGATCCGGTGAGCGTGCGGGTGGTATCGGTGGATCCGGTAGAAAAACGTGTGTCGCTGTCGCTTCGCGAAGCCGTCGCAAAGAAAAAACCGGGTCATGAAGATGTGGGTACTGCCCTGGCACGTGGCCAAAAAGTTTCCGGCGTGGTGTCACGCATTGAACGCTATGGCGTGTTCTTAGAGCTTGAAAACGGCAAAACCGCGCTGCTCCCGCACACCGAAACCGGCTTGCCCAAAGGTGCTGAACTCGCTCGCGCGTTTAACATTGGCGATAAGGTGGAAGCGTTGGTGATCGAGATCGATGCGCAAAACCGCATTCGCGTTTCATCGATTGCCCGAAAAACCATGGAAGAGCGGGATACTTATCTCGAGTTTCAAGCCAAAGGTAAGAAAGCAGGATTTGGCACGTTCGCTGATCTTTTCAAAAAGGGTTCGTAGTGCGTCCTGGTTTCTTGCATTTTAACCTGCGCTCAGGCTGTACGGCCGATATGCTTATCGAAGCTATGGCGGATCTCCTAAAGGATTCATCCTGTGCGGACCCCGCGGTCAAGCCGCGGGGCGACACAGGGGAATTACGGGAGCTTTTCTTAAACTCCAAACTTCCGCCTCGATTGGCAGGCACCGCTCTCAAAATCTTGGAAAATTTCCCGAGTGCACCCAAAGAAAAACTAGTCACCCTCTGTGCCTACGTCGAGGCGCTTGATCCTAAATTTATTAGTGCGAGCAAAATCTTCATCGGCGAGCAGGTGAACGACGGCCTATGGTCCAACGAATTATTGATCGGCTTACCCTGCGTAGAAGTCGAACACCCGATCCCCGTCGATGCCTTAGGCGTCGCTTTCGTGAAAGCGCTAGTAGGCCGCTTTGGGCCGCGTGGCGATAGTGTCGTTATCCAAATCGGCCGTGGTGGCCCGCTTGAAGCCCTGTGGTGTGAGCCTGAGCGCGTGAGCAGCATCGCCGAAGATAGTGTTGCAAACAATGTCATCGTAGATCATCTATTCGAAGTTTTTGGCCACATACCACTCACTACTGATATGGCCCGTCTGACCGGGGATCTTAGGCGCAAGGGTGCCTCGTCCATCTCCCATTGCCATGTTTTTGACGATAAAAATCTCTCGAAGAACGCCATGCGATTTTTGGTGGATAGCAATAATCGCGAGGCTATAGAGCTTTTTTTGCTTGCGGGTGCGCTAGACGTTCGAAAACAAGCCGTGGAAAGTCATGCATTGATCAAGCGTTTCGTGACGGTTCCCTTAGGTTTTGGTCAAAAGCAAACCACGTGTCAGATCTATGAATATTTGTACTACGATCAAGTAGTACGCGCCGAACCCATGGAAGACGAAGTTTTGGCCTATGCCAAGAAGCATAACTTCAGCGTCGATGTCGCTCGTCGCGATTTGGTTTTAGCTTGGAAAAAATGGCGCAATGGCGCTGTGAATCTTTCTTCTGAGCCAAAAAATACCGTGGGGCGAGAGGCTCTCGTTCACCCGGTTGGTGAGGAGAGTGATGGCGGTGCCGTGAGGTCCGAGATCAGGGTCGATCCACAGTGAAACGCCAGTGAATCCAAGGTGGCCAAACGTGCGAGGCGAAAGCGCGTGGATCGTGCCGCCGGGGGTTCGATGATCGAAGGCCAGACCTTTCATTGCAAACATCTTCACGGCTTGTTCAAGCGGTGACTCAGGATTTTTATACGCTTTGAGGAAAAAGCGGGCCATGGTGGCGACGCCCTCCAACGTGCCAAAAAGGCCCGCATGGCCGGCGAGGCCGCCCATAAAATAGCAGTTTAGGTCGTTGACTTGGGCGATTACGCGAACTTCGCGAACGGGGCAGTAGCCGGTGGGGGCGACATGGTTGCCCTCACCAAAGCCCTCTCCCGCAAGCGGGAGAGGGAGTAAGAATGGTGTTATCCCGCAAATGGAAGTAGGGAACGAGGGCAGGTGTTTTCTCCCTCTCCCGCTTGCGGGAGAGGGTTGGGGTGAGGGCAAATAACCTAATGAATTACGCCCAACCGCCTCACAAATCACGTCATCAAAAATATCCCAAAGCGGCTTTTTTTCCCGCCGCTCTAAATAGTCTCCAAGCGCCAAAAAATTCAAATCGGAGTAGCGCCTAATTTTTGGCAGGTCGTTTTTTACGCCGTAAAGCGCATCGAGCATGAGCCTTTTATTACGAACAAAATTGGAACCGATTCCAGGAATTTCATAAAACTTGATATGGGCCGGTAATCCTGAGGTATGGCTGAGCAATGAACTAAGGGTTACGTCTGGCCAGGACTTAAATGGCCGTTCATTTAAATCGATCTTGCCCTCGGCACAAAGCTTGGCAAAACTTAATCCAGTGCCCAGGATTTTGGTGAGAGAAGCGAGGTCAAAGAGAATTGCTTGGTCGTTGGCCCCCGCGGTCAAGCCTCGGGGCGATAATGTAATTGAAACATCACCCACCCTCAAAGCCAACACCGACGCCACCCTATGTTCATAAGCGGCATTCAAGATACTTTGCAGTTTTGTGGTTAGGTTCGGCACCGTTACTCCAGAACGGAAAATTTTAGAAGCTTGGCGAGATCTCTTTGTTTGGCGTCAGCGGTCAAAAATAAGAGTTTATGCGCGGGTGGATCAAGGTAAAGCGCACAAGCGAGATGAAAAACATCTGCGCCACGTACATAGCCTAGGCTCAATATTCTATTTATCTCACTTGCTAAAGAACGATCCGGTATGACGTATGAAATCTGCCGCAAAAATTGAAGACCTTCGTCTCGTGGTATTTTTTCCCTTGTTAAAACTGAGAAAAACTCAGCTTCTATCAATAGTGAGCTAAGAACTTCATCCGCCTTCCCGATAGCGTTCCTAAATTCTCTATTTTCCTTGATTGAACCTTCAAAAAATAACGAGACCAAAACTGAAGTATCTATATAAATTACTTTCACTTTTAATCTCGCTCCGCAAGAAATGTTTCGAGTGCACCTTTTCTTTTTACAAGAATTTCCAAATCCGTTTTTTCTGCGGCCTTGATTATTTGCCCACCCGTTATCAACGCTTCAATACGCCCTTCCCACCCTTCTTTTGGTGAGAAAGACGAAATTTTGGCGATAGGATGTCCCCGCTCGCTGACTATGATCTCTTGCCCTGCCTTAACTTGCCGTAAAATTTCACTTAACTTTGCTTTGGTCTCATAAATCGAATACGTTTTTGACATAAATTCTTGTTCCTGCCTGGTTGTATTATAACCAGTCAGACTGGTTAAATCAAGGTCAAAATTGAGATCATTTGGTGCCCAGAAGAGGACTCGAACCTCCACGAAGAAAACCTCACTAGGACCTGAACCTAGCGCGTCTACCAATTCCGCCATCTGGGCAAATTATAGGTGGTCGGGATAGCAGGATTTGAACCTACGACCTCTTGGTCCCGAACCAAGCGCTCTACCAAACTGAGCTACACCCCGAATCCACGAACGATTTTAGCCTATACTCCGCCAAAATCTATCCCGCTACAGGTCAAAAATGTTTTAATGACTAGTTTTTAGGCCGACCAAGTAAGCCGCCCACTAACGACATGCCCGCGCCGCATATGAGAGATGCAAAAAAAACCCACAAAGCTGCAGTGAATAAGGCATCCTGTTTTTTGTCCTCAGGTGTGGGTTGTTCGGTTTTTGTGTTTCCGGGTTTCACGGTCGTATCGGCGGTTCCCTGTAATACATGAATATCGGTGACCATGCGGATATTCATGCCGTTAAAGCCTCGTCGAAGCCCTTCAGCAGCCGAGGCGAAAGACACTAGTACCATGAGAAAAATGGCCATTATTGCCCAGGTTCCTAAACTATGAATCACGCTGTCAAAGCGAAGGCGCTGATGCGAAATTTTCGAAGCAATATAGCCTGCGGCAAGAAATGGCGCTGACAAAATAATCGCCGAAACAAGTGCGATGACAATCCCAGGAACGCCCGATGGAAGCTGGTCCATTTCACTTCCGGCGCTCAATCCCAGAGCAGCTCCAAAAACCCCTAGCGTAATAAAAAGACCGATCCCAATTAAGGCTCCAAAAAAAATGGCGCCTGAGCTTATTGCCGTAGTTTTAATTTCGTTTTGGGTGGCCATGCCATATTTTTTCAAAAACCGGAACGAATGACAAATTCCTTGCTTTTTTCGAGTTTTTTACCAAATTTTTCAAGCTCCCTCGTGACAAAACGGGGTGAGAAAAAGACCTTAAATATGGACTGAGGAAAATCTGCCTTGGCCACAAGATGGGTCAATTTGTTAATATAGTTTTCAAATGCCGAATCCATTAGTTTCTTATCGGCAAACGAAAAGGGCGCGCGTGGTGCGTTATGCATGAGGAAATACTCCACGGCACGTTGTATTTTGGGATAGGTGTCCTTTATATACCCTTCAATATCTGTTTTCTCTATTTCCAAATCCATAAGACGGGCATTCGTGGGCAACGCCAGAGAAATTAGCAATTGATCGCAAATTTCCTTGGCAAAGCGAACGGCAATTAGAATCTTCTTAGTATCTATTTCAAGTCTATCCCAATATTTGACATCATCTCGAAATAACACCGAGGCGTTCTCATCGAGACGAAGCGCCCGGAAATATTCGAGGTGACCTCGTGCAGCCGTGTCATTTAAAATGGTGGTGGTTTCTTCGATGTCATTAAGATCGAGGCTATGATAGTCATTGAGAGTGCGTCCGGAACGAAACCAAATCAGCGAATCGTTTAGCTCACGAATTTTATTGGCTTCCTTGAAGTCAACTTCCGTTAACGCAGGGTTGTTTTCAAACGAGACTTTGCTCAGGTGGTGTAGGTCCTTTATGGGTAAGATGTTTTTAATCTCATTGTTATCGAGATGCACGACGCTCAAATTGGGCAAACTGGCCAGCGCACCAATGTCAACAATTTTATTGTCTTTCAAATCGAGAATTTTGAGCCTCGGAAGATCTGCGAGCGGCCACAGGTCGCGTATATTATTCTTGGAGAGATAGAGCGCGCTCAGTGCCTTTAGTCCGGCAAATGGCTTAAGGCTGGATATACCTAAACCGGCGAGATCTAAAAAAGATACCTTTTGTAGTTGCTTGTTGAGTTCATCGCAAAGAATGCCTTTGCTATCATCTCGTTCAAGCAAATGTTGCTGCAAAATCGCAATGGTTTTTTGGACTTCTTTGTCGGTAGTGTTCTCGCATAGATCCAAAAAAGGGGAACCCGAGGCGAAATTGCAAAAGGTAATCATTAATAGCCAAGCGATATGGGCAGCTTTCAAGGGTTCACCTCGCATTTATTTGGCCGGCGCTAATGGATCAGCCTTCGAGCGTATAAATTATTTTCGGATGATTTCGATTTTTATTGCGTGAAATAGAATTAAAGTTGCGGCAAGTTAATTTTTTTTTCTATCGTTCTCTTCGCAATCTTCAGGAAATTTGAGGAACTCTTTGCAGAAATCCTTTTCCTTGGGCACCGTTTTTTTTTCGTATTTTTTAGGCTTTTTTTTAAAATTTTTATCTGCCCGCGTGTTGTAATTCTGAGTGTTTTTATCGGCAGTTACTGGCTCGAGGGAGCCATTGACTAAAATATATTTAACCCAATGAGTTTTATATTTAATTTCCTCTTTTTTGGTGTTTTTTGGGGGGTTGTTAGGATTAGTTTTCCCCGCATTTAGAAGGGAGTGAACTAACAGCATAGCTAAACAAATAAAAAATATTTTTTTCATAGGTTTATTGTCGTGCCGTCAAAATGTTCCAAAAAATGCAACCGATAAGCGCTGCTAGCGGTACGTTTGATTTGGCATTCGGCGCCAAATAAAAGGGGCAGATTACCTGGGTCGTGACCAAAAATTGGCCAATCGAATAGGGGAATTTTGAGTTCTTGGGCCAGTGGCGTAAAAACATCGCGCACAACTTCTTCGCGATTATCGTTAAAATGGCCCACCAAAAGTGCTTTTACGCCACTTAAAGCGCCGCACCAAAAGAGCTGGCGAAGCGCTCGAAACACTTTGTAGGGCGCCTCGTTTATATCTTCCAAAGCCAAAATTTTTCCACGAAAAAACCCGGGATCGATCATGCCCATGAGGCTTGTGAGCGACACCAAATTCATCACGATGAGCGGGCCGCGGAGTGTTGATGTTGGCGCAAGAATCGGGCTTAACTCGGGGTAATTTATTTCATGGGTTTTCTTTTCCAGAAGGTTATTGAGCCGCTCTATATCAGCAGGGAAGTCTTTAACTAATTCCAAAAATCCCGGACCGTGAATACCAATGCGGCCTTTTTTATAAAAGCGCGCCAGATGTAAGATGGTGGCGTCTGAGTAGCCAATGATTGGTGTATGAGAAAAGTCGGTGTCGGCCACGTCCCCAAAAATATCTATGGCACCCACTCCGCCGCGTGCGCACCAAATGGCGTCGGGATTGCAGGCGAAGGCGGCGGTGAGTTCCGCCATTTTTTCTTTAGGACTTTTGCTAATAAATGATGGCACAAAATGGCTCATGCAGGCGTGTTGAATAACAGTAAACCCTTCGTCATGAGCCTTAATGAGCGCCATTTCATATTTATTTAAATCATAGGCGCTGCTAGGTGCCACGATCGCAACTTTTTTATTCATGATCTAGTTCATCACCGCTTTCGCAAATTTGAGCTTGGCCTCTGAGTAGGGGGCATATTTAACCGGATTATCGAGCAAGTTTGATTTTTGCAAAACCCCTCTTAAGTGGCTCAGGTTATCAAAGCCAAACTGCCCATGATAGCTGCCCATGCCGCTTTCTCCCACACCACCAAAAGGTAGGCCAGCGACTCCGACGTGACTTACGCAATCGTTGATAGATAATCCACCAGACAGTATGTGATTTTGTAGATATTGAATATTTGTTTTATTTTTAGAGAAAATATATAAAGCAAGCGGGTTTGGGCGGTTATTAACAATATTTATTGCATCTTGCAATTCATCGTAGGGCTCGATTACCAAAATCGGGCCAAAAATTTCTTCGCTATCAAGCTGGGAGCCCGGCTTAATATTGGTCATCAGCGTCGGCTCAAAAAAGCGATCTTTGGTGTTGTAGGCGCCGCCAAAAATAATATCTCCATCGGTGAGATACGCTACCAGTCGTTTTAGATGTCTTTCGTTTACGATGCGGCCGTAGCTTGGATTTTCCTGGCTATCGTCACCCAGCATTGCTGCAAGATTTTTTTTAAGCGCATCGGTGAGTTTGTCGAAAAAACGCCGATCCACCAAGATGTAATCCGGAGCTATACACGTCTGCCCAGCATTAATAAATTTGCCCCATAAGATCCGCCTTGCGGCTAATTCAATATCCGCAGTGTTATCGATCACTACGGGGCTTTTTCCGCCGAGCTCTAATGTCACTGGCGTTAGGAAATGCGCGGCCTTTTTCATAACCTCTCGACCGATATTGGTGCTGCCGGTGTAAAAAATATGATCGAAGCGATGATCCAAAAGCTCACGGGCAACTTCGCCGTCGCCTTCCACCACCGCGTAGCACTCGTGGTTCAGGCTTTTGTGCACAATTTCTTTGATGACTTTAGACGATGCGGGGGTAAGCTCGGAAGGCTTTAGAATCACGCAATTTCCTGCCGAAATGGCCGCAATGAGGGGCACGAATGATAGCTGGAACGGGTAATTCCAAGGCGAAATGATGAGCACCAAACCCTTCGGCATAGGCTCGATGTAGGAGCGACCAGGCTGCAAAATGATCGGCGTAGGAACCGTGCGCGGCGTGCTCCAAGCCTTGGTGCTTTTAATGGCCCTTTTTAGTTCTTCTTTAATCATAGAGATTTCGAGAACGTAAGTTTCAAAAGCGCAGCGGCCGAGATCTTTTTTTACAGCGTCGATGATTTTTTCTTCATAGGCCACAATGTTTTGCAAAAGCGCCCTCAATTCAGCTACTCGGCGCGATACTTTGAGCATTTTTTTGGCCTTGCTCGACTCGGTTAAATGCGCGACGATGTGGGGAATGGATCTTGCATTTGCGGTGGTCATTGTTGTGCCCTATATGATGCCGTGATGCACCCATAACCTGTGAGTGCTTGCACAATATTCTAGTGGCGGAGCTACGCAATGACAAAAAGATTTTTTAATCAAGTTGTATGGATCACCGGTGCAAGTTCAGGCATTGGTGAAGCCTTGGCTCGAGAATTTATTCAAGAAGGCGCCACTGTCGCATTGTCGGCGCGGCGTAAAGACCGCTTAAGCCTCGTCAAACAAGATTTAGGCGACCATGCCCACATTTATCCACTCGATGTGGAAAATAAAGCCGACGTAGACCTAACGGCCGAAAAAATTGCCCGGGACTTGGGCGGAATTGACGTCGTGATAGCCAACGCAGGTTATTCGGTTATCGCCAATTTTGCCGATATTAGCGAAGAAGTGTGGCGCAAACAGTTTGAAGTCAACGTGTTTGGCGCGATTTGGACCATCAAGGCAGCGCTTCCCTACGTACAAGAACGTAAGGGTAGAATTGGCATCGTGTCGAGTGTGGCGGGGTTGATGAGCTTTCCTAAAGGGTCGGCTTACAATGCTTCAAAATACGCGCTTTTTGGTATGGCCAACGCGCTCTACCAGGAGCTTTTTCCTACCGTTTCAGTGACAACATTTGCGCCAGGCTTAGTAGAAACCGAAATAAGTTTGGTGGATAATTTTGGAAAAATCAAAGATGAGAACAAAAAAATAAGGCCAAATAAGTGGCGATGGCCAGCGCAAAAGGCAGCCAAAGTAATGGTTGGTGGGTTATTTAAACGCCAACGAGAAGTGGTGGTAACGGGTCACGGAAAAGTGGGTGCTTTTCTGTTCAAACACTTTAGCGCCTTGGGCTATTGGGGTATGGCCCGCGCCAAGATAAATGTTGGTCGATAGGAGACGGTATGGCATACAGCGTTGATGACATGGTGGGCATAGTGGCGTCCATGATTGCCGATGGTCTCGTGGTCAATTTAGGCATTGGTCTGCCGACGTTGGTCGCGGATCATTTGGGCGATCGCCCCGTCATGCTTCACTCGGAAAATGGCCTGCTCGGTATGGGGCCTTACCCACGCGCCGAAGAAGTGGATTCGCAAGTAATTAATGCTGGAAAAGAGACGGTGACGATTAAACGCGGAGGTTCGACGTTTGATTCAACGCTGTCATTTGGTATGATTCGTGGCGGCCACATCGACATCGCTATTTTGGGGGCCATGCAGGTATCAAGCCGTGGCGATCTCGCCAATTGGCAAGTGCCTGGTAAAAAAGTGACTGGTATGGGTGGCGCCATGGATCTTGCGGCTGGTGCAAAAAAACTCATCGTAATGATGCGACATCACGACAATGATCAGCGCTCAAAAATGGTAAGCGAATGCTCCCTTCCGCTCACTGCTCCCTCTTGTGTCGATGTGGTGGTGACCGACTTAGGCGTTTTTGAGATTCAAAAAAATATTGGCCATTTCGAGATAGTTAGGCTGGCACCTGGCGTATCTTTAGAAAATTTAGGTGAACGGGAAATTTTTGTACAGAAAAGCGCAGTTTAACCGCGCCTGTTAAATGGATCCCGCGGTCAAGCCGCGGGACGACAATGATCTGTATAAATGCTGGCTATTGAGCCTCTCACCTATTGCCCCGCGATCAAGCCGGTACGACAATAATCTGTATTAATGTTGGCTTATCACGCCCCTCATGTGTCGCCCCGCGGCTTGACCGCGGGGTCCAACCTATTGAGGCTCTAACTATTCAACAACTGAAAACCGAATAGCCGAGTTGTTTTGAAGGGTAGGGCTGTTGTAGGAGAACTGTGAATATTGGGTGGCGGTGGACTGAACACCGACGGTAGCCGAAGCGCCGTTGTTAAAGTCCTCGGTACCAAAGTCCACATCTAGATAGTTGAATAGGATATCCGAGCTGTCTTCAAAGAAGACCACTTGGAATGTTCCACCATTGTCTTCGCCGTAATGGCTAACATCGCGCCATTCGACTATGAATTCACGGTTGGGTGCTGTTCCCACTTCGCCATAATAAATACCGCCATCGCCAGAGTTAGGATCGAGATCATCCCAGAGCGGAGCGATAAACGAAACGAAGTTAGTTTTTGGGAACTCATGGTTTTCTACATCAACCAAACCATCATTGGTGAAACTGAGGCCACCATTTGAGCCAATGGTCAACGTATCGAATACATTGTCATCGGAACCAAAAGGAATGGAGAAGGGCAGTTGAATGGTGCCTACCCAATCGTCTTCAGCATCCAGTTTCGTGCCTTCAAAATTGCGATAGTTAAACTCAGATTCGGTGGATGATGTGTAGGGTAAAAGATTGCCTGCGTCGTAAGCGGTGATCACTACTACGTCATCGCCGGGGAACACAAACTCATAGCGACCTGGGGTCTGTGCTTTCCATTCAATGGTGTACATACCATCATCAGCGGCGCTATCGATTCCAAGACCATTATCCAGGAGTTTCAATTTCTTTTTGCCGGGGTTCATGGGTACAAATACATCGCCGTTGGCAAATGCGCAGTTGATATTAAGTGCCGATAGCAAAACCGTTTCCCCAACTGCGACCAGAAGATGATCCGACGAAGGGCTTAGTCGGCCGCTGACAATTTGGTTTTCGCAGGTAATCGAACCTTGGCCGTTGTCATCATAGGCTCTAATCCTTCTGCCCGAAATGGTTTTGCCATTTAGAGCGTCGATAGGAGTGCCGCCTGCCATGAGCAGATTTTTGACTTGGATGTAGGTAAGCGATGGATCGTAGGCCTTAATTAGACCAGCGAGTCCTGCGGCAAATGGCGTGGCCATGGACGTGCCATCCATTTCTTCATACTCATCCCCAAGTACGGTTGATAGAACCTCTACCCCAGGTGCACCCAAATGGACGGTGCGTTTTCCGAAATTGGAAAACCAAGCCAAATTATCGTTACGGTCAGTTGCCGCAACGGAAACCACGTTGGCGAGGGGATAATCGGATGGGAAGTTGTCTACCACATCGTTATCTTGAGAATCATTGGAAGCCGCTGCAAAGAACAAAATACCTTCGTCTTGATGCGCTTGGATGGCGTCTTTTAGCGCTTCAGAGTTTTCGCTGCTACCCCAAGAGTTGGAAGAAGCAAAAACGTTTACGGGGTTATCCGTTCTCAGTTTGAGGTTGCGTAAGTAGTCAAGGCATGCAATTGCGCCCGAGGTTTCTCCGCCGCCATCGGCATCGAGAAATTTGCAACCAATGATGGTAGCTTCTTGCAACACGCCACTGCCACCAAATTTATTTTGGCCCTTAGCGCCGATTACCCCGGAGCAGTGACTGCCGTGGCCATGGTCATCCATAGGGTCACCGTTGTTGGCTATCGCGTTAAATCCATGAATATCATCAATCACTCCGTTGCCATCATCATCTATGCCGTTGCCAGCGATTTCTCCGGGATTTACCCACATATTGTCTTTGAGATCAGGGTGATTGTAGTTAACGCCGGTATCGATCACTGCGATTACAATGTTTTTGTCACCCGTTAGTTCTTCCCAGGCCTCTGGGGCGTTGATGTCAGCGTCTACTTTGCCACCATTTTGTCCGATGTTGTTTAACCCCCATTGATCGGCGAGTTTTGGATCGTTTTCACCACCGCCTGGAGGAGGTTGTTTTGGGCCCTTTGGTGGGGGCGTCAAAAGTGCATGGATTGGATAGTCGGGTTCCACGTACAAAACATTGGGGTCGGCTTCGTAGAATTCCTGAGCGGCTTTGAGTGAGATACCCTTGGCAACTTCCACCACATCGAGATTGCTGGGCACTTCAAACGATTGCACCACATAGGCGCCAACGGAAAAGTGGGCCGCGTCACGGTTTTTTATGGGGACATCTTTACGATATCGCACCAAAAGCCGTCTATTGGCAGGCTTTGAATCAGATTTTTTAACTTCGGATTCAAAAATCAAGTCGTCCGAAGCCAGAGTTTGCTGTCCCAAGCAAGTCGCTGCGACTAGCAGGAAAGCAAAAGCTCTTTTGTTATACGTCATATGTGCGCCCCCTTTTCATTGCGATTTTCGGAAAATGAGACTCATTAACCGTGATCGCATTCGAAAATTGTAAAATAATTGAGAGATTAGAAGCAACCACAAAATTTATTTTTACCGGACCAAAAACGCCCCAGCAGAATGGGAATTTCTCCGAAGGAACTTTGGTCTGTAAATAAGTTGCTTGCACCAAATCAACCCCAAAAAGGTGTTATCTCCGTTCGGAGTTAAACCTGCATTTAGGATCGGTCGCTTAATTATTCGGAGTTGTTCAGAAAATTATGAGGCGATCGCGCGACCGCCATCGATGTTGATGATTTCGCCCGTCATATAGGGCGCGTGTTCAACGACAAAAAATACCGCGCTTGCAATATCTTCGCCGCTACCAAGTCGTTTAAACGGAATGCGATCGATGACACGTTTTTGCGTAGTCTCATCATGATGCGGGGCAAAAATAATAGCGCCGGGTGCCACGCCATTGACGCGAATGTGGGGCGCGAGTTCAACCGCTAAACTTCGTGTAATGCTGACCAACGCCGCTTTGGACGCGTAATAATGAGCGTATTCGGTGAGTGGACGCTGCCAGAGCGCGTCGATAATGTTTACGACAGCAGGTTTAAGAGATTTTTTGAGCAAGGGAACAAGAGCCTGGGTAATAAAAAAGGGTGCGTCCGAGTTGACGGCTTGCATGTAGCGATAAGCTTCGCGGGAAATATCTGAGAAACGAAGTTTTTTAAATGCGGAGGCGTTGTGAACAATGGCGTCTAGCGACTCCACGGACTTTTTTACCTGTTCAACCACTTGATTTTGGCCCAATTCCGAGGAGAGATCGCCGGTAATTATTTCAACGCGCCCCGAATATTGGCTACTCCAACTTTTAAGCTCTTCGCATGAGTGGTGAGCGTGAAGCAGAGCAAAATAACCTTGCTTCAAAAAATGCTCGGCAATGGCGCGTCCGATGCGTTTCGCGGCGCCGGTTATCAAAATTGTTTTTTTGTTAGTCACGGAAATTGCCAAAAGAAAGCTCCAGCGGAAATTCCTTGTTGCGTAATACCGCCATAACCTCTTGCAGGTCGTCCTTTTTCTTGCCCGTGATGCGCACGCTTTCGCCCTGAATCGTTGCCGTAACTTTAAGTTGTTTCTCGTTTTTAATTAACTGGACCAATGATTTCGCATTGTCTTTGTCGATGCCTTTTTTTAGAAGAACGGTCATTTTGAAACGAGCGCCACCGGCAGGCTCAGGTTCTTTTTTTTCAAGATATTTTAGTGAAATTTTTCGCTTAACAAATTTGTCTTTTAATACATCCCAAATAGCTTCTACTTTATCTTTACTGTTGCTTTTTATATCAAATCCGGTGTCATTTTTAACAATCTCGCTGTCGGTGCCACGAAAGTCAAACCGCTGGGCAATCTCGCGTACCACTTGATCATAAGCATTTTGCACTTCATGCGCTTCGGGTTCGGAAACTATGTCAAAAGATGGCATTTTTTACTCCAAAATGGTTACAGCTCACTCTTATTACAAAAGTTTTAGGGGTCAACGCGGAACACTTATCCGTTAATGAGTCACTAAAGGGCAAACCTATTCTTGGAGTTTTCATGAAAAATAAAAAATTATGGGTAGTTGCTCTGTTTCTACTCGCGCGTACGGTAGCCGCTACTAACGTGGAAGTCGTTGTTGAAACCAAAAACCTTCACGTGCCAAAAGGTTTTGACTCTAACGACAATGTGGAAATAGTAGCAACCGGGACTTTGCCCAACACATGCTACCGTCGACCGTTTGGTGAGGCCAAAATTGTTGACAATCAAATCTCCATTAACATCAAAGCTACAAAGGTTAGCGAAAAGAATACGGCGTGCATCATGGCCCTTGTCCCTTACATGGTGTCAGTACCACTCGGTCAGCTCAGTGAAGGCAATTATGAGATCGTCGCTAACCCAGGCGGCATTAATGAGAAAACCAACGCCATAGACATCGAAAAGCCCCATTCCGCAAGCATCGATAACTTTACCTATGCCAATGTGACGCAGGTTAAAAATATTGATGGCAGCGGATATTTAGCCATTGAGGGCACGCATCCTAGCAGTTGCATGGAAATTGATCGGATTGAGCTTATCGCCAACAAAAACAATGACACTTATGCCGTGTTGCCCATCATCAAGCAAATCGAGCCCATTTGTGATACCACGATGAAGCCTTTTGTTTACAACGTTCGCCTGCCCGAACCGCCCAAAAGTGATGTGCTGATGCACGTGCGCAAGCTGGATGGTAATGCTTTGAATTATTTGGTGAAAACCAGTGCAATTGGCGGTGCAGTTAAATAAGGTTTATCCCGATCTCCTGTTGCCCAGCTCCTCTACTTATTATATGAAGTAGTGGAGCTGCTTTTTTATATATAATTGGTTGAATTTCCGATCTGAAAAAACTCAGTAATGAAAAGTCCAAGGCGGAAGGCGACCTTAGCAGTTTGACCAATGATCTAAATAGGGAAAAGAAGAATACTGAAAACGAAATAAAAATGAGGGATTTTTATAAATCGCAAATGGATGACTGGCAAAAGAATTTTAAAGATGCAGGAAATGACAATAAAAAAATTAGCGATGAAAAAAAGAAAATAGAAGATCAAAAGAACAAGCTCACTGAAGATAAAGTGAAGCTTGAGTCAGAAATAGATAATTTGAAAAAAGAACTGGCCAATAGGGAAAATGAGCTGAAACAGCAAAAGGAGCTCCATAAATTTGTTAAACAAAACGAGTTTCAAAACGACTTCGCTGTCCGTTTTATTGATGATAAAAAGCAGTCTACCTATCAAATCAAAAAGGCGTCCAATAAAGGCGTGCTCATAGGCCCAGGAAACGACGTAAGCCCAGATCAAGATATCAAGGACATCAGTGAAGATAAGGTCAAGCTTGGTAGTACGCTTCTATTGCCTAAAGATCACCCGTTTGTTGAAGAAAATCCTTTGAAAGACGTCGTTGGTATCTTTCTCCCGACACCTACTCTTCATAACCATACGCTTAAGCAAATCAAGGACGAAAACGGTGGAGTGGCCTTTGAGGTAGGGGAAGAAAGAAAGATCGGTAAGTTTGGGCAGACCGGCGATAAAGCGATCAAAAAATTATTTGGCAAGCAGTTCGTTGATAATGCTTTCGAAAAGCACGAATCGGGCGAGGTCTTCCCTGTGGAGCTCGAGGGCAAAAAATATTTGATAAAGCAAAACACGTTTTTTAGTAAATTCGACCAGCTCGAAAAACTGCAATACTTAGGCAGGGTGGCCAAGGTCTTTGGCGCGTTCGAGAGGGAAAAAGGCGGCGGAGAATATACTATACTGGAGCCTGGCGAGCATGCCAAAGGCAGCAAAAGCTGGCTCAATCTCTTTTCGAGGGGCTCACAGGTGACGTGATCAAAAGGGATGCCCCTGAGCTTGAAGAAAAGTGGGCGAAGAACGTGTGCTCCGAGGCCAAACTTGGTATGGATTGCTCAAGGGTAAAAGATTTTGATGGCATCTATCCAGAACTTTTTAAGAAGGTTAAGAAAATTTCTGACTCTTCTTCATTGAGGAAGTATTATCCCTATAAAATTATTAAAGAAAAAGCACCCCAGCTTATCGAAGCTTATAGCGATAAGAAAGAAGTCCCATGGGAAAAGTTTTTGAAAGTCAGCAGCAATATCGCCAAAGATTTTTGCACTATTGTCCTAGATAAAAACAGTTGGGTCGACAGCAAAAGATACTTCAGCGAAGTTGACAAGAAATACGACAATCTGTGCCTAGATCTCGATAAAAATCTAAAATTTGACAGCGTAACCGAGGATTTGAAAAAGTTTATAAACGATGCTTATGCCCCTTATGTGAAATATTCCGTGATCGAAGCAGCCAAGGACAAGTGGTGGAAGGGCGGTGCGGATGCTATCCGGGATGCTATTGATAACAGCAATATTGATAATGGCGTTAAGATTAAGTTGCTAGATCTTTATGATGGGAAGTAGCGAGGTATTTACGGATAGACTAAGAATATTTCTCTTAGATTCGATTCACCAGTTTAACGACTTCAGTTGATTCCAAGGCAAAACATTGCCTTGTTCGCGTATTTGTTTTTCATTGCCGCCGTAAATAACATAGGGCGATACTTCATCGCTTTTGCTTACGGATTTCCAATAGATAATTCCGGAAAAAAATTCACTCACCACGGTTTTGCTGGATTTAATTTCAATGGGAATTAATCCTTCTGAGGTTTCAATGAGGCAGTCGACTTCGTGTCCGGTTTTATCGCGCCAAAAATAGAGCTTGGGGACTTTGCCGTCATTGAATCGTTTTTTCATGAGCTCAGAGATTATCATCGACTCAAAAAGTCCACCCCTTAAGTAGTGGGTGGTTAGCTGTTTGAAATCTTCGATGCCGGCCAACGCGCAGGCCAAGCCCGTATCATAAAAGTGGAGTTTGGGCGTTTTGACGAGACGTTTGCCGATATTGGCGAAGTAGGGTTGTTGCAAAAAAACGATGAAGCTCGCCTCTAGGACAGAAATCCAAGATTTGGCCGTGTTGTGCGTGATACCGCAGTCGTTAGCCAGAGAGCTTAAATTGAGAAGCTGACCGCAACGACTCGCACACATTTGGAGAAATCTCTGAAATGTACTCAAATCGGTAACATTTTTGATTTTGCGCACATCCCGTTCTAGATAGGTTTGAATGTAGCTTCGCAACCAATCACTTGGATCAAGGCGATTTTGATAAATCCGAGGGTAACTCCCGGTGAACAGATACTCTTCGACACTTTTGGGAAGACGTTTCGCCGCGGTGAGCTCGTCAATGCTGAGCGGTAAGAGGTTTAGCAATGCCACGCGCCCTGCAAGCGATTGCGAGATTTGTTCGAGCAACAAAAAATTTTGCGACCCGCTCAGGATATACTGGCCGGGTGCATTGGTCTTATCGGTATGGGTCTGTAAATAAGAAAACAGCTCGGGAACGTATTGCACTTCGTCTAAAATGGCAGTCCCCGGATAGGTTTCTAAAAAATGCCGGGGATCACTTTGGGCAAAGGCTCGGATATCCGGATCTTCCAGCGACACATACTGGAACTCAGGAAAGGTACTTTTTAAGAGCGTCGTCTTTCCAGACTGGCGGGGCCCGGTAACAGCCACCATGGGAAATTGTTGGATAAGTTCTCGGATCCGTTCAGCTATTTGGCGTTTATACATTCCCGCACTATAGTATAAATCCGTCCAAATTGTCAATCGGATTTACAATTTGTCCAAATCTGGATGCTGAGAGGAGTAGGGGTGATCGAAGCAGCCAGGACAAGTGGTGGAAGTCCCCTGCAGCGTAGCTGTGGGGGAGAGGGGAGGCCCTGATTGACTGTGCGAAATATCGCTTTACGATCGAGGAATGATATCAAAAAACAAAAAAACCTGTTGTTGTTTCGTATGGTTAACGCCAAGGCGACGGGGCTTTTGTTAGCGCAATTAGCGCATTTATGAAAACACCGGCCTTAAGCCGGTTTTTTTTTGGGAAAATTATGAAGAACCTAAAATTTGCATCGAAAAACGTGCTCACGATTTCAGCGATGGTTTTTGGTGTGCTCTGCGGCTATTTTGGGGGCGAGGTCGTTTTAGAGGCAGCTGACATTGTCGCCAACTTTTCGGTGCGAGTCATGAAGCTGTTGGCTGTGCCGGTTTTGTTTTTATCTTTAGTGGTGGCGGTGTCCCATTTTAGTGACGCGGAGCAACTGAAAAGGCTCGGCAAAAAAATCGCCACGCTCACTATCTTTACCACTTTGGTGGCGGCGCTCATTGCTCAGGCGTTATTCATGTTCTTTGGCAAATCCCTGCTGCACATGCCTGCCGTGGTTTTGGATGGCCAAGAGCCCGTAAAAACGAGCTTTTTTAGGGCATTTTTGGACATGGTGCCCGACAATATTTTTCACGCTTTTTTGCATAACAACGTGTTTGCCGTGGTGGTTATCGCCATCGTGCTTTCGCTGTGTCTGCTCAGTGCGGAAAAAGAGCATCAAAAAACTGTTTTTTCTTTTTTCCTAGGGTTGCTTGGTGCTTTGATGCGGGCGGTGCGGGTCGCTTTGCAATTTTTGCCCATCTCCATTTGGGCTTTTGTGACAATCTTGGCTCATCAAATATCCCAAAATAAGACCGATTCGGTAAACGCGGTGATGGCGCTGACGGTGACCGTCATGTTGGCCAATCTCCTTCAGGGAGCTGTATTTTTGCCCATGCTTCTGAAGTTTAACCGCATCAGTCCGAAAAAACTTTTTCTCGACGTGAAAGAGGCTCTTATTTTGGCATTTTTTAGCCGATCTTCAGCGGCTACTTTGCCTGTCACCATGGATTGCACCATAAAAAATGCCAAGGTTAACCCGGATGTGGCGCGGCTAACTCTGTCACTTTGCACCACTATAAACATGAACGGGTGTGCCCAATTTATTTTGCTGTCGGTTTACTTTGTCGCCGGGGCCTCCGGTATCGAGATCGGTATTGCCGAACAAATTGGCATGATCTTTTTGAGCGTGATCGCAGCTATTGGTAACGCTGGTGTGCCCATGGGATGCTTTTTCTTGGCAAGCTCCATCATGGCCTCCAAAAACATTCCCTTGGTTTTAATGGGCAGTATTTTGCCGCTCTACACACTGATGGACATGGTGGAAACCTCGCTCAACGTGTGGTCCGATGCTTGCATTGCCAAAATTGTTGATAAAGAAGCTTAAAAGGCCGCCCTCACCCCAACCCTCTCCCGCAAGCGGGAGAGGGAGTAAGAATGGTGCATCAATGTTTTCTCCCTCTCCCACGGAAGGATGGATGAGGTGCTAACGCTCTTTGTCGGAGAGGGAGTAAGAATGGTGCGTCAATGGTTTTCTCCCTCTCCCACGAAAGGATGGATGAGGCGCTAACGCTCTTTGCGGGAGAGGGAGTAAGAATGGTGCATCAATGTTTTCTCCCTCTCCCACGAAAGGATGGATGAGGTGCTAACGCTCTTTGTGGGAGAGGGTGTAAGAATGGTGCATCAATGGTTTTCTCCCTCTCCCACGAAAGGATTGGATGAGGCGCTAACGCTTCTTGTGGGAGAGGGTTGGGGTGAGGGCAAAATATGCAACAACGCCCTTTTCAAACTTAGTGAGATAGGGCAGTGATGCCCATGTGCCGTGGTGGCGGAATAGGTAGACGCAGGCGACTTAAAATCGCCCGGGTAATCCCGTGCGGGTTCGAGTCCCGCCCTCGGCATTCATTTTTTTCACGGTTTCTAACACGGTTTTCACGTGATCTTTTACCCGCACTTTATACCAGGCCCGAGCAATATGGCCGCTTTCATCGATCAGAAATGTGCTCCTGATCACGCCTTGAGTTAACAGCCCATACAAACCTTTCTCACCATGAGCAAAATATTGTTTGTGAACGGCCAAATCTGGGTCGGTTAGTAAGAGCATTTGTAAACTGTATTTGCTTTTAAAGCGGGCATGGGAGGCGAGGGAATCCTTGGAGATTCCGACCAGGGTCACATGGTGTTTTTTAAACTCCTGATTCGCTTCGCTAAACTCGCAGGCTTCCGTGGTACAGCCCGGGGTGAGATCTTTAGGGTAAAAAAACAACACCACCGGGCCCGCAGCATTGAGATTCTTAAGGCTATGCAACTGGCTATCGTCGCCCTCGAGAGAAAAATTGGGGGCCAAATCACCGATTTTTAGCATGCTACCTCCAGAAAATATTCGCCAAACTAACCTAAAACGTCGATAAACGACAGATCTATTTGGGAAAGACTCTTTTTTCTCGTCGTTATCAAAAGATCGCGCCGTTTAAGAAGGTCGGGACTCACAAATAATGACAATGGTGTTTCGGCATTTTTTACATATATTTTTTCATAAAGCCCGAGATCTTTGGCGTGGTGGGGGCCATCCACAAAAGCGCATTGATCGAGAAGGGTGCTCTCGATTATCAACTCATCCCCGCCGCTAATATTACCAAATGCGACTTTAGGCTTATTTGCTGATGTCCAGATGGGCTCGCGTATGCGAAACAAGAGGCGCTGATCATGAAGATCAGCAGGGTTTAACCCAGCCGAAAAAGCCGCACCGGTAGATCCCGCAGCCGTGGACACCCAAATGCCGCTGGAGCGGTGCTCTTCTGAAATATTTTTATGGTTGACTACGAAGCGAGAGGTGGCGCCAGGATTTTTATGGCATATCAACAAGTCATTGAGCGCAGATTTTTTAAAGCTCTTATCCGCTGTAGAAATTTCCATTCGATTTATGGCGACGGGCAAAAATTGGCCAACTAGAATGTTCTCAACGATGCTTTTGAGGTTGTTCATATCCGCGCTCAAAAGGGCGCCTACCGAGGATACGGGATCGGAGTTTACCCCCAAAACATGGGCGGTCGTGACATGATGACTCACGTCCAATAAAGTTCCGTCACCCCCGAGGCTTAAGATCAGGCCGTCTAAGATCTGGTCAGGTTTCAAATCGGCGCGGCAGATAACAGTATATTTTAGGCCGAGATCAGTCAGTATTTTTTGGCATCGATCAATAGATTTTAAGTTGGCCTCATGAGCGCGTCTAAGGGCGCTTGCATGCTCACCGCCGTTGGTGGTGGTTAGGCCACCGCGGCTTTGGGCATAAGCAAAGCGAGAATGTTTATAAACGATAGTAATGGGCAGGTTGTTAAACGTCATCCATAACCCCTGGTTGATGCCACTTTCGGCATAGGTATATTAGGAAAACCATGGCACAACGGGTTCGCCAATTACGCTTTAAGGAGCATACATGAAAGACGTGGCAGCAAAGCTTATTGCCCTGATTCTCATAGCCGTTTTGCCCTTTTGCGCCTGCGTTTCCGTTCCGACCATTGAGCGCGATGGCTTTGTTCCCTTTCTTCGTGGCGAACCGGTGAGCGATGAGGAACTTGCAAAAATCAAACAATCATCCCCGAAAGACGCTGTGTTTGCGGATTTACTTCAAGCCTACGCTCTTATGCGCACGCAAAATCTCAATGATAAAAATCAGCAAAAGGCCGTTTTGAGCTTGCTAGAAACGTCGGTGGCTACGTTTGATGACTTAAAGGACCCGGTGAACTTTAGCCAAGCCTTCAGCGCCGATGAAAGCAAAGATTTTCGCGGGCGGCCTCATGAGCGGATGTTCGCGTCACTTACAGCAGCCATTTTTCATATGGCCCAAAACCGATGTGATATTGCCTTACCCTATTTAAGAAACGCCGAGTTTTTAGATGCCCGTTTTCAAAAATTGCCTTTTGGTACCGATGCGCCGCTGGTTTATGCACTCATGCACCGCTGTTTGGTTTTACAAAAAGCGAGTCCAGATGATATTGAACGCGCCAAAGTTGGGCTGCATCATTCGGTGCGATTTTTAACGCTGCAGGAGCCGCTTATTAAAGGCCTGGTGGATCTGGAGGCCACGGATTTGCGTCCCCACGCTATTGCTAATCGCGTGGCGTACATGCTTTTTGAGATCAGCCTTTACCATGCTCTTCTGACTGCCGCGAAAAATAGCTCGGTGAATAGTTTGCTAGAAGACGCCGAAAAAAATGCTTCGCTATTTATCAGCCATTTCACACAGGATTTCTCAGGCGATTTTACGAATAAGATTTTGCCCATGATTCAGGAACAGGCCAAAGTCTTGGGGCTAAAAGGCGATGCAAAAAAACAACTAGAAGATCTCACCTTAGGGAAAGTGGCATTTAATATACAAACCATTAGCGATCGTTTGAAGGATATCTTTACCAAAATTCCCGAATACAGGAATGCATTGGCCACTGCTCTCGAAACCACAAGAACCACCACGGAAACTATTCTCAAAGAGAGCACTTCGCCGAAGCTCATGCTGACTTTTTTGGGTGAAGGGCCGAAGCTTGTGCGCGAAGGTGCTTATCAGGAGATTTCGGTGGTGCGGCCGGGAGATGACGCTGATTTAACGCCGTCTATACGCAGCAAAGCTATCAAAAGCCCAAGTTCGTGTGGGTTTCATCGCCTGGGCGACGGTGGATTTTCCGTGGTGCTGTGTCATGGCGGTCAGGATGGCTCGCAAATGCAAGCCGTGCCGTCATTTGAGCTGTTAAGTTTGAGCAAGAAGGCTATGACGACCCAAGGCCGCAAGTTTGATCGGGTGCTCGAAGGCCGCGCACAATTTCGCGCGGCTACTGAAGCCATCAGCGAAGTAACTTTGTGGTCGTCACTCATCTTATTTCACATGGGTAACCTGGCGATGCAGGATTGCCAGATGCGCCGCGATACCTCTGAAGGTTGTTATGCCCGTGCATACGCCCTATGGGGTTTGGGCGCGATTACCATAGTATTCACCGGTGTGGTGTGGTTGGTGGGTAAAACGAGCAATCCAAGCGCTGACTCTCGTTATATTCACCTCATGTATGAGTCCATCTATATGTCGAAGGATTTAGGTCATGAAGCTTAGTGTATTGATTCTCCTATTGCTCGCTTCTTGTACGACCATGCGCGATGCTTCGTTTGGCTATTTTATGAAGCATAATAAAGCAGTGGGTGTCATGTCCTTTCCGCTCGAGCTCGAGCGATTAGAAGAAAAAAATATTGAACTGAAAAAGCTTATCTATGGCCCCATGGCGAGCGCCAAACTCACCACGTGCGTCATGCTGCGCAATCAGCTCTACGTCGCCGTGCTCGATGGCGTTAGCGGTGCGGATGGCAAGCAGATCAAAGAGGCTACCCAAATTATGGAGGAAGCCTACCAAACGAGTGACGAGGAATTTCTCGCAGCCTGCGATCAAATTTTGGCAACGCCCGTGGGAGCGGTGTTTGTAGAGGCGCAGCAATATTACGTGATTTCTCGGTGAATAGCGACGTTGATTGAATTTTAGACGTGGTTGCATCAAGTAAGCCTAGGCATGACAATTCAGGTCCGGGGTTTTATACTTTATACCATTCGCGCTAATCTAATAAAAAATATACAGGGTTAGCCATGACGACTTTTGATCAAGCTCCCATGACGGCGCTCGTGCTTTCGGGCGGCGGTGCGCGCGGTGCCTACGAGGCTGGTGTGCTGCGCTATGTGCGCGACGAATTGCCCAAGCGCATTCGTCCCCATGTGCGGTTTGAAATCTTGGCTGGCACGTCGGTGGGTGCTATTAACTGCTGCTTTTTGGCGGCCACCAGCCATGCGCCGGAACAGCAAGGCGAGCTGTTAGTAAACCTTTGGCAAGATGTGCGGATCGATCGAGTTTATAAATTGGGCATGCGCGAGGTGTTTAACCTGCCTCGCTTTATTTTGGGGTCGCGCGGGCGGGGCGATCTCGATGACATCGGTGGCCCGGAGCGTCTGGGAGGCTTGTTTAACACGTCGCCGCTTGAGCACATGGTGCGCTACGAAATCCCCTGGGGCCAGGTGAAGAAGAACCTGCGCGATGGTTTTTTTCAGGCACTCGCGGTCAACGCCACGCATATAAAAACGGGTCGCACCCATGTGTTTGTCGAGCGCAGAGAAGGTGGTTTGCCGCCCTGGAGCACCGATCCGCAGATCGAAGCCCACGCAGTGGAAATAGGACCCGATCATGCATTGGCCAGTGGCGCTTTGCCGTGGGTGTTTCCAGCGGTGTCCATCAACAATGAAACTTACGTCGATGGCAGCATCAAGCTCAATACTCCGATCTCACCGGCGCTCAGGCTCGGAGCCGATCGGCTTTTTGTGATAAGCTTACGCAGTGAGGACGTGGGTGAGTGGCATTCGACCATGCAATCCCAAGGTATTGAGACGTTCCCCTCTGCCACCTATTTATTGGGCAAGATTTTGAATGCCCTTTTAGCGGATAAAACCGATTACGATCTGACCCGGCTCAACCGCTACAACACCATGTTAACCGAGGGTAAAAAGCGTTTTGGGCGGGAGTTTGTGGATCACTTCGCCAGTCTCATGCAAAAAACCCGCGGAAGCCCCTATCGGGTGATCGAGTCCTTCGAAGTCCGGCCCAGTATGGATATCGCCAAGATCGCGGCTCGCCATCTCGAACGCGGTTCAATTGCCGCACGCGCAGGATCTTTGGTGGGGCCATTGTTGCATCGCCTCGGAGACATTGGCGTAGGGCAGGCGAGTGATCTTTTGAGTTATTTGCTGTTTGATCACGAGTTTGCCGCGGAGCTTATTCGCTTAGGCATGCACGACGCCGATGCGAGGCGCCAAAGCATCATCGATTTTTTTAGTGGGTATTAAACGAAAAAAAGGAGAGCTAACTTTTGCTCTCCCTAGGTTATTTTTTTAACAACTATTTCCCTAAAAGGGTTCTAATCTTTGCTATTTCGGCACCAAAAATCTTTTCTAGCTCAGCCATCCCACTTACAGTGAGGCAACCTGCGGACAATGCTGCGGTTTTAATCGGGTCACCAACAACAGCTGTTTTCCCTCCACCATTGGCTACCCACCATTGATTGTGTTCGGTTAATTTTTGACAAACTACTCTAGGGTCTAGATCTGCCAAATCCCATGCCGCAAAAAGCGATGCACCTGCAGACATTGTACCAATAAAAACCAATATTTTTAATGCATTATTTATACGTTTCATAGTCATATACTCCTATGATTTTTACGTAAAAACTATTAGTAATTAATGCATTAAAAAATAACGAAAAAAATAGATCTATTAACTATTATGATTTTAATAGTGCAATTATTTGTTAAAAAACAACGCGTTGCCGCCCCTAGGACTTTTTTGCCGGCTAAGATAGTTCTATGACTGGACCAAAGTCTACTCGGAGCTTTTATGGCCAAGAATTTCTTTTTGGATAACGACGACTTGCAGTTCAACCTGGAACATCAAGATTGGGAAGCCCTTTTTCCACTGGTGGAAACCGATCCAAGTGACTCAGAAGCGCCTCGCAATTTGACGGAAGCCATGGTGCTTTACAAAGAATTCTTGCAAACCTTGGGCGAGTTTATTGCAGAGAAGATCGATCCCAAGGTTCACTTATTAGACGAACAACACCCTATCCAAAAAGATGGCGAAATGCATGACGCGCCGGCCATGCAAGAGTTTATCGATGGCTTGGCCTCTATGGGCGCTACCGCCATGCCGTTTTCTCGCCATGTGGGCGGCTACAACTTGCCTTGGCTCATTGCAAACGGTGTGTGCGAAATGGCAGCCCGCGCCGATGTCAGCCTCATGACCTATTACGGTTTTATTTCGGGGATTGGCCTTGCGTTTCAATATTTTGCCCTCGAAGAAGGCAACTTCACGGCGGAAAAAAAGAAAATTTTATCCACCCGTTTTGATCACGTGATGCGTGATCTGGCGCAAGGAAAAACCACCGGTGCCATGTGTCTCACCGAACCCCAAGCAGGCTCCGATTTAGGGCAAATTCGCACTACCGCCACCAAAGCCGGTGATGGTTATTGGTATTTGAACGGCCAAAAGATTTGGATCACCTGCGGCCACGGCGAGCATCATCTGGTTTTGGCCCGCTCTGAAGACCCAAAAACGCACCCAGGGCTCAAGGGTCTATCGCTCTTTTATTTGCCCGCTCACATCGAAAAAGATGGCAAACGCGTGCGCAATTTTGAGATCGGCGGCCAGGAAAAAAAGATGGGGCAGCATTCGTCGGTAACTTGCACCCTCAACTATGATAACTCGCGGGGCGAGCTCGTCGGTCAGCGCGGCCATGGTTTTAGAAACATGCTGCTCGTCATGAACGATGCGCGTTTACTCGTGGGCTATGAGGGCATTGGTCTATGTGAAAAAGCCCGGCGCATGGCCCAGGATTTTGCCAATGAACGGGTCACCATGGGCAAAAAGATCGCCGATCATGAAATGATCGCCGATTTCTTAGACGAGATGGAAGTAGAAACCAAAGCGCTGCGGGCATTGGCGTTTCGCGCGGGATTTGATGAGGAAATGGCTAATCGTATCAAAGCCATGATGCGCGTTGATCCCACCCGCAACACGGATATTAAGAAAGCGCGTGACGCCGACTACAAAAAATATAAATGGGATGCTCGTATGGCAACGCCGCTGGTCAAATATATGGCCTCCGAAAATGCTGTGCGCTTTGCCCGTCTCAATATGCAAATCATGGGCGGTGTTGGCTACATGAAGGAGTATGGCGCGGAAAAGCTGTTGCGTGACGCTTTGATCCTCCCGATTTACGAGGGCACGAGCCAAATCCAAGCGTTGATGGTGCTCAAGGATCATCTGCAACACGCCATGCGCAATCCCGCGGCCTTTGTTTCAAAAATGGCTACTGCCAAATTGCATAGCCTGAGCACCGCCTCACCTGAGGATCGTACGCTTGCTCGCCTCAAGTCATATTATTATTCAGCGATGCAAACCATTATGACCCGCATGGTGATGGATAAATTTGGCGATCTAAAGGGTCAGCCTCTGACATCGTGGAAGCCCGCGTTTTTGAAATCATGGGATCCGAAAAAAGATTTTTCCTTTGGGATGCTTCACGCCGAGCGCTTCTGCCAGATCTGTTCCAAAGTATGGATGGCGGAAGTCCTGGTTGATCAGGCCCACAAGCTCAAAGATGAGAAGCTCAAGGCTGAACGCCTCTTGCTCGCCAAGCGTTTCATGGAACGAGCGGAGCCGAAAATCCGCGGATTACTCCTCGAAATCGAGTCGAGTCGCGGCTCTATCTTTCGTGAACACCTACACGAGATCAAGGGAAAAAATGGGGTGAATGGCACTCATAAAGTGCATGCCCAAGAGATGATGGCTTAGAAAGGTCTCATGAAACCGCGAGTACCCGAACGCCTGGCCCAGATACCCTCTGGCCAGGTGTTGGCTCTTAAAACCGTCACGATTCCACCCTACATCACCACCAATACAACCCTGCTCGGCGAAAAAGATTTTATTATTGTTGACCCAGCCACAACCGACGAAACCGATCGCGATTTCTTAATACAGATCGTACAGGAACGGCTAAATCTGGGGCACCAATGTCTTGGGTCCTATCTGACCCACCATCATGGCGATCATATTGCAGCAGCGCCGGTGCTTAAGCAAAAATTTGGTATCCCCATTTTTGCTTATTTACATGCGGAGGCGTCTTACCCATTTGCCATCGATCATGCCCTTAAACATGAACAAATGATCCCTATTGATAAAAAGCCGGTAAAAATTTTCTACACGCCGGGCCACGCGTCCACCCATGTGGTTTTTTATGAACCGACAGATCAAACGCTTATTGCCGGTGACATGATTACCGATCTGGGTACGATTTTGATACCGCCGGAGGAAGGGTCGCTGAAGATCTATTTGGAAAGCCTGCTCAAGCTATGCGATCTTCCGCTCAAACATGTGGTGCCGGCTCATGGCAACGTTATTAAAAAAGACCCAAAAAAATTTTTGCTACGCTCAGTTTCCCATAGGTACCAACGTATCATTGGTATTTTGCAAGTTTTGGCAAAGTCCAAAGCCGAACTTGATATTGGGGCGATCACAAAAGCGATCTATCATGGGTCCATCGACCCATCCCTTTTGGTGTTTGCCGAAGTATCCGTGATGTCTTCCTTGACCTATCTGGAAGATAAGCACGCAGTGAAAAAAAATGGCAATGCTTGGCTTTTAGCAAGTGAAACCGAAGAAGCGGATATCAAAGCGTTAGTGAAGCAAATCGATGACCGCCTGGGATACGCCTAAGTGGCGGCCCCGATCCCATTCGTAAAAGCCGGTTCCGGTTTTTTTACCAAGGAGCCCAGCTCGTACCATGCGTTTTAGAAGTGCTGGCGGCTCAAACACCTGTGAGTCAAGGGTGCGGTAGAGATGCTCGCTGATTGCCAAGCGAACATCGAGACCCACCCAATCCGTTAACATGAGCGGCCCCATGGGATGCCCGTAACCAAGTTTCATGGCGGTATCGAGCTCAAGCACCCCCGAAACCCCTGTTTCGAGCATGCGAATGGCTTCCAGAGAAAAACTAATGCCGAGCCGCGAAGTGGCAAATCCTGGTGAATCATTCACCACGATACTTTCTTTGCGAAGTTTAAGGCTTAGTTCTTTGGCAACCTCCAAGGCTTCAGGGTCCACTTCACCATGCACCACGATCTCAAGCAGTTTCATGATATGCGGCGGGTTAAAGAAGTGCAGGCCTAAAAACCGCTCTTTATTTTTGAGTGCCTGGGCAAGCCGCGTGATGGAAAGGCTCGATGTGTTGGTTGCAATGAGCGCCTCGTTGTCCAAAATCGCACAAGCTCTGGATAAAATCTGTTGCTTGAGCTCGATATCCTCGCTCACCGCCTCGATCAGCAGATCGGAGTCCCTGGCGTCCTCGAATTGTGTGGAAAACGATAGGTTACGTCTTATGGAGGAAGCGTCGTCGCTTGCGAGCTTATTTTTCGTAAGTCCGACTGAGATCATCGAGTCAATACTCGTTTGGGCGGCATCTAGGGCGCTTTCTTGGTTATCGATGAGGCAAACCTTTATTCCACTTTCCGCCAATACATAGGCTATTCCGTGTCCCATGGTGCCGGCGCCTATCACTGCAGCTCTTTCGATGCTTCTCATCTTAACCACCTTTAAATGGCTTCTAGCGCCAGGCTCACGCCCTGACCCACACCAACACAAAGACTAACCAAACCAAGGGACTTTTTTTGTTCGCGAAGTTGATTAACGGCTGTTCCCACCAAACGCGCTCCCGAGCATCCTAACGGGTGTCCGAGTGCAATAGCGCCTCCCCATAGATTAACCCGATTTTCATCGATTTTAAGTTCTTTGGTCACCGCAAGCACTTGAGCCGCGAAGGCTTCATTGATCTCAATGATAGAAAAATCGTCGATTTGGAAATGATATTTCTCAAGTAATTTTTTAGTGGAAAAAACAGGTCCTATGCCCATGATGCGAGGGTTAACGCCAGCCGCGGCAAAACCAGAAATTCGCGCGAGCGGCGCAAGGCCCATTTTTTTGGCGTAATCGTGAGAAGCGATGGCCAATAGGGCAGCACCGTCATTAAGTGTCGAGCTATTGCCAGCGGTTACCGTGCCATCTTTAACGAATGCGGGGCTTAATTTTTTAAGCGACTCAATATTGCAATCCGATCTTGGGCCTTCGTCTTTTGCCACCAAAATTTCTTCACGGGCATTGAGCTTCATTGAAACCGGCAGTATTTCTTTTGAAAACCAGCCGCTATTTTGGGCTTCGATTGCCCGCCTGTGGCTTTTTAGAGCGAATTCATCCTGGCGTTCGCGAGAGATGTCATATTTTTTGACCAATGCCTCAGCGGTTACGCCGTTATGTTCGGGCGGAGTTCTTTCCATCATTTTTTCATTAAAAAAACGCCAACCTAAAGACGAATCAAAAATCTGCGGGGCACCAAGCTTAAATGGCTGGTCGCTTTTTGGCATGACCCAAGGTGCCCTCGTCATGCTTTCCACGCCACCCGCTAATACGAGCTCATGTTCGCCGCATACGATTTTGCGTGCGCCATCGATCACGGCGTCTAGTCCTGACGCGCATAGGCGATTTAAGGTAATACCAGGAACTTCGTCGCCAAGGCCTGCGAGAAGCAGCGACATGCGGGCAATATTGCGATTATCTTCCCCGGCTTGGTTGGCGCATCCTATGATTACTTCATCGATGCGATGGCCCGCAAGGTCGCCCATCACAAAATGGTTCAGAAGCAAAGCCATCATATCGTCAGGTCGCAGGTTCTTTAGCGCTCCCGCATACTTGCCGATGGGGGTGCGCGCGAATTTCACAATAACTGGATCGTTTGGTAATTGATGCACAAAGATCTCCGCTGCGACACAACAATTTTTCACAACCAAAGCGAGTTATCAACCGTTATTTGAGGTCAAAATGTTGCAAGACGCGTTTACCCATGTCGAGCCATAGATCTTTGCCGGTAGATTCCTCGTCGACGAGGAGGTGGCGAAAGCCAAAATTATCGTAGGCAAATCGGTTGTCGACGATGTCAAACTGCCAACGTGTGAGGCGAAAACGTTGAATGGTATCCCGCACAGCTCGGGCCGGTACGAGTTCGTCATTGCGGTCGATCATGACCAAAGTATCCACATTTAGATTTTTATACTCAGATTTTTCTAAAGAGTCTTTGAGGTCAAATAAGGCAAGGTATGCGGCAATGGCCGTGCCACGGTTCGCCCGGTAGCGCTCGGGACTGCGGCTTGGTAGGTAAAAACCTTTGCCGAACCAGGAAAAAAAACCAACCATGGTTTTGGCGTACCACGGCACCGCAATCGCTGGGGCGATTAGCACCATCTTGGAAAACCCAGTGTTATGCTGTGACATCCATTCGAGTCCCACCACGGCCCCCATGGAAAAGCCTAAAAAATAGATGGGAACTTGCAACTCTGTGGCCCGTTCTATCGCTTTAGCCATTTGATATTCAAACTGTTTTCGCCACCTGTCGGCCGTGACTTCGCCCATCGGTTCACCAGAATGGCCGAAAAGGCGAAAACGCCCTACCAACGCTTCATGGTCGGTGAGGAGTTTGGCCCAGGAATCCATGCGTTCGGGTTTGAGATTAAGACCGTGTAGTACCACGACCACTGCTTTTGGCTGCTTATTTGGCTTTGGGGTTAGCCATTCCACTGCGACATCATTTTCCCCTGCGTCATGTTTAATGGCCACTGTGCTACACCCGCTAAAAAAAACGCCAATTATCAAGATGTTGAACAAAATCGTTTTGGTCATGATTATCCAAATCCCTAAAGCCCCTTGTACTTATGCGCTGGATTGACAAGATGCTGTTGGTACATTTTTATACCACGTTTGACACCAGTTTATTGAGGAACACAAGTAATGGTAGTAATTCGACTTTCCCGAGGCGGCTCTAAAAAACGTCCATTTTATCGCGTGGTGGCTGCTGATCAACGCATGTCGCGCGACGGCCGTTTTATCGAACAGATCGGAACGTTTGATCCCCGCGTTGAAAAGGGTTCGATCAATCTCCAGCTAGAACGCGTTGAACATTGGTTGCGAGTAGGCGCAAGACCAAGCGACACCGTGAAAGGCTTGATCAGAAAATTTAGGGCGCTCGTACCCGCCAAGGCTTAGTCCATTTTGATCTTGCTCGGCTACATAACCAAAGCGTTTGGCATTAAAGGCGGCGTATCTGTAAAGCTCATTAACCCTGAGAGCTGTGCGATAGCGCCAGGTGCATCCGTTTTTCTAAAAAAAAATCAGATTGAACGCACCTTAGTGGTTTGCGATGCGATGCATGGCGGTCGGGTTTTTTTTGCCGACGTGAACAGCCGCGAAGACGCCGAGCAGCTCATCGGATTTGAAATCCACATGGCGCGCAAGCTTTTGCCTAAACTGGATGCCAACGAATATTACTTATCCGATCTCGTGGGCACCCATCTGGTGGATGATTCAGGCGCCCGAATTGCCGAAGTGATTGGGCTTTCGTCCAACAACGCTCAGCCTATTTTGGAAGTAAAGACGCCGGATAACGAAATAGCGCTCATCCCCATGGTTAAACCAATTGTTAAAAATGTTGATTTGATCAGGGGTGAGTTGCTAGTGGATCTGCCCTTAGGGCTATTAAATATCAACAGTAATTAAATCATGAAACACGCGACGTTTATTTCTATGTTTAAAGAGCCAATTTCGTCGGTTCTTAGCACATCGATCCTCGCGCGAGCGCGTGAAGCCGGCATCATTAATACTCGTGTAATTTCGCTACTCGAAGAGCATGACAACAATCACCATGCCATCGATGACACGCCGTACGGCGGTGGCCCGGGCGAGCTCATGAAAATAAGCGTGATCGCACCGGTGATAAGACAGGCATTAACCCATCACGATCATCTTCCGCGCGAAAATAAGCGGGTTATTCTCATGGACCCGAGCGGCAAAACTTTTAATCAAAGTCATGCTCGCCGTTTGAGCGCTTATGACGAGCTGATCTTTGTTTCGAGTCGTTACGAAGGGGTAGATGCCCGCGTTCATAATTACATAGACGAGGCTTTGTCTTTGGGTGATTTTATATTGAGTTCAGGTGACCTGGCTGCTGCCGCTATTTTTGATGCCATAGCACGTCATCTTCCGGGCGTTTTAGGCAATATAGAATCTCTCGATGAGGAGAGTTTTTCTTATGGACGTTTAGAGCCAAGCAATTATACGCGGCCGAGGGAATATGAGGGATACGCGGTTCCCGAATTTTTAACGGCGGGAAATCACGCCGTAATCAAAAAAGAACGAGCCAAAGAAGCGCTTCTTAGAACGCAAATGCTCAGGCCAGATTTACTGGAACGCTTTCCGCTCAGTGACGAAGAAAAAGAGATTTTGGGCCATCATGAATAGAAAAACCATCGCTTTGCTTCACCACCCCGTGGTGGACAAAAATCAACAGCTTTACACCACGGCCATCACCAATATCGATGTTCACGACATCGCGAGGGCTTCGTGTACCTACGGGCTAGACCAATATTTTTTGGTATCTCCCATCGCCGCTCAGCAGGCCATGGCACGCCATATCGCCGATTTTTGGGTGGACGGAAATGGGCATCGCAAAAATGCCGATAGGGCGCGGGCGCTATCCTTGATAAGCGTACAGCCAGATTTAGCCGGCGCCATCGAACATGAAACTTCGGTAACGGGCAAACGGCCCCTTCTCATATCAACGAGCGCAAAACCCTGTGGCGAGAAAACCATCTCTTATGCGCAAGGCCGAGAAATCATGAACGAGTCGCCTAGTTCCATCTTAATTTTTGGCACGGGTTACGGCTTGGCGCCTTCGGTGATCGAAGCCTCCGATTATGTTTTAGAGCCCATTTATGGGCCCACGGATTATAATCATTTATCAGTTCGTTCGGCGGCGTCTATTATATTGGATAGGTTGTTTTCTATTGCTCAATAATCGTATCGAGCAGCGTAAACATTTCGCTAAAGATGATATTATCGATATTTTTGGTAAATTCTTTTTCTTCATTTGAAAGCTTAATGCGGGTATCGTGCTTACCATCAAAATATTTATCTAGATATTTTTTATAATCATTCAATTTAATATCCTTAAATTTTGACTGATAGGCAGAAAACAAAGTATTTTCGAAAGTTTTGGTAAAATTGAAATCTATGATTGCATTGATCATAGTCACTAAATCCTGCTTATTTGATTCGTTAATCAATTGCTTAAATAGAAAACCGAAGCTGTATGTTTCAAAAATATTTTTCTGATCCTTACAATGCAAGCGCAGATATACGAAATTCATGTTCTTTCTTTTTTCAATATTTTCGGTAAACCATATTTTTAACAACGAAAGATAATTGAGAATGAATTTATTTGCTTTTTCGTCGGATGAAACGTCTGCCATTTCTTTATAAAATTGTTCAGATTGTTTTTGATAATCTTCCTTGGATAACAATCCGGCATGCAGCGAAGCGTGACAAAAACCTAAAAATACGAGCAAAGCGAAACCAATATTTTTTACTTTAGCCATTTTGTCCTCGTGGATATTTTCTTGAGCGGATAATGCGCGCGAAAATTATTTAGGCAAGATGAGTCGGTATTTGCAGCTAGACCTGGTCTAATCTATAGAGATAAAAAATCTTGAGGCATCTTAGTGCAAAGCAGCGACCACAGAAAAGAAATCCCGCATTTTTTGCGTTTTGTTAAAAAAGGTGCTTCTCCTGATGACATCATGCAGAGGTTTTTAGAGGGCGTGATGGCCCTTGGTATAACGCCTTATCCAGCTCAAGAAGAAGCTATTTTAGAGCTGATGAGCGATAAGAACGTCATACTGGCCACGCCTACGGGTTCGGGTAAATCGCTGGTGGCCACGGCGCTTCATTTTCGCGGCTTTTGTGAGGGGAAACGGTCGTTTTATACATGCCCGATTAAAGCCCTCGTGAGCGAGAAATTTTTTACCTTATGCGACCAATTTGGCGCCGAAAATGTGGGCATGCTCACTGGGGATGCCACGATCAATCGGGATGCCAATATTATTTGCTGCACCGCGGAAGTGTTGGCCAATTATGCGCTATCGGACGACAATTCCGGCATTTCTTACGTCATAATGGATGAGTTTCACTACTATTCTGACCCCGACCGTGGCGTGGCCTGGCAGTTGCCGTTATTGTGTTTGAACAATGCTACTTTTTTATTGATGTCAGCCACTATCGGTGATTGCGAGCCGGTTAAAACATCGCTCAGAGAAGTCACCCAAAAAGATGTGGCGGAAGTATTGAGCATGGAGCGGCCGGTGCCGCTGGATTATACCTATCGTGAGACGCCACTGCATGAGACCTTGGCAGAGCTTCTATCTTTAAAAAAATATCCCATCTATGTGGTGAACTTTACGCAAAGCGAGTGTGCTCTTGAAGCGCAAAATGCCATGAGTGTGGATATTTGTACCAAAGATGAAAAAAAAGCCATTGATCAAGCATTGGTTGGATTTCGTTTTGATACGCCGTTTGGCAAAGACATTAAACGATTTATTCGCCATGGCGTCGGCATTCACCATGCAGGGCTCTTGCCTAAATATCGCTTGCTCACCGAAAAGCTCGCCCAGGCGGGTTTACTGAAAATTATCATGGGCACCGATACCCTGGGCGTGGGTGTAAATGTGCCCATACGAACCGTAGTTTTCACCAAACTATGTAAGTTTGATGGGGAAAAAACCCGTATCCTGTCTAAAAGAGATTTTAAGCAAATCGCAGGGAGGGCGGGCCGCAAGGGATTTGATACCCAAGGCTCAGTGGTTGCTCAGGCGCCTGATCACGTGATTGAAAATAAGCGTGCTGAAAACCGCTTTAGCGACACCGATAAAAACAAAAAACGTAAAGTGGTAAAAAAAGCGGCGCCCACCAAAAATTATGTTCACTTTGATCAAGATACGTTTAATCGTCTGATCAATGAGCCTCCGGAACCGTTAACTTCGCAGTTTAAAGTGACTCACGGCATGATTTTAAACGCGCTCATGGGCCATGAAAGCAACGGCAATCCAGGTTTAAGAAATCTGATTGACGTTATTGGGCGTTGCCATGAGTCGCAAAAAAATAAATCGAAGCTTCGTCGCCTGACCGCCCAGCTGTTTAAGTCACTTTTGCACGCCAATATTTTTAGCATCGTTAAAAATATTAAGACCGGCGCTCGAATCGTGGCTAATGAAAACCTGCAACAAGATTTTTCACTGCATCACGCGCTTTCGCTGTATCTCATCGAAGCGTTAACCGTCATGGATAAAAACCAAGAGAGTTATGCGTTGGATACGTTGAGTTTGGTGGAAGCGATCCTAGAAAATCCCCGGGCCATCTTAAACCAGCAACTCGAAAAAAAGAAAACTCGAGCGCTCGCCGAGATGAAAGAGAGCGGCATGGAGTTTGATGCCAGGATCGAAGCCTTAGAGAAGATTGAATACGATAAGCCCTGTGCCGATTTTATTTATGAAACGTTTAATATGTTTCGCGATAAGCACCCTTGGGTAGAGGCGGAGAATATTCACCCTAAATCGATCGCCCGAGCCATGTTTGAGACCGGCGCCACGTTCAATGAATATATCAACGAACTGGGCCTCGCCCGTGCTGAAGGGTTGCTTTTGCGTTACTTATCCCAAGCCTACAAAGGCATAATGCAGAGCGTTCCGGATCAAATGAAAACCGATGGCGTACTGGATATCATCGCCTACTTGCGCACGATGCTAAGCCGTGTCGATACGAGTCTCATCGAAGAATGGGAAAGTTTGTTTGACGAACCGCTGGAAAATAGCGGTGCAAACGTCAAAAAGCAGGAATATGCGCCTTTTGATCCTAGGGTCAATCACAAGGCATTTGCGGCAAAAGTGAGGGCCGAGCTGTTTCATTTGGTGCGTCTGTTGGCGGGCGGCGCCTATTTAGAAGCGGAAGGTGCGATCAAAAACGGCGATAAATGGAATGCCGCGGGCTTAGAAGAAGTCCTAAGGCCGTTTATTGCTGAGTATGGAAAAATAATCGGTGATCCAAGAGCGAGAAGCCCCGAGTTAACCCGCCTCAAAAAGCTGAGCGACAGCGCATATGAAGTAAGCCACACTTTGCTTGATGAGCAAGGCGATAATATATGGTTTATTAAAGGTCTCATTGATTTAGATAGTATTAAAGATCTGAATGAGCCGATAATTGAGATAACTGAGATTGGGAACTGACCATGCCTACTCAGCATCCGACATAATTGTCATCCCGTATGCCAAAAAGATGCCCGCCAGGGGCATCGGCGTAATAGTACGGGACCTCTGTGTGGTGCCACAATCCGGAGGTCCTGGACTCCTTCGCCGATAGCCCTGACGGGCTATCAATTCGGCATCCAGGAAGACCAAATAGAGAGAGGAAGTTCATCCACTTTTTTGACGTATTAGGCGCGCCCCCCCTTAAGTCATCCCGTATGCCTAAAAGATGCCCGTTAGGGCATCGGCGTATTAGTACGGGACCTCTGTGCGGTGCCACAATCCGGAGGTCCTGGACTCCTTCGCCGATAGCCCTGACGGGCTATCAATTCGGCATCCAGGAAGACCAAATAGAGAGAGGAAGTTCATCCACTTTTTTGACGTATTAGGCGCGCCCCCCCTTAAGTCATCCCGTATGCCTAAAAGATGCCCGTTAGGGCATCGGCGTATTAGTACGGGACCTCTGTGCGGTGCCACAATCCGGAGGTCCTGGACTCCTTCGCCGATAGCCCTGACGGGCTATCAATTCGGCATCCAGGATGACGATAAAGAAAGAGAAGAGAGTTAATCCACTCCTTGTTCTTCAGCGACGGCTTCATCTGCAGCGGGAGGAGCTTTTGCAGGCTTTGGCTCATCGTCCTTGTCATCATCAGGCATAGCTTTAGGTCCAGGAGGGGGAACCTCTTTGGTGGCCATAAAATTATCCATTTTTTCCTTGAACTTGGCCTTAAGGTTTTCCATTACCTCATCTATTTTGGCTTCTGGTACCTTCAACTCCATCAGGGCAGCCTTAAGCTCTTCTCCCTTTTTTCCCATTTTGGCAGCCACTTTCTTTGCGACAACCTGTTTTGCGATTTCCAAGGGAAGACCCGCTTCTACCAACATGGTCACAGCCTTTTCCAGGCGCTTACCCATAAACTGATCGGTCGCGCCTTCATCTAAGACAACGCCGACTTCGTCTTGAGCTTCGTCGTCCACATCGGGCGAGGCCATAAGAGGCATTATTGGTAGCCACATAGCGCCCAATAAATATATTAAATATTTCATTTTTTTCTCCGTGATATGCAGATCGCGCCACCCAAGATTTCGCGATCTAAATATATATAAAACGAATACCGGCCATTCGCATGGTATTATGGGGGATCTCCATTATTTTTGTGAAATATTGTGATGAATTTTTTTGTTACTTGTCGCTGGGGCCAATGGTAAATTTGAATCCCGTTCAAGCGAGGGCTTAAAAAATGGCCATCTATTTTTCCCTGTTTATTCTGCTCGTCATAGGCTTATTGGCCCTCGATCTAGGTGTGTTTCATCGCAAAGACGAAGTGATGACTGCCAAAGCTGCTATTGGCTGGACCATTTTTTGGGTAATAATTTCTCTTTTATTCAATGGGCTTATTTACGTATTTTATGAGCATCATTGGCTTGGGATAGGTACCACCGTTGGCTTACCTTCCACCGGCCTTGAAGCATCTATCGCGTTTTTAACCGCCTATTTGGTGGAAAAATCACTGAGTATCGACAATATCTTTGTTATTGCCATGATTTTTACCTACTTTAAGGTGCCGGCGGAGAACCAACATCGCGTATTGTATTGGGGCATCATCGGTGCTCTTGTCATGCGCGGTCTCATGATCTTTTTGGGCATCGCAGCCATTTCGATGTTTAGCTGGTTTACCTACGTGCTTGGTGCATTGCTGATTGTCACTTCGGTGCGCATGATGGTGCTACAAAACGACCACTTTGACCCAGAAAAAAATTTCGTGGTTCGGATCACCGAAAAGTGGTTTAGCGTGACCAAGCATTATCATGGCCATCATTTTTTTGTTAAGCAAAACGATAAGTGGGCAGCCACTCCCCTGTTTTTGGCTCTATTGCTCATAGAAAGTTCTGATTTATTTTTTGCCATCGATTCTATTCCGGCCGTGCTTGCCATTTCACTCGATCCCTTCATCGTGTTCACGTCTAACGTCTTTGCCATTTTAGGGATGCGTTCGCTCTATTTTGCTTTGGCATCCCTCATGGATCGCTTTCGCTATATAAAAACGAGCCTTATATTTATTTTGGCATTTGTGGGTACCAAAATGATTTTAGCCCATCACATTCATATCGATACCCTGGCGTCTTTAGGGGTTATTATCGGCATTCTCTCTGTGGGTATTTTGGCTTCAATCTGGGCAAAAACTGAGGCATAAAGAAAAAACTTGCAAAAATTTACCCAAAATGATATCAAAAATATATCATGTTTGAATTTGACTCAAAAAAAAGTGCCATAAATAAAGTAAAGCATGGAATTGACTTTATTGAGGCGCAGTCGCTTTGGACGGTTCCCAGCGTAATTTTAGAATCAAAATTTGATGATGAAAAACGTTTTTTATTGATAGCTGTAATCGATTCTGGCTGTTGGACAGCAATTTTCACCATGCGGGGAAGAAAAATTCGAATTATTTCGGTGAGGCGATCGAGAGAGAGTGAAAAGGAGCTTTTTTATGACAAAGACTAAAGTTAATGCAGAAACGCTAGATAAAAAATTTGATGCTGGAAAAGAAGATATTCTTGAATATTTCGAAACCGACAATGCAACTAGGCGCATTCTCGTTGATTTTCCGGAATGGATGATCGGTTCATTGGATATAGAAGCCAAACGTTTGGGCATTTCCCGGCAAGCGATAATAAAATTTTGGATCAATGAAAAACTCAAAGAAACCTATTTGCATCTTAAGAAAGCTGCATAAAAAATCCCGAAGGAACTTCGGGATAATAAGGTGCTAAAACGCAAATTACTTCTTCTTGTTGTCGCCGCCTTTTTTGTTGTCAGAGCCTTTTTTGCCCTGTGGCTTTTGGCCACTGGAGCCTTGTGGGCCTTTGCCTTGTGGTTGTTTTTGATTTTTCTTATCTTGAATTTTTTCTGCCATGGTATTCCTCACGTCTTTCACAGACTTCTAATGCTTCAAAAAAAGGGCCTGGATACGCCTTGCGCCGCTTTTTTCATCAGCATTATTGAATGTTACTCTAAGCAAAAAAAAGCCGCATGTTTTTTTTAAGTATTTTTAAGTAGTTATGAAGATCTGTCAGGAAGAAGCGCGCACCCTGGATCTGGTGATGTCGTTGTATTACCGAGATTACTTGTTAAAATAGCAGATGTAGTATTTAAATATTGAGATATAAGATGAAGTATGTTGTTTTGTTATCTATTGCCTTTTTGCTGACTACCATAGCGTGTGGGCCTAAAGGAAGCAGTTCCACCTCAAGCGGAAACAGCAATAATAAGAATAACAAACAAGCAATCGATGTAATTTTAGCGCATCAACAAAATCGATTTGAAATATTGCGTAAAATTCTTAATAAAGACAAAAAATATCATATAAAATTTCCTGGTAAAAGCGCGGATAAGCATGCTCTAGGCGTAGGCTACGGAAAGATGGCTTGGGCCCCTGTTGATGCGCCGGGCTATAACAAGATGGTGCAAAGCATTGCCGCTTCTATCAAAGATTTAGCGAAAGATTTTCCAAATCGCATTCATTTCGGCATGATCGGCGATTACAAGCTAGACGGCTCGGATTGTGATTCGAGCACGGTTAACGCAGAGGGCGTACCTGGGCTTCAGGGCGACGGCACCTTTATGATCCACGTGTGGGGTGCCAATGCAGGCAATTTTAATGAGCCGAATGGCGGTTCAATAACCGGTGGCGGACAAGCCAGCTGCTTTGCTTCGCAACGCCCGGGTGCATTTGGTATATCAACCATGCCGAGCACTGACGAGAACACCCTTTTGGCGCCCGACAAATTGTTGAGTCTTTATTAGGAAAATGTTGATTAAAACTGGCGGAGAGGGAGGGATTTGAACCCTCGATAGAGTTTCCCCTATGCCGGATTTCAAGTCCGGTGCATTCAACCGCTCTGCCACCTCTCCAGATTTTCGAGCTTTGCCTAAACAAACAGAAGTTGGCAATGGCGCTTTCAATAATTATCCAACGCTCGCGACCATCCGCTATCATGGAAATAAATATTGAGGTCCTTATGCTCAACTCCATTCGCATTGCCCGAATTTTGGCGCAAGAGCTTACCAAAAAAAGTACCCTAGATACATTTGATGAAGTTGTTCGCATAAAATTCAAAGTCATGATGGCCGATTGCGATTTTAATGGTCACATGACCAATTCACGTTACGCCGCCTTATGCGACTATGCGAATTACACCATTTTGATTCGTTTAGGATTGTTAAACTTTCTATTAAAAAAACAAGCTGCCATTATCATAGATTCACAGGAAACATTTTTTATAAAAAGTTTGGCGCTATATCAAAATTTTTGTATCGAAAGCTTTATTGAGAAAATAGATAAGAAACACTTCTACTTCGTGCACAAATTTATTCACGCATCCCATGTGGTAGCGGTGCACAGATCTCGCGCTATTTTGCTTTCACGAGGAAAGAAAATTGTGACGCAGGAGGCGTTTGGCTCTCTTGTATTGTCAGATAACGGTCAAAACCGTTCAGCTGCGTGGCATGAGCATATGCGTACTGAACGGGGACGCTTAAGAACGAGCTAATTACCACACAAAGCCTGTCTTAAATTCCAGCATTTTATCAATTTCCCCGTGCCTATTCGGGTCAGGGATGTTTCTCGCCATTTCTTTGCTTACGGCAATACCCTGGGACAGGTATACTTCCCCGCCCAAATTTTTTTGGTAGCCAACGCCGCCAGCGAGCGACATCATGAAGCCTGAATCGTAATACCAATCCCAACCGATCAACATCATCGATTTAACGCCCATAACATCCCACGAAAATTCTTTTCCATAGGAATTTTTGACCCCGAGTTGCCAATAATTAACCGTCACGCGCGGTTCGATGAAAAAAGAATCGGCGAGTCCGTTATTCGCCGTGGATAGCTTCAGCCCAATCCCTCCTTCTAAGGACAAGGGAAGTGCGGTGGTTTCATAATCACTCGCATTCCCCTTTAGAAGCGCCTGTCCGTAGCTTAAGGGATGTATATAATTAAAGCCCACCAACATTGGAAAAGTCAGGGAAAGAAAATCGAGCAATTTGATTTGAAAACGCATATCCATTTGGCCGAACAACAACGATATCGGGGAAAATGATATTGCGAATTTGCGTTCGTAGCCTTTGGTTGGGGTTGACGTGACATACAGCTGATCTGCGGCAGGCGCTAGGATGGGTTCGGATGATAAGGCGGCCGGGCGAGGGGCTTGATGTAGGGTTTCTAGTTCTCGCTCCATTCTTCTGGCTTCTTCACGGGAGGATTCGACTTCGCGTTTTTTAGCATCTATTTCGGATTTATTCTGGACTGCGATTTCTTTTTCACGAAGTTCTTTGAGAGATGCCCTTATTTCATCGGCTTCTCGTTTAACCTCGTCCTCGATGTTTTCACCAAAAAGCAAGGCGTTACAAAAGAGCGAAAAAATAACCAAATTTGCCAGTTTCATGGGTATTCCAAAAACAAAAATGCATTTTTTATATAATATACCGGTTAAACAAGGCAAGAGAGATTAGACACGTACCTGCGAAAGTTGCATAGCGCTCTCGAGGCCTGTAGTGAGCAAGGTCTTCACGGCCAATGCACAATCTTGCGTGAGTTTTTCTACACTTGGAATTTCCGAACCGAGAAATGGGTTAAGCACAAAGTCGGCTTCGCTACCTTTGTGAATCGGTCGACCGATACCAAGGCGAACGCGAATATAATCATTGCCTAACGCTTGGGAGATATCTTTTAGGCCGTTGTGCCCGCTATTACCGCCGCCTTTTTTGATGCGCAGTTCCCCAAGCTTGAGATCCAGATCATCATGAATGACGACGATTTTTTCCAGAGGAACTTTAAAAAATTGAGCAGCCGGTAACACGGATTGGCCCGATTTATTCATAAAAGTTTCTGGTTTTAAGAGGACAACAGGCTCGCCTTCGATGCTGCCCTTGAGAAAGTTTCCGTGAAAGGAGGACTTCATGTCGCCGAGGGCGTATTTATCGCATAGGGCATCGATAGCCAAAAAGCCAATGTTATGACGTGTGAGTTCATATTTGGGGCCAGGATTTCCAAGTCCGACGATGAGCCACATGGTATGAACTCCGAAGCTAAATTATTGTCATCCCCTGTGCCTTAAAGATGGCCCTCTGGGCCATCGGCGTATTAGTACGGGATCTCAGTGCAGTGCCATTACCCCAAGGTGCTGGACTTCTTCGCCGATTGCCTTCGGCAATCTTTTCGGCATCCAGGATGACAATAGAGAGAAAAATACTACTTCTTACCTTTAGCGTCCGCTTTGCCTTCTGGTTTGGCTCCAGGAGTTGCTTCTTCACCTTCTTTTGTACCGCGTGGTTTCTTAATGGTCAAAATCACAACACGTGGTTTTTCTTTAAGCGTAAGGCCTGCAGGAAGCGTAATGTCCGCCGTATGAGTCGAGCCGAATTTTAGGTTCGAAACATCCACATCAATGCTGGCTGGAATATCTTTAGGGAGGCAGGCCACGCGCATTTTGGTTAGCACATGATCAAGCTTTCCACCGAGTGTCACCGATTCGCTCTTGCCGACTAGATTAACCGGCACCTGTACCGTTACAGGGCTTTTTTCATCGACTTCTACAAAGTCTACGTGAATGAGATTACGCTTGATTGGGTGAATTTGGCGCTCTTTTACCATCACTGAACGCTTGCGCTTGGTTCCTGGAATTTCTAGGTCGATTACCACGTTGCGTTTAAGCGGACCACGCAAAATTTTGGTGATATCCCGAGGGTTCAACGAAATAGACAGGGTTTCTTGACCTTTGCCGTAAACCACAGCTGGAAGCTGTGCTTCCATTCTTAGCCTGCGTGTTGGGCCTTTGCCGTTTTTTTCACGTATCACTGCATGTACAGTATTATTGCTCATATTTTCTCCCTCGATTACGCCCAAAAGGCCTCGCAAGATGATTGTTTGGCCGCACCCTAGCGGGCTAATATTGGGAGGTCAACAACATCAATCAAATAGGGAGGAAACGCTTGCCCCGGTATGAACTCGTTTGATCGCTTCACCCACCAGGCTTGAGCAACTTAACACTCGGATTTTTTTAGATTTTTTGGCGTCTTCTCTAAGCGGGATGCTGTCTGATACCACCACTTCATTAAGCATGCTCTTTTCGATGCTTTCAATGGCTGGCGGCGAAAAAACGCCGTGGGTCGCATAGGCCGTAATACTTTTTGCGCCATGTTTAATCACCGCTTCTGCCGCTTTGGTGAGCGTTCCTGCGGTATCGATCATGTCATCGATGATTATGGTGCGTTTTCCTTCCACTTCCCCGATAATATTCATAACTTCGGCTATGCCAGGTTTGGGGCGGCGTTTGTCAATAATTGCGAGACCCGCGTGCAATCGTTTTGCGTAAGCCCGAGCGCGCTCCACGCCGCCCGCATCAGGCGAGACCACGACTAAATCGCCGCCTTCTGAATGGCGTTGTTGGATGTCTTCAATAAACACGGGAGTCGCATAAAGGTGATCAAATGGCACATTAAAAAAGCCCTGAATTTGGGCTGCGTGAAGATCAAGAGAAATGATTCTTTTGGCGCCGGCGGCTTCTAATAAATCGGCCACCAGTTTAGCGGTTATGGGCTCGCGGGGAGCTGCTTTGCGATCTTGGCGCGCGTAGCCGTAATAGGGCAGTACCACCGTAATATCGCTGGCCGATGCTCGCTTAACCGCATCGATCATCACCAACAACTCCATGATATGTTCATTGGCCGGTGGGCTCATGGATTGCACCAAATACGCATGGACGCCGCGCACGCTTTCTGAAATCGAAACGCTCACTTCACCATCGGCAAAGCGCTTGATCACAGCTTGGCCGAGCGGAATTCCCAAATAGGCAACAATGCGTTTGGCCAGTTCAGGGTTAGAGTTGCCGCTGAATACTTTGATAGATGTTTCTGACATGTTGGATGGGGCCTAATGGTGCGAGTAAAAATGGTTGGGGCGGTAGGACTCGAACCTACGAATGTCGGTACCAAAAACCGATGAATTGCCAGCTTTTCTACGCCCCAACAGCTGTTCAGGCTTTTTTAATTTTTGGCTTTGGCTGTCAATAGCGGATCAGAACACGAAACAATTTTGACGCTTCATGCGATTAATGAGAGTCTCATGTTTCAACCCCAGGTGTGCCATGACCGCTACTCCATACAAAGTTGCCGATATCGCTCTCGCTGATTTTGGTCGCAAAGAAATTGCTATTGCCGAATGGGAAATGCCCGGGCTCATGGCTTTGCGAAAAAAATATGGGAGCGAAAAACCACTCACTGGCGCGCGCATCGCTGGCTGTTTGCATATGACCATACAGACCGCCGTGTTAATCGAAACACTGATCGAACTGGGTGCCGAAGTGACTTGGACCTCCTGCAATATTTTTTCCACGCAAGATCACGCGGCAGCGGCCGTAGCGAAGCGCGGCATACGGGTTTTTGCTTGGAAGGGTGAAACAGAAGCCGAATACGATTGGTGCATTGAACAGCAAATTTTCGCATTTAACGGGGGTAGAGGACCTAATTTAATATTGGACGACGGCGGGGATTTGACCAAGATCATTCACGAACACCACCCGAAATTATTCGATGGCCCCGACGGCATATTGGGAATCTCCGAAGAAACCACCACCGGCGTGCGAAGGCTCTACGAAATGGCCAAGGCGTTTACCCTGCTTGCACCAGCCATTAACGTGAACGACTCGGTAACCAAATCTAAGTTTGATAACCTCTACGGTTGCCGGGAATCCTTCTTAGATGGCGTAAAACGGGCCACCGATGTGATGATCGCAGGCAAAGTAGTGGTGGTGGCGGGCTATGGCGATGTTGGCAAGGGCTGCGTGCAATCGGCCCGCGCGCTCGGTGCCAGAATTTTGGTCACCGAGATCGATCCCATCAATGCGCTGCAGGCCGCCATGGAGGGCTATGAAGTGGTAACCATGGAAGAAGCTTCTGAGGTTGGCGATATTTTTTGTACGGCCACTGGCTGCGCCTCGGTGATTCGCAAAGAACACATGGAAAAAATGAAAAACCAAGCCATTTTGTGCAATATTGGCCATTTTGATTCCGAGATCGATATTCACGCGCTCGAAAGCGACCCCAACATAAAGTGCGAAAACATCAAACCGCAAGTGGACCAGTTTATTTTTAAGAATGGCAAACGGCTTACAGTTTTGGCTCGCGGTCGCTTGGTTAACCTGGGCTGCGCCACCGGGCACCCATCGTTTGTTATGTCCAATTCGTTTTCGAATCAGGTGCTGGCCCAAATTGCGTTATTTTTGGACAAAAAACAGAATAAGAATCAGTTTGAAAAAGGGCGGGTTTATACTTTGCCTAAGAAGATCGATGAAGAAGTGGCAAGGCTACACCTCGACAAGCTTGGCGTGAAGCTCACGCGCCTTACCAAAGAACAAGCGGCTTATCTGGGTGTGGATATTGAGGGGCCTTATAAGCCGGAGTTCTATAGATATTAGTTTCTCAAAGATTTTAGACATTGAACAAATCGCTCGATAGATTGCCGTCCATAGTTATCGTCAGTTGCAGGTGCACAAATAAGTGAAGTGCCTAGATTGTTAGTACCCAGGCACTCCAAATCCGGGCACCAAAACTTATGAGTTCTATTTTGCAAAAGAAATTGGATTATGAACAATTCACAAAATTAGCGATAGATTCTGATTATTTTTCCCAACTCGCGCGTAATAACAAATGGTACAGGCACGTTTTTCGTTTCGTAAGTCATATAATATTATTTTTTATATTCATTTGGATTGCCAAGTATAGTTTCGCCCTAAACTATGTTTTGGGTATATTCGTGTTTGGATTCTATTTGTATTTTCAAGGACTCTTAATATCTGGATTTATGATTCATTCCCACGAACTATCTCATAATCAAATTAAAATAAGATGGCTCAATAACAGCATCGGAATCATCAGTGGGTTCATAAGTTTTATTAATTTCTACAGCTTTCAAAATGCACATCGTTTTCATCATAAAAATATTGGCAATATGGATGCCCCAGAAGCAGGAGCTCCCGTTTCTTTAACGGGTCAAAGAACCATTCGGCATGATGATAATATGAGAAAAAAAATGGAAGAAATATTTTATTTTTCCAAATTCATCTGGTTCTTGGTTTCGTGGCCACTGTTTATTTATTATGGCGATTATAACAGTTGGTTGCTCCCTTTTTGGTCGAAAGGTCGAATGAATCGTGCAAGTTTCCTATGTTTCCTAGTTTTTATGACTGTAAATTGCATTTTGCTCGTGATGTTTTCTTTTGATTATATAATATTCTATATTCTGCCAATGCTTCTCGGTGGAAATAGAATCTTAGCAATTACATTTATGCATCACGCACATGAGGATTCGGTTTTTTTTAGCAAAGAACACCATAATTTTTACAATACGATCATGTCCACCACCGATAGAGATTTCGGAAAAATCGTCAATTATTTCATGATGAATAACGGCTACCACATTCCTCATCATATGAATCCACACATTGCCTATTATGATTTAGAAAAAGCGAGCGCCTTTTTGAGAAAAATTATTCCTGAGGGGCTAAGTTATAATTTCTACCCAAAATCACGTTTTTATCATGATCTTCTGAGTGGCACCTATGATCAACGATTAGTTGGGGATTACGCTTTTTATCAACCCGTTTTTGCGCCTATCCCTAAACAGAGAAAACTTGGGCAACCCCTACAACAAAGCTGAGCCAAAACCCCACCCCTCCTAATACAACAAAGTGAACCGCAACAGCGGTTTTGCTGAAGCCAAATAGGTACCATGATGTCGCGGCGGCCAAAAACTATCGCACATTAGAACCTTGGTTTTCAGTATAGGGGGGAAGGCGCCGTAACATGCGCCTTGGGCGCTGCCGAGTGAATAGCTTGGCGGCGTTTTTTTGTTAATTCTATTCGGTGGTATTATTTTGGCGTGTGCTTCGAAGGAGATTCCCATGCCAAAAGCCCATAACGCCATGATCGATGTGAACGACGCGGTCTTACTCTTGATCGACCACCAAACCGGCTTGTTTCAAACCGTCAAAGATTTGGGCCCTGAAGAACTTCGAGGCAACGTGATTGCGCTCGCCAAGTTGGCTAAACTTACGAAGCTTCCGGTGATCACCACAGCATCGGTTCCCGACGGACCCAACGGGCCGCTTATCAGTGAACTTTTCGAGATTTTGCCCGACGCGATCTATGTGCCGCGGCATGGCCAAATTAACGCTTGGGATAATCCCGCTTTTGTGAAGGCCGTGAAAGATACCGGCAAAAAAACCTTGATCATGGCCGGCACGCTCTCCAACGTATGCCTCGCTTTTCCCGCCGTCTGCGCCGTGAGTGATGGTTACAAGGTTTATGCGTTGATGGATGCTTCGGGTTGTTGGAGCACTTTTTCCAAAGATGTCACGCTGGCCCGCATGACTCAGGCAGGCGTTATTCCCACCGACACCCTTGCGCTTATCGCCGAGCTTCAGCAAACCTGGGCCCGCCCAGACGCCGCGGTTTTTGCCGAGCTTTACGCCTATCGTATGCCCAATTATGGATTGTTGATGGAAAGCTTTGCGCGCGCTCAGTCGTCTGCCAAAGCAGGGCCGTTGGACGCTGACCAGGCAACGACGCTGAAGAAGCTCAAAGCCCCTTAGCCAAGGTTACTCTCGAGGCCTCTAACAACGACCCCCGGCGCCAAAGGATAGTTAACTTTAATAGGCACAATGATCTCGAAGGAATCTAGGGCCAGGCTTGTCATGGCCATTTGTATGCTGGATGTTAATTTTGGGCTTTGTGAAAACTTGAATTCAAACCCATGTTTCTTGCCATCTTTGACGATCAAGAGGTCTAGCTCACCCTGGTTATGCACGCCCCAAAAATAACATTCTTCAGGCCTGGCGTCGTGTTGCAAAATAATTTGTTCTAACGCAAAGCCTTCCCATGACGCGCCCAGTTTGGGATGATTCATCAGCGAGACCTCATCGGTAATCCCAAGTAGACTGTGCAACAAGCCGCTATCGCGCATAAAGATTTTCGGCTGCTTTACCTGCCGCTTGCCCAGGTTTTCGAACCATGGTTTGAGCTCGCGTACCATAAACGTACCGGTCAAAATATCGAGATAACGCCGGACCGTAGTGTGGGATACGCCAAGTGAATTTCCTAGCTCTGACGCGTTAAAAATATTGCCATGATAATGGGCCAGCATCGACCAAAACCGCCTCATGGTTGACGCCGGTATTTGGAATCCAAGCTCAGGAATATCGCGCTCCAAAAATGTAGAAATATAACTTTTGCGCCAATCCGCGCTGATTTTCTCGCTTTTGGCGAGGAATGATCGAGGAAAACCACCTCGATGCCACAATGTTTTCACATCGGCTTGCTCGCGCAACGAGAAACCAGATATTTCTAGGTGGCTAATACGCCCAGCTAAAGTTTCCGACGATTGCCTTATCAGATCACGGGAAGCGCTGCCCAAAATTAAAAATTTCAGCGGATTTTCCGGGTCATCAATCATTACTCGCAGTAAGGGAAATAGCTCGGGAATGCGCTGGATTTCATCGATCACCACCAAACCATTTAACATCGATAGAGCAACTTTAGGGTTGTTACCCAGGCGATCGAGATGAAAAGGATCTTCGAGATCAAAATAGTTGGCTTGGTTAAAGCCTCCTGGCCAATCTTTAATAAAAGCGCGCGCTAAGGTGGTTTTGCCGCATTGCCGCGGGCCCAGCAAAGCGACAGCCGGATTTACTTCAAAGGCCTGCTCAATCAACGATAAATAGTGGGTGCGTTCCATGGGTGGATTGTATCATGAAAATTGTGCACCGTATGCACAACTTTCAGGGAGTTTGGTAACTAAGCGTTAACCCTACAAAATCTTAAGCCGCCGCTTACGGTCTTCCGCCTCTATCTGGCCGCCCAAAAACCGTGGGTCCAATAAATGGGTCACTTTGACGTTTTTGAGGGCATTGAGCATCACGCTTTTTACATCCGGTTTTTCTTTTTCCAGCTCGTTCAAAAGCTCTTTCATGCGCTGCCGCTTCATGCCGTCTTGGGAACCACACAGATTGCAGGGTAAAATAGGAAAGCCGCGTTTTTTGGCGTAGGCGGCGATATCGCCCTCAGCGGTTTCGATGAGCGGACGGATCACAAAAAATCGATCGTCATCGGTTCGATATTTGGCCGGCATGGCCTGCAGTTTTCCCGCGTAGATCATGTTGAGCAGCATGGTTTCTAAGCTGTCTTCGCGATGATGCCCAAGCGCAATCTTGTTGCAGCCCAATTCTTCGGCGTAACGATACAAAATGCCGCGCCTGAGCCTTGAGCATAGCGCACAGTAGGTGTCGCCTGGTTTGGTTTTATCGATCACGATGCTGTAGGTATCTTCTTTAGCGATCAGATGCGGGATTTTATTATCGATGAGCCAGTTCTTGAGCGGTTCCCCGTCGTAGCCCGGTTGAACTTGGTCGAGGTGCACGGCCGTGAGCTTATATTCGAAGGGCGCTTTTTTTTGCGCCTTGGTCAGTAGGTCAAGCAACGTATAGCTATCTTTGCCGCCTGAAATGGCCACCATGATGTGGTCGCCTTCGGCGATCAAGTCGTAGTCCACAATCGTGCGAATCATGCTGCGCATCAGTTTTTTTTGGCGAAGCGAATCTTGCTCGCTGAGTGCAAAGCCGGCCCAATTTGCTGGGTCAGGCGCGCGAGTATTTAAAATGCTCATAAATAAAGGCCCCTATTGACGCATGAGGCTTAAAACATTTTTATCTGCAGTCAACGATGGTGGGTGTAGCTCAGTTGGTTAGAGCACCAGGTTGTGGCCCTGGGGGTCGTGGGTTCAAGTCCCATCACTCACCCCAATGTTTGCGTCCGTAGCTCAGCTGGATAGAGCACCGGACTTCGGTTCCGGGGGTCGTGGGTTCGATTCCTTCCGGGCGCGCCAATAACATATCGCATAAATACGAACCGTTATGCGAATCTTTCCAGCACAGTGGGATCCGAAGCTTGGAATTCACGTGACTTGAAGTCGCGGC